>LLEM01000085.1_pt1 | contig 21775 bp, 15 predicted proteins | sample 595841 | NCBI WGS metagenome assembly LLEM01 (sample SAMN02919313, study PRJNA255460) | bioreactor metagenome | biome: chemostat; feature: culture 2012_10.2; material: sediment; isolation source: day64 10degC chemostat 2012 inoculated with Wadden Sea sediment taken from... | place: Germany: Bremen ...
CAGAGTGTCAAAGGCTGGAAAGCGGATGGAGGGGCATGTTATTTGAACTTGAACGCCTTATATGGTGCGTATATTACATAGGCCTGTTCTCAGATAAATATGCATCCCTAAATACCTTCATATCACGATCAATTTGATTTAGAAGATGCACTCTAAGATCACTGTTATTAGCCATTCCTTGACCACCAAAACTCCACGTTGGAACATGTAATTTCAAACCCGGTGAAGATGTAAGATTTACATTCTGTCTAAACTCTAATGAATAGGAATATGATGAATCCATCGTATTTCGGAAAACATTAATATGCACAACAAACGCAGGATATCTTGGGTCTTTTTCTGCAGCTTCATAGGATATGCTCTTTAAGCCTATTAATCGAAAATGACGTTGAACGATATTACCTACATCTGAAACTGTAATACCGGCAGATTGAGAGTGACTGTCATGTCCAGTGACGTAAATCGCTGCACCTGATAAATTTTTAAGCGATGCAATATTTATGTCTCCTAACAAATTTGGACCTGCATATGCGGGGGCTAACCATTAAGCAGAGAAGTAATAACTTGAATAGCTTACGCATTTTTCCTCCTGACATTTGTACCACATAAGATTAGATTGTACCTCCAACTCACCTTCAACCTCTTATTTTCACTAAAGAAATCATCAAAAAAAGCATTTAATCATACCCCACAGGCACACTCACCCACTGCTTACACCTGCACAGCGCTACGCCTTCGGCTACTTTTACACAGCGGGAGCGGATGACGCCTTGATGAGTGAAGATGCAATGGCCGGGTATGGCCCCCCCGCCAGTTCCTGGTACATGGCTTCGAATATTTTTGGTGATAGTTCGGTAACGGTAGCCTGTTCCATCTTTACGAGGGCGGTATCAAGCTTTTCACCGACAGTGGCGTCGGCAGTGAGAGTGTCGATTGTGCCTTCGGTTGCGCCAACCATCGCGGCTAAACCACCAAGCATTCACGGGCTTCAAGAACGAGGGAGTGCGAGTCTTTACCTGAGCGGGGAGAGATAATTGAAGTGAAGTCGTAGCAGGCATCCTTTTGATAGCAAATCATAGGCTTTGAGTATTAATTAATCCCTTTGCGCTTCAACACTGGCTCTAGGTGCTTCCTAGGCGTGGCAATCATGGATTCTTTCAAGTTACCCTTATCCAATGCTGCTACTTTCTTATCGTGGCCCAATACGGCTCTACAGCCTGCCGCTAAGTTGTAGGCCATCGCTATGGGCAATAGTTACACTGTAATGCATTCAATTGCGAAGCATTAGAAACAACCTGGTAACCAATTGATTTAAAGGAATTAAAGCATTCGAAAATGTGTAAAACACATGGAAGGGGAATCGAAGTTAATACTAAATTTTCAGACACTTAGAAAGCAAAAGCCCCCCTTCTCCTGAAAGGGGGGGCTCAATAAGGGTGATATGAAGGGAGTGTTATTTATAAAGGCCAGTTTGACGTTCTTCTCTTGCTTCACGCCAACCACCTAGCCAATTAGTACGGGCATCCGGAGATTGATACGGACATTCTTCACTGGAATGACCATTTATACCTGCTTTATAGCCACGAGCCTGTGCGCGTTCCAAACGATCCCCGCTTTTGTCTCTTCATAGTGCGATCCTCATCCTTATCAGAGTTTCTCTCATTACAGTTTCATAATGATGGAGTTTATGTGACTCCACTTATAAGAATTAGCCAAACCGAACTATTGATCAACCCCAGAAACAACTCAGGCTCACATTTTGTGAGCCTGAGTGAAAAATAAGCAATTTTGACAAAAAAATTACTTACGGCGCCTGAAACCAATAAAACCAAGCAGTGTCAAAGCAAGCATGCCTAATGAAGCCCCTTTACGCTCGATGGTTGTTTGAGCTGCTGGACGCTGCTCAATTTCGCCGCCAACGATAGGAATCAACTTAACAGCCACCACCTTCTCATCCGCTCCACACTGAGATTCTTTGGTAAGATCCTTATAACCACCTTCGCACTTGAACGCTGTTGCAGAGATGACACCAGCATCATTGACATCTGTCGCTTGCGCAATACGAAACGAGTTATTCTCGTTACTGAAATTTCCACCATTGGTCAAATCATCAAGCATCCACGCTTTATTTGCTTGAAGTGGAGAACCTGCGATATTAGATCCCGCCATATAAGTAAATCCGCGCTGGCGTCGCTGGCGACCGTTTACCTGATTGACTGTTTCCGAGTCCAACCAACCAACAAGCTGATTATTGTTATTAATCGCTGAAGGATAGCCATTAGAACCGTTAAAGAAAAGCGAAGAGTCTATAGACGAATCAAGCATTTTCAAAGAACCAGAAGTATTATCGTAAATAAACATAGACTCGGCATAAGAGCGGTTATTTACAATGAAGTTTTTACCGACCCCCCCTATAACTAAGTTGTTGTTATTAACATCAGTCGCGATCGTATAACGGTATTTACGATCACCACCTTGCTTAATGTCCAAACCAGGAATTGGCTTACGCTCCCACCCCCCCTCGGCAGCTAGAGACGCTCCCGCACCAGATTTAGGTGTGAAGACTGTTGCAGTAACCGCATAAAAATCATTTTCAATCGATTGGGTCGAATAACCAGCAATAACCGGGGCATTATTCACTAGTGCCACTGCACGTGCCGCTCCCTGAAAAGAACGTTCGCGCGCATCAGGATCTGTTGCCTCTAGCCCCCCTCGATTAGCAATCAATCGGGCATCAGAGCGTCCATTTGTCGTGTCTACTGTCCAGAAAAATGCATCATTGGCAAAAACGGCATGCTGGCATTCACGGGTCGCATATAAGAAGTCAACGGCTCCCGTTGAGCAACTATTTAAATTCGAGGTGCTTAATGAGAAGCCATCACTATCACTGTCTGGCAGCTTACGCTCGTCATCCAACTTGCTTTTCTCATAGGATGCACTACCAACAACAAGAAGTTTCTTTGTTCCACCATCATCGTATTCGACGGCATCCCATGCCAACGTCTGGCCCATCTTATCAACAAGTGTATTCGTCACTGGCGGGTTTAAAACAAACGAGTCACTTGCAAGGTTGACAAAACCACGCTTATTAAACTGACGGGCAAACCGAGCACCATTAGTAAAATAAGCACTGCTTGAAACACCGAAGGTATAAGCGTCACCAGCCTCTATGCTACCTATTCCACTGACTACGCCATCAGACGTTTCATGACCGGAGACTATTGTGCCCAGCTGAGCAACAGCATCACTATCATATTTTGATGGATCGGAAGCAAACGTCGCAAGGCGAATTAAAGAGTTAGTACCCTCGACAAACGCTAAAGCACTTGAAAAATAGTTCCTTGTCCACGCTGCATGCTCCCTGTGCAAGCCACCATAACCAGAACCATCGAAAGGAGCATTTTCGTTATAGCTCAAACCATAATATTGATTATAAGCCCACTTGTCACAGGTGTTAAAGCCTAAGTTATTAGTACAGAAACTTCTAAACCCACTATAATCATTAACTTCTTGATACAAGTCATAAGTAAATGCAACTTCGTCGCGGTAGTTGATACCATCAGTACCTACGCGGCTTTCCCCCCCTGCGACCTTAAACGAATTGTCAGCAATACATGTTGAATTGGCGTCAAAGCAATTGACACCTTTCGATGCTTCAATCGCCTGCGCATAGGTCTCTACTCGGCCAGTTAAGTCTTTGCCCTCATACCCTAACTGTAACACTTCACTTTCAGCATTACGTTGAGGATCAACTTCTACTACTTTGTAAACAGCTGCATTTGCCTGGGTTACACTGGCAATAATTGCCGCCAGTGCCGATAACTTTAACGTCTTATGTTGCATTAGGATTCCTTCTGCATTGCCTCTAGCTCTTCCCAGCGCTCAAATGCCAGCTCAAACTCTTCTTCGACCGCGGCTAAACGGTTGAGGGTCGCCTGAGTGTCATTTTTCACATCCTGGAAGAACGCAGGATCGTTTATTGATTCCTGCAGCTGTGCAATTTCATTTTCCAGTTCTTCAATTTTTTTCGGCAGGTCTTCAAGCTCTTTCTGAAGCTTATACGATAGCTTCTTACCTGAGCGTGAACGCGTTTCCTGACGCTGACTATTCTCTTCTTTCTTCTTGTTGGCTGCCTCAATTTGAGCCGCCTGCTCTTTCGCTATCTGTGTTAGCGAATTCGCACGTTGTTCTTGGGCATCATGGTAGCCACCAACGTATTCGTCAATGACACCGTTACCTTCAAAGAGCCAACTCGTTGTTGCTGTGTTATCAACAAATTGACGATCGTGACTCACTAAAAGTAATGTTCCCTGATAGTTGGCAAGTATTTCTTCCAAAAGTTCCAACGTTTCGATGTCTAAATCGTTAGTTGGTTCATCGAGCACCAATAAATTATTTGGCTTTAGGAATAACTTTGCCAATAACAAACGGTTCTTCTCGCCTCCCGACAACGCTTTCACCGGAGTGCGCGCACGACGAGGATGGAAAAGGAAATCTTGCAAATAACCCAAAGCGTGACGAGTACGACCATTAACCGTGACTTCCTGCTTACCGTCTGCAAGGTTGTCCATCACCGTTTTTTCAGGGTCTAGCACTTCACGGTACTGATCAAAGTACGCCGCTTCGATTTTCGTTCCACAATGGAAGTGACCCTGTGTCGCTTCAAGTTTACCCAGCATCACTTTTAGCAAGGTACTCTTACCGCAACCGTTAGGACCAATCAGTGCAATACGATCACCACGCATAACATTGAAGCTAAAGTCATTAATAATTGGCTTATCACCGTAACTGTAAGAAATATGCTCGGCTTCAAATACAATTTTGCCAGAACGATTGGCGTCCTGAAGCTTCATATCGGCTTTACCTACCACTTCACGACGCTCACTGCGCTCACGGCGTAGCTGTTTCAAAGCGCGGACTCGGCCTTCGTTACGTGTACGACGTGCTTTGATTCCCTGGCGGATCCACACCTCTTCCTGAGCAAGCTTTTTATCAAACTCGGCATTCTGCTCCGCCTCTACACGCAGCATCTCTTCTTTCGCTTCCAGGTAATTATCATAATCACCCGGGAAAGAAGCCAGTTGACCGCGATCCAAATCGACAATACGGGTCGACATTGAGCGGATAAATGCACGGTCGTGAGATATAAAGATGATTGAGCCACGGAACTCTTTCAGGAAAGCTTCAAGCCATTCAATGGTTGATACATCCAAATGGTTGGTCGGTTCATCAAGCAAGAGAATGTCGGGATCACACACGAGAGCACGCGCCAGAGCCGCTTTTCGCTGCCAGCCACCAGAAAGGTCTTTAAGTAGCGTCTGAGCTTCTAGCTGAAGGTGCTCTAGTACAGAGGCAATCTTATTGTCAAACTGCCAAGCATTGGCATGATCAATCTTACTCTGAGCACGTGCCAGCTTGTTGATATTTGATTCAGAGGGGGGGTCAACCGCAATAAGATCCAACAAGTGATGGTATTCACGGAGTACTAGGCCAATCTCAGCCAAGCCTTCAGCGACATAATCAAATACTGTCCCCCTCGGCATTGCGAGGTGGATCCTGTTCGAGACGTGACACTGTAAGTTCTGACTGACGCTGAATAGTCCCGTCATCAAGGAGCACCTCACCGTCGATAACCTTCATCAACGTCGATTTACCGGCACCGTTTCGGCCAACCAGACAAACGCGTTCATTGGGTTGAAGTAAAAATTCCGCACGATCAAGTAATGCATGATCGCCGTACGCTAACTGCGCGTTACTAATTTTAATTAATGCCATTATTGTTTAACCATGCTGCAAGCTCGGCTGAATCGAATGGCCAGCCAAGTTCGGAGATTGAATCGGGGGGGTGTTGGATAGAAAGAACGGGGGGGATAGTGACGCCGTAACGTGAAAAGAGCGCATCATCAAAGGCGATATCCACCACTTGAACGCGCTCCTGTACACCCGCATCAATGAGCAGGCTATAAGCCTGCTCACAGAGATGACATCCTTCCGTGCTATATAGCGTAATTAGCACTTAGTCTTCCTTGTGTGTAATTATCCAGCAGTTATGGATCTGCTTGTTACGTGCAAAGTCCATCGGTAACGTTTTGTCCGAGATATTTTTAGCCTCTAGGCCTAGCTCAGCCAGCTTGTCGAAGTCCATCTTGAAGTGACGCTTGTTGTTTGAGAAAACAATCTGCCCTTCAGGGCGTAGCATGCGCTTCAAGTTTTCCATCAGCATCATATGGTCACGCTGTACATCAAAACTCTGGTTCATACGCTTAGAGTTCGAGAATGTCGGCGGATCGATGAAGATCAAATCAAAGTTCTCATCAACTTCCTGCAACCACTGCAAACAATCGGCCTGAACAAACTGATGCTGACGGCCCACTTGTCCATTCAGCTCCATATTTTCCTGCGCCCAGCGCAAATAGGTGTTTGACATGTCAACTGTTGTCGTTGATTTCGCACCACCACAAGCCGCATGAACCGATGCAGATCCGGTATAAGCGAACAAGTTCAGGAAGTCTTTACCTGCGGCCATTTCGCCCAGCTTACGACGTGTTATACGGTGATCAAGGAACAGGCCGGTATCGAGGTAGTCGTATAGGTTTACCTTCAGCTGAACACCATACTCATTCACTGCCATGTGGCGTTCTGCACTCGATAGCTTCTGGTACTGGCTCTTCCCTTTCTGACGCTCACGCACCTTCAGGATCACTTTACTGTTATCAACACCCGTGACCTGAATGGTCGCGCGTAGAATATCCATAATACGGCGACGCGCTGTTTCTTCAGGAACCGACTTAGGTGCTGCGTACTCCTGGATTACCAGATAATCGTTATATTGATCAATCGCGGCATTATAGTTTGGCAAGTCAGCATCATAAATCCGGTAGCACTCAACACCTTCTTTCTTTGCCCACTTCTGCAGCTTGGTAATGTTCTTCTTCAGGCGATTAGCAAAATCCGGTGCAACTTGAGTTTCTTCAAGCTTCCCTTCCTTTTCACCTTCAACCTGTTTAACCGCACCACCTGTGATTAAATAGCTCTTTAGCACACAGTCCAGAGCACCGTTACGTAACTTAAACTGCTTATCGGCACGCATACGCAGGCAGCTTAGCAACTCGCTAGAAGCAGAGTAGATTGCCGCCGTTGAACCGGCGAATGCCAATTTCAATCGAGTACCAAAATCACCATACAGTGAAATAAGCTCTGGTGTTGTACCCAAGCGTTCACCGTACGGAGGGTTACAGATGATCACGCCATTTTCAAACCCTTCAGGGCAAATTAGCTGCGTTACATCACCATACTCGAAATCAATCAGCTCTTTCACACCGGCACGCCCTGCATTGTCACGGGCAATCGTTAGTATACGGCGATCCATTTCACGGCCGAAGAACTTGGTTTCCACTTTCGCAGGTCCACGACGTGCTTTCACCGTCGCTTCTGCATGAATCTCAAGCCATGCTTCTTTGTCGAAATCTTTAATTGCTTCGAAGCCCCAACGCTTACGCTTAATACCCCGGGGGCAATATCCGCAGCCATTAACGCAGCTTCAATCAACAAAGTACCGGAACCACACATTGGATCGAGGAGAGGCTTGTCTATAGTCCAGCCACTTTTCATCACCAAAGCAGCAGCATGCGTTTCACGTAACGGTGCTTTACCCGCTTCGGTTCGATAGCCGCGCTGGTGCAAGCCACTACCTGCCATATCGAGACCCAACACCCCTTTCTCACCGGAAAGACGCATGTGAATACGTAACTCTGGGTTTTCGCGGTCAATGCTAGGACGACGAAGATCAGCTTTGGTAAAGCTGTCAACAATCGCATCTTTTACTTTCATCGCGCCGTATTGACTGTTACGGATTTCACGGTTCGTACCGTTAAAGTCAACAATGATACGTGTATCGTTGTTGAAATAATTTGGCCAGTTGATCGCCACAGCACCAAGGTATAGGTCCATGTCATCACGGACATTGAACTCACTTAATACCTGAATGATTCGTGACGAGATACGAGTCCACAAACAGCAGCGATAAGCTGTTGATTGTTCAGCACGGAAACGTACGCCGGCATGGACAACTTGGATCTGTTCTGCACCAAGTTGTTCTAATTCTTCTGCAAGGAGGTTCTCAAGACCTCGGGAAGTGATAGCTAGATATTGATTCATGGATTTCTTTTCGCACTTATGTTGCTCAGAATTATAACCGAAAACAGCGTAAATACCTCGCCCTAAAGGCTTTCATTACGGTTATTTAGCTAAAAAAGCACAAAAAAATAGCCAACCATTCGACCGACCGTTTCTCATCGACGTCCTCACAGGCAACTAAAGCTCATAAAACAGTCAATTATTACCTTTTTAATGAACAGTAACCTGCACAACATCAGCCATTCCGATATGAGAAGTGATTATAAAAAGATGAACTCGCTACTTGGCTACTGATGACAAGCAACTAGCTATTTGCAGCGGCAGTAAGTAGTCACATAGAGCTTTGTCCACCAGAGGAAACAAGCTATAGCTCTTTCTTAGATGCCCCATCATCAAAAATGCACTCCAGGCAGTAGAAGTGACTGTTCACTCACAGAAACGATTTGTGTAAGCTACTGTATAAAAAGAAGAAAGTGTAATAAAAATAAGTATTCATCATAATTTGCCATAGTGTGTGGAGTGAAACTTCATTCGTTGACCATGACTACATTCAATACCCCTGCGACACTCTTTCCTAGTTAGAAATAATTTCCAACTAGGAAATAATCTGCATGTAGGCGAATTTCACAAACGAGGAAAATGAGGAAGATCTTCATGGGAATTTTTAAATTTCACTGTGGGAAAATGGTTATTTTTTGTCTTTTTATGGCAAAAAGAGGCAAAAAATAATTGCTAATTAATTGATATTTTTCGATTAGAATCACTTATTTCGCTCAAGAATCATCCACTTGCCGTTCAAAATAAATGGTCTATGTATGAGGCATTATCTTTAATCTGCATTCGTTGGATTGATACTAACGAAATGCATCAAGTGGCTTTTGCTACTATCACAATACTAACGGGGGGAGTTGGTTCAATATTTGAAGGGGGGGTATTAGGCGTCAGATTTAAGGGGGTAACTAGCGCGTACAACAGGTAGACGTATCAATACGGTCTAGCTGATAAAGGTACTGGATGGGAGGGAATAGAGAGTTAGGGTGCAAATTAGGTAGCCTAGAGAAGCCCCACAACAAAGAAATTGTGAAACTCTAACCCTTGTGGCTACCCCTACTAGTGCAAAATTGAGTGGCAGTTCGTTCACGAACGCTTGCATACGGTCGTTCATAACCTTAATAGTATCGCAGAAGGCCATTTCTTTGGTTGACGTAAGAGCGTGGGGCTCAACGCTTGCCAACATACACAGGCTGGCACAGCCACTGTTCTCAATCACCAGGTATTTCGCATCGCCAAACTCGGCTTGCAATGTGATGATGTCACCATTTTCAGGCTTGCAATCGCCCTGCTGAGTTTCAAAGAACCAACTTTTCGGCATCATTGGCTTATGAAAACGACTCGCTGCTACAGCGTTCAAGGCCAATTCGGCTTTTCGTGGCTCAGAAAGATCTAGCTGGGCAATGCTCTCCCTGTAGGCCTGGAAGACACTTGCATCATCCACGGTAAAAACAGTGCGCTCATAAGCAGACGTCACAAGATGCTTGGTGGGTATGGAAACACGGAAAATCATTTCTTCCCCCAAATCTAGCATCAGGGAGTCATCCTTATGGTCGTAATACCACATCCATGAATTAGTAGGCTTCAGCATGTAAGTGCTCCAAAATCAGTTCTTTATACTGCTTATCCAACGATATAGAAAAAAACTTTAGGAGAATTTTACCGTGCCTATGACAAAATAAAAGGGGGGGAAATAAGTGACTGATCTTGTGGCATTTAGGCTGAAAGTTTGACAAAAAATGTCATTCATAAAAGTGTAATATATAGCAGCAATAAAAAAGTACCTGGCCGGGATCCCCGAAACAGGTACTTTTAGAAGATTAAGTGATTGTCTTTGTTACTTATAGATTAGTAACAATATCTTTAACCAGCTTAGGGGCCATGATAGATGAAACCAGAGTAAATCTGCACCAACTGTGCCCCCCCTGCCATCATCTTCTCACGCGCAGATATAGCAGAATCGATACCGCCTACCCCCCCTATAATCGGCAAAGCGCCGTCAAGTTCTTCAGCCAGCCGGCGAATAACCTCTGTACTGCGGTTCTGTAGAGGACGGCCGCTCAAGCCACCAGCTTCATCACAGTGCGGCATATCTTTTACCAATGAGCGATCCAGCGTTGTGTTAGTACCTATAACGCCATCAATATCATTACGGATCAATGATTCAGCAATCTGGATGATTTCCTGATCTTCTAGATCCGGAGCGATCTTCAGAGCCAGCGGTACATACTTGCCATGCTTCTCGGACAATTCTTTTTGTCTCACTTTCAGCTGAGAAAGCAGATCATCTAACGCATCACCGTATTGTAGTGAGCGAAGCCCCCCCGGAGTATTAGGTGAAGAAATGTTTACCGCAATATAACCAGCATATGGGTATACCTTCTCCATACAGATCAGGTAATCTTCTGCGCCCTTCTCTACCGGCGTATCTTTGTTCTTACCGATATTGATACCGATAACACCGTCATACTTGGCTTTTTTAACATTCTCTATCAGGTTATCAACACCTAGGTTGTTAAAACCAAATCGGTTAATAATTCCTTCTGCAGGAATGACGCGGAAAAGACGTGGTTTATCGTTGCCTGGTTGCGGACGTGGCGTCACGGTACCTACTTCAACAAAGCCAAAACCCATTGCGCCGAATGCATCAATGCATTCACCGTTTTTATCAAGCCTGCGGCCAAACCAACTGGGTTTTTAAATTTGATTCCCATAACTTCTACGGGATGATCAGGAACGTGTTGACGATAGAAGAGATCGAGAGGAGTGCCAGTAAAGCGAGAAAAGTTCTGAATAGCTAGATCGTGTGCTTTTTCAGCGTCAAGCTTGAAAATTGCAGATCGAGCGAGGCGGTAAATCATTGTACCTCCTTAAAAAAGCCCCCCGTGTAAACGGGAGAACATTATTCACAGTTTAGCCCTCTTATTCAAATGATATTTTCAAAATTCCATTATAAAAACAGTCACTTCTTTGGTTTACAAGGGATTAGGTAACAAAATAAATTGTTAGCTCCCTACAAAATGCAATCGATTTCGTTTTCAAGTTAATAATCGTTTAAAACATACGCAATAAAAAAGGCCATTACACCTGGTGGCATAATGACCTTATACATCATGTTGCTAACCTCACAACATGATTATCGGTTTACAACGTTGGACGACAGTTCAAGTTAAGTAACATTAACTCTCGCAGTGCTACTGAGAACTTGGCAAACTCATGAGTTGTACCTACCTTGAATTCAGCAAGAACAGTATCCCAGCGATGGATAGCGGCTTTATGCTGATCCATCCAGTTCTCAATCAGCTCCTCTGCCACCTTCCCTTCAGGGCAAGTAGTGATAACCGCTGACGTTAGCTGACGTTGCTGCCAATCAAGATCTTCTCGGAACGATGCTCGAGCCAATGCCTGCCAATGGTTTTCAACTGGCTGGTTGTGAACTTGCTTCAGGAACCAGTGCAGTGAGAGATCTGCCCCAACAACAAAGTACACACGAGAGATAAAGTCGATGTCTCTGTCCATTTCTTTCGCAATCTGGGCAATATCCATAGCTGAGTACAAGCTGCTCAGACGCGCAATATTATGCGCCAGAGCTTCCGGTACACCCTCTTGAATCATGCTGTTAGCTTGATCATTGTGCTCCTGAACCTCTTCCGTTACGAGGTAACTTTCAAGATTATCCCGTAGCTTCTGCACAATTGGCTGGTAGAAGGTAATTTGCTGCTCGATACCCAATTTACGATCGCGATTACGTAAAATCCAGCGAGTAACGCGGCGCAGCATACGTCGACAGCGATAAAGCATCTCATACTGTACTTCAGCCGAGATAACATTATCTAGTTCACGGATCTGGATAAAGAACTGATCAAAGTTAAATATCTCACGGCCTACGGCATAAGCTGACGAAATCTCGACAATCGTCGAACCCGTTTCTTCTTGCAAACGAGTAACGAAGTTACAGCCCATCTCATTAGACATCTGGTTCGCCAGTGATGTCGCAATCAGCTGATGTTTCAGCGGATGAAGATCCATCTGCGAACGGTATTTTTCATGGAGCTCCTGCGGGAAATATGCAGGCAACAAACGAGCATGGTACGGATCATTGGCAATCTCATCAGTTACCATATCCTCTTTCAGTACCATCTTGCCGTAAGCAACCAGTACAGCCAGCTCAGGACGGGTTAGCCCCAAACCTGATTTTTCACGCTCAGCCAACGTATCATCATCTGGTAGGTATTCCAGTGCACGATCCAGCTTGCCTTCTTTCTCTAGGTGGTGAATGAAACGGATCTGCTCTTTCAACAGCTGAACTTGCTGCTGCTGAGTCACAGAAATCGATTCACTCTGGCAGTAGGCATTGTCCAGGACAATCTCACCCACTTCATCTTCCATACGTTCCAGCAACTCGTTTCGTTGCTTGTAAGTTAGATCGCCACCAGCAACAAGGCTGTTCAATAGGATCTTGATGTTTACTTCATTATCCGAGCAATCAACACCACCAACATTGTCGATAAAGTCGGTATTAACCAAGCCACCTTTCGCAGCAAACTCAACACGACCCAGCTGGGTCATCCCCAAGTTGCCGCCCTCGCCGACCACTTTGGCACGTAGCTCACTACCATTAATCCGAAGAACATCATTGGCGCGGTCACCTACATCCGTATGTGTTTCGCTCTGTGCTTTCACATACGTACCAATACCACCGTTCCATAACAGATCCACTTCCATCTGCAGGATCATACGAATCAGCTCGTTTGGCGGAACACTCTGCTTGCGCGTGCCCAGCAATTTCTGAATTTGTGGTGTTAGCTTGATAGACTTGCTACGACGCGAGAAGATCCCGCCGCCTTCAGAGATCAAGCTTTGATCATAATCTTCCCAGCTTGATCGAGGGAGATTGAACAGACGATCACGCTCTTCCCAGCTTGTTGCCGAATCCGGGTTAGGATCAAGGAAGATGTGCATGTGGTTAAAGGCAGCAACCAAACGGATATGCTTAGACAGCAACATACCGTTACCAAATACATCACCCGCCATGTCACCAACGCCAGCACAGGTAAAGTCAGTCGTCTGGCAATTAATACCCAGTTCACGGAAGTGACGCTTCACTGACTCCCAGCCGCCTCTAGCAGTAATACCCATTTTCTTGTGGTCATAACCGTTAGAGCCACCCGAAGCAAATGCATCGCCTAGCCAGAAATTATAATCATCTGATACCGAGTTCGCCAAATCAGAGAAGGTCGCCGTTCCCTTATCGGCAGCAACAACCAAATACGGGTCATCTTCATCATGACGGACAACATTGGCTGGTGGAAGTAGATCGCCGTCAACAATATTGTCGGTAATATCAAGCAAGGCACGAATGAAACGCTTGTAACAGCGTTGGCCTTCTGCCCATATTTCCTCTCGTGTCGACATTTGCGGCTGACGTTTACAAACAAAGCCACCTTTCGCACCTACCGGCACAATCACAGTGTTCTTAACTTGCTGTGCTTTAACCAGACCAAGGATCTCAGTACGGAAATCTTCTTGGCGATCTGACCAGCGAAGGCCACCTCGAGCCACTTTTCCGCCCCGAAGGTGGACACCTTCAATGTCAGGCGCGTAGACAAAGATCTCGAAGAACGGTACCGGTGCTGGAATTTCAGGGATTTCAGATGGACGCAGCTTAAGAGAAAGCCAAGGCTTAGCATTGCCCTGCTCGTCTTTCTGATAATAGTTAGTACGCTGCGTCGCCATGATCATATCCATGTAGCGACGAATGATCCTGTCATCATCCAGGCTTTCTACTTTATCTAACTTCTTGTTCAGTTTCTTGATCAGCTCTTGTTCAGCTTTTTCTGAATGCTTCCTCGCCGGGTTGAAACGCAGAGCAAACAATGCAACCAAATCACGCGCTAAATCGCTATGGCTTGATAGTGTTTCTTCAATGTAGTGCTGACTAAACGGAAAACCAACCTGACGCATATAACGAGCAAAGCTACGCAAAATCGTAATTTCACGGCCTGTTAATCCTGCGCAGAGTACTAAACGGTTAAAGCCGTCACTTTCGATTTCACTGTGCCAAATAGCCGAAAATGCTTCTTGGAAACGATCGCGAGCCTCACTAAGATCAATCCCAGTGCAAGCGTTGTGCAACATTGCAAAATCAAGGATCCAATATACCGTTCCATTTGCGGTAACAACTTGATATGGCGACTCACCAATCACACGTAAACCCAAGTTTTCCAGCATCGGCATGACATCAGAAAGGTGAATCGGTTGCTCGCGATGGAATAATTTCAATTTCACAAAATGAGAATCAACGGCCTCTTCCTGCGGACGGTAGAACAACATACCCAGCTTATGATCTTCACTTAAGCTTTCAAGCTGTTCAATATCGGCAACGGCTGAACCAGGAAGCATCTGATCTTTATAAGAGCGAGGGAATGCTCGCGAATAGTTTTTCGCCAGTACCGTTCCTTGGCTTTCACCGAAATTTGCAACCAAAGAAGCACTCAGACGATCTTCCCATGCAGAAGCTGCTTCAACCAAGTTATGTTCGATGGCTTTTACATCAACATCGAAGTTATTGTTTTCTACACGCACTATATAATGAGTTCTCGCCAGCGGACTTTCCGAGAAGAAAGTAGTGAATTCTACGTTTTGAGCGGATCCAAAACACTCCTTTAGAACATCCTGGGTCTTTCTTCGCAACTCAGTGTTGTAGCGCTCCTTGGTGACATACACCATGCAGGAGAAGAAACGGCCAAATGGGTCACGACGAACAAATAGACGAAGCAAGTCGCGATCTTGCATTTGTACTACACCGCAGCCGACATCAAGCATTTCTTTTTCATTTGCCTGAATCAGCTCATCTCGTGGGTAGGTCTCTAGTAGATTATTTAGGGCTTTCCATGAATGGGAACCTGAAGAGTAGCCACTCGCCTCAAGGATACGTGACATTTTATTGCTAATAAGTGGAATATTCATTGCTGTCTGATGATAAGCAGTAGAAGCATACAAACCAGTGAAACGGTGCTCACCAATCACATTTCCCTTCTTTATCGAAGCGTCTAATCCCGATGTAATCTGTATACGCCGGACGATGGATTTTCGATTTACCGTTGCTCTTAGTCAAGATCAGCAACTCCGGCTTACGAGCTTCAAACCGTGCCGATTCGGGTAGCTCTGAAAGCTTCAGCGTTCTTCCCTTCTTCGATTTGCTTAGCAGGCCCAACCCTTGTTCGCTGCATGACCGCAACTCATAATCACCTTCAATAGGTATTAAGTCATACTGGTGGTAACCCATAAAGGTAAAGTTATGGCGATTCACCCAATCAAGAAATGCAATGGCTTCTTCGCGGTGAGCGTCATCAACAGGTAGTGGTGCTGTTTTCAGCTCTTTGACAATGTCCTGCATTTTGTTTTGCATTTCTTGCCAGTCGTTTACGACTAAATCCACATCTTGCAACACTTGTTCTAGTTCTTCTTTTAGTGCTTTCATCTCTTCTTTTTCGTTAAGACGATCCACTTCAATATGAAAAAGAGTCTGAAGATCACCGTCTTTGCCACATGCTTCACTGATCACACCGTTTTCATTTCGCTTGAAGAAATACGGGCCATTCAGCATAAGGTGACTGGTGATACCAAGGCGGGTTAAGGTCATGCGGACAGAATCCACAAGGAAAGGACGGTCAGGAGTTACAATTTCAACGACGGTATGGGTTGATTGCCAGCCATAACGGCTAAGCGTCGGATTATATACACGTACTGAAATTTGATCCGGTTTGTTTTGCGCAAGATGGTGCCACAAGCTCAGCACAGCACCATATAAGTCAGATTCATTCCGTTGAAGCAGATCATCATCTGCCAGTTGACCTAATAATCTTTGAGCAAAAACTTCTACTAATGACTGCTGAGGCGTCTCAATCTTATCCTGGATTAAGCCATAAACTTTCTCAAGCAGTACCGGCACTATAGGGTCAGGTGCGGTCATAGCAAATGCTCCATTGTTATATCTATTATCGATCTAGTATAGGGTTTTATATCAATCCCATGTGCCATTTGGGGGACTTTGGCTCACGGTATCGGTATTCTTTTTCGTGAGAGCTATTGTAGGGTGTTTTGTTGCGGATTGGTTACGTTAATAACACTGTATCGGGAAGAAAAAATCGAATATGTGACTAAGGTTAAGATTTTGACTGGTTGGAATATCTGACATTGATGAAAAGTGAAGCTACCGCTGCTCATTATTTTGTAAATTGGTCTAACCAATTATTTCTACTATTATTTTTTCTCATATGAAAACATACTTTTACTTGAATACCCTTACAGAATAATCGAGTTTAGTGAAGGTACTAATTGATGTACCAGCCATTAAATGTTAAGAACATGTAAACAAACAATAATGGATAATTATCCAATTCTTTCCAACACATCTAATCGATTTTGGTTGTTTACCGTGATACGAAAACGCCCTTTTACTCCAAGCTGACTTAAAAACGGTCTAAAACGAGATGCGGGAAGCTGTAGCTTCAAGCCATTATCGGTAACTACCACGACGGTGCTGGCAGCCCCCCCAGAGTAATGATTGAGATATGACTGATAGGAGATATAGACTGAAAAAGTATATGATTTCATAGTTATGGGAAGCTAATTTCTGGGTGACTAGGTGCTAGAAGAAGCTAAAAGCCGAGTTTCGAGCGACTAAAAACTAGTTACCCGAAACTCGTTATACATATGTACTTACTGTTCTAGTGCTTTGTGTACTTTCTCGAACAGATCTTTGGCCAGGTTTTCTAGCTGTGACAGTTTCTCTAACTCTGCTCGCATTAGCGCTTGGCGCTGCTCATCATACTGGCGGTATTTCAAGAACGGTTCAATCAGGCGAGAAGCAACCTGAGGGTTACTTGTATTTAGCGCCATCAAGATCTCAGTCAGATATTGATACCCTGAGCCGTCTATTGCATGAAAACGCACTGGGTTATTTGCGCAGAAACTCGCGACCAGACTACGGGTACGGTTCGGGTTCTTCAGATCAAAAGCGGCATGTGACATGGTAATGCGCACATTTTCCAGTGCATTTTCGACCGGATTCTTACCCTGCAAGATAAACCACTTATCCATAACCAAACCATCATGCGTCCACTTATCGCTAAAGTCAGACATTTGCGGCTCGCGACAACCTAGAGCTGCATTGTTGGCTGCTGACATTGCGGCCATGGTGTCGGTCATATTGTCTGATTGCTGGTACTGCTCTGAAACTAACTTATCGCCGTGTTCAGTATTGGCAAGATATGCCAAACAAGTATTTCGCAATGCTCGTTTCGCCATCGCTTCATGAGAAAGACTGTACTCTGCCTGAGCAATAGAATGATAAATTGCCGACAGTTCATCTTCCATTTCACTAGCCAGAACATTCTCTAGCTGGCTCACTACATCATGGATCGCATCAACATCGACGGTTTTATACCAACCTGCAATTTCATTCTCGCTCGGAAGCGTCAGCATCTCAGCAATAAACGCCGGGTCTAGTTTTTCATCCAGCAGCACACCGCGGAAAGCATCGACAACAGAAGCAGGTAATTCAAATGCCTCACCCTGCTGTACGCGCTTCACGTTGTCACGAATATATTTTGCCAGCAGAATCTGACCGGCATCCCAGCGAGCAAACTCATTACGGGCATGGACCATCAGGAAAGCAAGCTCATCGTCTGAGTAGTCATATTCAAGCACAACAGGAGCAGAGAATTCGCGCAACATTGAAATTACAGGCTTCTCATCGATGCCATCAAACTCAAAGACTTGCTCAGCTTCAGTTACATCAAGTACATGATGGATCTTTTTACCGTTACATTGTAACTCAAGAACCTCACCACGGCTGTTGTATAGCTCAATATCAAACGGAATATGCAAAGGAAGTTTCTCTTCCTGACCTGCTGTTGGCGCAGTATGCTGTTTAACTGTGACGCGGTAACACTTATGTTCAGCATCATAATCAGTAGCTACATTCACAACCGGCGTACCCCGCCTGGCTGTACCAACGACGGAATCGAACCAGGTCAACACCAGAAGCATCTTCCATTGCCTGTACAAAATCATCACAGGTCGCGGCAGTGCCATCATGACGTTTAAAATACAATTTCATCCCCGCCTGGAAGTTTTGCTCTCCCCAGTAAGGTATGCATCATACGAATAACTTCACTGCCCTTCTCATACACCGTCAGGGTATAGAAGTTATTCATCTCAATGACTTTTTCAGGGCGAATTGGATGAGACATCGGGCCACGGTCTTCTGCGAACTGAGGACCACGAACAACACGGACATTATTGATACGGTTAACCGGACGTGAACCCAGATCTGATGAAAACTCCTGGTCACGGAATACTGTCAGCCCTTCTTTTAGACTCAACTGAAACCAGTCACGACAAGTAATGCGGTTGCCCGTCCAATTATGGAAATATTCGTGACCGATAACAGCCTCGATACCTTGATAATCAGTATCAGTTGCTGTCTTAGCATTAGCCAGAACATACTTAGAGTTAAAGACGTTCAGGCCTTTGTTTTCCATTGCACCCCATGTTGAAGAAATCAACAGCCACAATCATGTAGATATCGAGATCGTATTCAAGCCCGAAACGTTCTTCATCCCACTTCATCGAGTTGATTAGCGATGTCATCGCATAATCCGCACGATCTAGGTTCCCTCTGTCGACAAAAATCTCCAACTCAACACTGCGGCCGCTCATTGTTGTATAGCTGTCACGAAGAACGTCAAAATCACCGGCCACAAGCGCAAACAGGTAGCTAGGTTTAGGGAACGGGTCTTGCCACTGTACCCAGTGACGACCATTATCGAGATCGCCCGAATTGACGCGGTTACCATTGCTCAACAAGAACGGGAATGCCGCCTTATCCGCAATCACCTTCGTCGTGAAACGTGCCAACACATCAGGACGATCCAGGTAGAAGGTAATACGGCGGAAGCCTTCCGCTTCACACTGCGTACAGAAACCACCACCCGATTTATACAAACCTTCCAATAGCGTATTTGCCTCTGGATCCACTTCAGTTTCGATGGTCAGCTCAAACTCTTCTGGAACACCGTTGACAGTCAAACCGGATTCCGTTTCTATATAGTCTGTCCACGTCTCTCCATTTACCTCTACACGAACAAGTTTCAGGCCACCGCCATCGAGCACTAAAGGTACTTGCTTATCAGCAAGGCGCTTGACTTGGCTAACAGCAATAATATGCGTTTCCGTGTTGTGAAGATCGAACTCAAGAGCAATATCGGTAATGGTGTATTCAGGAGCTTGATAATCAGCTCGATATTTTGCAGTCGGCTGTGTAATCGTTGGTTGTTCGGCCATTTTTATTTCCTTAATTATCCGCACTGGACATTTATGCCATTAATGAGCGGCTGACACCTGTCATTATTCTGCCTTTAGGGCATTCAAACAAGAGTAACCCCTTGTTTCTATGAGAAGCTTAACGCAAAGTCTGATCAGCTGGTGAAGAACCAAACAATTTGATGAAGTAAAATGTCTTACTACTTCCACGAGCATCGCTTGGTTGAACGGCTAATGTCATCTACCCTACTCATAATATGGTTATTAGTTTTAACTATACTTTCAAAAGTAATCTTAAATCTCATCAACGTCTGACTTTCCAGTATCACTGGCTAGTTTAAGAGCATTATTTGTAGATGATTACTCTTTATTAAAATAATATGGTGAGCAGACTTGTTGTTTTCAAGGTTTCGGCGTAAGGTACGGCCCTATTTTTTTAGTCTATTTTGAATGGTTTCGGACAAATTAGGCTCAAAATAATGTAAAATTCTCGGATTGCGATAGACAACTACATTAGCTATGACTCATACAGGACACACTGGGGTTATCGACTCCCTGCTTGATACGGATGCATATAAACTTCATATGCAGCAAGCGATTTTTCATCAATACCCAAATATTGAAGCGGTTGCGGAATTCCATTGCCGAAGCCAAGAAGACCTCCGTCCTTACTGTAATGACATCCAGGCACAGGTTAACCATCTTGCTGATCTTTCCTTTACAGAGGAAGAACTGGCTTATCTAGCAACGCTACCTTTCTTCAAATCAGATTACTTAAACTATTTACAAAGCTTCAAGCTAGATAGCTGCCAAGTTGAGATTGATGCCTCAGGTGAACAACTTGCAATTAAAATCACCGGAAAATGGATTGATGTCATTCTGTGGGAAGTACCTCTACTAGCAATAATCAGTGAAGTACGATCATCAAAATGCTATCCAAACTCATCGGCTGATGACGCGATTAAGCAGCTAAAACATAAGCTTAAAGAATTCTACAACAAAGCTGAAGATACCGATTTAAGCCAGTTCGCTTTGGTCGATTTTGGTAGCCGCCGACGTTTCTCTAAAGATGTTCACCACGAAGTGGTTGATTTTCTAAAAGACAACATGCCTGAATTCAAAGGCACATCGAACTATCATCTCGCTCGTACTCGTGGCCTAGCACCTGTTGGCACCCAAGCACATGAATGGTTCCAGGCACACCAGCAACTTGCTGGTGAACTAGCTGACTCACAACAGCTTGCACTCAACCGCTGGCTACAGGAATATCCTGACTCGTTGGGTATTGCACTAACAGATTGCATCAATATGGACGCTTTCTTGCGTGATTTTGATTTACGTCTGTCAGAACGCTTTACTGGCCTCCGTCATGATAGCGCCGATCCTATTGCCTGGGGGGGTGAGAAGGCAATCAAACATTATGAATCGCTTGGCATTGATCCGAAGACAAAAACATTAGTCTTTTCAGATAGCCTGACGCTTGATAAAGCACTAACTATTTATAAACATTTTGCACACCGTGCCAACGTCAGCTTTGGTATCGGTACTCAGCTAACGTGTGATCTTCCCGATGTGAAAACCTTAAATATCGTGATCAAGCTAACCGAATGCGAAGGACGCCCAGTCGCTAAAATCTCTGATGAACCAGGAAAAAGTATCTGCCGCGATGAAGGTTATCTCTCGCAACTACGTCAGGCATTTAAAATTGTGAACAGCTAATCCTAAACATTATTCAATAACAGAAAAGGCTGCGAAATCGTAGCCTTTTTTATACTCTTTTATATTCATAACAAACAATACGAATAATATAAATGTCTACTCTCTTCGCATTACAGCTTCCATTCCGAACTGTTTATTGGATAACGTTAACGTGTCTGAGCCGAGCAAAAACTGGCTATCGTGCTGGCCGTCTTCATAAATTAAAACGATGCGATCATCTTCTATAAAATAGATTCCCTGATGTTCTTTTTTCTTGCCATTCGAGCCTGATACTTCGGCAGAGAATAAAAAGTCAGGCCGTAAGGAGATTGATAATTCAGATACACTATCTCCGACATCACTGCCAGAAATACGTGATGAACGCCAAGTCCCTGGTAGATTCTCAGGTGCTAATTTCGTAAACCTAGCGCCATCCAACAAGAACTGATTATAGCTCAACATATAGCTATGTTGCTGTTCTGGTTGACCTTTTGAGAGAAATGTTACTGTGCTTTCATCAATATCATATTTACCATCCCATTCCTCTACAGTACCATCC
>LLEM01000086.1_pt1 | contig 21573 bp, 29 predicted proteins | sample 595841 | NCBI WGS metagenome assembly LLEM01 (sample SAMN02919313, study PRJNA255460) | bioreactor metagenome | biome: chemostat; feature: culture 2012_10.2; material: sediment; isolation source: day64 10degC chemostat 2012 inoculated with Wadden Sea sediment taken from... | place: Germany: Bremen ...
GGTGAGGGGGGGCATTCTTTGTCACATTGAGTTATGTGCAAAAACCAAAGATTCGGAACCCTCACGCCACTCGTTTCTCGCCTCTAGAAACTATCATACAATGCCCGATATAGCTCCCGCTCAAAGCGCTCAATCGGTGGTGCGACTTTCTGTGTCTCTTCTGCTGGCTCTTCAGGGTGATAGTTAGTTATAAACTGAACAAACAGCAGTTTTTTGCCAGATTTTGCCGTCATGATACCGGCAAGGTTGTAGGTACCAAACAGAGAACCGCTTTTGGCTGCAATATTGCCCTGGAGGGGGATGGTGGCGAATACTCTGCCGATAGCGAAGGGTACCGCTCTGGCCACTGACTGGCAGGGTTTCCAGCAATCCCAGCTTCTTGTTATTTAGGAAGAGGTAAGTAACCACTTCCATCATCTGGTTTGCTGTAAGGCGGTTATTGCGTGATAGCCCTGATCCATCTACCAGTACGGCCTTGCTTAAATCGATGCCAGCTTTATCACTTAAAATTGCCTTGATGGCTGCTACACCGTTGCTGAAAGTACCTGGCTGCTCGAAATATTTGCGACCGAGGGTCTTAGTCAGGTTGTCGGCTATCAGGTTGTCTGATTCCTTGACCATCGAATCGAGTAGTATATTCAGCGGTTCGGAAGCATGACGGGGCAATACGCTTGCCGCTGGCCTTGTCGTCTCGTACGATTTCGCCGTTGAAGCGGATCCCGGCGCGTTGGAGCTCTCTGCGGATCACGGCTGCGGTATAGTCAACCGTATTTTGAACTGCAAAGTTAAGCGGCAGGGGGCTGGCTGCGTTTGGGTAAGCACCCGCTTAGCTGGTAGCTGTTGCTGTTGTCGGCGGTCAGTGTCAAATCACAGTATTGTGCTTTTTGTTGCTCTTTACTGACAATAACCGCGTCGCTAGTAACGTTGATCGGCTGGTGGGCGGGTATATTTACCCGCGTAAGCTGGCCCTGTGCCTTATTGCTGTATAGCGCGCCCTGTACGCAGTTGTGTTCCAGTGAAATGCTGCTGGATGGAGCACTGTAGCAGACCCCCGAGAATATCCCATGGCCAGCCCGATGCTCGCTCGTAGCCGCTAAAGACGGAACCATTAAGGATTATATTGCCCTTGAGTGTGGAGAGGCCGTGCTTCTTTAGCTGGGCTAGTAATGCTGCGAGTTGCTGGCGGGATAGCGTTGGATCGCCACTAAAGCGAAGAATAATATCATCCCGGTTACGCTCTACGTCTGTTGTAAAACGAAAGCTGTCGTCAAGGTAGAGTTTGGCTGCCAGTGCCGTAATGAGTTTTTGAGTACTGGCTGGAGGCTGAAGCTGGTTATTTCTTTGATTATAAAGATTATGACCCGTTGTTGTGTCTGTGATAATAAGGGCGGCATCATGGCCGCTAGGTAAGTGGCTCGTTGCTGGCATGGGAGAGAAGCTGGCAAAAACAGGCATGCTAAGCAGCAGGCCAAACAGTAATGGGATAGCACGGAGCATCAAGTTAAAAACCATATGAAAGTAGTTCAACTATCATATAGCAAAAAGGCGCCGACCCGAAGGTTAGCGCCCCTTATTAGCATGTAACGCTCGTAATCCTAGCTGGATTAGAAGTCGTAACGTGCACCCAGTACGAGCTCGTCAGATGTTTTCGCTTTAGTGATGCCAACTGTAGAGTCTGTGTCTAGGTTGTTGAACTTGTAAGATGCGTAAGTACGGAAGTTCTTGTTGAAGTAGTGAGTCGCGTCAATTGCGATAGAGTCACGTAGATCAGCGTCGTTCTTCGTATCTTCTAGGTAGTTGTAAGTCGCGATGAATACAGTATTGCCCATTGTATAAGCAGCTGCGAATTCATAGCCCTTAGATTCTTCTACGTTACGATCGTGCACTTCAGTGTTTTCTGCGTCTTGGTATAGACCAGCAATGTAGAAGTCACCGAAGGTGTAAGAGATAGCACCGAATGCCTGCTTACCCGTTTCAGTGTTTAGTGCCGCTTGGCCGTCTTGATCGCCGTAACCGGCACCGAATGCTAGACCCATATCCATTGCGTACATTGCAGCAACAGAGTAACCGTCAACATCGTAAGTTCCAGCAGTGTTTTCGTTTTCACCAGTGAACACGTAGTTAGCTTTAACTGTCAGGTTATCGCCAGCTAGGTCGAAAGAACCCACGTATGCTAGGTTGTTTGAAGTACGGTCTGCAGCAGCTAGCTTGTTACCCGCTTCGTTACCGTGGAAAGCCATGATATCAGTGAAGTCTGTTAGCATGCCTAGCGAGCCGTCAGTCTTACCGTAACGAACCTGGCCGAACTCACCACCGATACCTGCATTTAGGTGACGGTTGTCTACGTCGTTGCCGTCTGTGTATTCGCCTTCCCAGAAACCGATACCGTAGATGTCTTCAGTGATATCTGTTTTACCAGCGATGTTTACACGTACACGAGATGCGTCAGTAACTTTGCTATCACCAGCTTCGTTATCAGCCATAACCATACGAGCTTCAAAACGGCCGCCTACTGCTAGGCTAGAAGTTTCGTCTGAGTATACTTCTGCAGCTGTTGCTACAGATGAGATAGATGCTGCTGCTACTGCCAAAGCAATCAGTTTCTTGTTCATTGTCGAATCCTTTTGGAATTATTTTGATGTATGCATGAGAGTGCTAAATGCATGGTGTTCTTTTTACTGGTAATTGGACGTCGATAGTTAGTAAAAAAAACTGAAAAATACTTATGCGGAATGTAATTTGGTGCTTTTTGGTTTTTATTGTTTATATTATTCAGTTGGTTATGTGCTGAGGCGAAAGTTCGCTATAGGTATGAACTTTTAGTTGTCTTTAGAACTTGATTGAGATTTTTGTGTGGTACTTATTTTGTAATCTTGGTTATATTTGTGAGCCAATACACATTAATATCCATTGATTTCCTGTAACAAGAAAAGTCTTAACAAGTTTGAGATAGCATCCAGGGTGATCTCTTGCTCATCTTTGTTTAAAATGAATTCTGTTCCCTATTAACGATGTTGGTTCAGCGTAGGCTGGGCTAGCTTTTTTTTGCTCAAAATAGTGCTAAGTACTTAACGGGCTTTGAGGTAAATAAAGTTATGGATAAGGTTCCAATGACGGTACGTGGCGAGAAGTTGCTGCGTGATGAACTGGAAATATTAATGAAGCGCCGCCCTATTATCTCTCAGGCGATTGGTGAAGCGCGTGAGTTGGGTGATCTAAAGGAAAACGCTGAGTACCATGCCGCACGTGAAGAGCAGGGGGATCTGTGAAGCGCAGATCCGTGATATTGAATACAAGCTCTCTGTTTCACAGGTTATTGATGTGACCAAGATGGAAAATACCGGTAAGGTAATTTTTGGTGTGACGGTGACGTTGATTGACGTCGATACTGAAGATGAAGTCCAGTACCAGATCGTTGGTGATGATGAGGCTGATATTAAGGCTGGCCGAATTTCAGTTAATTCACCGATTGCTCGTGGTCTAATTGGCAAAATGCAGGATGACGAAGTGGTAATTACCACCCCTGGTGGTCAAAAAGAATTCGAAATTGCCGAAGTTGTATACGTTTAATTGGCGGCAGACATGGTTTATTGTTAGTGAATGTAAAAGCTGGCAGTAAAAAGTGGCGTTCCGTGCCATTATTCCGGTGTAAAAAAGGCCGCGTCGGCGGCCTTTTTTATTTGCGAGGAAGCTCGATTTTACGTTCTTCGCTCGGGCGGTAAAGCACAAGCGTTTTACCGATAACCTGTACTTTTTCAGCTTTAGTTTCGCGAACAATAGCATCCACGATCAAAACTTTAGTTTCACGTTCTTCGGCAGCAACCTTAACCTTGATAAGTTCATGGTGGTCAAGCGCGAGTTCGATTTCGGCTAGAACAGCTTCTGTCAGGCCATTTGCACCCATAAGGACAACAGGCTTTAGGTTGTGAGCAAGGCCTTTAAGGTATTGCTTCTGTTTGGTGCTTAGATTCATGGTGACTCTATTTTTTGATGATAAGGGTTGAAAACGGGGGGGTATTCTAACGCCATCTAGTCTAGAAGACTAATTTGTTTAGTATACGTCACTGTAAAGTGGCCGAGTATACTTTATAAGTACGCTAACTCATTAGGTAAATCATGAGTCGAAAAAAACAATCGGGTAGCTCCGGACGTTGGCTGAAAGAACATTTTGATGATAAATATGTTCAGGAAGCTCAGAAGAAAGGCTACCGTTCTCGCGCTATCTTTAAAATTGAAGAGATTCAAAATAAGGATAAGTTGCTAAAACCGGGTATGACAGTTGTCGATCTGGGGGCGGCACCGGGAGGCTGGTCGCAGTACGCCGCTGAAAGGGTAGGTGATGATGGACAGGTTATTGCCTGTGACATTTTGTCGATGGACTCTTTGCCGGGGGTAAGCTTCTTGCAGGGCGATTTCCGTGAAGAGGCTGTGTTAGATGCACTGCTCGAACGCATTCAGCCAGATATGGTTGATGTGGTTCTTTCAGATATGGCCCCTAACATGAGTGGCAACTTGGCGGCAGATCAACCTAGAGCAATGTATCTTGTTGAACTAGCATTAGATATGTGTAGACAAGTACTTGCGCCGAACGGCAGCTTTGCGGTAAAAGTTTTCCAAGGCGAAGGCTTTGACCAGTATCTGGCTGACGTACGTAGTATGTTCAAAGTGGTTAAAATTCGTAAACCAGATTCATCACGAGATCGCTCTCGTGAGGTCTATATTGTAGCTACAGGTTATAAACTGTAGTACCCTAAATTCATCTTTAAGTTATCGCGAGGTTAACACCTTGAGTGACATGGCAAAAAACTTGATTTTGTGGTTGGTCATCGCTGTGGTTCTGATGTCTGTATTTCAGAGCTTCGGTCCCGGTGATAGTGCTGGCCGTCAAGTCGACTATACAACCTTTGTCCGTGAAATCGGTCAGGATCAGATAAGGGAAGCGCGATTCAATGATCGTGAAATCACCGTATATAAACGTGATAATACGCGATACGTTACTTATCTGCCTGTCTACAACGATCAAAAGCTATTAGACGACCTCATTAACGCTAATGTAAAGGTGATGGGTACACCACCTGAAGAGCCAAGCCTGCTGGCTTCAATCTTCATTTCATGGTTCCCAATGCTCCTTCTTATTGGTGTTTGGATATTCTTTATGCGCCAGATGCAGGGCGGCGGTGGCAAAGGTGCCATGTCGTTCGGTAAATCTAAAGCGCGTATGATGAGTGAAGATCAGATCAAAACGACTTTCAGTGACGTTGCAGGTTGTGACGAAGCGAAAGAAGACGTGAAGGAGCTGGTGGATTACCTGCGTGATCCGAGCCGCTTCCAGAAGTTGGGTGGTAAGATCCCAACGGGGTATCTTGCTGGTGGGTCCTCCTGGTACGGGTAAAACCTTGCTGGCAAAAGCCATCGCTGGTGAAGCGAAAGTGCCGTTCTTCACGATTTCTGGTTCTGACTTCGTAGAAATGTTCGTCGGTGTGGGTGCATCCCGTGTCCGTGACATGTTTGAGCAGGCAAAGAAAGCGGCTCCTTGTATTATCTTCATTGATGAAATTGATGCCGTAGGCCGTCAGCGTGGTGCTGGTGTTGGTGGTGGTCACGATGAGCGTGAGCAGACACTTAACCAGATGTTGGTTGAAATGGACGGTTTCGAAGGTAATGAAGGTATTATCGTTATTGCAGCAACGAACCGCCCAGACGTACTGGATCCAGCGTTGCTCCGTCCAGGTCGTTTTGACCGTCAGGTCGTTGTTGGCCTTCCGGATGTTCGCGGACGTGAACAGATCCTGAAAGTTCATATGCGGAAAGTACCGCTGGATGGTGACGTGAAACCGTCATTGATCGCACGTGGTACACCTGGCTTCTCTGGTGCCGACTTGGCTAACTTGGTTAATGAAGCCGCCTTGTTTGCTGCACGCGGTAACAAGCGTACGGTTAGTATGGTGGAATTCGAGCTGGCTAAAGACAAAATCATGATGGGTGCCGAGCGCAAATCCATGGTGATGACGGATGAGCAGAAAGAGTCGACGGCATATCATGAAGCAGGTCACGCGATCATCGGTCGTTTGGTTCCGGATCATGATCCAGTCTACAAGGTATCGATCATTCCTCGAGGTCGTGCGTTGGGTGTGACAATGTACTTGCCTGAGCAAGACCGTGTCAGCCACTCGCGTGAATTCTTGGAATCGATGATTTCTAGCCTTTATGGCGGCCGTTTGGCAGAAGAGCTTATCTACGGTGTAGATAAAGTGTCGACAGGGGGGGCATCGAATGATATCGAGCGGGCAACTGATATTGCACGTAAGATGGTGACCCAGTGGGGCTTCTCTGACAAGCTAGGTCCGCTGCTGTACGCAGAAGACGAAGGTGAAGTGTTCCTTGGGCGCTCTGTGACACAGACGAAACATATGTCTGATGAAACAGCCCGTGCCATCGATACTGAAGTTCGTGCGCTGGTTGATCGTAACTACGAGCGAGCGCGTGAAATTCTGAGTCAGAATATGGATATCATGCATGCGATGAAAGAAGCATTGATGAAGTATGAGACAATCGATGCTGGCCAGATCGATGATCTGATGGCCCGTAAAGCTGAAATCCGTGCACCGAAAGGTTGGACTGATGAAGGCGATACAATGAAGGCCTCTGATGCCGAGAAGGATTCTGATGCAGAGAAGGCTGAAGCTCCTGCTGAAGAAAAACCTGAGTCGGATAGTGCTGAAGCGCCGAAGGCAGAAGATAAAGAAGACGACAAACCACAAGCGTAATTGTTGTTCTTGAAAATGAAACCCCGAGCTGGCTCGGGGTTTTTTTTATCTCGCGGTTTGTAATAAATGGACATAGCAATGATTCTGACCAGTAAAGATAAGACGCTCGATCTTTCTCACTCCCATGTGATGGGGGGGATCCTCAACGTTACCCCTGATTCATTTTCTGACGGGGGGAAAGTTTAACCGTCTTGATAACGCCCTATACCATGTAGAGTCGATGCTTGCTGCCGGAACGAGCATCATTGATATAGGTGGTGAGTCAACCCGCCCGGGGGCCGCCGATGTAGACCCTGGCGATGAAATTGACCGCGTGGTACCGGTAATAGAGGCTATTCGTCAGCGGTTCGACTGCTGGATTTCTATTGATACCAGCAAAGCACAGGTGATGACCGAGGCTGTTGCAGCAGGCGCTGATTTGATCAACGATGTTCGATCTTTGCAAGAGCCCGGCGCACTGGTGGCGGCTGCGCAAGCGGGGGTGCCTATTTGTTTAATGCATATGCAAGGTCAACCGCGTACAATGCAGTCCCAGCCAACATATGAAGATTTAATTACTGATATCAGTGATTTTCTCGCTGAACGAATCACGGCCTGCGAGCAGGCTGGCATCCGTCGCGAGCAGCTTGTGCTGGATCCCGGCTATGGGTTTGGTAAAACTCTGGAGCATAACTATCAGTTACTCGCCCATTTGGATAAGTTTCACCAATTTGGTTTACCTTTGCTGGTTGGTATGTCGCGTAAATCAATGATATTTAAGTTACTTGATAAAAAACCTGCCGAATGTATGGCTGGAAGCCTGGCGTGTGCTGCGATAGCCGCGATGAAGGGTGCTCAGATAATTCGCGTCCATGATGCACAAGAAACCGTTGATGTCTTGAAAGTGTGTCAAATGACGTTAGAGCAGAAAAAAATTAATAATTGCTAGGAGCTGAAAATGGCTGAACGTAAGTTCTTTGGTACCGATGGTATCCGTGGTTTGGTTGGACAGGCGCCAATCACACCTGACTTTATGTTGAAACTGGGTTGGGCGGCTGGTCGCGTGCTGTCTAAACAGGGGAACGAAAAAAGTCATCATAGGTAAAGATACCCGTATTTCTGGGTATATGCTGGAGTCGGCACTGGAAGCCGGCTTGGCGGCCGCGGGTCTACAGGCCGCATTTACCGGTCCTATGCCAACACCCGCTGTAGCATATTTAACGCGCACATTCCGTGCCGAAGCGGGTATCGTCATTTCGGCTTCACACAATCCTTATTACGATAATGGGATTAAATTCTTTTCAGCAGAAGGGACAAAACTCCCTGATAATATTGAATTGGCTATAGAACAAGAGCTTGAAAAACCTCTCACTTGCGTTGAATCTGCACAACTAGGTAAAGCTTACCGTATCAACGATGCTGCTGGTCGCTATATTGAGTTCTGTAAAGGAACATTCCCATCAGAGCTTAGCTTAGCGGGTTATAGAATTGTGGTTGACTGTGCACACGGCGCAACGTACCACATTGCCCCCCCTAACGTATTCAAAGAGCTTGGTGCTGAGGTGATCACGATTGGTTGTGAGCCAAATGGTACCAATATCAATGACAAAGTCGGAGCGACAGATGTTGCCCTACTTCAGGCTAAGGTATTAGAAGAAAAAGCCCACTTTGGCATCGCGCTTGATGGTGATGGTGATCGAGTGATCATGGTTGATGAAGAAGGCAATAAGGTTGATGGCGACCAGATTGCTATATCATTGCCCGTGATGCCCTGCGTCGTGGTGAGCTGAAAGGCGGTGTGGTCGGCACTCTGATGACCAACCTGGGAATGGAAGTTGCGTTAAAGAACCTAGGCATCCCGTTTGTTCGTGCCAAAGTCGGCGATCGTTACGTTATGGAAGAGCTGAAAAACCAAAACTGGCTGATTGGCGCCGAGAACTCTGGCCATGTCATTATGCTTGATAAAGTGACCACGGGAGACGGTATTGTTGCAGGCTTACAAGTTATGGCATCGATTGTTGGCAGCCGAATGTCATTGAAAGAATTATCTGATGGTATGACGATGTTCCCACAGGTTCTGGAGAATGTTCGTTTTGCCGGTGAGTCCAATCCGTTGGAATCGGAAGCGGTATTGTCAGCACAGGCGGCTGTTGAAGCTAAACTGGGTGATAGTGGCCGTGTATTATTACGTAAATCAGGTACTGAACCTTTGATTCGCGTGATGGTTGAAGGTGAAGATGCTGATTTAGTACAAGAATCTGCACTGGCGATTGCTCAGGCGGTTAAAGATAACTGCTAATTGGGTGCTCCGGGAACGGTGACTTTATCGTCGGCTTTGTTTAAAACTTGGTCAAGTAATTCACTGTTATAGCTTTTTGGTGAAATTTTACTTGTCACAGGTTTAGGCTTTCGCTAGTATGCACACGCTCCTTGATTGAAGGGGGGGTGCGCTGGCACTGCTTGAGCAAAGCCGGCACAACAATTTAACCATAGGTGGAACCCCATGTACGAAATTCTACTTGTGATTTATCTGTTGGCTGCGCTTGGTGTTATTGGCCTGGTTTTGGTTCAGCAAGGTAAAGGCGCAGATATGGGAGCTTCATTTGGGGCTGGCGCATCAGGAACCCTGTTCGGCGCGAGCGGCTCTGGAAATTTTCTGACCCGAATGACTGCAGTTTGTGCAACAGTTTTCTTTGTAATCAGTCTTGTTCTTGGCAATATCAGTGCTAAGCAAGCAAAGGAAACCAGTGGCTGGGATGAGCTAAGTGCTCCAGCGACTGAGCAAGTTGTGGAAAAAACTGAGAATGCACCAGTAAATAGTGACATTCCTCAGTAATTAAAGATTTAGCCGAGATGGTGAAATTGGTAGACACGCTAGCATGAGGTGCTAGTGCCGCAAGGTGTAGGGGGGGTTCAAGTCCCCCCCTTCTCGGCACCATTATTCGTTACTTGAATGAGTAACATCTGAGCGATATAATCGGCTCAGATTACGGACGCGGGGGTGGAGCAGCTTGGTAGCTCGTCGGGCTCATAACCCGAAGGTCGTTGGTTCAAATCCAGCCCCCCGCAACCACTTTCCGGAAAAACGACTATTCTATTTAGAGAAGTTTGTTTTTTCTGTCATGGCCAAGCGCCGTGGCAATCAGGGTCCAGTGATAAAAAACCCCGTAATTCGGGGGTTTTTTATTATCTGAAAAATGACCATTCAGGTATCTACTGGGCTTTTGTGCCCTTTTTTTGTTTCCAGGGGGGGTTGTTTTGACAGCTTTAGAGATGCAATTAACCGAACTGCTTGAAGCGCCGGTAACGGCTTTGGGTTACGAATTAGTCGGTTTGGAATTTATCCGTGCTGGTGCGCATTCAACACTGCGTGTTTTCATAGATCATGAAAACGGTATTTTTGTTGATGATTGTGCCGAGCTAGCCGCCAAATTAGCGCGGTAATGGATGTAGAAGATCCAATTACTGTGGCTTACAACCTGGAGGTATCCTCCCCTGGTCTTGAAAGACCGCTATTTAAAGCTGAACATTACCAGCAATTTATTGGCCACGAGGTCAGCTTGGTATTGAAAATGGCGATGGATAATCGTCGTAAGTGGAAAGGTGACATCATTGCTGTTGAAGGCGAGCTAGTCACTGTAAAAGTTGATGGCAATGAAGAAACTTTTGCGCTGAGCAATATTTCCAAGGCCAACCTGGTTCCAAAATTCTAACCGCTAAAATTGGGGGGGCATTAGAAATGAACAAAGAAATTTTGGCTGTCGTTGAAGCGGTATCCAACGAAAAAGCTGTTCCTCGTGAGCGTATCTTCGAAGCTCTTGAGATCGCACTGGCAACGGCGACGAAGAAAAAACACGAAGCAGAGATTGAAGTTCGTGTCGCTATCGACCGTAAAACCGGTGAGTTCGAAACATTCCGTCGCTGGAAGGCTGTAGAGGAAGTGACTCAGCCGACCCTTGAAATCACCTTGGAAGCGGCTAAGTTCGATGATGAAACTATCGAGCTTGACGATTACGTAGAAGATGATATTGAGTCTGTAACGTTCGACCGTATCACTACCCAGACAGCGAAGCAGGTTATTGTACAAAAAGTACGTGAAGCTGAGCGTGCTCAAATCGTAGAGCAGTTTATTGACAACGAAGGTGAACTAATCACTGGCGTTGTCAAAAAAGTAAACCGTGATGCTGTTATCATTGACCTGGGTAACAACGCTGAAGCGGTTATCCAGCGTGATGATCAGCTACCGCGTGAAAACTTCCGTCCGGGTGACCGTGTTCGTGGTTTGCTATATGCCGTGCGACCTGAAGCGCGTGGTTTCCAGTTGTTTATGACTCGCTCTAAATCTGAAATGCTTACTGAGCTATTCCGTATTGAAGTGCCGGAAATTGGCGAGGAGCTGATCGAACTGATGGGCGCGGCTCGCGATCCAGGTTCACGTGCAAAAATTGCGGTGAAGACTAACGATAAGCGTATCGATCCAGTGGGTGCGTGTGTTGGTATGCGTGGCGCACGTGTTCAGGCTGTTTCTGGCGATCTTGGCGGTGAGCGTATCGATATCGTGCTTTGGGACGAGAACTCGGCACAATATGTAATCAACGCGATGGCTCCGGCAGAAGTTAGCTCAATCATCGTTGATGAAGACAACCATACTATGGACATTGCTGTCGAGAAAGATAACCTTGCTCAGGCAATCGGCCGTAATGGTCAGAACGTGCGTCTGGCCTCTCAGCTAACAGGCTGGGAACTGAATGTAATGACTGTAGAAGATCTGCAGAAAAAACATCAGGAAGAAGCACTGGAATCGATTGAGCTGTTTACTAAACATCTTGATCTTGATGAAGACTTCGCAACTGTACTTGTTGAAGAAGGTTTCACCACACTTGAAGAAATCGCTTACGTACCAGTTAACGAGCTAATGAGCGTTGATGGTCTTGATGAAGACATGGTCGACGAACTTCGTAACCGTGCTAAAGAAGCGTTGACAACGCTTGCTCTTGCTCAAGAAGAGTCTTTTGAAGGTGTAGAACCTGCTGATGACCTGCTTGGCCTTGACGGTCTTGAGCGCGAAATGGCGTTCAAACTGGCTGCGAAAGGTGTAAGCACGCTTGAAGATCTGGCGGATCAGGGAACAGATGACCTGACCGACATCGAAGGCATGGACGAAGCTAAAGCGGGTGAGCTGATTATGGCAGCGCGCAATATTTGCTGGTTCAGCGACGAAGCGTAAATTTTAAAAGCAAGGGAGGAGCAGCATGTCAGAGGTTACAGTTAAAGCATTAGCCGAGGAAATTGGTACTCCGATTGATCGTTTGCTTCAACAGTTTGCCGATGCTGGTATCAGCAAGAAAGCTGAAGGAAGCGTAAGCCAACAGGAAAAGCAGTCTTTGCTATCTCACCTAAAGAAAGAACATGGTGGTGACAGCAGTACTGGCGAGGCACCTACACGCCTTACTATGCAACGTAAAACTCGAAGCACTCTGAGTGTATCGGGTTCTGGCGGCAAAAGTAAAAGTGTGCAGGTAGAGGTGCGCAAAAAGCGCACTTACGTTAAACGTTCTGCGCTTGAAGAAGAGCAGCGCGTCGCTGAAGATGCGAAACGCCAAGCGGAAGATGTTGCTCAGCGTGAAACTGAAGAAGCCGCTAAACGTGCAGCAGATGATGTTGCTAAGAATCAAGCGGAACAGCAGGCAAAACGTGAAGCTGAAGAAGCAGCAAAGCGTTTAGCTGAAGATAAGCGTTTAGCTGAAGAAAAAGCTAAACAAGATGCAGAACACAAGGCTAAACGTGACGCTGAGGATAAGCCGGATCGTGACGCTAAGGACAAGCGCTTAGTTGAAGAAAAAGCTAAACGCGCCGTCGCTGACCAACAGGCTAAAAATGATGCTGAGGCGCTACAACGTCGCCGGGAAGAGGAAGCCAAGCGTAAAGCCGAAGAAGAGAGTCAGCGCCAGCTAGAAGAGGCACGCAAAATGGCAGAACAAAACGAAAAGAACTGGTCAAAACCTGAACAGGCGACAACCAGTATGGAAAAAACAGATTACCACGTTACGACATCAACTCATGCCCGCGCAGCGGAAGATGAGCAAGATCGCAAGGAAGAAGGCGGTCGTCGTAAGAAGAAAAAAACCAGCAGCGAAGGCTGATGACCGCAATAAAGGTCGTGGCGGACGTAACCAGCGTGGTGGCCGTGGTAGAAAGAAACCACAGGTTAACGCACCATCATCAATGCAGCATGGCTTTGATAAGACAGCAACAGTTGCTAAATCTGATGTTGTTATTGGTGAAACCATTGTTGTTTCTGAACTGGCTAACAAAATGTCAGTGAAAGCGACAGAAATCATCAAAGCGATGATGAAAATGGGCGCAATGGTTACCATTAACCAGGTTATTGACCAAGAAACAGCGCAGCTAGTTGCTGAGGAAATGGGTCACAAAGTTATTCTTCGTAAAGAGAATGAGCTTGAAGAAGCGATCATGTCTGATCGTGACGAGAATGCAGTTACTGAATCTCGTGCACCTGTTGTAACTATCATGGGCCACGTTGACCACGGTAAAACATCAACACTTGATTACATTCGTAAAGCGCACGTAGCTTCAGGCGAAGCCGGCGGTATTACCCAGCATATCGGTGCATACCACGTTGAAACTGGCAACGGTATGATCACTTTCCTTGATACTCCTGGACACGCCGCGTTTACCGCAATGCGTGCTCGTGGTGCTCAAGCAACAGATATCGTTGTACTGGTTGTCGCAGCAGATGATGGCGTGATGCCACAAACAATTGAAGCTATCCAGCACGCTAAAGCAGCCGGTGTACCTCTGATTGTTGCTGTAAACAAGATTGATAAAGAAGACGCTAACCCAGACAACGTTAAAAACGAGCTGGCTCAGTACAATGTTATTCCTGAAGAGTGGGGGCGGTGAGAACATGTTTGTTCACATCTCTGCGAAACAAGGTACTAACATTGACGGCCTGCTAGAAGCTATCTTGCTTCAGTCTGAAATTCTTGAGCTGACAGCAGTTAAAGAAGGTATGGCAAGCGGTGTTGTTGTTGAATCTCGTCTTGATAAAGGTCGTGGTCCAGTTGCAACTGTTCTAGTTCAGTCTGGTACGCTACGTAAGGGCGATATCGTTCTTTGTGGCCTTGAGCATGGCCGTGTTCGTGCAATGCGTGATGAGCTAGGTCAAGACATCGAGTCTGCGGGTCCTTCTATCCCGGTAGAGATCCTTGGTCTTTCAGGCGTTCCTGCATCAGGTGACGAAGCAACGGTTGTACGTGATGAGCGTAAAGCACGTGAAGTTGCACTTTATCGTCAGGGTAAATTCCGTGATGTTAAACTAGCACGCCAGCAGAAAGCGAAACTTGAAAACATGTTCTCTAACATGACCGCAGGTGACGTTGCTGAATTGAACGTAGTACTGAAAGCCGATGTACAGGGTTCTATCGAAGCGATTGCTGATTCACTACTGAAACTGTCTACAGATGAAGTTAAAGTGAACGTTGTTGGTTCTGGTGTTGGTGGTATTACCGAAACTGATGCAGTACTTGCTGCGGCATCTAACGCTATTATTCTTGGTTTCAACGTTCGTGCTGATGTTCCGGCTCGCCGTATGATTGAGAATGAAAACCTAGATCTACGTTACTACTCAATCATCTATCAGCTGATTGACGAAGTGAAAGCGGCAATGGGCGGCATGCTTGCTCCTGAATTCCGTCAGGAAATCATTGGCCTTGCTGAAGTACGTGATGTGTTCAAGTCACCTAAGATTGGCGCTATCGCTGGTTGTATGGTTACCGAAGGTACCATCAAGCGTAGCAACCCTATCCGTGTTCTACGTGATAATGTTGTTATCTACGAAGGTGAGCTAGAATCACTACGTCGCTTCAAAGACGATGTGCCTGAAGTTAAGAACGGCTACGAGTGTGGTATCGGCGTTAAGAACTACAATGATGTTCGCGTTGGTGACCAGATTGAAGTTTATGAAATCGTTGAGATTCAACGTACTCTGGACTAATTGCCAAGGTTGTTGCTTTTCTAGATAAAATAAATAATCCAATGGGGGGAGCTTCGGCTCCCCCATTCTGTCAAGAGAGCCTTACTCTTTAAGAGCTCTCTTCTTTAAGAGAGATAAATAAAATGGCAAAAGAATTCAGTCGAACTCAACGCGTTGCACAGCAGTTACAAAAAGAACTGGCTGTTATCTTGCAGCGTGAATTAAAAGACCCACGAGTGGGCATGACAACCATCTCAAGTGTTGAAGTCTCTCGTGACATGGGATACGCAAAAGTTTACGTCACTTTTTTAACGATTGGTGAGCAAACCCCTGAAGGCAGCCTTGAAGTATTGCGTGAAATGGCACCGTACATTCGCTCATTGCTGGGTAAGCAAATCCGCCTGCGTGTTACACCTGAACTTACGTTTATCTTTGATAAGTCTCTGACTGAAGGTATGCGTATTTCTAACCTCGTTTCTAACGCCGTTCGCGATGACGAAGAGCGTCGTGTCGACGAAGAAGACACGTCTTCAGACAAAGGCGAGGAATAAGTCATGGCACGTCGTCGTAAAGGCCGTCCAATTGATGGAGTGATTTTACTCGACAAGCCAACGAGTATTTCCTCAAACGATGCACTGCAGAAAGTAAAGCGTATCTTCTTTGCACAAAAGGCGGGTCATACTGGTGCGTTAGATCCATTAGCTACCGGCATGTTGCCTATCTGCTTTGGTGAAGCGACGAAGTTTTCTCAGTTTCTGCTTGATTCAGACAAGCGCTACCGTGTCATTGCCAAATTGGGTGAACGTACCGATACGTCGGACTCCGACGGAGAAGTCGTCGAAACTCGTGAAGTGAAAGTAGATCGTGGTCAGTTGGAGCGTTGCATTGCTAAGTTCCGTGGTACAACAGATCAAATTCCGTCGATGTACTCGGCGCTGAAGTACCAAGGCCGCAAGCTGTATGAATATGCCCGTGAAGGAATTGAGGTTCCTCGTGAGTCTCGTAAGATTACGGTGTTCTCTGTGGACCTTATCCGCTTTGACAGCAACGAAGTCGAAATGGAACTGCATGTATCGAAAGGCACTTACATCCGTACGATTGTCGACGACCTTGGCGAAATGCTAGGTTGTGGTGCGCATGTTACTTACCTACGCCGTACTGGGGGGGTTTCTAACTTTCCGATGGAACGTGTAGTGACGCTGGAGCAGTTACAGGCACTACTAGATCAGGCCAATGAGCAGGAAATCTCACCAAGCGAATTACTTGATCCGCTACTGCTGCCTACTGATAGTGCGGTACAGGACTTGCCGGAAGTGAACATCTTGCCTGCGTTGGCAGTATACATCCTCAACGGTAACCCGGTTCAAGCCGGCCGCGTGCCTGAAACGGGTACCTTGGTTCGTATTTCCGTGGGCGAGCAGCGTGAGTTTATCGGTGTTGGTGTTATCGATGAAGAAGGTATGCTAGCGCCGAAACGCGTGATGGCGAATAAGCAGGACTAATTAGGCTCAAGGAAGCGAGAGGTGGATGACGCATCGCTCCTCGTATCTTCTGTGAATCTTTCCTTGTAGTCGCGGGTGGCTCCACGTATAATCCGCGGCTTGGGTGCCGGCTGAATCAGAGATTGGCGGCACAAATTAAAACATCTAGTATTAGGAAGAGTTATGTCTCTGAATGCAGAAACTAAAGCAGCAATCGTTGCTGAATACGCACAATGTGAAAACGACACTGGTTCACCTGAAGTTCAGGTTGCGCTTCTAACAGCACAAATCAACCACCTTCAAGGTCACTTTGCTGCTCACAAACACGACCACCACAGCCGTCGCGGTCTGCTACGTATGGTTTCTCGCCGTCGTAAGCTTCTAGATTACCTTAAAGGTAAGAATCTTGATCGTTACCAAGATCTTATCAAGCGTCAAGGCCTACGTCGCTAAGATTGCTTTCGAGAAAGGAGCCTTATGGCTCCTTTCTTTTTATGTTCATTTATACCCCTCTCTCACAGTTTCATCCGTACCTGCACCGTCATTGCTGATTGAATGATCCTGTAGTGAGCAAATTGATGAACTATCACCGACATTTTTACATCGTGATATCACGAGTCGTTTTCGTCGACCTTCAGGTCGCGGCTAATGACAGTTCTTCCTTCCAGTGAGAATTTTCATTAGTCGCGATACGTGAAATTACCGTAAAGTGTCTTTCATTGCATGACGCTTTTCCTTGTGTCAGATATACTTAACGGCGCAAATAGAAAGCGGAATAAATTTAAGGAAATTCACGTGAATCCTATCGTAAAGACTTTCCAGTACGGTAACCACACGGTTACTCTAGAAACTGGTGTTATGGCTCGTCAAGCAACTGCTGCTGTTATGGCTAGCATGGACGATACATCTGTATTCGTATCTGTTGTTGGTAAGAAAGCGGCTGTTGAAGGCCAAGACTTCTTCCCACTAACAGTAAACTACCAAGAGCGTACATACGCGGCAGGTAAAATTCCTGGTGGTTTCTTCAAGCGTGAAGGTCGTCCTTCTGAAGGCGAAACACTGACTGCACGTCTGATTGACCGTCCAATCCGTCCGCTATTCCCTGATGCATTCAAAAACGAAGTGCAAGTTATCGCAACTGTGGTTTCTATCAACCCAGATGTAAACCCAGACATGATCACTATGATCGCGACGTCTGCGGCACTTGCAATTTCAGGCCTACCGTTCAACGGTCCTATCGGTGCTGCACGTGTTGGTTACGTTAACGATCAATTCGTACTAAACCCAAGCAATACTGAGCTTACAGAAAGCCGTCTAGACCTAGTTGTTTCTGGTACTCAAGACGCTGTTCTTATGGTTGAGTCAGAAGCTGACCGCCTATCTGAAGAGCAAATGCTACAAGCGGTAGTTTACGGTCACGACCAGCAGCAAGTTGTTATTAATGCCATCAACGAGTTTGCCGCTGAAGTTGCAACTCCTGCATGGGACTGGACTGCGCCTGTAGTTAACACTGAGCTTAAAGCGCTTGTTGCTGAGAAAGCGGAAGCACGTCTAGCTGACGCGTACCAGATCACTGAAAAGATGGCTCGCTACGACCAAGTAGGCGCGATTAAGAACGATGTCGTTGAAGCGCTTATCGGCGAAAACGAAGAACTTGACGAGCGCGAAATCCGCGGCATGCTAAGTTCATTAGAGAAGAACGTTGTACGTAGCCGCATCATTGCGGGTAACCCCTCGTATCGACGGCCGTGAAAAAGACATGGTTCGTGCGCTAGACGTACGTACTGGTGTGCTTCCTCGTACACACGGTTCTTCTTTGTTCACTCGTGGTGAAACTCAGGCGCTTGTAACTGCAACGCTTGGTACACAGCGTGATGCACAGATCATCGATAGCATCATGGGTGAGAAGAAAGATCACTTCCTTCTACACTACAACTTCCCTCCATACTGTGTAGGTGAGACTGGTTTTGTTGGTTCGCCTAAGCGTCGTGAAATCGGCCACGGTAAACTGGCTAAGCGTGGTATTGCCGCAGTAATGCCATCTGTTGATGAATTCCCATACACCGTACGTGTTGTATCGGAAATCACTGAATCTAACGGTTCATCTTCAATGGCTTCAGTATGTGGTACTTCTCTAGCGCTTATGGATGCGGGGTGTGCCAATCAAAGCATCTGTTGCCGGTATCGCTATGGGTCTTGTTAAAGAAGGCGACGACTTCGTTGTTCTTTCTGACATTCTTGGTGACGAAGATCACCTAGGTGACATGGACTTTAAAGTAGCCGGTACTGATGACGGTATCACTGCACTGCAGATGGATATCAAATCGAAGGTATCACCAAAGAGATCATGCAGATTGCTCTGAACCAAGCTAAAGGTGCACGTAAGCACATTCTTAGCGTGATGGACGATGCAATCGGTACTCACCGTGACGATATCTCTGAGTTTGCTCCTCGTATCCACACTCTGAAGATCAACCCTGAGAAGATCAAAGATGTGATCGGTAAAGGTGGTGCGGTTATCCGTGCGCTGACCGAAGAGACTGGCACAACGATTGAAATCGAAGATGACGGTACTGTGAAGATTGCTGCGACTGAAGGAACTGCTGCGAAAGAAGCAATCCGTCGTATCGAAGAAATCACAGCCGACGTTGAAGTAGGCCGTATCTATACTGGTAAAGTTATGCGTATCGTTGACTTCGGTGCGTTTGTATCTGTTATCGGTACGAAGGAAGGTCTGGTACACATTTCTCAAATCGCTCAGGAGCGTATCGAGAAGGTTGCCGATCACCTACAGATGGGTCAGGAAGTTCAGGTTAAAGTACTTGAAATCGACCGTCAGGGCCGTATCCGTCTAAGCATGAAAGAAGCCGTTGCTGAGCAAAGCCCAGCACCAGCAGCAGACGCAAAGCCAGAAGCTTAAGTCTTTCTTTAAAAAGCATGTTATAAAGGGCTCTTAAGCCCCTTTTTTATATCCATGAATTACTTAGGCAAGTATCGAGCGAGACTCGGACTCCGCCATATTGATAATGATGGTATAAGCTAGTAAGAAGACTGTATCACCTCAGGGAGAATTGCATTGATTGCAAACAGGTTAACAATCGCATGCGTTGCGATGATTATAATGTTGGCTGGCTGCACGGCAGCCCCCTCAGTCAAACTGGACTCACCCTCCAATGGCGGTGCCTTCCAGCCAACTATCCAACAGCAGATCCAGCTGGCACGTATTGATCAGTTACTTAAACGCAGTGATCTTAATGATGATACCCTGGCTCAGGTCTACTACGAACGCGGATTGCTACACGACAGTATCGGACTACGTGACCTTGCCCGTCTTGATTTCAACCAGTCGCTGTCGCTTAAGCCAGATCAACCTGATGTCTTCAATATTCTGGGGGTATATTTTACTCAGAGTGCCCATTTTGATGCGGCCTATGAAGCGTTCGACTCTACTCTTGAGTTAAATCTCCGTCACCCTTTTGCCCAGCGTAACCGAGGAATTGCCTTGTACTACGGCGGGCGTTATGAGCTGGCTCTTGAAGATCTTATTGCGCATTACCAGCAGAATGTTAACGATCCCTACCGGGTAATCTGGTTGTACCTAGTTGATTTAGAAAAAGAACCTGAAACGGCCAAAGACAAACTGCAGCGACGGTATGACGTAAGCGACAAGCAGGACTGGGGATGGCAGGTCGTTCGGCTGTATCTGGGTGAGGTCACCGAAAGTGAGTTCCTCGGCCAGATCACAACCGAAAGCGAAGACAATGACATGCTTGCCCAGCGCCTGACCGAAGCGTATTTCTATATGGGCAAATTGTATCACTACAACAATGATTTCCAATCAGCATTAATGCTGTATAAATTAGCGTTGGCAGGTAATGTCTATGAATTTGTCGAACACCGCTTCTCGCTGCTGGAGCTGAGTCGTTTGATGGCCGAGGCTAAGATCGAGCAACCGCCAGCCACTGCCGACAATAGTTGATAATGAAGCCAGCGATAACAAGATAGCTGATAAAATAGCCGCGATTAACGCGGCTTTTTATTATCAGTTCGGTTCTTATGAGCCATCGGGTTATACGATGTCCAATCCGGCAACGTTGTGCCAATAACCGTTGCACTGGCGGCCACCTTCCAGTTGGTGCTGCGTACCACCAAGCTCATTACTGCGGAACGTGTCAATTAGCGACAGGGTATCGCTGTCTAGCGGACTTAGGCGCACAACATCGACTAAGTTTGCCATGCTCTTGAGATCGTTGATCAGGCTGTAACAGTAGCCTGACTGGGTCTGGATACCGTTTAGGGTAAAGACTTTCTGTTCCTCCTGGCTGTTGACGGTGATCCCGTTCGGGTACTTGATACAGCAGGTTTCGCAGTCGTCCTTGGCACGGTCTTCGGCGCGGGCAGTAAAGCAACGCGCCGAGTAGGCCAGCGGTAGATAACCATAGCTGAACACCTCGGTCTCGAACTGATCACGAATGCCCATTTTTTCACACTCGTTCACCACGTTCTGGAGCCAGTCCCGTGACAGCTCGACAGGCATACACCAGCGCATCATGCCTTTTTTTCAAAAACAGGTTTAGGGTCTGGGCGTTGTAGCAGTTGACTGCCGGGCCAACGACAAACGGAATGCCTTTCTCATGTGCCATCTGAATGCCCGAAACATCGTTGGCCTCGATGATGAAATCACCGTTATCAATGTACTTTTTCATTACATTGACTTCGCTTGGTGATTCCAGCAGTGCCATTGTTGATAGAACCACCTGCTTACCTGTCGCTGAGATGTCTTTGGCGATATCAAACCAATGGGGCAGGGCGCATTTCACGACGCTTCGAACATACCGTTTCACCAAGATAGATAATATCGGTATTGGAGTCTTTGGCCTGCTGATAGAAGGCTTCGACATCAGGCTTCGACCAGAAGTAAAGGAGCGGGCCTAGTGAGTATTTCATAGTGTTCTCCTTTATTGCCATTTTCGGTGATAGGCGCCAAGGGTGGTTTGCTTGCCTTCGGAAACGTTGCCCAAACAGGCATTCCACGCCGGTTCGACACTGTAGCCTTCAGGGTTGGCTAGGTAGCGATCGATAGCCGCACGCCAGGTACGGGTGACCTGCTCGACGTAGGCTGGGCTGCGCTGGCGGCCTTCAATTTTCACCGAGGCAATATTGGCTTTGAATAATTCCGGCAAAATTTCCAAGGTGTTTAGGCTGGTTGGCTCTTCCAAGGCATGGTAGCGCTTGCTTTCACCCTCAATATCGACTTCAAAACGGCCTTTGCACAGGGTTGGATAGCCTGCGTTTTCTCCCGCTTCATAGCGGTCAATCAATACATCGTTGAGGCGAGACTCTAATCCTT
>LLEM01000087.1_pt1 | contig 21512 bp, 32 predicted proteins | sample 595841 | NCBI WGS metagenome assembly LLEM01 (sample SAMN02919313, study PRJNA255460) | bioreactor metagenome | biome: chemostat; feature: culture 2012_10.2; material: sediment; isolation source: day64 10degC chemostat 2012 inoculated with Wadden Sea sediment taken from... | place: Germany: Bremen ...
ATTGGGGGGGCTTTTCTCAGCGCTATAAAGTGAACACCTTCCCATTCAAGATAAGCGTCTAAAGCGAGAACCGTATTGCCTCAATCTGTTCAAATGCCTCAACTCGGCCGCTTTGAGCGTAACCCGGCACATCATCTGCCAACGCAACAAAATCCAAATAGTTAGAGTTAAACGCATCCATTTCAGTCTGGAATGAGTATTTGAAACGACGATAGCGCTTCTTGCGGCGAACACGCATCCCGAACCGCCATGCTTTTGTTTCATCCGTCACACCAAACGCACGTACCTTTTCAGGCTTCAAACCCAGATCACCAGACAACAGACAGAGCACCGTTTCAGGCTTCCAGGTTTCCGTTGAGAAATACTCAACCTCGATACCATCAGGCTCTTCTTCATCAATGAACTTACCCGAGCGCTCTAAGCCCTTTCCAAGCATGTTGTCCGGTTGGTACTGGTAATCAAACACGCTTCGAGGCTCATCCCGAACCGGCACGATTTGACCGTAGTTCAAGGTTGGCTCTGCATATCCAACAGCCAGCACTTTTTTAAGTACATCAAACAGCGTGCTGTCATCCGTAAATACCGCGTCAAACGTGTCACCACGGCTTTTCCACACTTCATGCAGCCGCAAAAGCTCGTGATGCCCTATTTGAACGTCGGTTAAACCACTATCTGTGATGATGTAGCGCACCGCCGGCGCAATATCCCGAGTGGCATAGGTTTCCGTCGTCCACCCACCAAGGCCATCGGGGATCTGCAGCTTACGCACCGGGATAACACCCAGCTTGTTTTCAGCGTTGCGTGACAGGCTGTTACTTCCCCCCCGAATACGGATCGCCATCGTGGTCAATTCATCATAACGGGTATTAGCGGGCAGGCGAGACTTCAAACGCTTGACTTCTATCCGGTCAAACACTCGGCTATCCTTGCTGTCTCCCGTAATGCGATAAAACCTTACTTCCGGCCTGACTTTTCTCCCCGTGGAAATGGTAACAGTATCACCCAGTTGATCTTTTGTTGCCGCCGTACGTTCGTACACATAAGGATTCCAATGGGTTTCTCCCTCACCCCGCCACTCAATCATTGCTTTGACAGTACGGCTCTCTATATCCCCACCGTCATTCATGTACCCCAGGCCATCCGGCAACTTGATATCGACATAGACCCTGTCGGTCACTTCCGATTTCGGGCAGGCAAAAAAATGACCCTGCAGGCGATCCTGGTAACGAGGTCAATGCGTTAACCTTTATTTTACCGTGGATTATATTATTAAAACCTCGCCAATTCTGGATGATGCTACCCTGACTCGGGTAAAGTTTATCCAGCGTGGCTTTGCGGCCTTCTACGGCTCTCACCCGATAATAACCATCATCAGGAGACAGTAATTTGATACGGTAATGGCGCATATCTGCAGGCACCGTTGAAGGCGATAGCTGCTCACCATTGAGGCCAACGATTACCACCAGGTTAAAAGGTTCGCCATTCTCGCTGCCAGAACCGATCTTGCTAACAACACCTGTTACCCATTTGGTGACCTCGTTGTCATCAGCAGACACTGGATACTGGATATACTGCCCGAATCTTGCATTGGCCAATGCATTATCTTTGGCCCAATAATGCAATCCGGGTATTGATAACTCCCCCCCGCCAACCACCATATTGATGAGACTCCTGAACATCCACGGCACCACCTGTGCCCTGAATTTCGACCTTGTCTCCAACCCTCCACTCTTCTGGCCAGTAGAACGTCGATATTCCATCAATAATCTTACTCATCAGTAACGTCTTGTCATTCAAGGACGCACTCGTCGGGGATACTGACGTTACTGCACCTTTCAACTCGATCCCGGATGTGGAAGCCGTCGCTCCAACCTCTCGGGATGTATAGATATTCTGATGCGCCGGGTGACCTGTGACATTAGCACCGGGGGGGAAACACCTGGTAGTCAATGTCAGCGCCGTATTTGGATACCGGCGTATCACCGATGATGATGTTGTCCCCGGACAGCTCCATCTCCCCCCACACTGATGCCCGTCATCATCAACAAAAACTCATCATCACCCGAAAAGTACCAATGCGGCTCACTGATGATATCAGGGTACGTTTTATGACGACCGAAAAGCTCGGGCATAATCCCCATCAACCGGGGGCGGTTTCCCTGGGGCATTCGCATTATAAATCGGGGCTTCCTTCCGGTGTTGTCGTCTGGAAGTTGTCAGGGATCTGGCTCATGGCATAGACAGCCATGCCTGCCGCAACGACAGCAACCACCGCCATGATGGCCGTCACCGGATCCTTTGGCTCTGCAAACAGCTCTATCAGATCACCGTCTTGCCAGACATACTCAGACCAGTCCGATGATGTTAGCGGCTGGCCATTAACACGGTAGGAGAACGGCGGTGTTCCTGAGGCGTAATAGCCTTTGATGTTTGCACACATCCAAGCATTCAGCGTCTGGCCGGGTGTGACGGGACAGAGCTCGCGCTTGGCCAGGTCTAACTTATTTGGATAAACCACCAATATAGTCATGTTCTATGTAATACCTCGTAATCAACGCCATTCGCTCGAACTCGGAAAGCCTGACCAAACGTGGTTTCCCCATTTTTCGGCCCGTATGGGCGACTTTCAGGCCACTTTCGTTTACCACAACCCCCCACATGCACCAGGATTTCACCGACAAAGTGACATGCAATAGCGCCGTTTATCGGTTTGGTCTGGCAGAACCCGGCAACTACCTGGTCATAGCCTTTTGTCATGCCCGACTTATCATCCGGCGAGACCGAACCAAAACTGGCCAGCATCGGCAGGTTGTGATGATAGTGGCGTACTAAACGAACAAAGCCCCAGCAATCCAGGCCGGATAAATCCCGGCCATGATCGACATAGGGCGCCATCATTAAATTATTGAGTGTAACCATCTAAGAACCTTGATATTTCAGTCCACGCGCCACCGTCGGTGTATAGCGGCGCTTTGGCCATGCCCGATTAACCAGGTCATGAAACGACGCAACAACGCTCACAGTTTGGGTATTGTCTTTTTCTGAAACACACGTCAGAACGAGCGGCGGCTGGGGCGGGGAGATTGTAAGTTAGTGGATAAATAGACTCGGTAAGTGATGATGACCTTGCTCCCGTCCTCCATGGCCTTATCAATAAAATGACGAGCTTCGCCCGTCACGTTATCAATCTGGAACTGAAGACTCTGCTTGCCTTTCACACTTTTTGCAGGAAGAGACAAACCAAATGCCGAGGCTCGAAAGAAAGCGTTGCTGCTATCCTCAAGCCCCAGCTCAATGCCTTCCACCCCATCCGATCGAACAGAATAAAACCCATCGGCAAGGCGAATGACAGCATCGGCATCACCGCGCTGATAGGCTTTTTCGTTTTTGATTTCGAGAGTATGAATTGGAACTTCACTGGCGGGAGCAGAGGCATAATAGACCTCTATGGATTTCATGAGATTAAATCACCTTCCTTAGATAATCATTGAATGCCTTGCCAAATAAGTCATAACCAATCGAGCCCGGGTGGCAATCATCACCAGACCATTGCAGACCTGTGTACGCCACTTTGATTACAGCCCCCCCGGAGGTGGGGGGGTGTCTTCGGTAAAGACAACCTTGAACTGATCATAAGTCCAAACATAGTTAGACATGGTCATGTCCATATCCGGGTTGTCCCACCCTCGTTTTTTTCCACCATAGACATAACAGTTATCGTTAAACCGTTCTACACCATCAACAAGCACAGACCAGCCTCGCAACGTCCAAACGTCGCCAAGTGGCGAGCCCGTCTTATGGTAGAGACCATATTCACTGCTGCCGTCGGATAGCACACTGCCAGCAGAAGAAAGATAAGCCTGTTCATCGGCAGGTTGAGACTGTGACCAATCACAAGTATGACCATAAAAATCAACAAAACCATGCTGTTCCGTACGGGCAAGCTCTCTTGCTATTTCTCGATATCCCTCCAGGCGGCGAACGCGCAAATTAGGAACCCCGCCTGTTGCAATAATGAGTTTTGCGTCTGGGTTATTAACCTGCATTCGACTGATGACCTCCCGGACATTGGCCGCCCACTTTGGTACACCTCGGATTTGGGCCACTTTCAAATCGGAAAGCGCTTGAATATAAGACACCTCGCTGGTCTTCAATTCGCGCCCCCAACTAACCGTTCGGCTGGCAATATCAACACCAGTAATAATCCTGACGGTAACTTGGCTATTATCGCCTTTGTAATCACCAATTACGGCGAAGTCACCGACAACAACATTGTTAATGTCGGCCTGAGAAGATAGCACCATCGAAAACGGCGTTATACTCTCAATATCAAGACGCGAGTCCTTCACATGATAAGTCTCACCGACTTTCTGGATGTCCTGCAGGAACAGCTGTGAATCGATATTAAAGAGCGTCGTTTTATCCCACTGGTGCTCTGTCCATGCATGGTATTCATTCGTCGCCCAGTCATCATTGGTACAAGACTCAATCAAGATTAAATCAGGATTAAACGCACTCACATTAAAGTGCGACGTCAATGAGCCATAAGGCTTCAGGAAGCTATCCGCCCTGAATCCACCAATACCAGCATTCTGAATATGATGCATACGGCTGGTAGCAAAGTTTAGAAACAGCGCTGGAGTCTCAGATGATGATTGAACGCGGGGATCACGACCAATAACTTTCAACGTAAAGCGCCGTTTGGCAAATCTCGAAAATGACCAGCCCAATACTCCCCTGGCATCTGTTTCCCTGAAATCCAACCCTGACGACAGTCCCACTGGGTTAGCTGGATCATAAGCCACATTACCATCACCGTATGTGGATTCGAGTTCACTGCCAACACCACGCGCAACATTACCAACGGACGACTTCACCGGCTTAATGGTTTCACCGGCATCAAACTGGCAGCGGATTGATGAGCCACTTGGCAGCGCCGTTCTGATGGTTAGCCAATGGGTAACGCGTTCTATGCCATTACCGTCTATTGAAGATTTGCGTACGATCATGTAATCCCAACCGTCTGGCCAGGTACCGCCATAACCACCCTTGTAAATACCCCCCCGTTAGCGACGTGTCATCTTTGGTGATCTGGTGGTTAAAGGTAAAGTCCTTGCCTAAATCCCACGCTCGCGCTTTATCATCACCAGAAATGTGGATGACTTCATTTTCTGTATAGGCTTCGACGTTATAAGTCGAGAAGGTATCAAACAAAACACCATCAGCCCAAAGTTCGACCTGAGCGGCAGTATGGTTTCCTCGCTCTTTGCACAGGGCCAGATTGAGCTCATCACACGCCAGTTCAAAATCAACACTGGTCGTGATTTTTCCGACATAACCGCCATACAGCATGGGCTCGTATAACGACACCGCACCTTTCAGCCCTTTGCCCATGACCGTATTCGCACACTCATTACGCAAGAATTCTTCAACTTTTCCAACGTAGCTGCCAGCGCCTAAATAACCGCCTCCCCATGTAATAGAGCTCCCCATGACACTCAGGCGAACAGCCTCTTTTAAATCATAACGAGGACGACCATCCCCCTCTGTAATATCTTTAATTGACCGCGGCTCAACATACGCCGGGTCCAATCGTAATATAGGCTGGACAGTGTTAGATAAAATCCCCATCATCTAGATGTCGAAAATCTATCCAGACCGTACCTCGCACCGCTCCGGAAAGGTCAAAACGTGTTTCGCCGGTTGTGCTTGGAGAGGACACCGAACCCGATGCAACCAGATTCTTGTTATCATCAAACACATCCAGTTTTGTGCCGAATTTTTCATGGTTATGGGTCAGAATACCCATACCGTAAACCACACCATCTAATGGATTCGATAAATAGAACCCCCTTAACCTGACTGGCCAAATACGCCACTTGAGCGTTGTAGCCAGGCTGGTCAATACTGTCTGGGTTTAGCCATGGCACCATATGGAACTGCTTAACGTGTTCTGAGACTTCGTCTTTTGCTGCGTTTCGTCCAAATGGATCCACCTTGAACTTCAACGGGGGGATGCTTCAGGCAAGCCGTTAATAATGGTTCCAGTTTCCGTCACACGCCGAAAATCGATATCCATTTTTGCGGTAAAGGAATGACCGCTCACCGTTAAGGTGGTTATTCCAGTTTCTGATGCCGTTCCTTTCCACATCCCGAGAGCTTTGCTTTTCGTGCTTAACCAAATCGAATCACCATGAGACGGGTCTTTTCGTGTAAACACCTGGATGTGAATATCTTCGACATTGACATCGCCAAACTCAACCGTGCATGACAAAACAGCCTCACCGACTTGTGTAATACCAATCGTTCGCAGCGTGGACTTGGTAATATCAATGATTGGCATACGAAATGCCTGTAGAGCCTCGCGAGAACCGGAGTTACACCCTTCCGACCCCGACAGAAATACGTCGGAATCCCATGAGTTAATCAGGACAGAAGGCAGATGAGCAACCGATCGGATAGCGCCATAGTCCACCATTAGCGTAATTTTCCCACCAGGCCCATAAAGGATAACCCGAGTTAAATTACCTTCCTGAACATCATAGGTACCAGCACTGAGGTTTGTATAAGTGTTGCCGTTGGCATCCTTAACACTTACCGTGTTTTTAAAGACAGGATCATCAACGGTGAATACTCCAATTTGATACGGATGCTGAATATCAACCAGATCATAACCAACAGCCTTGATGGCACCCACCCAGCAGTTCATCCACCGTTCATCTTTCAGGTATTTAGAGTGCTTGTATAAAAGAGGGCCGGACAAAGTATCTGTCACTATATCTAAATCTTTTATTTGCTGGGACTGCAAAATAACATCAGTTGATAACGTGATAGAAGGCTCGGTGGTATTCCAAATAATACCGTCATCGATAACACGATAATCGATTAAGACTTCTAAGTACTGGTTATAATCGCTCGATTTGGTCAGCCTCACCCAAACAGGCCCTTTGTCTTTATCGGGAACGGTCGTTTCAGGCGAACGCTGATAAATACTGCCTTCGTCATCCTTAATGAAAAAACGATCCTGGTGCGTAGCATCGTTATTGGTCAGAATCGATATAAAGTAGCTTCGGTTTGGTGATAAACCAAAAGCTTGAACTTGCTTTATGGCATTAATGATCTGTTTAAACTTATCCTCCCATCCCGCAGGGATCGGCTTTCCATCAACATACCAAAGGCGCTTGCTGCCATCAGATAACCGGCCCACCTTGGCATGCAAATCATAGTCTGAACGCAACCAGCCACCACTACCGGTCCAGCCATATAATCCATTGTTTTCACCGTCTCCCCCACACCTCTGCCAGAAGCTTATCTACAGATGGCGTTCCTGATGACAGCATTTCAGATTTAGACCTAAATGCCTGACGGCCTGAAACCAACGAATTAAAAGCCAAGAACGACTCATTAATTGATCGTGATATTGACGGTTTAACAACACCATCAATATTAATGACGTCATGGACTGAGCCCTTTAATATTTGGTTGTTCCAATCTATGTTCTGATTCAACCACTCAATCAACTCAAAGTAATTATTGCTACTTTTCATCTTTCCAACTCTCTGTGTAATAGCGGCTCATATCCACGCCCGCCACAAATTCATCCAATGTATGCGGAGCCAATATTTGTCCAACGGTGGTTTCTTCACTCTGGATTGGATACTGTCTAATTTCGCATTTCACGGAATAAACAAACCGACCACTTTTTTGCTTTGCATTTTCAAGCGGGTGTTGAATCATCCGAATATCAACGGGTATGACTCCCAGTTCGGTACGCTGATTCAACCGGAACCACTTAATTCCTCCGGCCAAAGCATGTTCAACCCAGCCCAAAAAAGCTGCCGCCTGCTCTTTGGGTAGGCGCCATTCCAAAGTTTGCTCTGCCGGAACAATAAGAAAACGACGCCTTTGCCGTGTCCGGCCTGACGTCATTTCGCTCCGGATTCGGTTTGATTGCTGCTTAATGCCTGATGCTGTGAAATGTGGGTGAGGAAGAAAATCGGGGGGGTACATCATCCCGTTCATTTACACCCCCCCCTGTCTGGGCATGCCAAACGTCCGAGACATGGCTTGTGACATGGGGGGGCCGTCTGCATCCATGTCTGCCAAGAAAACATTGGTGATCTCTTCGCCATCGCTGCCTCGTTCTTCTTCAACCCTGGTACCTTCCGGCACTCCGAAAATATTCACTGTGTTGCCACGGGTTTTCATGCCGGCTGTTTGCTGAGAAAAACGCATGGACGGGTCATTCGCTGCCGAGCGCTGGCTGTACATCGCCATCACGGCTTTGTACATCTGATCTATTTGGCTGGCTGAGTTGTTGGTATAAACCCTCTCCCCCCCCTTGTTCAATAGCCAGGTCCCTTCTGCCGGGATCTCGCCAATGCCTTCATGGGCCATACCTGCAATGGCCTGCCCCATAATCATCCCGGCACTGGCTGCAGACATCATTCTGATTGTTGCTGACATGCCTGCACCCGCAATCGGGCCGAGGCCGATAGGCGGCATGGACATCGCTGCCATGGCTGCAACTTCACCCTGCTGAACCACTTGCATCGCCGCCATGACTTTCTGGGCCAGGAACGCCGCTTTCTGAATCGCAGAGCCTTCTTTGGCGGTTTGCTCAATCAAACCTAACGTCTGAGAGGCAAAGCCCATTTTCATGCCGACAATTTGCTGCTCGAGACGCTTTTCAGTTTCAGCACGCTGGCGAGCTGCCTGCTCTGATTTGCGGTTTTTCTCTTCTTCCTTACGGGCAAAAGCATCTATTTCACGCTGAATAGCTTCATCTTGTCGACGCTGATACTCTTCCTGCTCAGCAACATAGAACTCATCTTCTCGGGCTTTATACTCCCCCTTGAGCGCATCCATGGTTTCATAACCACGGCGAGCCAACTCCTGTTCTGAGACTTGCAGGTTTTCAATATCAGCCAGGCGCTGTTCATGCGCCAGCTGCAACTTGTCGCGTTCATTGGCGTATTGCACGTCCAGTGATGAAAGGCGGGGCTTCACTGGCTTTTTGTTGGTGTTCTTGTTCACGGGTTCCCGTTCCAGCCCCCACCATTACCACCTTGCGGGTCATCATTTGAGCTGGATGAAGGGAAGTTAAACGAGCTGGCAAAACGCTTTTGCTGCTCAACAATGGTGTCGTTTAACTGCTTGAGCTCATCTCGCTTCATACCGAGATCACGCTGCAGGTTAAACCAGCTATTTTTGCTTTTTCCGAATGGGTTAACGCTCGGCAGAGCATTAACATCCACTCCTTCGTATTCTTTCAGCTCTTCCTGCAGCTCGATCATCTCACCGAATATTTCTCGGTGCTTCTCGCGCATGCTCGTGCCGGTGAATACATTGAGTGTTGCGGTTGCAGCACCCAAGGCTTCTATTTGGTTGGTGTAGTCTTTAACACCCTTGGTCAAATCAACCACAAACTGGCTAACGTCATCCATGGCTGGAAGCAGGCTATAACTTACCTGTCTTGATAGGTTGCCAAAGGCCCGGCCCAGGCGCAGCTCCATATCACCAATTTGCTGATCCATCTGCTTGAACTGTTGGATGTCATATTTCGACATCGCCACATTCAAATCATCATAGCGCTGAGTCAGCTCGTAGAGTCGCTCACCTTTATCCTCTAGCAATGGCATCAAGGCCGATGCATCATTGGCAATCGACTCTAGATAAAAGATCTGCTGCTTCATCGGCACATTGGCCGCATCCAACGCCGTTTTAATGGCGATCAATGCTTCTGGCCCCAGACAGGCGCTGCAGCTCTTCTACGGTTAGGCCTACCTGTGGGGCAACCTGCTCGAAGAAGTCTTTAAACTCACCTCCTCCTGTTGCAGCAAAATCACCGAGTTTGTCACTCACATCCTTGAGGATGTCAGCCATTTTATCGCCGGATATGCTGTACTGTTCCGAGGCATAACCTAACGCTTGAATCTGTTCTACTGAGACCTGAGCGACGGTAGCCATCCGCTCTATCTCACGGGCTTGCTGGGCGCTTTGGCGTACCATGTAAGTGGTTGCGGCAGTCAGCGTGCCAACACCAGCTGCTATCATTCCCGTGACTTTCAACGTATTGGCACCCATATCCTTGATATTGGTGCCAGCCACTTTCAACTTGGTGTCAAAATCGGCAGTGGCGTCATTGGCTGCATTGGCTTCTTTGGTGTAACCACGCAGCATTTTTTTTGCATAATCCACATCTTTCTGAAACTTGGCAGAATCAGCATTGAAGCGGATGTTGAAATCAGCTATCTGGGCACTCAAAGCGCATCCCTCCGGCCGATTCGCCCATGGCCATCAGCTCATCATCGTTATATTCACGGTTTTGTTCTGGTTCACCTGAATTCGGCAACCAGTCACGGTAGGACACGGGCGGGTCTAACTTGATACCTGCGCTCATTGCGGTCACATTCCAATTGGCAGCGCATAAAACAGCAAAGCGCCAATTGTCCATATCTCGCGTAAGCCATGCTTGGTAAAATGCTCTTGCCATTCGAGAACAGTTTCACCACTCATAGACGCCAACATGGTGCGCCAACATACCTGCCCGAACTCTCTGGCAAGATCCATAGCAAACGCCTTTTCAGCCCGGATTAACCTTTTGGGTCGGCTGGCTCCGATTGCTCAGCTGTTTGTTCAGCACCTGCATTATCTGGTTCACTCGCTTTTTCAGGCTCTTTTGGAAGTGGGATACCAGAGAAATTAGCTATCTCATCATGCAAAAACTTCACTTGCTCTAGCGTCATGGTAGACATAACAAGCTGATGTCTTTGTTCTAAATCATCGCCTGCTTCAAGATAGCCATACGCAACCAGTCGAGATTGACCTGTGAAATTAATGCGCTGCCATTGTTTTAAGCACTTATCAAATTCTTCTAAGTAACGTTCCATGTCTTGTTCAGAGGCATCATCACCAGGCTTTTCTGGCTGAGAAGGCTTGGGCAAACCTGAGCAATAATCCAAAAAATCAAAACGATTTAAACCGGATAACTGAGTAATAGTTACTGACTCGCTATCAAGCTCAACCGCCTTTTCCTTCAAAAAAGTTGTCATAGCTATCCTTATTCTACAGGTGGTTTTGCCAGTAGTTCTTCAGCTGTTTTAGGCTGACCAACCGACTTGATTTTGATGGTACGGGTCATTTTTTTCTTTAATGGCCACCGCCTTTCCCAGTGAGTTGATGTAGCCATACCAAACATCGACCGCACCATTTGGATACTTGGAGCGGTAATAAGTGATCACATCTTTATTTACGTCATCAACCAATTTCTGCTGCTGAGGTTCACCTGGTAGCCATGCAATGGTTAATGTGGTTTCACCGGCTGATTTTGTGCCCGGACTAGTCTTGCTCCAGTCAGCTTTAGGATCGTCAAGGTAATCATCCTCTTCGTCCTCAACCGTTATTTCACCGGGCTGAAGCTCTCGGATCTTGGCAATTTGATCCCACTTTGTATTTTCGGTGTAATCCGTGATAGTAGTAATATCGGTACCGTCTTGCAGGCGCCAGAATGTAGTGCCTGCGCCCTTGGTTGGCGTTGTCGTTGCTGTCATTGGTTTACCCTTCGGTATATTCAATCAAAAATGACAAATCGAGCATTCCCCAGGGTTGCTCGTCATCACGTCCATATTCAAAGCCACGGCGGTTGCAGAGTTCCAGCAAGCCATTGGCTGTGTAGTGTTGGTCTATTGCCTTGATCACCTTCTGCCCGAGAATATCAAGCTCAGTGTCGACAGCATTGGTGGCGTTCAGGTAAATGCGGATCGTCATGGTGGCCTGCCAGGTGGCTTCTTCGAAGTCATCCTCTACCGGCGCACCATCACCGATGGACACCGCGACGGCAGGAATATCACCCACCATGTCTTGGTCATTGGGGTCCGCGACTTCCAGAAAGGCAGGCAGCCCCCCCGTTGAAGTACGCCGCTATCAAGCTGGCCCCCCCTTCATCGTCAACCAACTTTGCCTTCAGGTCGGCAATCACTTGCTCGCGAATTCGATCATTAATTTCCACGGCCTACCTCTCTACGAACTATCAATCGAACCTGCTGCTTCATCGCACTTGCTAGCTCTTTCGGCATATCAGTTTTGATCAATGCCTGGCTGTGCTTTTCAAATGCCGAGGTAATTTCATTCACAATCGGCACCTTGCAGACTTTAATAGGATATCGCTTGTCGCTGGTACGCTGCATGATGTGCCAGCGACCATTTTCGAGTTTTTGCAGGAAGGCATTTTCAAACTTATGTCTGCCTACCCGAATCGCTGTATTGCCCGAAAGCTCACGTTTGGCATATCGCCCATTTCTAGATCGTTTGGCCTGGCTGACCTGTAAGCGACCTTTTTTCTGCCTAATTTGAGTGCGGGCGGTACCAATCGAGATAGCCGGTACATCTGAGCGATTTACACGAACATGTGCCTCCGGCTTTTTCGCATTGGCTTTTTTTAACCTGGCGCGAGGACGAATCACTTTCTGTTTGATTTTTACCACTTTTGAGGTCTCTCTCATCGACCGTAAAATCGCACGTGGGGCAATCCGATTTATGGCCATAGCACTTGCTTTTGGTACTGCGGTTTTCTGCAGGGCTGATAAGTTCTTTACCGCCTGGACCAACTCTCGATCAATACTATTCATAAGTTCACCACTACCATGTCAAGTTCTCGATATGAATTAGACAAAGCCTTTAATTCTTTACCCGTTTTCACAAATTTAATTCGATCGCCTTTTTTTATCCTTACACCAGAATCGCGTTTAAATGACAACTGCCTAGCGACCCCCATTCATGGCGTCATACTCATTCCTGGTTTCGTCATAAATAGCTAATACCGGCAGACCATCATTAATCGTCACGCCTTTACCAAATTGAGCCCAGATAGCCTCTTGCGATATAAATATGGGATCATCCATTGAGGTCTCCTGATGGCTACAAACCTAAAAGCCCAAGCCCAAAGGCTTGAGCTTATCTTCGTAGCAACGGCAGATTAGTTAGATGAGTGAACCGCACACAGCAGTGCCGGGTCTCGAGTGATTGGCAGGTAGATAGAACGCGAGCGAATCTCCAGGCCTTCATCATGCGGCATCGGCTCGGTGGTAATGTGACATTCACGCTTTGATGCGCTGCTGGAACTGAGCACATCGGCTGGCGCACGCAGCATGCCAAATACGCCATTCACACCCAGCGGGTATGATGCACCGTCTTCTGCGACTTCATCCGCTTCATCGGTGATAAACGTCAAACCACAAAGGCTGATCCTGCTTGGGTCATCGGCAAACTTAACCTGCAGTTTGGGATGCGCTTCCGGGCCATAAAACTCTTTGATGCTCTTATGGCTTAGGATCCGTTCAATCAGATCCTGACCGACACGGACTGCCACCCCCCCTGAATCATCATATGGCCATGTTCTTTGGCGATCTTCTTGGTTTCTTTCGAAATGGCTTTGAGTTTCTTTGGCACATCTGTCGTTTCAGCCCCCCCTAGCTTGAGATCAACTCTTCGCTCTGTAACCCCAAGCACACTGAACAAATCAACCATCACAATACCTTTACGGTTCTTAACCCGTCCTTTTAGGGCGGAATACGCCGTAAAGGCTGACGTATAAAGGTGATTATCGCGGTGCTTACCCATCTTAGTTTTAACCAAACCGGCTAACTCTTGGGCCTGCAGCTTCTTGTCACGCAACGATACGATGCGATTGAGTTCGCTTGCAACGATTTGGCTATCGAACGGATAGCGGATCAGGCTAACAGGTACCGCAGATTCAGGATCATGCTTGTCGATATTTGGATGCTGGCCGATTTCACCCGGCATCAAGACTTGCAGCTCGTTACCCGATTTAACAATCATCACCTGGCGGTTTTCAACGTTCTCAACCTTGAACATATTGAGCACATCCGACTCAATCGGCGTTGATGAATTATAGCCGGTTGTCAGCGCCACCAAGGAAAACGCTTCATGATCAAAAATTTTATCCATCGTGGTGTTAGTCCTGTTTAATAATTAGGAAGGTTGTTTCCAACTGCGCAATCACCTTGGCTTTTTGAGCTTCAGTAATGCCAGCAGGCCATTTGATATAGAGATCGTTGAACACAGAGTGAGCCCCAATAGACTTGCCCGTTACCCATATGAACGCCGTAAGCCGTGGTCCCCATCAAACCCCTGCGCGGTTGGGTCAATCTCGTTGCCATCCTTATCGACAATCGAATAGAGTGACGCGGTAACGGCATTAGGAATGGCTTTATTGCTCATCTCGCCGCGAGCATGAGTCCACAGTAGGATCAGTGCCAGAGACACTGGTTTAGTGATTGTCGTTAACATTACGCTTCCTCAATCAGTTTGAGCATGTCGTAAGAATCGTCGTCGTTATCTAAACTTCCGACGAGTGAGATTTCTTCATCGCGCTTCGCGGCTTCGGTTTTAATCTTTGCCTTCGCACCTTCCAGACTTTCGCCCTCCACCACCAATTGGGCGGCAATATCAGCAACACCGGCGGACTTCGCCAGCTGGTTAACTTGATTGAGCAAATCCGTTTGCACCTGCCGGCGCTTTCGACCTGGGCCTGAAGCTGAGTAACCTGCTCGCTCATCTCCATCTTTTCTTCTTCGTGTTTCAGGTTCAGCTCATCAACAATTCGCTGATGCGTTGCATTGGTCATCATGGATTTGATTTCCTCTTCTGTTTTGATCCCGTCAATAAGCCCCAGATCCAGCAGCTTATGAGCGGTGAATATATTGGCTTCCAGCGACTTGACCTGATCGGCTTGGAGCTGGCGGTTCTTGCCGACCAACTCAAAGAAATTACTGGCTAACTCATCGACCATAGCCTGATGCCTTGCCGACTCGGCATCATCAAGCTGGGTATCCGGCGCACCATCCGCTTTGGCCTCGCCCGAGGTGAAATACGTCATCTTCCGCTTGTCGTTTTCGAGCTCGAGGCGCCCGCGAATAACACCAATTGAACCGCCCATACTGTGTGGGCTGGCATAGAGTTCTGTACAGGCACTGGCCAGCGCGTAATTTGCCGAATACGACGCGCCATTAATGAAACCAACAACCGGCTTAACCTTGGCAATCTCTGCAATGTACTCGGCCAAATCAAAACACCCGGCAGCTTCACCACCCGGGCCATCAAACTCGATAAAGATCTTCTCTACGTCATCGTCATTGCGCAGGCCTACAACCTGATTCCGAATATCGCGGTAACTGAGCACACGTTCGCAGTTGTCATCAAGCCCACTAAACCGGTGAGTCGTCGGCCCAAACACCGACATGTGATAAGCCGTGTCTGTTCGCCCTGAATGGCTGCTTTCTTTTGAAGAAGCGTTTTCGCCTACATACAGTTGGGGATTCTTGTAAAAATCGATGAGTGCGTTGTGATACGTTTGATGGGCATCAATCGTCATCATCATCGGTTTGCTGGTCATCAGCTGGAGCAGATGTCTCATTGGTTACGATTCCTCTTTGTTCGGCGGCATCTTTGCTTCGCTTCACACTGTCCAGATGCTGATCAAGCGTATTGCCCCGCTGGTTAGAGATTTTCTCTAGCGAGGTAATGTCTTCCTGAAGTTCAAGCACCAGCGCTTTGGCGGCTTTCAGTGGGTCAATCTCTTCCCCACTCAGGCCAAATCCAAACCGGAGCGATGTACGCATAAGGGTTAACAAAATAGTCCGGCAGATCAGGGCCATCGGTTAGGTGGTAGGCATCACAGAACCAACCAATAATGCGGTTAAAACTGGGTTCCAAATAAATGCCGCGTAGCTGGCTGATGAAACGACGATGATTGATCATCCCCGCCCTTATCGATGAGTAGTTAACCTGCGTTAAATCGCCAGTCAGCATCTCGTAGGTAATACCAAACAGGCCTGCGACCATTCGCAGTACCTGATTATTATGTTCTTGGTAGTTCCCCCGCGATTTCAGGCGGTGATGCGGTTTTGATATCTTTGATGCCATGCAGAACCGTCAGCCCACCAACACGATGAACCAGTTTCTGAGGCTGATTAGTTTGCCCGACTTTGGGCGCCTGTCCGGTCTGACTCACATCGCCTTCTTTCAAGGCAAACACTTGCTGGCCCTGTCGCTTCATGCGCGACTTGATCTCAACCGTCTGGTTATCTTTGTACTGCTTGGCAAAGTCGGCACCTGCCGAAATCCACGGCTGAGCACTGGACTGGCCCGGATGAATGACATCCCGAATATCGATAACATCACTGGCGGGTAACCAGTTCACCGACTCTTCATTAAATTCAGGATGATCTTTAGGTAACTTGTAGAAGGCATACTTTTGCGGCTTGCCGTTCTTTGAATAAAGAATGCCACCGCGGACATAACTGCCTTTGCCCGGCTTTTCCAGCTCCGAAGCCAGGCTAAGCGGTGAAACAACCTCCAGCTGCAGCGGAACAAAATCAAGGGTTCGCCGCCTGACAATGAACGCTCGCCCTTCAATAAGGGCCGTCATTACCGCCAAGGCCTGCACACCTGCAAAGTTTGAATGACCGCTGAAATCGCAGTAATGCATCCAGTGATCAAAACGGGTAAGAAACTCGGGGGGGCTGAATATATCGGGTGAGAAGACCGGCTTTGCTCCGCCACCAATGCAGCTAGCGCGAAATCGAGTGGCCCCCGATACGAACAATCGGATTGTTTCGCATCAGGTGGTGACTGGCTTTTATCTCATTGTTGAGCGCCTGTTCACTCTTTTCGTTATCGTGCAGTTGAGCATCAGAGAACAGTGCCGACTTGGCTACTGCTGAATAACTCAAAACTCTATCTCCACATCAATCGATTCCATGATCACAACAGGCTGTAATTGCTGCTGCAGATCGGCTGCTAACTGCCGAAGTTCGTTTAAGCTAACGCTGGTATACTCAACACTGCTCTTGTAACCATTCGCGGTCACGTACTCCGCTTTTACCTGCCTTTTCCCCCTGAACTAACTCGGTAATAGCGTTCTGGACTATTTGCAAGTTCTCCGCTGTCGCGTAAATCTGCATCAATAAGCCTCATAATCTGATAATTCATAACAATCGGAATAAGCCGGTTCGTCTTCTGCACTCATGTTCTGAGTGCTGCCTTCCAATAACCCGAGGGGGGGCGTGTTTTGAGTCGCTTCTCTAATCACCGGACGCAGGAAGTCATACAACCAAAGGACATACACCAATAAATCCCATGGCTCATTTCGCTTTTGACCCGGCTTCTTTTTCCACGCCGCTTTAATACCGCTGCCAACGAGCTGCTCAGCGGTGAGCATTTGGAAGTAGGTCAAATCAAAAACATCACTCACGGGGAAATGGATAAAGTTCTTGCCGGGCTTTTCGATATTCAATCGTTCTGCCGCGCGGTTTTTTTAACTGGTGTACATTCAGGCTTCGATACTCACATTTCACCTCAGGGTGAACTTTGAATGTGAGTGTCAGTTCGGGTTTGAATTTCGACTTGCTGTTAACCTCGCCACGTATCGCGTAAATCCACCCTTTGTAGGGTGCGCAAAACTCCAACATCGCTTTCCACGCGTGGCCATTACAGTCCATCACTACGGCCAGACTTGATATCTGGCGACCATCTTTCAACATGAACGGCTTACTCAACCGTTCGACAAGTGTCTTTTGAGTCAGCTCATCTTCGGGATCGCCTTGCACCGTTCCATAATCAATCGCCCATATCTCCCCCCCCTGAGCACCGACGGCCCCAGAAGTGATATTCAAAACGATATGTCTGAGTATCCACCGAGGCCAACACGCAGAGCGTTTCCTCAGGCAGATATTCCAACGGAGAGTAATGGTCGCGGCGTGTATATATCGTTTCAAAGCTACTGAGCCTATGCGTACTTCTTACGTCTGAGTACTCAACACCCACCTTCGTATTCATGAAGGTTTGCATTTTCTGAGGCTCTTTCTTGCTTTTTCGTACTCACTCGCCAAAGAAGGCAGCGCAGTGTTCGGGTTATCGTTATAGGCCGACCAAATATGAAAGCCAGCGTCGATTTTCCCCCCGCTCGTTTCTGTCTCCCGGCTTGCCACATTTGCAGCAAAGGGCGGAACCTGTTTCGTCCCACTGGCTAGGCTCTTGATGAGTGTTACAACAAGTGAACTCCCTTGTTGCCCGCCACTCGCCAGCTTTTACTATCTTGCTTTTATGATGCTCATAAATGGATTCGCCACAGCCCTCACAGACAAAGTGAGCCGTGGATAAATCGTCAGGGTCATAACGGAAGTTTTCGAGCTTAAGCCGTTGCTTGTGATCACAGTGGGGGACAAGGCACATAAAAGAACCGCTGATCGGTCAGCCCGAACTCACGCGTGATCTTACAAGTGCCGGCTTCTTTCGGTGTCGAGCCCAACACAATTTTCCGTTGGGCTTCCGTCTCCGTTCGAGTGATCGCCAGTTCAACCGGATCACCCTCTTTCTCAACATTATCCTGCCAACCGGATACCTCATCCATAAAGAGATACTTGATAGTGAGCATTCGGAATGAACTGGCAGACGTTGCCCAGACAATACAAAGCTCACCACCGAAAAAGCTTTTCTCTTTAGATGTGTTCTTCCCCTGCATACGACGAATAACAGGATTACAGTAAGCAAATACCTTTCCGGCCTCTCGCACGGCGAACTTCTCGGCATCACCCTCGGTGTTCTGGGCGATCATAATATTGCCCGGGTCGTTGGTGATTACCCAGCCATCGCCGTATTGACGAATATCGCATACCCGACACGGGCACTTTTACACAGTACGATTTTCTCAATGTAGGGTGATTCAATGGCTTGCAGCCACGCTTTTTGAAATGGCTTAGGTGAGTAGATCTGTGCGAGAGGGTTTTCGTTCTTATTCGTCCAGGCGATTATCTCCGTCTTCCGCGGCGGCACCATAATGTTTCGAATGGCGCTCGATAACGTTTTGGATAACAGATTGAAGTTCATCGCCATCCTTCTCGTCTAATTTATAGAGAGCATTTCTCACCACCTCATCAACGACCTTTAAGTTTTCAGGCTCTATCGGAAAATGCTTTTGAAGCTCGTTGGGTATGTCTAAAAGCTTGTTCTTCACGTGGGTCATCGGCTCGATATACAGGTCAACCATGGCAGCTGCGGGAATCAACTCTCCCATCTCCAAATCGTTCTGTCGCTTCATCCGTAAAGCGGCCTGTTTATCCTTCTCTTCTTTCCAATCTTTCCCCCCCTGAAAATCACCGTCGGTATTTCCAGTGCTTCCGCTGTTTCCACTCGATTTTCGACCACTCGCAGCATTAAGCTGACGGATGATTTCCGATTGATGCTTCACGTATGATTTTACTGATTCATCTACGTCAATAGAGCCGTCAGCCGTGCGTACCAAGGTGTAGCCATTATTTCTCTGGTTTCGAACAGTACGTTCTGTAACACCTAAGATGTTTGAAACTGCTTTTATACTCATTTATTCAATTCCTCTAAAAAATGGAATAGGAAACGGGACTACTTTCAAAAAAAATCTGTCTGACCGTGCGAGTCTCTGCCCCCCCGTTGAAAACGTGCCCCCCCTATGGGGAGTACCTAAACCTTAAAAGTGGGGGCTAAATTCGATCCAAATGATCATCCCCGCACACCGGAATGATCCACTTCACTTTCACTCGGCGATTTCGGCTACTGACACCTCGCTCACGATCCAAAATGACGCTTTTCAGCAAATCGCCTTCATCAAATTCGGCAATTTTTCCTCGTTCGGACGCCGTGAAATTCTGTAGCACGATTTCCTTTCCGATTTTCCACTGGTTTAAATCGGTCAACTCATCGCCAGCCCTTTAAATATCTAGCATTGAATGAATATTTTGTTTTCACGATCTTCCCTCTGTCTTCCCATGGAAAATAATAAAACCCTGCAAATCTAACCATGCGTGGTAGGTTTGCAGCGCTTCACGTTTGAGGGATTCGGTAGTGGTATGGATATAGGCCTGATCAAGGTCAGACAGTTTGTGATTCAGTATTCGCTCACCCACGAACTTATCAACGCCGAGGTCAGCTAAACGAGTACGTGCCAGTTTTCGGCAATCATGGCTGGTCCATTCCCCCCCGTTACTGGCTTTCTGGTAGATATCATTCGCCGCGTCTTTGCCAATAGCCTCTTTAGAGTTTGAAGATGGGAACAGCAACAAAGCGCCCTTAGGCTGCGTGGCCTGATAAACCCTGAGCAATGCAATCACCTGTTCGGTCAGTGGCAGGTGCAACGCTTCCTTGGTTTTGGTGTGGCAGGCAGGAATACGCCAGAGCCGGTTATCCCAATCAATGTGACACCAACGCGCCAGCCTGGTCTCAGATATTCGTGTGCCGTGGGCCAGCTGCATCAGCACCAGCATTCGTTCTGGCCATAGCAACGATTGCAGATGTACAAACAACGGTTTCACCATCGGCGGGTGTAACTTGCCCTCTTTGGGTTTGGCCTTAGCCTGAATGAAGTCAGCAAACTGCATTGCCGACATCGGGTTATAAGCCAGCAGTTCTTCGCGTGAAGCCTGCATAAACGCCGCTTTCAAGATAGCGAAATAGCCTTTCACCGTTCGCAGCTCATATTGCTCCTGCAACGGCCAGATCACCAACTGCTTAATGTGATGCTTCTTAACACCATCTAATGGCAGATCATCCAAGGCGGGAAGCAAATGCTTAGTGATGACCGATTTCACCGCACTGCGCCGACTGGTACTGATTTGCTTTGATGAACTCACATGCTCCATATACCAACGCAGGCAATCACCGAACGTTAGCCAGTCGCTTATCGTCGTCTCTGATTGGGTGGCCATCTGCGCCAGTTTCAACGGCAACAACTCGAACAACGCGCTTGCTTTCAGCTGCGGCCAACAACCTAATCGCTCCCACTTTGCCCGACCATTGCGGCCATTGTTACTACGCTTATCAACCAGATACCACGAACCGCTTTTCCGGCTTGTATGAAACCTCAACTCAAGGGCATAACGTTCATCCCGCAACCGCGTGATGTCCATATTCGACAGATGGCGCTCTATCGAACGGTCTGAAATACGTGTTCGCTTAGTTTTATACTTAGCCGTCATGCATACTTCTCTGAATTAGTCCCGTCTCTCCGGGTGTCACGCCCATTTCGCATCTGGCTGACGTTTCCATCAATGAGGCTCTTTCAGCCTGCTTGTACCTTTTTGAATGACTCATTGCGCTCGCGTTTAAGGAGATACAGCTTGCAGGCTGATCACGGTCTTAGCTAACAATGAACACAGCGAGGCACCAACGCTTCCACGCTCGTGGTAATTAGAAAAATCGATATAAAAATAAGGAACGGGCGACTAGGTTTTAACGGTGGACGACCACCCAATAGGTAATGACTTATTCGCCCGTATTCGGGTTAACGTTCGAGAAGCCGTAGAAGGTTCTCAAACGTTGAATTTTGTTGGCGCACTCCTTCCAGGAAGCGAACCATAAAGGATCACGTTCAACCGCCTCGCCATACGTGGCGGGAGGTAAATCAAACGGCTGTAAACATAAGGTAAGGTCTGAAGCGGGAGGCTTAACAACCACCTCCC
>LLEM01000088.1_pt1 | contig 21399 bp, 30 predicted proteins | sample 595841 | NCBI WGS metagenome assembly LLEM01 (sample SAMN02919313, study PRJNA255460) | bioreactor metagenome | biome: chemostat; feature: culture 2012_10.2; material: sediment; isolation source: day64 10degC chemostat 2012 inoculated with Wadden Sea sediment taken from... | place: Germany: Bremen ...
ACCAATGTAATACCCTTGCATATAATCAACCCCCAGCTCTTTTACCGTCAAGAAATCGCTCTTGCTCTCTACCCCTTCTATCAGCACCTTGGCATTTAACTCATGAGCCAAATGAATAACCGACTCTAACTCTTCCGGTTTGCCAGTCATAAAGTCAGTCAATAAGCTACGGTCGACTTTGATAATATCCGGACTCACATTCCTGACACGCTCTTCCGATGAGGCATCAACACCATAATCATCGATGGCAATACGGAAACCATACTGCTGCATATCCTGAAGCGATCTCGCCAGCAATTTGTCGTTAGCACAGGTATGTTCGAGAATTTCGAAATAAATCCTATCGTTAGATAAACCTAACTCCTTAACTCTCGAGACTAGAGAGTTATAGCCAAATTGTTGCCCCCCCCTGCATCTAACGCAGCGATCGGTGTCAGATTCAGAAACAATGACCCCCCCTTTTGACACAAAACGTGCAAAATTTCGTAAGTGTATAACCCGCGCCCAAGCGATCAAGATTAATACGGTCGCTTGAAGCATATAACCAGCACTAAAAAAGGGTTCTGTTTCTAACTGAAGGCCGTCCTGATTGTAAATGCGCAGCAGAGCTTCATAACCAAACAACTCCCCCCCTGAAGAAGAGACAATAGGTTGGAAAGCACTTTTCATCGTTTTTCTCACATAAAAAGCACTATAGCTACCATCCTCAGATTGAATCAGGTGTCGTTCAAGCTCATCCCTTGATCTTAGTATTTTAGCCACTGACTATCCGTAGTTGCCGATGTGATAAAGATAAACATAATTCTTCCCGCATACTTTCACAGCAACCGTTCTATAAGTTAGGAAGCAACTCACATAATTCCACAGGACTATACAGATTTTTCAGTTCTCAATACGTGTCATTAATGAGACACCGTTAAATTTCAGCCATTTATAACTGATAATTTCACCCCCAACAACGCATCCTGACTTTAAAAATACATATAAATGAAAGCTAACTGTCATACTCCTTATCTATTCTTTCTACCGATAAATACTAGTGAAGCAACGAAAGGAAAAGTAATTTGACACACACGAATCTGGCGATGAGCAACAAGCCATATCTGGCTATTTTCGACCTTGATGAAACTCTTATCGCCGCTGACTCTGCTAGCCTCTGGAGCGAGTTTATTACTACCAAAGGTCTTGCTTCCAAGTCACAGCTTGCTGAAGAGCAAGAACTAATGACCGCCTATGCCAAAGGTACGCTAGACATGAATACTTACATGCAAGCAACGTTGAAACCTATCATCGGCATGGATAGCCATACACTAGCTCAGCTAGTTGAAGAATTCATTGAACAAAAGATCAAACCGGCCTTTTATACCGATGCCATCTCTCGAATCGAATGGCATAAACAGCGCGGTGACAAGGTATTGGTGATTTCGGCCACTGGCGAACATCTGGTAAAACCGATTGCAAAAATGCTTGGTGCAGATGATGCCATTGCCATTAATCTCGAGCAGATTAACGGCATAATCACCGGGAACACAATTGGAACACTCAGCTATCAACAGGGAAAGGTAATTAGAATGAAAGCATGGATTGCTGATCAAGACATCCAGTTTAAAGGTAGTTATGGCTACAGCGATTCAATCAATGATTTGCCTTTGCTTGACGCTGTAGACCGTCCGTTTGCAGTGAACCCGGATCCGGCACTGGCACTCCATGCCCAAATGCAAGATTGGACAATCATGGACTGGCGTCATGAAAACAATATCTTGCGCTAGTCGACCAGCTATTCATTGTCTATACATCAAGCCAAAAGCCCTACTTAAGGCTTATTGATTGGCTTTGATAATCTCGACACCAGTCTCGACCAATTCCGCCAAAATTGCCTCATTCGCATCGCTACTGGTAACAAGGGCCGATAATTTATCGCACGAAGCAATAAAGTGAGTGCCTACTTTATCCAATTTACTGGCCTCAGCCAGCCCAACCACCGTTTCAGACTGTGCAATCATGACTTTTAGTGTTTGCGCCTCTTCCAAGTTATTGATCATTAAACCAGAGCTGGTATGCAAAGCAAAAACACCAAGAAAACAGAGGTCGAAATGTATCTCCTGCAACATCGCGTTTGTTGCTGCCCCCGACAGACATAATTGCAGGTTTTAATACTCGTCCGCCCACCAAAATCAGCTCAATATTTTCATTTGAAACAAGCTGAGTCGCGATAAGCGGACTTGGCGTAACGACTGTAAATGGAAAATGAGTCGGCAAGTTTTGCGCAATATGCAAACAAGTTGAACCGGAGTCAATCAGGACAGTCTGTCCCGGCTTAATAAAAGACAGGGCTTTAAGAGCAATAGCTTGTTTCGTCGGTTCGATATCATCCTTCCTGTCCCGATAGTCGACCAAGTTATGCTGACAAGGTAAGGCACCTCCATGCACCCGCCGCAATAAGCCTTGCTGGGACAAGCTGTTCAAATCACGTCTTACCGTATCTTCCGACACTCCCAAACGTTGGCTTAACTCCGTTGCATACACCCTTCCCTGCGCACGCAGCATTTCTAAGATTCTATTTTGCCGTTCTTCCAATAACATTGTGCTGTTCTCTGCCTGTTTTTCCGTGATTTTACTGTATTCACACCAAAACTCCAGTTGCAATCCGGCACAACGCTGCGGTAGTATGCGTGAAAAGACGGTTTTTTGCATGTTTGTGCTGGTTTGTGAGGTTTTATGGTAGATGTTCAAGCAATTCTTTTTGACTTAGATGGCACTCTTATTGACTCAACCTCTTGCGTCGAAGCCATTTGGGCAGACTGGGCAGTACAACATGGTGTTGATCTGAAAAAACTGCTGGCCGAAGTACATGGTTGCCGGGGAATTGAAATCATTCCTAGATTCAAACCGGAACTTAATGTTCTCGATGAAAATGAGAAATTACTGAAACTGGAAATTCAGCATGCCAAGGGAGTAACCGTCATCCCTGGAGTTAAAACTTTGTTAAATTCTCTTGAAGGATTGCCATGGGGGGGATCGTCACCATGAGCACAAGAGAACTGGCCCTTGCCAAGCTGGCGGCTACAGGCTTGCCCGTTCCAGATGTGCTAATTACCGCAGACGATGTCACTCACGGTAAACCCGATCCTGAATCTTACCTACTGGGAGCTGAAAAGCTGAAAATCGAGCCTTCGCAATGTTTAGTCTTCGAGGATGCTATATCGGGGGATAAAGAGTGCCAATGACGCCGGGATGCGAGTCATCCAAGTAGTATTTTCAGGCCATAGCGATATTCAGCCCGATGTTCTCCACCATATTCAAGACATGGTATCCATCTCGGTTCTGGCTTCAGAGCAACAACTGACTGTTAACCTATAACTTTCTAATCATAACAACACCCAAGCACCCCCTATATCTACAGAGCAGCTCTTGTGCAACTTCCCCCTGCCTGAGCTGCTCGCTTTCCTATCTATATCCAAGCCATTTACTCATCCTAAATAGTTCATTCAAATAAATTGATGTTGTTGTTCAACTACCGCGACTTATGTTTCACAAAATTATAACTAAAATATAGCTATTCAACTTTGAAACAGATTAATTTGCCGTAATGAAAAATGCACCGAAAAATTATGATTGGCTATCCATCACTATCCACTGGCTATCAGCAGTTGTGATCATAGGGCTATTCGCTATTGGCTTATGGATGGTTGATCTGAACTACTATTCACAATGGTACAAACCCGTACCCCACTGGCATAAATCAGTCGGGCTGTGTCTCGCTTTTATCACCCTTTTCCGTCTTATGTGGAAATCTCTAAAAGGGCATCCGGGTATTGAAGGTGCCGCTGGGAAAAAGTGGGAGCGAAACTTGCCCATGGGGGGGTTATATATTTAATGCTATTCGGGCTTTTTATCTCAGGTTATCTGATTTCTACCGCCGATGGACGAGCGATTGAAGTATTCAACTGGTTCTCAATCCCGGCTCTTGGTGAATTGTTCTCAGATCAGGCAGATATTGCTGGTGAAATTCACTACTACCTTGCATTCAGCTTAATCGGGCTGGCTGTACTACACGCACTTGCTGCTTTAAAGCATCATTATATAAACAAAGACAATACGTTAAAAAAAATGTTGGGAGTAAAGTAAACATGAAAAAGCAACTACTGGCTCTGGGTCTACTAACTGCGTTCTCTATTCCGTCTATTGCTTCAGCAGCAGACTATGCAATTGATACCAAGGGAGCTCATGCCTCTATCAACTTGAAAATCAAACACCTTGGCTATAGCTGGATTCAGGGCCGCTTTAACACTTTTGATGGTAGCTTTAGCTATGACCCTATGAATGTCTCTGCATCGAAAGTGACCGTGAATGTTGATACAGCTAGCTTCGATACCAACCACGCCGAGCGTGACAAGCACGTACGCAGCGAAGATTTTCTTGAAGTAAAAAAATATTCCACCGCTACTTTTACCAGTACCAAGGTAGAAGCTAAAGGTAACGGTGAGATGACGATTAGTGGCGATCTAACCTTGCATGGCCAGACTAAACCGATTGCTATCGATGCCCAGTTTGTTGGCGAAGGTGACGACCCATGGGGGTGGCTACCGTGCTGGTTTTACTGGCACAACCCGTATTGAGCTAAAAGATTTCGGTATTCAGGTAATGGGTGAATCAAGCTACGCTGATCTTGAGCTTCATGTTGAAGGTATTCGACAGTAACAGCAACCAGACTGACCCTTTAATGAAAAATCCGGCACTTTGCCGGTTTTTTTATTATTCAAACGGAAAAGTCGATATGCAGAATCGTTACGCATAGTTACAGATTGAAATATACCCTCTGAGCTAGGATGATAGCTATAACAACAGCGTTATCACGTTGAAGAGAAGGTAAAGAAGAATGACACCACAAGAAAAAGAACTAATTCAAAATGTTGCCAACAAACTCAAGCAGAGCCCCAGATAAAACCAAGGACGCAGAAGCTGAGCAATTGATTGGTAACGAAATCGGGTCTCAACAAAATGCTATCTACAAGCTAACCCAGGCCGTACTCGTCCAGGAAATGGCTCTCAAGGAGATGAAGCAAAAAAACGAATACCTTGAGCAGTGCGTTGAACACCATAAGTCAGAGTCAAACCGTGGTGCATTTAGCAAGATGATGGGCGGTAATAAGCCGGCTCCTCAGCCACCAAGCCTGCACATCAGCCAAGTGCATTTGGTAGTTTTATGCAAACAGCAGCAAGCGTTGCTGTCGGCATGGTCGCCGGCAACATGATCAGCAATGCCCTGTTCAACAACGATGATCCGGCTGCCGATGCAATGGCAGCAACAGACGCAGCACCCGAAGCAGCAATGGATGAAAACCTGGCTTCTTCCGAGGAAAGCTCTGGTGGCTTCTTGGATGACTCAACGGGCTTTGCATCTGAGTACACTGAAAACAGCGGCGGTTTTGGCGATGCCGGATTCGGCGACTCAGGCTTTGGAGACGCTGGTTTCGGCGACGGCTTTGCCAATGCACCTTCAGATGATGCAGGCTTTGGCGGTGACGACAGTTTCTTCGGTGGCGGCGATGACTTCGGTTTTGGAGACGAAGACGTCTAGGTCGTGATCACTCAGCTGCTGTATCGCTAAATTACAATTTCATTAAGTCGTATTATAAAGACCGAAGCCTCTCCTTTGGTCTTTCCTTCACCTCGGTTTACATAACCGTAAAGCCCCGATACATACCTGCCCTGTCCTATCGCATCATCCCGAAATCACAAAACCGCAAACCTCACTACCCATACCCAAGAACGAGATGCTTTGTATTGCGGACCTGAAAGCAAATAAAAATAATGACTACAATGTATACATTGTATACATTGTATTTATCAATGACACATAGAGGTATGGATTCAATCTACAAGCGCTCGTTAAAAACCGGGGCTGAAATTGCTGTTCAAGCTTTGGCATTTAATAAGATCGATCAATCAGCCTACTTGGCGAATTAAATTTCTCTCAATTAGGTACTGCAAAAGATAAATTAACTTTAACAACCGAACAGATCTCAGTACTTAGCGATACAATTTATTCGCTCCACCAAAAGTACCAGTACAATAAGACAGCAGAACTCATTAAATAGTTTATCTATTAGCCTGAGCCTATTCTTGTCAAGCTTAGGCTAGTTCCGTGGAATTCGCTCAATAGCATAGTGTCAAGATGTAAACCTGAACCAATACGACAACAATGAACATCCTGACAAATACAAACAGTTACAAACCCACATAAAATGCGAGGAATGTCACACTTTTCACCGTAGAACCGCTTCAACTTATTGATAAAGTTCAAAGTATTGAATCATGCGCATTGTTAAGCATACACAACAAGTATACTGTCACCCAAAAGCATATTTCACACCCATGTGGTGTGACCATATCGTCTATAACAATGAACGTTTAAAACAATTTCGATTTTTATCATTAAGTAGTGGCTAGTATGAAAAAAACTCTTCTCGCAGCAATTATCGCGGCATCAATGGTTTCTGGTTGTTCAATGCTTGGCGCAACTGAGCAAACACCTGCACAGTTAAATGCAAAATCACAAGAACTTGCTGCACAGGAATATACCGAATCAAGCATTCAACCGGTAGAACAAGTTCGCATGGCTGTGAACTCGTTATTTAAAGAATCAACGCCAATATATGCTGACTACACCAAGCATGTTGATACAAATAAAGTCGGTGGCCAGGTCAGCAGCGCACTGATGATGAAAGAAACCGATGAAGAAAGAGATGCATTTCTCGCGGATCTAAAAGCGAATAAAACTGACGATTACAATGCATATATTGCATTTATCAACGATAAATATATGGATTCAATCTATAAGCGTGCATTAAAGGTTGGCGCAGAAATCGCAGTCCAGACCATGGCGTTCAGTGAACTTAATCAGACATCTTTGTTGAGTCAAATCGATTTCTCAGAATTAGGCAATGAGAAAGACAAACTCGTTCTTACAGCCGATCAAGTAATGATGCTTAACGATACTGTCTACTCGCTGTATCAAGAGTATCAATATAATAAAGCTGCAGATTTGATTAAGTAAAAACAAATATTGAATACCAAGCCTGATAATTATCAGGCTTTTTTTGGATAAAAAGATGAAAAATAGTAAATTATTAGTTGCATTTACACTAATGAGCCTATTCGGCTGTCAATCGACAACGCAATTACGCGCGGACAAAGAGGCAGATATTTCATCTAACTCAACCGTAAGTTATATCACCGCTGAAGGACTTAAAGACGAAGCAAATATTGAAGTACCGCCAGGCTTTAATGTCAAAGAATTCGTCAAGCTCTCAATCGCACCGTATCTCGTCGAAGTCAGCATGGACAAAGATTCGCTCGAAAATTCCATAGATACCGGTATGCCTGCAAAAATGCTAGGCGGCGAACTTTCGCGTACAGAGCGATTTAGTGTTCTTACCCGTACCTGTAATGCATGTGACTATGAGGTAGCCTTTCAAGCAGAAAATACTGTAGCTGAAGGGGGGGCGATTGAACACGGGATGGCCAAGAATCCAGACTATGTTCTGGAAGCTAACTTGCAACTAGGTACGTCAACCAAGCTAATTAAAGATAGCAACGGCTCATACTACGAATTAACGTTCAGAAGTACCGTTAGTGCACAGCTAATTGATGGTACAACCAAAGAAATTAAACATACTTTCCCACCGATTAGACAAAACCTATCTCCTAAAAAGTATGCCAAGAGTTCAAACAATGGCTATCTAGCTGGGTTTAAATACTTTGACAAAGAAGCTATCAATCAAGCGTACCAAGAAGCGGCTCAAAAAAGTCTGCAGGTTCTGGTTACCGACGTAATGGCACAATTCCCTATTGGCGGCAAAGCCAAACACTACCGTAGCGAGCGATTCGCAATCGCTGCCGGTTCAAGCCAGGGAATCCCGAAACAAGGTGTGAAGATCCCAGCAGTTATATTCCAGGACGACTTTGGTATCGCTATTCCGCTTGCCTCGGGCTACATCACCCCCCCAGGCGGTTCAGACACAAGCATGTTTGAAGTGATCCAATGGAAGAACAGCGACAAAGACGCCATGGACATCAAGAAAAAACTCGATGCCATGGGACGTGAATATGTTAACCGAAACAAAATCTATGCCGTATCAGTTGGCACACCTGAAGACTGGAAGCTGTAATAGATGAACCAACCTCGACGTAATATTTGCTACCGCCTGCTGGCGGTAGCAACTTTGTTTTTCGCCAGCATGTCTGCAGTTGCCGGCGATCCCATGGATGATGTTTTTTCTCTGCTCGATAGCGGTGGCGGTACGCGATCTGGAATCAATAAGGTTGACGGATATTACGTCGTTGCTATGGGCACCTCGGGTCGTTCTTCCGAGTCTAAGGGCTATGAAGAAGCCAGAATGGGAGCCCCTTCGACAACTAACAGAAATGATCAACGGCGTTGCTATGAGCGGCAGCACCCAGGCTTCGATGACATATATCACCGTTGCTGACGGAGATAACTCCCGTGATTTTTCCCGCGAGAGTTTTGTCGATGTCGTAAATACCCAGTTTCAGGGACAACTTTCAGCCGCCAAAGTCCTCAAAAAAGGCAAATATGACGGTGACTACTTTGTCGCAATGGTCATTGCCCAGTCGGATCTTGCCAACATCGCCGTCCTGAGAACTCCGGGGGCTTCCCAAAATCAACAGAGTGGAAACACAATTATCATCGCTACAGATGCCGCCAACCAGCAAATTGCGAACTTTGCCAACGGTCCGACATCCGTAGAATCCAAAGGCCTGGCCTCGATGAAATCTGGCGAGCAGAAAGCGCGTGAACAGGCTATGCAGGACGCAATCCGTAATGCCGTTCAGCAGGCGCAAGGCGTCATGCTGCAGGGTAAATCTGGCATGTTCAACGATGCACTGGCCATGGCACTTTCCACCAAACAGAAGGTTATGTTAGTAGCTATGAGATCTTGGATGAGGATATAGAACGCGGAAGTTACTACGTCATCATGATGGCCGAGGTTGATTCCAGCAAACTGCTAAATGACGTCAACTTCTATCTCAATATCCTTGGCCAGCCAGTTTTTAGCGTAAAGTCAGACAACAAAGCCAAAACCGACTGGATCACCGATGAGCTGGAAAGACTGGGTTTTGCTATCAACGATGGTTCCGGTAAACCGACACATACCTTCTATTTGAAACAAAACCAACGCCCGGTAGAAGATCATAAACATTCAAAAGGTATTGAAACCTCGCTTAGCGTTAGTCTTAAAGACAATCACACTGGCGACATTTTATTAACGGTTAACAATTTACCGATCAAGACCCGAATCTATGTCCAGCCTGAAAGCCGTGCCAAGCAAGTCTCTGAGCATGTAGCTTTCAAGCAAATGAAGGCAAAGCTTGGTCCTGAAGTTATACAATCGCTAGCACGTCATGCAGAGAAAGGAACCATCTACAAGATCGTGCTCAAAAACGCCAAGCGAACTGATGTCGATATCTTCAAGCATGTTCTTAACAATGGTACTAACGGTACGGTTGAAACTTGGAACTGGGATAAAAAAAGGAAAAATAATGACCTTGGACTACCGATTTTCCGGCCCATTGACCGAGGCATTTGACCAAAGTCTGAATGAAATCTATTCCAGCTTCAAGAAGCAAGGCAAAGGCCGACGCCCCCCCATATGAAGAAAGTAGATAACCGCTCGGCGTATTTTGACATTGTGAGAAGTTAATGAAAAAAGTACTCTTGCCATTATTAGCACTTGTTTCAACCCATGCCCTCGCATTCGATGCGAGGGATGTTTATGAGCAGAAATACGCTGAACAGCCAAGCGGTGTGTACCAAGACTCTGGCCATTTATTTTTCGTCGTTAAGCTAGCTTGCGAAGGGGGACAAGAAATATTCAGGCACCAAGGAATCTAAACTTGCCGAGAAAGCGTTCTATCAGCAGCTCTTGGCTGAAGCGAGTCTTCGCCGAGTCTCATTTGATCCGAACTCAATATCGTTGAACGGCCAGCTAAAAAAAGATGTACTTGTCTCAATTGGACAGCAGTATGATGCCAAGGCACTGATTTCACACCAGCTGCTTTTTGACCGTGATAATGGAAGCTGCTTGCGCGAGTATGTTCAAGTTGCAGATGCAACACAGTTCGAGCAGGAAAAAATCCAGGTTCCAGCAGATACTGCCGAGAAAGTTAGAAATAAACTGCTCCTTGATGCCATGGAGCAGCAAGACTTGCCGCTATTGGCCAGCTATATGCGTTCACTGGATTTGACCAATCTCGAATCTGTCTATGCAGAGCGGGCAAAAGCCCCCCCTATTATGCTGTCGACTTCCAGCTCGGAGATGATCCGAGCGCTTATTCCCAGTTCTGTGATCAAGACACCAAGTACTGCCCAAAACAAACTCAAAACACCTATCAATTCGACTTTAACTCGGTACTCGATACCGCGTTTTCGGAAAAGGGGATCATCAACCTTAATTCGATCCATCCACGTATAAAGATGAGCTCGGCACTGTATGCCAATGCCAAAAACAATTTTGACTCCGGCAAAAATCCGGCCCAAATCGAGCTGGACTTAACGCTTTCCCTGAATGCCAATGCCAATAATCCTCTTGCATGGCAGATGCTAAGCAGTCTCTATCGAGCAACAAACAAGCCGCAACTGGCACTCTATTCTGCTCAGCAGTATCTCAGCCAGCAGCCATTCTCGACCGAGTCGTGGGTTTACCTCCTTACACCGCTACGCAATGAAGATCAGCAGCAGGCCCAACGCTTACATGACGTTTTATCTTCACTAGCTAAACACGCCCAGTTTTCTCCGTGGGCACAGAACCAAATAAAGGTATATCAATGAATAATAAAATAAAGCCACTCGTTTTAGCTATCAGCCTTGCTGTATCGCCGTTTTCTCTGGCTCAGGACTTCATCCAACAAGATGCAACGCCAGCTCTCGAAGCGGTAGCAGAAACGACGCAACAACCTTTTGAACAAATCGAGGTTGCTGATGAAATGATGTCTGCTGAAGAACAAGTAACAGACTACATGATGCAGCGCGGATGGGGGGAGAGGGCTGGGATAGCAAGAAAAAACGCCTATTTGTTGTTCACTCTGAAAGCTTCAACACTGAAGACCCTTCCTACGATGATAGCTTCATCACCAAGCGTTCAACTTACGCTATGTTGGCAACCATGGGCGCAAAAGCCAAAATGGTTGAGTTCATGAGAACGCAAATGAGCGCGACCGATCAGCTAAATGCACCGGGTACCGATGTCTATGCCGAGCTCAATAAGCAATACCTCAAGCTAGAGAAAAAGCTAGCATCGCAGCAAAAGAAGCTGATGAAATTGCTAGAAGATGTTAATGCCAAGGAAGCGGATAAGCTTAAGGGTGTTACCTGGTCTGATCGCAGTGATGCATTTATCGATGCTGTTATCAAAAAACTGGACGAGTCATACAGCGCCGGCAACATCCAAGACGACAAAGTTGCCAAATATGAAAAGGCAAAATCGCGCTATGAAAGTGCCCAGTCTGAGATGGATGTATTGGCCGAAAAAGCCAAAGCTATTCGAGGCAGCGTCGCGCTTGAGTCCACCAGCACCGTTGAAACGCTAGCCAAGGCACCGATTCTAGGCGCTTCAATATTGGTTCAGGCAGAATCGTGGAATGCCGACGAGGAAGAGTACCAAGTCGCTACGCTGATGGTTTGGAGCCCGAAATTGGAATCAGCCGCCAAGGCGATTATTACCGGTGAAGATGTATCGGTGAAACCCAAGCAAGCAATGACAGTCCAGAACTGGCTGAAAACACAAGAACTATCCACTTTGGTAGGCCCTCGTCAATACGTGGACCAAGATGGCAACCGCTGGTTTATCGGCGTATTTGCCATGCCGTATGAAGGTTCTTCTTCACTGAAGCGCAAAAATAAAGGTATTGCGGAAGCCTTTGCGAAGAAAGAAGCAGCAATGGCACTTTACGCTGATATCGAAGTGCAAAAGCAAGCCGCTATTGCTTTGCAAACACGCAGCGGTGACCTACAAAGCAACGACCATACAGAGACAGCCACTAGCCTTGCCGAGCAAACCCGCCAGTCAATCGAAAACCGCCCGGTTAACGGCCTGTCCAAACTGTTAACCAAAACAGTCACCCACCCTATTTCTCAGCAAAAAAATCCACGTGGTTGCATACGGTATTTCAGCAGATAGTGCGACTCAGGCACTGGAGATTGAACGCTCTAGTCTAGGTGCCGCTGCATCAAGCAATCGTGCAATTCAGCAAAATACCGCGAACAAAAAAGAGCTGGACAAGGCTCTCGACAAATCGAAGCAACCTGTGACAAGCACCTCGGCGTCATTGAAGGAAACCTCGGCGGTTCCTAACACTAAGGTTACCCAAAATACACGCCAGGAAAAGACAGGCAATACCAGCCTGCTTAATGCACCAACAATCGACGAAGACGACTTCTAAATTATAAATTTGTATGGAGTAACAAATAGTTACTCCATAGGCAAAATAAAGCAGTGTGTAAGGAATAACAATGAAAAAGATTCTAGCTCTATCAGCATTCACTATCGCCCTTGTTGGCTGTCAATCGACCAAGCAAGAAGAGCCTGTTCAGGCAAAAGTCAATGTCCAGCCTGCTATCGCAGAGTGCTATTTCTATGGCAAACCTGAGTTGGCGGCACCGAATTGGATTTGTAATCCTAATGCAAATCGCGAAGAATTTATTCGCGAAGCTGTTGGATTTAGCGGCGATACTGCCGGTGGCATCGCACACCAGAAAAATCTGGCTATCCTTCAAGCCAAAAAAGAACTGGCCGACCAGGTGAAGTCTGAAATCATCTCTAAAGTGAAGAACAAAACTGGCACGCTTGGTGTCAATGGCTCAGCAGGTGCCAGCGCTGCGACATCGTCAGAAATGGAAGCGATTGCCAACGTTGAGCTCGAAGGCGTTGAAATCATTCGCTCATTCCGTGGCCCAGATGGTTACTTCTATGTTCACGCAGGCCTTCCTCGCAACGTTTTCAAGCAGAATGTTGAAAATATCGTTGCCGCTGTAGATGAAAAAGCGCCGCAAAAACCCAAGTAGCACCTCAGTCTTCTCCGGCGCAAAACAAGCAGCTGGCAGACGAGATTGCCCAAGCACTTGGTGAGATGTAAGGAATAATCGATATGGCTAAGTTTGTTACACCAATCGTGCTTGGCATGAGCTTGATCTCAAGCTTAGCCATCGCCCAGGGCACTGTGGAAACCGACAGTTTCAGCGCTAAAAAGGCGAGTATGATCTCGTCGTTCAGCGAATCAAAGCAGGCCTCTATTGATGCCTTTGAGAACTCGAAAGCTGAATACCTGGCTAAATTTAACCAAGTAAAGCAAGAGCTATCCAAAAAATGGGACAACCCACAGCTGACTAATAAATCCACCTGGATTCAATACAGCCAAAACAACGATATCAAGCGTTCCGTCAACTTTGAAACGGGCGAAGTTACTGTCGAAGTCGTTGGTAATAACCTGACTGAAAAAGAAATCAACACTGTCGTTCAAAAGCAGTTGAATGAGCTAAAGAGTGAAACAACGTCTGATGCCTACAACAAGGACCCCGTTCTCGCGGGTACCAAGCCATCGAAACTGACAGCAAAAGAAAAAGTCCTGCCGGATGTCGATGTCAACGAATTGGCCAGTACGGCAAAAAAATCGTCATTTAAGCAAAATAACGGCTTGCAGCTTACCAAGGTAAGTATGTCCTACCCAGCAGACCGTATTGCCAAAAAAGCCATGATCTATATGCCGACGGTACTTAAGAACGCCAGCAAGTGGGATGTGGATCCAGATCTTATTCTGGCAATTATGCATACTGAAAGCCACTTCAACCCAATGGCTCAGTCTCATATCCCCGCCTATGGTTTGATGCAGGTTGTACCGACCTCTGCCGGTAGAGACGTCACTAAACGCTATTTAGGCAAGGAAAAACTGCTGCCAGCGGAAGTTCTGTTCAAGCCTGATTTTAATATCGATATCGGTACGGCCTATCTCAATGTCCTTCAGGCGCACTACCTGAGAAAGGTAAAAGATCCGACCATACGGACATATCTGGCTATCTCTGCCTATAACGGCGGTATCGGAGCCGTTGCAAAGCACTTTACTGGCAAAGGCTCGCTGTCTCGCCTTGCAGACAAGGTAAACACACTGCAACCGGATGATGTATATCAATCCATAACCAATGATTTCCCGTACAAGGAAACCAGAAACTACCTAAAAAAGGTCCACACCAAGCAGACCTATTATAAAACCCTACTTCAGGCCAGCGTAATTTAATGACTAAGTATTTATTAACCTTCGCCTTATTAACACCTTTAGCGGCATGGTCTGCCCCTAGCTGGATAGAGGCACCTGAGCACCTTCCCGGCCACATCACCGGGATTGGCCTAGGCGAGGATATAGACAAAGCCAAGCAAGATGCGATGGCGGATATTGCCAATACCCTATATTCAAATGTGAGTAGTTCCGTCAACGTCAACGTTACCACCTCTCTAGACGGTGGTAACTACCAGTCCAAGGCGTCTAAGTCGATCGAGAGCAGCAACGTATTGCTACCGAAGATCACCTGGAAAAACATTGCTGCCGATGAAGGCATCTATTATGCGATGGGGGGTAATCAGCCAGCAGGAAACCGTGGAACTGTACGAGCATTCGTTGCAAATGGCTTTAAAGCCTTTTGGCGCTATATCTGACAGTTCAGAATTGACACTGAATGAGTACCTGTATATTCAAGCTAACGAAAGCCAGTTATCACTGGCTTCCGATCGTGCTCTCGTCATCCAGTCGCTATCCAAGCCATCAAGCCAGTATCTTGACAATATTTCCCTGTTATTCGATAAGCGAAACCAGTTTGCCCGTACCACATGTTTCACGGTAAAAGAGAGCCACTCTCGCCTGGCCGACAAGTTCTACCTACCAGCGATTGAAAGTGCCATTCAGTCGGACAAATTCGCACTAAAGAACAACAGCCAATGTATTCCGGTAATGTTCAGAGCTAAGACAAACAAATCAGGTAAGACGATTGCCAGTGTTAACATGCAACTCAGCATTGGCAGTCCCGCTGTCGTCAGCAAGGTGATACACTTCCAAGGGCAAAGTTCCGGTTCGTATAAGTCCGCAATGATTGATGCTGCTGATAGCTTCTCTACCTACTTTGCTCAACATGGCGGCTTGCTGCACAATATGCTCAACAAGCCAGGAAGCTCCCTGACCATCGAACAGTAAATAGAACGATAATATGCAGTTACTTCTCCTATCGGCGATTTTCATTGGTATGCTGGTGCTTCTGCGCCAAATAGAGGTGTATTCTGCATCAAAGCTAGCGCAGTACGGAAAATACCGTCTGCGTTACCTTACCGCCTTTATCGGAACCCCCCCAGTTCATGAACTCAGTCACGCTTTACTATGTGTTCTCGCTCGACACAAAATCCATGAAATCAAACTGCTCCAGTTGAATGGCAACAGCCAGCTTGGCTATGTCCATCATAGCTATAACCCGAAGAGCTTATACCAGCAATGCGGTCGCTTCTTTATCGGCAGCGCTCCTATCTTTGGCGGCCTGCTGACCATGGCCATCGTTTCAAAAATCGTCTACCCACATTACGACTTTGATCACCTGGTTGAATCCAATCAAAATCAGCTTTTGGCTATCAACAACATCTCTGATTACCTTGTTGTTTTTATGCAAAACATACGTCATTCGTTTGGGCTTTACGTTGAGTTATTCGACCAGGGAAGTCTAAAGTTTATCGTGTGGTTTTTTGCTATGGCGTCTATTGTTTGCCATATTTCCCCCATCAGCGGCTGACATGAAAGGAGCAGCCAGCGGAGCACTCTTTTTAACGGCCCTACTCGCCTTGCTTTATTTCGCTGCCAACATCGATATTTACAGCATTGCTTTATTGAGCATCAGCCTACTACTAAGCATTCTGACGCTGTTTTTTTTGGTTCTCATCGCCTACTTGCTGTTGCTCGTTGTTCTCGCCAAGCTATTACCTTAAAGAAAAGGCCACCTTTTCGGTGGCCTTCGAAAACATTTCACATGTTGCATCAACAACTAATTTTACTGCTTTGCCAGAGCATCAAGAGGCAACCAGTCAACAGTTACTCCTGCCTGAATAAACATATCCTGGCTGACTTTAATCTTGTCCCCCCCCAGCGAGAGAGAAAGTCTTCCGTCTGCTCAGGGCAATGAACCGCCGAAATACCGGTTTGAATAATCTTTGCCGCACAGTTCGGACATGGGAAATGCGTTACCCCAGATGTCACTGCCTGACAAATCACGCTTGGCAAACAAGATTGCGTTCTCTTCTGCGTGAAGCGTTTTTAGCAGCTTCATCTCGCGATCATCGATATCTGCACTGTCTGAAATACCATGCGGATAACCATTAAATCCAACCGAAACAATCCGGTTACCGTGAGTGATCACAGCCCCCACTTGTGTTGATGGATCTTTACTCCAAGAACCGACCAACTCGGCCATTTGAAAAAAGCGCACAGCCCACTTAGAAATCATGTTCTTTACCTATTTTGTCGATTTCTGTTATTTTGCAAAACTTATCCGGCTACCTCAAGAACATAATCAAACATAATTGAAAACAAGTTTTTACAAGAGCCATTTAGACAACCAATAAACACGCTCAAATCATAACCATTGATGTCATATTAATAATATACATCACTGCTCCGATCACTTGAAAAACAAATATTGATAAATATGCATTAGACATTAATTCGACACCGTATATAGATAATTTCATCTTGAACTTACGAACAAAGAGAACTCAAGATGAAAAAAACATATTTAGTCTGCTGCATGGCACTATTTAGCGGACAAGCATTAGCTGAATTAGGCGAATCAGGTTTTTCTGGAGAAGTCTCAGCGCTGATTGGATTTGGTTCCGGAGAATCTAACTTCAATACAGATAGTGATAAAACGATTAACAATGTCGATAACTCAGGCCAATCAGAGTCTGAAGTCTTGGCAGCCCCTCTCGGTCAACTTCGTTATACATTCGGTCAACTGGACAACCATCAAGTCTTTATCGGTACATCAAGAGAAGATATTGCGGTCGGTAATTTTGCACTGGAAGCCGGTTACCGATTAGGCTTAACGGAAGACTCTTCAATCGCGGTCTCATTTCTACCGACCATTATTGGTGGAGAAACATGGGAAGACCCATACCTAGTAGGCGCTGAGCGAAAAGCAACGGACATATCAGGCAATGCATTCCGACTTCAGTATGACGGTATCATGGGCTCTCCGTTTTCGTTGGATTTGGCATATTACACCCAAGATATCGACGCTGAACACTCGGGTTCTCAATATACCACCGCACAACAGAAGCTCCTGGATCGCAGCGGAAACGGGCTGTATTCGAAAGCTTCATATAAATACATGATTGACAGCACATCGCAACTTCAGCCTGCACTAATCTATAAAACTTTTTCTGCTGACGGCGAAGCAATGTCTAACAAAAGCTACGGTCTTGAGCTGTCATACATGAAGTTTATCAATAAGCATGCATTTTCTATCTCGGGTAAATACCTAAGCATATCTTATGATACATCTAACCCTGTTTTTGATACCGAGCAGAAGGACTACGAGTACAGCTTGTTTGCAGGATATGAATACGATCAGTTCATGGGGGTGGAATGATTGGGCATTCAATGCCATTGCCGGATATGACGCAAAATCGTCAAATATCACCTTCTACGATGAAACTCAGTACATGGTTGGCGTAGGCGTTACCTACAAATTCTAGTTTTCCCCCAAATACAGAAAAGCCCACACCAAGTGTGGGCTTTTCTTGAAGAATTCTTGGAGCGGGCAGCGGGAATCGAACCCGCATCATCAGCTTGGAAGGCTGAGGTAATAGCATTATACGATGCCCGCTTTATTGGTTCGCTGGCGTTAAGCTGAACACATTGCATCGAACTGAGTTCATAATGTCAGATTCTTACGCAAAATAAAGCACTTAAAACAAAAACGTGACACAGATCACCAAAGCCCCTATTGAGTGTTTGAAAAACAATCACATATAGTCGTTCTCAAATCAAGATTGGACAAGTTGTTGGTATTAATAGCTTTACAGCTTTTTCTGGTTATTTTTCTTAATTATCAATTAACTAATTGAAAGCAAAGCATATTGGTGACAAAATGAGCAAACTCATGTAAATGATAATCAATTGCAAGAAGGGAATGGACGTGTCCAAACATACAACTAATCAAACATATTGGCTCTTACTCGGCCTTTACATTACTCAATATCTACCTATTGCCTTTTTTACCGGGGCGTTGCCAGCAATCATAATGATGGAAGGTGGCGAGCTCGGTGATCTTGCATTTATTTATATGCTAGGGATTATTTGGTCTTTGAAGTTTTTTTGGGCTCCGATTATTGATAAATTTTCTCCTGGAAGTGCCGCCAGTGGCCATTATCGAAGTTGGTTGATCGTATTACAATCATCACTTGTTTTATTGATATTACTCTGCGCTATTCCATCCATTCAAATTCACAACATCGTATTAGCGGTTGTTATTATCCTCATCTGTTTCATTGCTTCTACACAAGATATTGCATCTGACGCATTGGCGGTGAACTTGCTTGATGATAACAGTAGAGGATTAGGTAATGGCATTCAATCCGCTGGTGGCTTGATAGGTCAGATGATTGGAGGTGGTGTTATCCTTATGCTATATCCCTACTTGGGATGGAGCCTATCACTGCTCAGTCTCGCTGCTATGGTGCTTATTCCACTATCGCTTGTTGTCCGGTTTAAAGAGCCTAGTGGTTACAGAAACAATCAGACTGCGCAATACAAATACATGTTTAAAGCGCTGAAAAATAAAGCCACGCAGCACCTGCTCGTCGTTAATGCCCTGCTCTATACTTCGGTCATGGTTACTTTCGCATTCCTTATGCCATCGTTGATACAAAATGGCTGGGGGCTTGAAAAGATTGGTTTGGCAACAAATATCATTGGACCTATTTTTGGAATTCTAGCGGCATTGTTTTGTGGCTATCTAATTCGTTCCAAAGGATTAACGACAGGATTAATCATCGTAGTATCCCTACAGTTAATGGTTAGTATCTGCTCTATAAACTTATTAACAACTTCGGAATTCTGGCGATTCACTATTTGTATCATGCAGCTGATGTCATTTGGTGTAACAGCCTGCTTTGTTTTTACATCGTCCATGAATATATGTGATCAGAATAATGGTGGTAGCACATATTCTTTACTCATCTGTATTATTACTCTTACCGCTTCTGCTGTTTCTGCTGTGTCTATGAATATTGCGCAAACATACGGAATAGACAACATAAGGTATGCCGCAATCGTAGGAACGTTGTTAGCAGCACTCTTTTCTTGGCTCGGAGCTAAGAAATATCTGGTGCTAACGGAAAAAACTGCTTAATCCAACCCTGTTTAATGATCATTGCCAACTGCTGATATTTATTATCAGCAGTTGGTCTTTGTAGATTAGATTCCCTAAAGATTACACATGAGAATATATATTTCCACAGTGCATTTTGATCAGGCCGCAAAGTTGTTCCAAAGCCTTTGGCTCCTGAAAATAAAAATGGTCGCCTGAAATTTGATGAGCACCAAGCCATTCGGTGGTGTAGTGCCGCCATGAAACAAGCCCTTCATAGTTAAAATCAGGCTCATTTGTTCCTGATATAGCCATCAGTGGAATATCCAATTGCTTCAAATGCACCTGGTTGGGTTCAGCCAACTCAATTAGCGATACATCGTTACGCAATATGGCATCGCCAGTTCCACCAGTTCAGGATATTCTTCCAGTTCTTTCGGTATGCCCCCCCCAAAACGGGACAGGTTTTGCAGTAGTGTTTCATCATCGAGCAAATGATGGTTATGTCCAAGCAATGCATGGCTGGGAGCCGGCCTTCCTGACACGAGAATAGACTTACAATACCCTGTCACAACGCTATCAGGTTGTTGCTGAATATAATGCGCCAGCTCTAGGGCTACCAACGCCCCCATACTATGGCCAAATAACACATACGGCCTGTCACAATAGCTGGCTAAATCTTGATATAGCTGCTTTGCTAACTTCTGAATATCATTAACCAGCACCTCTTGCGAGCGGATGCCATGACCGGGCATTTCAACCATACAAACATCAAGCCACTCTGGTAATTGAGATGTCCACTTCAGATAAGCGGAGGCATTACCCCCCCGCGAAAGGAAAGCAAAACACTTTCACTAAAGCTGACTCTTTAGGAGGAAATAATAAAACAGACATCACTCACACCAACACAATAAGATTCATACAATAATCCTTTATAACGCTAAACAACGTTATGCTAACTCTTCAACGACATTTTCTTTGCTGTACCACAAATATAAAGCAGCACTAATTAGGCACAGCAGCAACACACCGTAGATCCAATTACCTATTTCGGCATAAAAACCCGCACCAATAAGTGGGCCAGCAATAAAGCCCAGTGACATTGCGGCTTGAAGTGCGGCCGTTACTTGGCCCTGAAATTGTGCAGAAAACGACAGCGAGGCTTTGCTAATAATGCCTGGATAAGCGAAACCAAAACCAACCCCCCCCAATACCGCGAACGCAACCATGATTCCAATTAAACCTTGAGCCAAAAAGAAAATTACCAAGGATATAAATATCGAGCACAATCCCGTCGTTATTAGTTGACTGCCGCTGAAGGTCCATTTTTGAATGATCACGCCCTGGCAGATAACCGACGCAATGGCACAAATCATAAAGGCGATTCCAACCCCACTGCGCCGTCGATACGGCATCAAGTGATAATAAATCTTGAATAGAAAAGGCGATTGTTTGCTGTATCGCAGAAAAAATAGCGTATACAGTAATCATCAATATGAAATATGGCCGAATTTTACTATCGGTGAACCGCAACTTTTCTACAGGGCCAGACTGGCGGTTTTGAGATGGCGTCCCTTTAAGCTTGTTTACCACAAACGGCAACGGCAACAGCATAATAAGCGCACTAAATACAATCGGAACAAGTATTCCTGCCGATACCATAGCACTACCGGCAGCAGGGCCAATGATCATCCCGACTCCAAACATCATACCTATCATCGCCATTTTCGCCGGGCGCTCTTCGGCAGTTGTATGAGCTATCAAATAGGTTTGAGCGGCAGGCATTATGGCGGCGGTAAAAAAAATGCAAACAATCCACGAGTTACCACCAACAATAGAAATACTGTCACAACAGATACTTCAAAATCGATAGCAGCCCATAGTACACTGGCAAAGGCAATATTAAAGATTGCATACCCAGCAACACCCAAGACTAACGACTGCTTGCTTCCGGCCTTATCAACTCGACGTCCCCCCCAATA
>LLEM01000089.1_pt1 | contig 21370 bp, 28 predicted proteins | sample 595841 | NCBI WGS metagenome assembly LLEM01 (sample SAMN02919313, study PRJNA255460) | bioreactor metagenome | biome: chemostat; feature: culture 2012_10.2; material: sediment; isolation source: day64 10degC chemostat 2012 inoculated with Wadden Sea sediment taken from... | place: Germany: Bremen ...
CTTTTCACAACTTGATTCCTTCCTAAGATTTTGTGAACAGTTAAATTCTCGGAGAGAATTCCCACCTAGCTCACTGTTATCCACTATACGCAACATTATGATATGAAACCATATTACTACCTTGTTGTTTTGTTTGTGTGCTTTAGCGGCATTTTTTTGAGGCTCGAGTGATTAAGGAGTGAATCATGATCCCCCCATTGTGTTGGTTTGTGGATGTACCAAAATTCAGGTGGAACAGAGATAGAGCGCAAGATTGTTACTCAGTTAAAAGACAGAAATATTGAAGCGGTTACCGGGCTGGACTTAGGTCAGGCATCGGCACATAACGGCAGTATTTTCTGTAATGGCTATATGATGGATGAGTTAGACCTGTTTTTTTCCTATAACGCCGGTCAGCAGAGTCCGTTTCAAGTCTATTTGTACCAGACGTTGAGCAGTATGATCCCCCCCACCATCAACAACTACACGGCGTTTGAACTGACTGAAGACAAGTTTCGGACTGCACATCTGCTAAAGAAACACGGTATTCCTAGTTCGGATTATATTGTTTGTAACAAAAACAATATCGAACAGCTTAAGGAGCACTTGCGTTTTTGGCAGGGCAAGGCTATTTGCAAGCCGGTAAACGGCTGGGGCGGCAATGGGATCATTAAACTTGAAAGCGAGCGTGATCTTGATTTGATTCATCCGTACATCACCAAACAAAACTCGCCTCAGTTCTACATCGAGCGGGTGATCGAAAATGATTTTACCGACTACCGAATTGATATTGTCGATAATAAGTTTGTTGCTTGCTATGGCCGCAAAGCAGCATCGGGAAGCTGGAAAACGAATGTTACCAGCGGAGGCAGTGTGATCTGCCGGGAACCCACTTCAGAGGTGATAGAACTGGCACTGAAGGCTGCCAAAATAACCGGGTTGGAAGTGGCAGGTGTCGATATTATCTACGACATCGAACATCAGCAATATGTGGTACTGGAAGTTAACGGGATCCCCCCCGCTTTTGCCACTCCGGATCAAGAACAAGCCGGACTTAACTTCAACGATACAAAAATTTCGTACTTGGTCGATCTTATTGAGCGTACCGTCTGCAAAGAAAAGGCCAGCAAAGAAAAGACCAATGGATTAGAAGCCTCTATTGTTGATCTTGCTGCAATAGATCTCGCCTCAACCTCAGCCACTCATGTTAAGGAAGAAACACTATGACCTCGCCAAAGCAGTCTTTGCCAACGATCGGTATGCTTTATCTCGACCATGTTCTGCGTTTTTTCGACAAATCCAACTTCAAGGGGGGTGGCCGGAGAAGATTGAGCAGGTGGTTTATCATTGGGGAAACGATAAGCAACGTTTTATTGATGAGGTCAAACGAAAGAAAATCGACGTGCTGATCGGCAATGTGCCGGCAACGGCCTATGAAACGTTTCGTGAGATCGCCCGTGCGCTGCCCGGAGTGAAATTTATACCAACGCTGGATAGCCAGTTCAGTAATAAATCCAAGGAAAATGTCACTCATTTTTGTCATAAATACCAGCTGCCTATCCCGAAAACCGAGATTTTTTATCAGGTTGATGAAGCACTGGCTTATATCAACAACACCCAATACCCTAAAATTGTGAAACGCTCTTATGGCCCGTCGAACTATGGTGGCTACTTTGTTCATAAAGTCGATAGCGCAGAAGAAGCGGTACGTCTGTTTTCGGAAAAACGCTACTACCCCAGCCTACATTCAGGACTTTGTTCCTATGAAGGCTGATATTCGGGTCATGTTGGTGGGCCATCAGCCTGTGTGTGCGTTTTGGCGTCGTCCTCCAGAAGGGGAGTGGTTAACCAATACCAGCCAGGGTGGCAGTATGGATTATCAGGACGTGCCGCAAGAGGTGCTGGATTTGTCGGTAAGAGCATCCAAAGCTGCCAATGCCGAGTATTGGGCCTGTGATATCGCAGTCAGTACCAAAGATGAGTACACCATTTTGGAGTGTGCGACGGCATTTGCGGCATTTCCTTATATTCGTGACTGGATTGGTCAATATCTGATGTGGCTGCTGGCACCTCAGAGTTTCGGCAAGCCGCACTTTGTGCATAAAAACTGGGAAGAACTCGGTAAAATAGACGCTTCATTGCTGCGTACAATGCGTCATATCACTTTCGGCCAAGCCAGCAATTCGACAGATACCGGTGAGTATGCGCCAGCCGATGAGCAGTACTCGCTGCTAAAAACGGATCACATGCAAGGTGAAGAGTGGCCGAGTGAAGCCTGGAATTTCCAAGACATGCACCATCAAGGGGAAGGAAACCCCTTATATGGATCAGGAGCCTATGGTGGATTGTCATCATGAGGATCTGCATCATCAGGATCAGGCGAAACACCTTCTTGATAGTGGGATAGAAGATTGTTCGAATGTCACTGTGATGGGTAAAACAGATACCGAGCGTAAAACAGATGTCGCGTGCGAAACGGATACCGAGATCGAGGCGACTCCCCGAATGCGAAATTGAGTCCGTTCTGGCATATGAGCCTGAGCAGCTCGTGGCGTTTTTCAACAGTGTGAAAGGTATTGGTCAAAGTTTGGCACAGGAGATCGTAGCAACACTTGGGGTTACCGGCGCCTTATATGCGTTGGAGCACGAGCCGCAGCAGTTAATGGCGTTCAGAAATCTGAAGCAGAAAAAACTAGAGGCGATTCTTCGTTGCTGGAAAGAAAGCGATCGGGTCTGCTAGGGGGAGCTGTTATGAAAAAACAATACCTATCTTATCAAGAGACGGTCGACTTTCTGGCTCAGGCAATGGAAAAGTATCCCAACTTGATACGGCTGGAAAGTATCGGTGATACCCATGAAGCGCCCGATCATGATGGTGACAGTGTCACAGGATGTGGCCTACGCCAATCTCAAACCCGCGCTGTTATATACCGGGACTATTCATGCTCGAGAGTGGATTGGTATCGAGCTTGCGGTGAATTTTATCCAGTATCTACTGGACAACTATCCCATTAATCCGGATGTTGTCGAGGCGTTGACGCGTAATAGCTCTATATGGTGCCATGCCTCAACCCTGATGGCTTTGAGTATTCACGCAAGCATTTCTCTTTTTGGCGTAAGAATCGACGTGATAATGGTGATGGTACATTTGGGGGGGTGGATTTGAACCGTAATTTTGGTATCAACTTTCATCGCTCGAGTGATACTCAGTCGAATATCTATGGTGGACCGGAGCCGTTTTCTGAGCCTGAAACCCAAGCAATCAAAGGGTTTGTGGAGGCTCACCGCAATATCCGTATTGCGTTGGATTATCATTCACAGGGCAACGTGTTCTTTCCGGCGCATAAGTTTAACCATGAGGCTGAAATCGAAGGCACGGATCTTAATATCTTGTGTGCCAATATGGCGCAGGAAATCTATAAGGTAACTCAGCGCCAATACGGTATTCATCGCGGCAAGCCGCCTGCCAACCTGATCCACGGTAGTGGGCGTGAGTACTACTATGATCGTGGGATCTTATCGGCGGTGGTAGAAGTGGGCAGCAGGAATATTCCAGACTACCTGATCAATATGTCACAGAGCGTAGATGAAAATATTCCGGCCTTATTGTATGCACTAAGTAATGCGATTAATTACTCCGATTTAGCACCGATGCGTCCGGAAAACTTTACGGTCAGGGATGTGTTGGCTAATCAGGTTGTGCTTGCCTGGGAGCATTCGCCAGACGATGAGGGTTGCTACTATCAGGTATATCGCAGCGAGTCGCCGAAATATCACTGTACCCGGGAGAACTTGGTTGCGATCACCTCGCAGAATGAATATACCGACAAGCAGCTAAAGTCGGGGCATCGTTATTACTATAATCTGCGCAAAGTGAATCGGGTGAGCCGGATCAAGTCACCGTTTGCACCCGAGGTGAAGATTAAGACTTGCCTTGAGAAAGACGAGTTTTCATTCACCCTGTTTCCCAAGCCGGAGCAAATTGGCTATGTGGGTGAACTGACTCAGGCGCAAAACCCAGATCATTTTGGCCATAACTCCTTGTTTATCGGCGTCAATAAAACCAAGGGGGGGTGTGCTACGGTGTTATTGCTTTCGATATGGACCGGATCCCATCGGATGCTATTATCAAGAATGCGATGTTCTCTCTTTATCCGATGAATCGGGTAGGGGGCCAAAATTGAAAACTATGGTGAGTGGTCGGTATCGATCCTTGACCCGGACGACATTCATGAACTGTCCCATTATAATGAGATCCATGAGGCGGCACCATTGCAGACTCTGGGAGACGCGATTGATTCTGATCAGCTGAGTCAGGGGATATGGAAAAGCTGGCGTTTCAGTGCGTTGGAAAAACAGCTGATACAGGATCAGCTTGAAAAGGGCAGGTTGTTACTTCGCTTACAGGGGCCTGATAGCCTGCCGCTGAGCAACGATTCCCAGATGATGCAGTTCGATATTGGCTATGGCCGTTTCGGAGGTGGTATTCACTACCGCCCGTGCCTTGATCTTATCTATACCCGTCGCCCCCCCTACCAGTTAGCGCTTGCGGCGGCTGATTGTCATACCATCAGCCAGGACAAACCGCAGCAAGGTATATTGCAATGTGGTTTTGATGCTGAAGGTGAAACGGTATTTGGCCAGGTTTCGTTCACAATGTCCTGTATTAGTGATGAGTCTGATATCGTGATCACACAGGCCTACTTTGTGATTGAGAGTGAATCACTTACAGGTATATCACAGCCGATGCGGTTCACAGTTGAAATTGCCGACCTCGATAAACTTGATTTTGACAGCGTCAAGCTCCGGGAAAAAATAGAGTTTCTTGGTTATGAGGTAAGCAGTCAGGATTTGGCCAAAACATCGCGTCAGATCTTTATGTTTGATAGTTCGGCAAGGCAGCACCTTGAATTGTTTCACAGTGAAAAGAAAACCGTTAATTTGATCGTCCGTGCCACGTCGGCATCGCGGCAGAAAGATGCGATGGTGAACTGGCTGGCTATCGATAGCGAACAACGCCCGCAACTGGTGATCGAATATATAGAGCGGCGTAAGCATGCGCTTGAAACCCCTCAGGAGTTACAGGCAATATTGGAGAATGGCCTGGTGAAGTTGACGTGGACCAATCCTGACCATGCTGATTTTGTCGGCACCTACGTGTTCGTAACAGCTTTCACCCGCCACGTTCGCCTTTTGATGGAGTGAAGCTATATGCCGGAAAAGACAACTATACGTTCGACCGGTTTGGTAATGCCAACATGCCTAAATACTACTCGGTCTTTAGCTATGATAATGTTCCGAACTATTCGGTGCCAGCGTCGCTAAAGTTCAGTGCCGACGAGGTGACGCCAGTCGAGTATGATGAATTCGAAGCACAGGACGAGGTGGAAAAACGCTACCGCAATGGTGATTAAGACGCCTAGTTAGGCTCGGAAGGCAATAAATAAAAAAGTCGTTTGCAAGCTAAGGAGCGAACGGCTTTTCTTCGTAGGTATCCACATTTACCGATATTCCCCCCCATCTCAGAATATTGAGATAATAGTGGATATGTCATAATCAGCTAAGCCTAATTATTTATTGTGAATTCCAATGGCGAGTGTAGATTTATTATTATGACACATGGAAATTGTATTAATCGACAGATTGAAATTGTGATAATTAGCTAGCGCCACATCCTACCAACACTAATATCCAATATATGATAATTATCTTATATTTATCTCAGTGACTCATATTTAATACGTGATTTATCATAATAGAATAAACCTCTCGAATAATTCATCAATATTTGAAATGAAAGTTATTATTAATGAGGGAGAAATATCATTCCGTATTTGGTGTTTAGGTCGATAATGCAAACTTTTTAAAGGTGTGCTTTCTATATGAAATCACGTTATATCAGAGCCTACTGGTTGGCTGCCGGGTTGATCTTTCTTACGGCTTGTAGCGGGGAGAAAGACGTCGAGAGCAAGCCTGATTATCCAAGGCCAGTGAAGTTAATGCAGGTTCAAATTGGTGATAGTCAAAAAGAACGAATATTACCAGGAGAGGTACAGGCTTCAGTTCAGGCTGTACTTTCTTTTCGCGTCTCGGGTGAAGTGAATGAAATAATGGTTAGGGCCGGCGAAGAAGTACGGGCAGGTGATCTGTTGGCAACGTTAGATCCGGCTATGTACGAACAGGCCTATCAGGTTGCAAAGGCCCAATATGAATTAGCGCGAGTTCTCTATAAACGAGCTAGGCAACTGGTGAAGAAAGGCTTTATCTCTAGAAATGAATTTGATAAATCAAAGAGTCAACTTGCAACCGCTAAGTCAGCGTTAGATAAGGCGACGAATGATCGTGACTATACCAAGTTGCTGGCACCTTATGGCGGCGCTATCTCTACCCCGCTATGCTGAACAATTTGAGTTTGTCAGCGAGAAACAGCAGGTATTGGGTATTCATACAGAGTCCTTTGTCGATGTAAGTTTTCAGCTGGCTGAGCAATATATCGGTGCATTTCAAGTCGTACAGAAGCAAGGTGAGGGGGGCACCGAAAGCCGGGGTGCATTTTGAAGGGGAAAGATCAGTGGTTTGAAGCTCGACTTAAAGAGCTGAGCACCGTCGCTGATCCATCAACCGCAAGCTATACCGTTGTTGTCACTTTGCCGGTTCCTGCCCAGGTTAATGTACTATCAGGCATGAATGCAAAAGTGAAAATACTGGTGCCGAGTCTAGGCAATAGTAAGCCACCTAAAATTCCTGAGGAGTGCACTAGTCGGCGATAACGGTCAGCATTTTGTTTTTCGTTGGCTACCAGAGAGTAAAAAACTGGAAAAAGTTGCCGTGGAAATTGTTGATGGCCGCTTAGTGGGGGGGGATTGCAAGATGGTGACTGGCTCGTATTAACGGGGGGCTGCCGAATTGCAAGATGGACAAGCCGCAGTGCGTTGGGTTAAAGAGCGGGGGGCTGTGAGTATGAAAAGGGCATTACTAGCGGTTACGTTACTGAGCAGTACCGCCCTGTTAGGGTGTGGTGATAGTGTTGTATTTGAAACACAAATTGCTCGCGTTCAGGTATATCAGTTACCAGAACCAAAAAAAGAAGTGGCACGTATCTTTAATGGTGCCGCTAAAGCCCATGCTCTGGCAGATCTCTCCTTTCGTGTTGATGGCAAAATTGCGACGATCCCTGTCTCAAAAGGGAGAAGGTAAACAAGGGTGATCTTCTCGCAGTGTTAGATAAGCGCGACTATCAAATTGCGCTCGATGATCGCAAGGCCAAAAGTAAGCAGACATACAACCAATATCGACGCGGTAAGTCGATGCTTAAGAAAAAACTGATGTCGCAGGCAGAGTTCGACAAGATGCGAGCAGAATATTTGGTGGCTAAAGCAGAGCTGCGTATGGCTGAGCTTGCGCTTGAATATACTGAGCTAAGGGCACCTTTCGATGGGGGTTGTCGGCGATGTATTCCTTGACGCATTCGAAAATATCCAGCCAGGCGTTTCCGTATTGAGTATGCATAAAATTAACTTGATTGAAGTGGACGTACAAATACCCGATATGATCCTTGCTGTTGCGGTTCGGCAGGAGAATGGGCAAGGCAAGCAACTTTTTGATGTGAAGTTCGAAGCCTATCCCGATATCACTTATCAAGGCAGGCCGTTGGAATTGAATATGGCCAAGGATCCTGTGACTCAAAGCTATATCGCCACCCTGGCGATTGATTTTGACCCGGAGCACAAGGTGCTGGAGGGGGGGATGCCAGCCCGGGTAAAGATTGATCTGGGGGGGACGTGACTTACACTTATAGCCGCGAGTACTTGGTGCCTGTTAATTCAGTAATGATGCAAGATGGATTGTTGTTAGATAAGCAGATTGCCAATGTTTGGGTATATAACAGCGATAGCCGGACAGTAACACGAAGGGAGGTCCTGTTGGGCACTCTTGTTGGCGACATGATAGAAATTAAAGAAGGTTTGCAGGACGGGGGGGAAATGATTGTTTCTGACGGCGCTTCACGTTTGACCGAAGGCCAGAAAGTCGAACGGATAGAAGGGTAGCCGATGAATATTGCAAGCTATTTTGTTAAAAACAGCGTCATCAGTTGGATGTTCGCATTGATCCTTCTGATTGGCGGGGGGGCAATGTCATTTTTTGGTTTGGGCCAACTGGAAGATCCGCCGTTTACGATAAAAGATGCCGTTGTCGTGACGCTATATCCAGGTGCGACGGCCACAGAAGTTGAAGAAGAGGTTACCTACCCGATAGAAGAGGCGATTCAGGCGCTGGCTTATGTGGATGAGATTGTTTCAATAAGTACTCCCGGAATGTCTCAAATTACAGTAACTATGCAAAACTCTTATGGTCCTGATGAACTACCTCAGATTTGGGATGAGCTGCGGCGTAAAGTGGGTGATATGACGAGCCAGTTGCCGCCGGGTGTTTATGCTCCATTGGTTAATGACGACTTTGGCGATGTGTATGGTGTCATGCTGATGGCAAGTGGTGATGATTACAGCTACAAAGATCTGCTGGACTATGTCGATTACGTAAAACGTGAATTGGCACTGGTTCCAGGCGTCAGTAAGGTGACGCTAGCAGGGCAGCAGCAAGAGCAGATATTTATTGAGATCTCTTTAAATAAACTGGCGTCGTTCCAAATTGATCCGGCACTGATAAGCAGCCTGCTTAACTCCCAGAATATGGTCGTCGACTCAGGCAGCATCCGAATTGCAAGTGAAAACTTAAGCTTACGTCCTACTGGAGCCTTTCAATCTGTTGAAGAGCTAGGCGATCTTATTATCCCTGGTACTTCAGGTAATAAGCTTATTTACCTAAGGGATGTCGCAACTATCCACCGTGGCTTCCAGGATATACCTGATCATCTTGTTACTTTTGACCAAAGCCAAGCTATCAATATTGGTATTTCCTTTACCCAAGGGGTAAATGTTGTTGAAGTGGGTAAAGCGGTTAACGATAGATTGGCCGAGGTTGATTTTGCCCGTCCTGCTGGCATGACAATGAAGTTTATGTATAACCAGCCGGTGGAAGTCGACAATTCGGTGCGTGATTTTGTTTTAAACCTGTTGGCAGCTGTCGTGATTGTTATTGTTGTGCTGCTGGTTTTTATGGGAGTCAAGAGTGGTATTTTGATTGGACTCATTCTCTTTTTGACCTGTTTAGGCACCTTTACTTTAATGCTTCAGGCAGAAATAGAGCTTCAGCGAATATCGCTCGGTGCACTCATTATTGCCTTGGGGATGCTGGTCGATAATGCCATCGTGGTTGTTGAAGGGATCTTGATGGGGCGTCAGCGAGGCTTATCCACGCTTGAAGCGGCAGAAGCCATTGTTGGTCAGACAATGTGGCCTCTGTTAGGTGCAACGATTATTGCGATCACCGCTTTTGCGCCTATCGGCCTTTCACCAGACTCTACCGGTGAATTTGCAGGCTCGTTATTCTGGGTTCTGCTATTTTCGTTGTTCTTATCTTGGGTGACGGCAATTACCTTAACGCCATTTTTTGCTCAGCTTTTCTTCGGCAAAGAAGGGGGGGAGGCTCTGAGTGGAGATGAAGATAGTGATCCCTATAAAGGGGCCTTCTTTGTTAGTTATAAAGCCTTGCTTGATATATGTATGCGATTTCGCTGGGTATCGGTTATTGCTGTTGTGGCTGTTTTTGCCATCTCGATTGTTGGCTTCGGTTATGTCAAACAGTCCTTCTTTCCGCCTTCAACGACCCCCCCCATTTTCCTGGTGGATGTCTGGATGCCAGAGGGGGGGACGGATATCCGTGAAACCCGAGAAGCGGTTGCTAATATGGAACTGACGGCCAGCAAGCTGGATAATGTTGAATTTATCTCATCCAGTGTCGGTAAAGGTTTTCAGCGATTTATGCTGACCTATGAGCCTCAGAAAACCTATGCTGCCTTTGCTCAGATAGCGATACGTACATCTGCATTTGAGACACTTGGGCCGGTAATGACGGCATACCGTCGTAGCATTGAGGCAGACTTCCCGCAAGCTCAGTTTAAGTTTAAACGGCTGGAAATCGGCCCGTCAACGGACGCTAAAATTGAGGCAAGGATCCAAGGTGCCGATCCTGACATCTTGCGCGCAATCGCTGTCGAGGTGATGGCGATATTCAATGCGACACCGGGCACGGTGAACGTGCGGCACGATTGGCGAGAAAGAACGAAGTTCATTGAACCTAAATTTAATGAGACTCAGGCTCGTCGTCTAGGTATCGATAAAGAGGATATCGATAATACCCTGAACCAAGCATTTTCAGGGCAGAATACAGGTCTTTATCGTGAAGGCACGAAACTACTGCCGATCATTTCGCGTTTACCCGATGAGGAACGGGTCGATATAGAGTCTATCGATAGTCTGCGAATTTGGAGTCCGGCGCTATCGGTCTTTGTGCCTATGCAGCAAGTGGTCAATGGTTTCGATGTGAAGTTTGAAGATCCGATTATTCAGCGCCGTGATCGAAAGCGCACTTTAACTGTATTTGCCGATGCTGACTTTGAGTATGATATTTTGCCAGCTGAGTTATTTACTCAGATGCGCCCTCAAGTTGAAGCAGTAAAACTCCCGCCAGGCTACGAATTAACTTGGGGGAGGGGAGTATGAGTCGTCTGGTGATGCAAGTGCCGCGCTGTTTGCGTCATTGCCGATGGGTTTTATGCTGATGTTCCTGATCACTGTGTTTCTGTTTAACTCGGTACGTAAGCCTCTGGTTATCTGGTGCTGTATCCCTTTGGCGATGATTGGCATCACAATGGGATTGCTGGTGATGGGAACGCCGTTTGGTTTTATGGCACTGCTTGCTATGCTGAGCCTGTCTGGAATGCTGCTGAAGAATGGTATCGTATTGCTCGATCAGATAAATCTTGATATTTCAGAAGGTAAAGAGCCGTTCCAGGCTGTGTTTGAATCAACAGTAAGTCGTGTCCGTCCTGTTTGTATGGCGGCGGTTACGACGATTCTGGGTATGCTACCGCTGGTGACAGATGCTTTCTTTGAATCTATGGCCGCAGTGATCATGTTTGGCTTAGGCGTTGCAACCATACTGACGTTGCTCATCGTGCCTGTGCTTTATACGATATTCTTTAGTATTAAGTACCGTAATTACAAACAATTCTAGTTTCTAATATCTGATAAATCCCGATATGCCAGAAACGTCGGGGATTTTTTCTTAGGAAGCCAGTTAACTAATGAGAGGTAATCGCTGTGATTTATTTTAATCAGGATTTACGGAATATTATACTCACAAGAGGTGAAAGTTAGAGTTTTTCGTTTATATCCACTGGGTTTCTATGTTGGTTGATTATTGAACTGTGCTTGTTACATATTATTACAAAATATATTTTCTGTTAATTTAATTTCATGGCCAATTATTAATTGGCGATGTTAATGATACTTAATGGTAATTTTAAAAGTATGGTTTAACTTGTAATGAGTTTATGTTTCGAGCAAAAAAGGTTCGCTTTGTAATTTTATTACACATTTATTTCGTGTATATTGCCCTTCTTTATTTATATGTATTGTTGATGTATGCGGCCTGATAGTCTGTGTATGTTGTTATGTGCATTATTGCTATTTATTTCAGAAGGTTATTGATGTTCAACATCCAAAACTTAAAAGTGGGAACCAAATTATCCTTTGGATTCGGATTTATACTAATATTAATGTCACTGGTAACCATTAATGCTTTTCATGGTTTTACATCATTAGAAAATGATGTAGATACTGCTGATGATGTAAACCGGATGGTTAAATTCATAAAAGAAGCGCGTATCAATGAAAAAAACTATGTTATTAGAGGAAATGATAGTTCTGTTTCTGGAGTTAATGAGGTAATTAACGATTTAATATTACTCGCAGAAGAAACAGAAAATAAATTTACTGAGCAGACAGATAAAAACAGTATGAATCGGATGGTAGTTGCAGCCAAAGCCTATCATCAAGAGTTCAAAAATTATATGCAATTAAAGCAGAAAGGCCTGAAAGCGTCAGAGGAAATGAGAGATCAGGCTCGAGACGTAGACCAGTTGCTATCAAGTATTCGTCAAGATCAAAAGTCTGCCTACCAGGCTTTAATTGCAGCACAAGGCGATGGCCAGCAAATTGCCCTAGAAATTGAAACTGGTGATGATGCAAACCGCCTTATCAAGTGGATGCTGGAAACCCGCCGTGCCGAAAAGAACTATATGATGTCGTTAGACAATCAATACGTCAGTGATGTTCAGAAGCATATTTCAGACATGACTCAGCTAATGAATGAGTTGAAGCGTCGCTATCATAGTGAAAAGCACAAAGAAATGGCGGAGAGAGTACTGGAAAACATCCGACAGTATACGACCTCGTTCAATAACTATGTGGGCTATGCGAGCAGCATGGAAAAAGCCAATGAAGCCATGCTCGTAAATGCCCGCGAAACTGAATCCCTGGCAGATGAAATACGCCAGACTCAAAAGAAACGCCTATCTGACAGTATCTGGACAATCGAAGTTACCAGCGGTGTGTTGGCGTTGCTTGGGATTATTGCCGGCCTTGTGGTCAGTGTGATTATTACTCGCCAAATTGTTCGCCCTTTACAAGAGGCGGTGGGAATTACCCAGAAGATTGCAGATGGTGATTTGACTCTTGATATACAGGCAGACAGAAAAGACGAGATTGGTGATCTCTTTATTGCTATCGGCGCAATGAGCCGCCATTTACAGCAGGTGATGGCCCGTCTGAGCGACAGTATTAACCAGATTGCAACGGCTTCTGAAGAGCTATCGGCCGTGACAACACAGACTAGTGCCGGGGTTAACGCACAGAAGTTGGATATTGAGCAAGTTGCAACAGCAATGACTGAGATGAATGTGACTTCGCAGGAAGTCGCAAGTCGCGCGAATTTAACCTCTGAGGCGGTCAAGCAGGCAAATCAGCAGACACAAAAAGGAAATGAACTGGTAGCTGGCACCGTGCAAGGGATGAACCTGTTGGCATCTGATGTGGAAAAATCTGCCAATGTCATTCAGCAGGTACGAGAAGACAGTGAAAGTATTGCCTCGGTACTGGACGTCATCAAAGGGATTGCCGATCAAACGAACTTGCTGGCATTGAACGCAGCAATTGAAGCTGCCAGAGCGGGAGAGTTTGGTCGTGGTTTCGCCGTAGTTGCAGACGAAGTGCGCGCGCTTGCCCAAAAAACGCAGGACTCTACCATTGAGATTGAAACAATGATCACTACCCTAAAAACAGGGAGTGAATCAGCCGTGACTGAAATGGGCAATAGTCAACAGCAAGTACAGCAGATGGTCAACATGGCGGAAGATGTGAATCAAACACTGGCATCGATTACCGAAGAGGTAGCGACCATAACCGATATGAACCTGCAGATTTCCAATGCGGCAAAAGAACAGAGCGATGTGGCTGAAGATGTAAACGTGCGGATTAATGCGATTCAGGATGTGTCAGATCAAACGGCAGCCGCTTCCGAGCAAACCTCAGCGTCAAGCCAAGAGTTAGCCAAGCTGGGTGAAGATCTGCAGACGATGATTTCACGCTTCAAGCTGTAGCGCTAGCAAGCGGTGGTATGAAAAGGCTTTAACTACAGTAATGTGGTTAAAGCCTTTTTTATGGGGCTATTAATGCCCTGTTTTTAGGTGGAGTGATACTTAGGAGGAATAATATAAGTATTAGTCTAACTGGTTGGATGAATGATTATCATCAATTTGAATCATGGTTACGCTGTCATTAGACTGCAATGGTCGGGGGGGATGGTTTGGGTGAAGGATACATGATGCAAGCGGTGAATAGGGTGCTAGCAATAAGCCATTTAAGATCAGGCCTGGAAAGCACTGAGCGTGATTACTTAACTCAAGAATTACGACAAGGGGGATCACCTGTCAATTTCAGGTCCATCCGGATGTGGGAAAACCAGCATACTGCAAGTGCTTGCCGGTTTACGTCCGGCTGTCAGTGGAACTTTTCTCTGGCAAGGAAGATCTATAGACGCTGAATCACTGTCTTGGTGGCGGCAGCAGTTTTGTTATTTGCCACAACAACCTGTGATGGGAGCCGAAGATATTGGGGGAGGTGCTGCGTATTCCGTGGCGGTTGAAGGCGATGAAATCCACGGTACCAGATGATAAGCAATGCCAGTCAGTCCTTGATAAGTTAGCCCTCACACACCCTCTGAGTCAGCCCGTTGCTCAGCTGTCTGGCGGTGAGAAGCAACGACTGGCTATTGCCAGAGCAATATTAATGGCGCGGCCATTATGGTTACTTGATGAACCGACATCCGCGCTGGATCCGGCTAGTCGGGATAAGGTTATTGCACTGTTGTCTGAGCAACCACTTACAGCGGTTTCTGTCTCACATGACCTTGTTTGGCTGCAAGCGTGTCAGCATCACCATTCAATGGAGGCCCGCCATGGATAATGCTTTGAATATTAGCAATTTTGCCTTATGTGCTTTCTACCTGCTGCTGTTGATCCCTCTTTTTTTGTTTCACCGCTGGCACCTTGGTCTTAGCCGAACATTGGTTGAAGCCGCACTGCGAATGACATTGCAACTGGCTGTTGTGGGTCTTTACTTACAAACGCTGTTTGAGTTTCAGAATCTGGGGTTAAATGTTCTGTGGTTATCTGTGATGGTGGTAGTTGCCGGATACAGTATTTGCCGTCGTGCTGAAGTCAAGCTGAAGGCGGTTATGCCAGCCGTGATAGCCGGTCAAGTTGTGGCTTTACTGGTAATCTTACCTGCATTATTGGCCGGCGTTATTCAGGCCGAACCTTGGTGGCAGGCTCAATACATGATCCCGGTGGCTGGGATGTTGCTCGGTAACTGCCTGACGGCGAATGTACTGGCTATCGAGCGTTGGTACAGTAGTCTGCGGGAAAAACAAAATGAGTATCAGTTCTACCTTGCGATGGGAGTGCCAAGCCCGGTACAGCCGTTTATCAAAACCGCGGTAAAAGCAGCGTTGGCACCTCAGTTGGCATCAATGGCCACTCTCGGTATTGTCAGTCTTCCCGGAATGATGACAGGCCAGATCCTGGGCGGCACCGAGCCGTTGCTGGCTGTTAAGTACCAGCTCGTGATTATGGTGGCGATATTTATCTCTGCGACCTTGTCTGTCGCCGTGTCGTTGGCTTTGGTGAGTCGATATGCCTTTAATCGCTACGGGCAGCTGACTATTTAGCTTTTCTCTATCTTCCGATGCTTTCCTTAAGACAAGAATAATAAATTGCTGATTTTATTATTTATTCTGGTTGTTCTAAATAGTTTTTACGGGAGGTATATGGTGATATGGCTAATTGTCAGAAATAGAATGATATTTGTTGGTGGCTGAATTGTCTTTATTTCGTAAAAAGAGAAAGTGAGTCATGCCATATTCCCCCCCTTTATGCAATGGGGAATATAGTACTCTTTGATATACTTTTGTCTATTCTGAAGTTAGCGCAGTGGATTTCTGGTTTTTATTTATCCTGTTATGTATTTCTTTTTATTAATTATTTAAATGCTTTAGATTGAATCAAGGAGTTCTTTAGAGTCATCATTTCCATTGAGGAAAGATTCATTTAACCAATAGGCACCCTGATCAATCTCTTCCTGGTTACTAGCTGCTAGAAGCAGGTTTGCCCCCTAGTTCGTATTGGGCTTCAGACTCGCCGTTTTGAGCAGAGCGTTCGATCAATGTCAGAGCACGCTTCTCATCTTTCAGGCAGTGTTTACCCTGCTGATAAAGGGATGCTAGATAGAGTTGCGCATAGCTGTCGTTGAACTTATCACCAAGCTCTAAATAAAAAATAGCGTTATTATAATCATTTACATCGAGATAATACTGATACAATACTTCTGCGATATCGGCATTATCAGACGAAGCATTTTTTTAGCTTATCTAAAAAATCATCAGAAACTGAAGGGCTTGTTAATTTATCTTCAATTTCATCGATGGATAAATTAGTTGTGTTGTTTGTCATAACCTAGCTCAAATAATTAAGTGAGCAATAAAAATAACAGATCAAAAAAATATAATAAAATAATGCCAAATATAGAAAAGTGATATTAAATCAATATGCTAGTTTTTACTTTTTGTAATTTATTTGTGATTTCAGATGCTTAATTAGTCGAAAAAATGCGGTAAAAATCACAAAAAAACGATCGTTTGCTGGTTTTTTATACAACCAAAGGTGTCTCCCTTCTAGTGAAGGCGCTGCTCGGCAGAATTTTGTACACTAGAGCGACTAACTTCCTCAACGGATTTGTTATGACCATTTCTACAGACATTTTGCGCAAAGTTGCTCAGGTGACGGGATCCGAGAGTATTGCCGAAACACAGTTGATCCAATCATTGTGGGGGGAGGATACGGTGAGCTTTTCCGAGCCACGCTAAATAATTGTCAGCATACGTCGGTGATCGTTAAACATATCAAGTTGCCACAGCCTAAGCTGCATCCTCGAGGCTGGAATACGGCGATATCACATCAACGCAAGCTGGCCTCCTATCAAGTGGAAGTAAACTGGTATCAGAATTTTGCTAACGGTTGTACCAAGCAGAGCCCGGTTCCGAAGTGTCTGTTTGTCGAACAGCTGGATAATGAAATATTACTCGTTCTCGAGGATCTGAAAACACTCGGTTTTAGCGAGGTTTACAAGGAAGTCGGACAGGTTCAAGTTAAAGCTTGTCTTAGCTGGCTGGCCTATTTTCACGCTCATTATCTTGATGTAGAGCCGGATGGCCTGTGGGAAAGTGGGACATACTGGCACCTGGAAACTCGACCTGATGAGCTGTCAGCATTGTCTGATAAGGTGCTTAAAGATGCGGCGGAGGAAATCGATCGTACGCTCAAACACAGCCATTTCCAGACTTTGGTGCATGGGGGGGATGCCAAACTTGCCAATTTCTGTTTTACGCCGCAAGGCGATCGTGTTGCAGGTGTCGATTTTCAGTATGTGGGTAAAGGATGTGGCATGAAAGATGTCATTTTGTTCATCAGTAGCAGTGTTTCTTTTTCCGAGTGTGAAGCGCACGTGCCAGGCTTGCTTGATCATTATTTTTCTGAGCTTAGGCAAGCTGTTGCTGAGTTACAACCAGATGTTGATCCCGAGCTTGTTGAGCAAGCATGGCGGCCACTCTATTGTGTGGCATGGGCGGACTTTCAACGTTTTGTCAAAGGTTGGTGCCCAGATCACTGGAAGATCAACGCTTATACCGAAGGATTAACCCAGCGAGCATTGGCACAATTGAGGTAATTTATGGGACTTTGCACTTCGCAGTTACAGCAGCTACTGGCGCTGGCAACTGAGGCGGCTTTAAAAGCCGGACGCTATATATCAACCTTTGATCGCTCGCTGCTGCAGGTTAATCGCAAGACTGCAGGCAACAGCCTGAGCTCGCAAGTCGTGACCCAGGTTGATCTGGATAGCCAGGCGATAATCCTCGACGTGCTCCAACCCAGTATCGATCACTATGATTTGGCTGTTCTTAGTGAGGAAAATGCCAGTGAGGACGATGTATGCGGTCATCCTCGGTTTCAAAAAGCCTATTACTGGTGCATTGATCCGCTTGATGGCACGTTACCGTTTATTGAAGGCTCGGCTGGTTTTGCCGTTTCTATTGCCTTGGTTAGTCAATCCGGAGACCCTGTGATTGGCGTGGTCCATAATCCAACCACAGGTGATACTTATCAGGCTCTCAATGCAATTGCTCCTGATGAAATACAGGTTTCGGCAGAAAAGCCAGCCCCCTGAAGAAATAACTGGTCTTGATAAAAAGCCTGGTGGCGATGGAAAAACGCTGCTGAAAAACAACCAGCCCTGGCAGCCCGAGGTGAACCACCATTATTTCACCCTATATATCGACCGTAGTTTTGAAGCCGATCCTCGTTATGCGTCTTGCATTGAAAACCTAGCATCGTTGGTAAAGCGCCATGGTTATGACGAGTTGACAGTAGTGAATAACTGCGGTGCTGTCATGAACGCTATCGGTGTATTTGAGCATGCTCCTGCGTGCTACCTCAAACTACCCAAGGCACAGAAAGGTGGCGGTAGTCTATGGGACTTCAGTGCAACGGCAGCGATAGCCCGGGCGTCATCATTGTTGTGGGTCAGTGATGTTTATGGCGAGCCATTGGATCTTAATCGCACTGATTCTAATTTCATGAACCACAAAGGTGTGTTATACCTCCATGGTGTAGAGAGCAACGCATTCCTGCTGGAAGCCGATAATCTCTTTGACGCGTTTTAATAGATGATTAAGGACAACGTCTGACTATGTCAAAAAAATTCACTTCCAGAGAAATGCTTGATGTTGCATTCTCTCCTGCAATTGTTCAACGCTCGATAAAAGTATCTCTACTGGTTGGCTCGATTCTAATGATGATCAATCATGGAGACGCATTATTGGCAGGAGATCTAGATCAGACTCGGATCATGAAGATACTATTGACGTACATTGTGCCTTATCTTGTATCAACTCAGGCGGGTGTAGCAGCCACGTTAGAATTCAAACAATAATTAAATTAGGTGACTAGAGCCATGCTAAAACTATTTACAGCCCCCGATTCCTGAGCATCAGGCACTGATAGACAAAACTGAACTTGATGAGCTGAAGGCGAAAGCGGCTCTTTTTGATCAGTTGCGTACCAACCAGCCATTGGCCATAGCTCGTCAGATTGCCACCAACGCCTGTAATGTAAACAAGGCATCGACTAAGCGCCTTGATGCAATAAACCACAACTTTGAATTGATTGAAGACTTTATTAACCAATCGAGTGAGATAGAAAGCTATCCAATGACTCATTTGATGCCGCCAGCAAAACAGCGGCAACGAGTACTCAGTCAATCAAGCAACTCCATAGCCTCTCTGAGAACATTAACAGCTCGAAAACAAGTATTTGTGAGTTTACCGAACTGCTTTCCTCGTTAGACGGCAACAACAAGAATATCGGTCAGCTGGTTGAATCCATCAAAGGCATTGCCGATCAGACAAACCTGCTGGCGCTGAATGCGGCCATCGAAGCGGCACGGGCCGGTGAGCATGGCCGTGGCTTTGCGGTGGTGGCTGACGAAGTCAGGTCCTTGGCAACTACGGCGAACCAGTCGGCAGACAAAATTAACAGCGAAATGAAAACCATCATGGACATTTCGGCATCCATTATCAGCAAGCAAAAGGGGGGGATGACTGATATTATCAACAGTAGTGTTGATATTGCGGAAGTGACCCTGGAAGATATCGAGTCATTGGTTTCGATGGCTAACCAGAGTAAAAACGCTGTTGAAGCGGTTATTGCCAGGGTACAACAACAGCTAGTTAATTCAGCGACTATCCAGACTAACATGCAGCAATTAGTGGAAGAGACCCAGAATGCTGCAGCCCTCTCGGCCACTAACCATGAGTTGGGCGAGTCATTGATGAGCGAGCTGGTGGTGCTGAAATAGTGTCTGTTCGATAAAATTAGGTTGCCGAAAACTTCAAAGTAGGCTCATGGTCTGCTTTTTAGTTGTCGAGTACTGTAACCTTCGTTCCCTTGTCGGCAAGATAGAAAACAATAATCACTGTCGGTTCCTTGCCTGTGTTCTCGCCATAATGCGAGGTATTCATGACTTCGACAATGGCATCACCTTCTTTGAGTTCAAGTACGTTATCTTTGGTCGTTACTGTTAGCTCTCCGCTCAATAACATCCCGGCATTTATGACTGGGTGCTGGTGCCACGGCAGCTTTTCGCCCGGCGCAATGGTGATTTTTTTGATGGTGACTTCCGGCTGAGCCAGCGAATAGGCTGAGAGTGTCTGACCATCCCACGACTGGGTGGTCTTGATTACATCTTCGGATGTTGCAGCTTGCCCTGTGATAGCAAATGATAGTAGCCCAATAGAAAGCAGCCCAATAGAATACAGTTTTCTGTATAGCATTCTTTTAATCTCCGGTTAGGGTATGCATTATTGTTAGCACACACTTATTCAAATGGGAAAAGTCTCTGGTTATCAATGCCGTCAACTTGGTTAGAGAGCCAGTCGACAAAACAAGATATTGCCTGATTGTCTCGGTGCCGGATCAGATAGTAGCCCCGCATTGGCAGCAACAGGCTTAAACGGGGATACGAGCTTACCGGCCGCAAAATCCTCTTTGATCAGGCACAGCGTGCCATCGCAACCCCCCCGAGCCCGGCCTCTGCTGCTGCCATTGCCATGTCGGTGCGGTTAAAATAATGCCCTTGCTGACTGTTGGCAGTGATCTTCATTGTAGTGAACCAGTAATGCCATTCGTAGTCCTGACGAGCATCCCGCCACGGCATTGCATCATGCAGTAATACCGCTGTTTCCCAACATGTTTTGCTCTTCCAGTTGAACTTGTCCCTGTAGCTAGGGCTCATTACCGGTAACAGGTCCTCGTTTAGCAGCAGGATTCCGTTGTTTGGTGGCTGGCGGCAGTAGTCAATCACCAGATCAAAGCTGGTGTCTTGGTGGTCAACTAAGGCACCTTCGGCAAAGGTCTGTATTTTGATTTCTGGGTATTGTTGATAGAAATCCTGAAGTCTTGGAACCAACCATTTGAATGCAAATGAAGGGGTGAGCTTGAGACGGACTTCTCCCCTCTGCGGCGGGTAGCTGAAGCTGTGTGATTGTCTGGTTGATATCGCTCAGACTCTGGCTGACCACATTGTACAGCTGCTGCCCTTTCTCGGTTAATCGGATCCCTCGTGAGTGCCTGTCAAATAAAGGAAAATTGAGCTGTTTTTCCAATTGACGGATCTGCTGGCTTATCGCTCCGGTGGTGATGTGCAGGTGTTCGGCGGCTTGGGTGAAGCTACCGTAGCGGGCAGCAATATCAAAGGTTGCCAGACCAGACAAAGTACTGGTTTTGATCGGTTGCATGAAACGCTCTCTTGCTCGCTTATAGTAAAACTAAACACAGCTGTTAAATATTATCGATTGTTATGTAAATGTAAATAACGCATTCTCCGTTCCATTAAGTCGCCTGCAAAGTAGAGAGCCGTGAGATGGAAGTGATTGTTTTAGGTAGTGGTGTGATTGGCTTAACCTCAGCCTGGTATTTGGCCGAGGCCGGGCATGACGTAACTGTGGTGGAACGACAGCCCAAGAGCGCAGAAGAGACAAGCTTTGCTAATGCCGGGCAAATCTCGTATGGCTATTCATCTCCGTGGGCGGCACCGGGGATCCCCGGTAAAGGCGATGAAGTGGTTGTTGCAAAAACATGCGCCATTGAAAATCAAGCCATCAGTATCACCGGAGCTGTATCTGTGGGCTTCTAAAATGTTGGCGAACTGCAGCCAGAAAAAAATATCAGATCAATAAAGCCAGGATGCTACGAGTCGCTAACTATAGCCGCCAGTGCCTGCTCAGCGAGTTGCCGCGAATACGCTTCGCGCTCCAGAGC
>LLEM01000090.1_pt1 | contig 21250 bp, 25 predicted proteins | sample 595841 | NCBI WGS metagenome assembly LLEM01 (sample SAMN02919313, study PRJNA255460) | bioreactor metagenome | biome: chemostat; feature: culture 2012_10.2; material: sediment; isolation source: day64 10degC chemostat 2012 inoculated with Wadden Sea sediment taken from... | place: Germany: Bremen ...
GCTTAAAATCTTGTCAAACTGCTCTTTCGATACTTGGGGAGCCAACTTGAGTATCTGTGTCTAGCGGGTTACCTTGCTTGATGGTTTTAAGACGCTCTAACAAGCGATCCATAAACTTCTCGTACATTGATTCTTGAATTAATACGCGAGATGGACAAGTACACACTTCACCTTGGTTAAAGAAGGCAAGTAACACCGCTTCCAAACATTTGTCTAAGTAGCTGTCTTCATGTTGAAAGATATCTTCAAAGAAGATATTTGGAGATTTTCCGCCCCCCCAGTTCAACTGTCGACGGGATCAAATTATCAGCAGCGCATTTTAAGATATGGTTACCGACTTCAGTAGAACCGGTAAAGGCAAGCTTCGCAATTCGCTTGCTTGTTGCCAATGCATTACCTGCTTCTTTGCCGTAGCCGTTAACGATGTTGAGAACACCTGCTGGTAACAGGTCATCGATAATTTCCATCATCAGCAAAATAGATACAGGGTGTCTGCTCTGCTGGTTTAAGGACGACACAACAGCCAGCAGCCATTGCTGGTGCCAATTTCCATGCAGCCATCAATAAAGGAAAGTTCCATGGGATAATTTGGCCGACAACGCCTACAGGTTCTGGAAAATGATAAGATGCAGTTGTACTGTCAAGTTCAGCGGCACTGCCTTCCTGGGCACGAATACAGCCAGCAAAATAACGGAAGTGATCCACAACTAAAGGTAAATCTGCGGCTAAAGTTTCACGTACTGGCTTGCCGTTTTCCCAACATTCTGCAATAGCAAGGTACTCACTATGTGCTTCAATACGATCGGCAATTTTCAGCAAGATATTTGAACGCTCGGTAACACTTGTATTAGCCCAAGCTTTTTTTGCGTTATGTGCGGCATCTAATGCCAACTCAATATCAGCAGCATCAGAACGAGCGACTTTACAAATCAACTGTCCATTAGCTGGTGAGTGATTGTTAAAATACTCACCGTTTACAGGTGAAACCCACTGTCCATTAATATAGTTGTCATATTTTTCTTTATATTTAACCGTGGACTGTTCTGTACCAGGGATTGGATATAGCATTATTTATCCTACACATATTAGTTATATGATTTTTATGCACTTGTATGTTTAGTCAGCAGGGTGAATAGCGATGATTGTCGAGACCATCAGGTTATGCCTGCAAATAAGAGGCTGAAAAACTGCTTAACTAATATATCTTAAATAAACAAGTGCATAATTTACCTACAAGCTTTTAACTTGCTGATGATTAGATTACAAGTAAGGAAGCTCCTTATCTAGTAAACTATCATTAAGTATAATGGTTGATAAAAATCATATGGTTATAGTTGAGTAATTACTCTATAAATGTTGATTGCTAATATCAGGGTTCTTTTTTTGTAAGGGTATAAGAAGAAAGCATAAAAGATAAACGACAAGTAATGTGTATAGCTAATAATCAACATTGTGAGTGTGAAATAAAATGCATTTGGAGCTTTATTGGTTTAGTTTTAACATGTTAACTGACTGCGTTGAAAAGGCTATGTGGCGCATATATTATGTGACATAATAATAAGATATATGTATGATGTGTTGACTTATAATAAAATGCTTATATCGATCTCACACACACTGATACCTTGTGCGATTTTTAATAAGTACGAATAGTGAAAGTTAAGTGAGATTACTTGATGTGGGTTTTTAATCCTAATAACAAGATGCAATTGAGCAATAGTTTGTCAGGAGCATCAAGAAGCATTAAGTCGACAGAGAGTCGGATACTGAGGTTGTTGCTTGATAATCAGGATAAAGCAGTCAGGAAGGACGAGCTTATTGCTGAGACGTGGAGTGACAGAGTTGTTTCTGATTCAAGCTTGACGCAGGCAATCGCCCAGCTTCGGTTGGCTCTGGGAGACAATGGTAAAGAGCAAAAAATCATTAAGACACTTCCTAAAGAAGGTTATCAGCTAATTTCTGGAAGTGTTTGTTTTGAAACTAGTTATTTGATAAAGCGCCAAGAAATAACATGTGATAATGTCGCTGAAGCAGACGACAATACGGCTAAGAATAACGTTAGGCCCCCTCAGGAAAAAGTTCAGACTGGATACAAATATCAGCGTTTGTTAATTCAAAGCAAAAGAATCGCAGTAAAAGCGTTGGCCTTCACTGTGTTTATAGTATCAACTCTAATCTTCATCTGGGCCGCCTCGATATACATGCAAACACAGGCGGTTTCAAAGCGGCCTTGGTCCGTCGAGATTAGTGATGGCATCAGCTTCTACATTGAGGACAGCCGGGCAAGCGAGATGTTATACAAAGAGTTGGTTGGAAAAATAAGGAAGAATATTTCCAGGGTGTTTATATCGAAAAATCATGAGCAGTTTTATGTTGCATGTGTATACACTCCAGATCAGTACCAAGACAGGCAGATCCTGAACCTGACGTTCACCATTAATTACACTACAGATCAAATTAGGAAGCATATAAATGAGAGTTGCCAGTAAACTGCTCATCAGTTATGCCATTTGCGCATTTATAGTTTTTGTCAGTATTGTATACAAAAGCAATAATAATCGACCTGATTTTTTGTATGGTAATGATCAGCCTATTATTTATGCTGATGGCATTACTTTTTTCGAAGATGGTTATGATGCTTTTAAGGAACTTCATACAATCGAACTGCATCCGCTCGGTTTTCATACGATGAGATCGAGTATCACATCAACGAACGATATGGAGATTTTCAAAAAAAGCCTATTCCGTTTACTTTTTCAACGACTCATTATTTTCAGTAAAATTCACTGATAAAGATGACGACTATACGTCAGACCAAGAACCTGATCTTACTGAGTCGCACCTTATTGAGTATCCTCAAAAGGAATTCTTTCAGATTGTTTTCCAGAATAAAGAACTGTTCTGTTATTCAAGCATGCTGACCGACTCGGTTCAGTGCGTAAAGTTGATTACCTGAAAGGGCATTTAAATGAAGATTATTAATAAGTTCCTTGTCGGTTATGCAATTTGTGCATCTGTCGTTCTCGTCGGAATACTATTCAGAAATCACTTGAGCCATCCACTGTTCATGGTGGGTAACCATGATCCTATTGTCTACGGTCATGGCACTAAATTTTCTGAGCACAGTGTTTATAGATATAGAAAGCTTCATACTATTGAACATGGTGTTTTAGGGCTTTATCAAATGAAAACCACGATCATGTCCATTGATGAACAGAAAACATTTAAAAAAACCTATGATGTTCATTTTTGGGATGATGAGGTGTTTTCAATTAAATTGACAAGCAAAGACAAAGACTTTATGGCTGAGGATGAACCAGATTATTCCGAAGCGCATATACTTGAATATCCTCAAGAGCAGTTCTTTCAGATTATATTTCAGGATCGCGAGCTGATGTGTTACTCGAGCCTGCTTACTAATTCAGTAAAGTGTATTAAACTGTTCACCTGATCATCAATTTCGTCGCTCCCATTTTCAATGGTATGTAAGCCTACTTGTTTTTTCCTTGAAGATTAAATCAATTCATTCGTAGCTTGCAATGAATATTAACCACTTTAGAGTGATTACTCCATTGTATCGTATTGTTTAGTAATGTGATTTCAATTTAAATTTTTTTAGGTGTGTTTATTAGGCCAAAGACAAAATACTAGATACTATTTCACTGACGTGTATTAAAGAACGCAATCTATAAGCAGTACTTTAATTTCTATTTACTATAATAAACAACAGTGAAACCATGAATAAAATTTATCTAGCCGGTCCTGAAGTCTTTTTACAAAATGCCACTGAGATTGGCGAATATAAGAAAAAGCTTTGTGGACTTTATGGATTCCAAGGGCTCTACCCGCTGGACAATGTTCTTGAACTTAACGCTAATAATCCACAGGAAAATGGGCTCATGATTGCAAGAGCCAATGAAAAGCTTATCCAAGAAGCGGACGCAATCATCGCTAACATTACCCCCTTTTCGAGGTTGCAGTTGTGATGTCGGTACAGCCTATGAAATGGGCTTAGCCCGAGGACTAGGCAAGCCTGTGTTTGCTTATTCCAATGACGAGCGTTTTTTCCTGCAACGCAATATTGAAGAACTTCCTGGTGTTAATCGCCTGTCTGATGAACTATTTGTTGACCATCAACAAATGACACTGGAAAATTTCGGTTTAATCGACAATCTGATGCTTGATGGTTCCGTCGAGGCACCTATTATTCGTCATCAGTTGGTTGATAAAGCTCATAAGTACAGCGAATTACTAGGTTTTGAACAGTGCCTGAAGCAATTGCAGAAACATCTAAAATAAACGAGCTGCACTAACTTCACCTAAAAATCTTGGCTGGAGCAGTTTGTCGTAGATTATTTTGTTTGGCCTGAGTAAATTCTCACAAAGAAAAGCCCGATGTTTATGCACCGGGCTTTTTACTAGTTATACGAATTGCTGTTATTTAGCGAGATACCTTAATCTCTACTTTTGCAGGGTTTGAGTATAAGCCGTCTTTATCTTTGATCTGATAAGTAAAGCTTGTATCGGTATTTCGCATAGGGCGGTAGGTCACTTTACCGTCACCGTGGTTTGTCAGCACACCGTAACGTCTATCAGGTGCTTGGACAACTTTCACTGATGAATAGTCGAGTGGTGCGCTACCTGCTTTGTCATTGGCCATCAGGTTGATGGTAATCTCATGAGGGTAGGTAGCTTCACCATAATCATCATAGGCTTCCGGCTCGTCGCTACTTTCTTCCAGGAACCCTTTAATAGGTGGAAGATTTTCGGCGTAGCGGCCTTCTTTACCGACACTTGGAACTTCTACCCACTGGGCAAGGGCCTTACCTGTACCGTCATCTTGGACGCCGTATTCATCACCGACATGGCCGACAGGAATGAATAGCTGTGGATGGTCAAATGGTGCTTTTTCCCAACGAACACGTTCGTCAGTCAATGATTTCAGGAAGGCCACCAAGGCTTTCTTATGATCATCGTTTAGGTTAGGTAGTGGACCTAAGTTAAACACGAGGTTTGATGCTGTACCACCATGGCCTGTTGTATCTCCTATAGGGTTGTTCGGATCCTTCCGGCGGTTACCACCACGGAAATAGAAGTCGATGACTTCATCCAGCGTTGCCAGGCTACCGTTATGCATATAAGGTCCAGTCAACTCGATGTTATGTAGCAGTGGGATCTTAAATGCGCCGTCAATAGCCGTTCTTGCTGTTGGATCGACAGGTCCACTGATAAGGTCTCCATCCGGAGCTTCACCATTTTGTGCCTGACGAGTAAATGACAATGGATAGCCAAAGTTACTCAGACCGCCAAGGCCAAGGTCATCAACAGTAGGTCTTACACCAATGTTCATGAAACCTCTATCGAGGAATGCTTGAGTAAATGTCGGACCAACAGGCCCTTGGCTTACAACAGAGTCAGCATTGCCTGTTAGGTGTAGAGTCGCTTGGGTAAATGCCGGACCTCCGTGACAACCAATACAGCGTCCTGCATTTGGACCGCCAAAACTGCTGAAGATTTGCGCACCTTGTAGCTCGAGAGGTGTTAGGTCTTCCCCCTTTCTCAAACTTTGAATGGCCAAGCGAAACTAAAGTACTTTCGTACATTTGAATTGCCAATCCCCAGAAGAGCGAGAAGTTTTGCTCGATTTGGGTATAGCCATCTTCATCGTGGCGCGGGCTCATCCAATACTCTTCATGGAAGGCATCTCTGATTAGCGTACGATAATCTGTTCGAAGCCCTTTGTGAGGATAGGCACTCAAAGAGCCCAGAGCACTGTCGTTAGGGTGAACTTCTTGTAATCCAAGAGGCACCAAGCGAAGCATTTTTTTAGCCATTGTTTTGAATGGTTTGCCGTCACAGGTCATTTCGAAGTTACTGCCTGGAGGACCTACTGCCTGAGAGGCGAGACTTGAGTTAATAAGGTGTGTTTTTTTCGGGACCGTTTTGCCGAAATTCCGGTCGTAATACATGACATAAGCCCCTTCATTATGGGGGGCCAAATGGGTCGACACCGTTAAAAACATTATTAGCTCGTCCATCCCAGAAGTTACGGAAGTTATAGACAGAATTAATAACGGTTGGTGTATTACGAGGTTCTACCCGTTTCGTATTAAGGTTATTTACATGGAAGATATCAGCTAGATTCTCACAATTCTCTTTGCCGTCTTCGAATTTGGCACCATAGTTACTGCCATCGAGGTCGATAAATTTGGCAAACGAAACACCTTGTGAGGAAATAACATCATCTGTCTCATAAATGACATTAGAATCCCTGTCTCTGGGGGGGATATCAAGCTGATAGAGAGGGAAGTCTTCTTTGGTTAGTTTATAGTTTGGTCCACCTATACCGCCAGAAGGCAGTTCCGGGTATCCGTCGTAGTTAAATTTATTTTGATTCTCAATTTTGGTACTAAGTAGACCTGGACTAATTTGGTTTTTAGCCCGGATATCAGCACCCGCTGAGAAGTGACAGCTACCGCAGCTCTGTCCTTGACTACCGGCTTGCATGTCCCAGAAAAAGGCTTTTCCGAGTTTTATCGCGGCATCATAATCTTTTATGTATTCTTCGATGCCGGGAACGGGAGGAAGGTTATCGGGAAGATAACTACTTGGCTTTTCGGGTGAAGCTGCCACAGCTTGATGAATTGAAGCCGCGAGCATGCCCGTTACTGCGATAAACACGCCTAGCCGGGCGTGTTTTCGCACATTTTTATTTTCCATCGTTTGCTCCTGGAAATCCCCAATGGGTTGCTTAGAGTGTTTATAGTTAGATTTAAATATGTTTTGCCATTTAATAATGATAGGGATCGAGATGGTTGTTGTTATTAAATGTGGGGAATTATGGGGAGAAGAAATAACACGAAAATTAAAGTTTTACTGAATTTTATTAGTAATGGTTAATAAATTTGAAATAGAAGACAATGTATTGTTGTTGAGGCATGGTTATCATAAGTCACTAATGTTAAAGATAATTGAAAATAAGATGGTGTATTGGTAGTAAGAGGATAAATAAAAAAGTTATTAACACTAGCACTAATGTAGTAGAAATTTAGTTAATAAAAAAACTGGCATTACGGTCTGGATTAGGTAACTAAAATTCATCTTAAGTGAAGCTAAATTCTACTTTATGCTTGTGTAAGCTTTTTCTCTAATACTTGCGTATTAACTGATTTAGCAATAAAGACAGGACGACAGCAATGGCCATCATAATGGTGCAAATTGCATAGGCCATCGTATAGGTACCGATATAGTATCAATAGCAGCGACAACTGTCCCAATGAAACCACTGATACCCCATGCGGTGTAAAGCACTCCGTAGTTTGCACCGTCGTTTTTCAGTCCTTAGTAATCTGCAGTGCTCGACGGGAATACAGCAAATAGTGCTCCGTAGCCAATTCCGGCCAGCGCAATACTGACCATGACGGTTACAAATGTTTCTGTTGATGGTTCTTGATGTGCAATCGGACTTGAGCTGACTGGATATATAGCGGGTATATAACTTAAGCCTGATCCCCCGTTCGAATGAATGGGGGGATATCTATGTTAGGGGTTAGGTTAGGAGGTTGACAACGAGTGCTGCCATCTCTTTGCTAAAATAAAACGGCTAATTGGTTAAGATGCTGTAGATTTTATCCTTCAGTTGAGCCCGTTCTAATTTGAGTTGGAAAAAATGTGAATCTTCAGTTGGGATGCTGTTTCCTTCTAATCCTCGTATCCTGTGGTCGAGTTTGTGGTATCTGTCTGACATCGCTTTAAAGTTTTCATCAGCCATTTTCAGCTGCTGGATCTTGTTCTGCATTTCAGGAAACTCAATGAAGAGTGCGTGATTTTCACCTAACATCTTAATACTCCATACGTTTTGTGTGTGAAGCCCTGCTTTTCTGTTGATTGCCTTATGAACATATCAAGCCCAGTAATATATGGGATGAAATAAGCTCAGTTGCGCACAATCTACCAAACGAAGAATGATATTCCGTCCTACTAGTGCAAATCACGTAAATTTTTTTTGGTTAGTATTACTAATAGGGTTTGTATTAATAATAGAACGAAAAAACGTTATTGAGGCAATCGAAGGCACTAAAAAGGCCAAGTGACGGTGTCACTTGGCCTTTTTGTGATTTGAGTCAGGTTACTGGATGAAGCTGATATAGGCCTGCAAGACAATCAGGTTAGCAATATCAATAAAGAAAGCACCAACAATAGGTACAACCATGAAGGCCTGTGGTGACGGGCCGTTCCTTGATACCAGTGATCCCATGTTCATAACGGCTGTTGCGTTGCCCCCCCATACCGAAGCCGCAGTGGCCTCCAGCGATGATAGCTGCATCATAGCTCTTGCCCATTAGTCTGAAGGTGATGAAGTAGGCAAAAAGCGCTAAGGTAACCGTTTGTACGGTTAGGATCAGCAACATTGGTAACGCAAGTTCGAGTAGTTCCCCAAAGCTGTAGGCTCATCAATGCCATTGCTAAGAATAAAGACAAGGAGATTGTGCCTAGAGCATCGACTGTTTCCTTGTTAACTTTGTAGACTTTTGTTGTTTCACATAGGTTAGTTATGAATACACCAATAAATAGCGCATAGACAAAGTCTGGGATGCGTAGCCAGTTAATGCCGCAACTATCAACAAGCTCTTTGACATGAGCTGCGCCTGTTACGCATATAAGTAAAATGAAAAGGACTTCAATTGAGTTCTTTGCTGTAATGCGATCTTCTTCTTGATCACTGTATGTCACTAGCTCAGGATGTTTGATGTGATGATTCTCACCATCACCAAACTCAGATTTTAACTTGTGCTTGTTGATCAGCCTTTGTGCAACAGGGCCGCCGATAATTCCACCCATTATCAGACCAAATGTTGCTGCCGCCATCGATAGCTCAAGCGTTTGCAGGCCAAAGTTACTCGAAAAAGTTTGAGACCATGCAGCACCTGTACCGTGCCCGCCTGACAGGGTAATTGAACCGACGATAAGGCCAAGAAGAGGATCAAGTCCCAATAGCGAACTTAGGCTAACACCAACTGCATTTTGAATCGTGATATATAGTGTGGCAATACCCAAAAACAGAAATACGCGCGACCCGCCTTTTGCTAGCAGTTTAAAACTTGCGGCTAGTCCAACCGTTGCGAAGAACATCTGCATCAATGTGTCTTTGATGCTTAGCTTAAATGTAACATCGATACCCTGCTGATGGAGCACTGTAATAAGTACAGCGACAATAAGGCCACCAACAATGGGCTCTGGAATATTATACTTTCGTAGAACCTTAACTTTGCTATTAATAAAGTAGCCAAGAAAAAGCACGATAATTGCAATGAGCAGAGATTCTAGCTCGTTTATTTGAATTATTGAGTTCATGATTATGTCTTTTCATACTTTTTTTAGGCAGTAATTTTAACCCTTAAAAAGCCCCGTGCCTATATTGCAACTAGGGCTTCGATAGTGTAGGGCATCATGTGGTTAACTGTGTCAATTGTAATAATAAATAAGGCTTTTATATCTAACGTGCTCTTCTTGTGTGTGTTTTGTTTGTATTTGTTTTTTTGATTTGTGATTATTCACTCGGAGGTGTAAATAATTTAATATGATTGGTATTTTAATAGATTGAACGAATTCGATAATGACTGGTTGAACAAAGTTCTTTATATACAGCATCTTATGTTGGTTTTTGTGTGTGATGCCATTATTGGTGGTTAAAGTTTGACCAAGCTGGTCATGTGAGAGTTTTGTTGATGAGTCTGTTTGATATATGAAAGAAGTATATATATATCGATGTGGTTGAAATGTGGTCTTTTGGGGGGGTGTTTTTTCACCGGTGTTTTTTTTGAATCAGCTTTGAAAATATTTTAATAGATCGCAATATCATTCCATTTATACTGGTTTAGCTTGTTTTTCAAACTACTTTTTTGTTCAAAAAATAATCAAAAAGTAAATGTTTTAATAAAATGACATTCGATTTTCATGAGTAAAGTTAGAAATGAGGTTAAATGGGAAAATCACAAAATGCAGCGCTAAATCGGTTTGTGTGAGAACCGATGTTTATTAGCGCGATTGCCTTAGCTATGGGGGACTTTTAAGATGAGCGTTTTTTTAAGCTTCAGCTCTTTTCTTAGTTGTTTGATATAGTCGATGCGATCTTGGTTGGCTGGTGTTGAGTCAACTTTTAGTTGATCAACCACCTGAGCTTCGTTTTCTGTAACACATCGGCCATTGATACGGACATGCAGTGACTTGGTATCTATGGTCGCTTGTTTTGACGCATCTTCTTGAGCTTTTGCGATGGCATCACGGGCGACACTCTGGTTCGTTGGTTCCTGCACTGCATATTGACGTCTAAATGTCGTTTTTGTTGCAGGTTGAGGCTGCTTGTCTCGCTGTTTAATGAAGTTGTCTAAATGTTCACTAAAACTCATATGGATACCTTAAGGCTGTCGGTGTTCTTTGGTTCTATAAATTCGATTATATGCCCGAACAGGTAAAGCAACAAATGCTATTCCCGATTATATATCTTTGCATAGTTGTTCACTGATAAGATGTATATCTGGCGCTGTAAGGTATTGCCGTTCGAATTCCTCTAGTGGCATTGGTGCACCAAAGTAAAAGCCTTGAAACTCTTCAACTCCAATACTGGCTAAAAACTGCTCTTGAGCTTCTGTTTCCACGCCTTCGGCCACGACGACCATATCAAGGTTATGAGCAAGCTCAACGATAGAGCGAGTAATAGTGATGTTATCCTTGTTTTTAGGTAGGTCTTTGACAAACTCTCGATCAACTTTCAGGATATGGATAGGAAAGCGGCTGAGGTAAGCTAAAGATGAATACCCGGTACCGAAATCATCGATAGCGATCTTAACCCCCCCAAGTGCTTCTAGCCCCCCCATCAGTTTGTTCAGCGCAGTTTTAACATCTGCCATGATCACGCTCTCAGTAATTTCAAGCTCGAGGTATTGTGGATCACAGCCAGTCTCTTCTATCGCCTTACTGACCGTTTCAACAATATTGGAGTAAAGCAACTGACGGGCGGAAATGTTGAGAGCAAAGTGGAGCAGGTGGTTTTCTTGTTGCCATTTCTTAAGTTGTCGGCATGCCCGCTGAATGAGGTATTCACCGGCTTCGATGATCAAACCTGAGTGTTCAAGGATGGGGGGGATAATATCAAGTGGTGGTTGAATCTGGCCATTTTCATCCTCCCAACGCAATAATGCCTCGATACCACAGATATCATGCGTGATAGCATTTACTTTGGGTTGGTAGTAAAATTGATATCGTTGAGTGCCTATTGATTTTCTCAATTCAGACTCAAGTTGTATACGCTTGATACTGTCTAAACCCATTTGTTGAGTAAAGAAGCAGAATTTGTTTCGGCTTTCTTCCTTGGCGCGATACAAGGCAATATCAGCATTTTTCAACAAGGTCTCTATGTCGTTGCTATCGTCAGGAAATATGCTAACCCCCCCCATACTGGCGGTAATAAATAGCTCTTTGTTATCGATACATAGGGGGGGTTCGCTGATATGCTTTATGATGCGGTTAGCCATATTGACTATGTTTTCTGGCTCTACACCTTGCTTGATGATAATAGCGAACTCATCTCCACCTAATCGAGCCAGAAGATCATCCTCCCGTAGTGAACTGTTAATACGTTTAGATATCGCTAGTAGGACTTTGTCTCCGGTATCATGGCTTAGTGAGTCATTGATTTTTTTGAAATGGTCAAGATCGATCGTTAATAATGCAATGCTGCTAAGATCTTGTTTAGCCGCTTCGATAGCCTTCTCGAGAAATTGTTGGAGTAGCGTTCTATTGGGAAGTTCGGTCAGTAAGTCGTAGTGAGCAAGTTTATGTAGTTTGCTCTCAAACAGCACGCGTTCAGTGATATCTTTACCCATCGATATATAGTGACTTATCTTGCCTCGGTTATTCCTGATAGGAGAGATAGTTTTCTCTTCATAAAGGATACTATCGTCATCTTGCCTTCGTGCGAGAACTCGGTGGATTGTCTGGCCGTTTTTTTAATTGCTCCTGAACTTTCCGTACATCTTTTTCATCATCAAGCGTCCGCTTAAGTAGCGTCGAAGACTGTGCGCCGATGATATCCTTGGATCTTACCCCCCCCGTAAATTTTTCAAACGCCTGGTTGACGTACTCTATGATGCCGCTGTGGTTGGTAATGACAATAGAGTCATTACTTTGCTCCAGCGCGCGAGACATGCTTTTGAGCTTTTCTTCGCGTTCAATCCAGTAAGTTACATCCCTGAAATTCAACAGTAACTCACTGCTGGAGCTATAGGTCGTTTCGGTAGCGATAAACTCAATATGCCGGGTCTTCAAACTACTTAGCTGGATACGTGTTTTAACCGGATGATGGTTGTCTTTTGCTTTATTCTCCCGAACTTCATCAACCAATTTTTTCATTTGTTCACGGTTTTTGTGTCCGTTAATGAGTTTAATCAGGTTTTTACCTTTGGCAGATTGCACATTTATATTGAGGATATGGCCCGCGGCTTTATTGATCGTATTGATCGTCATATCCTGGCTAATGGTAATCAACCCATCTGGAGCGTGTTCAAGTACGGTCGAGTATTTAAGTGCTACATCCTCAATGTCTTGCTTTAGACTCTTTTCGTGACGAAGCATGTGTAACAGGTGCCAGGCGAGCACAATGCAACCCGACACCAAGGTCATGATTAAGAGGGTAAATATGGCAAATTTCACCATACGTTGTTGAGAAAAGGCCAGCTCGAACACTGCCTCGTTCATGTTTATCCGAGAAATGATTGTCCACGGAAGATCTGTGCCGTCAAAGGGCAGAGTGAAAAGCTCATCTCCTATGAATTTGTCACCGGAAAAAAACGGGTGAATGTATAAAGATATTCACCTTGTAATACTTGGCCGCTTCCACTGAACTTGATTTGCTCCCACAGGGCAGGATGTGTCTGGAAGAAATCTTGGCCCCTGTGTATTTTGTCGCGATGGCATAAACTGCCAAGCACTATCAGATGTGGGGCCGAGCAGCCAGTTCCCCCCCTCGTTGTTGACTAGCCAGCTTTGGCCATCACTCCAGTTATATTGATTATCCAGCTCAGCGAGGTAGTCGCGCCCTTGATAGTTGAGTGAAATAAGCCAGCTCTCACCGTTGATTATAAAGTGACTTATGAAGCGCAACATGGGTTTGATCGGGGGGGTTTCTATTTGGCCGTTTTCCATGTTCAAGTCAAATTGCGAAGTATAAAAAGTATCGGGGCTGATCTGGAGCGACTCCTGAACATAGGGACGGTGGCTTTTGTCCTGAAGCTGTTTTTCTGGAATTCGGTATGCCTGGCCATCTTTCATGTTGATACGGATAACTTCAAGACCTTGAGCATTGATGAGCCGAATTTGATCATAATAAGCTCGGGGTTTGAGTCATCCGTTTGAACGTATTGGCCAGAATATCTTTTTGTTGGGCTGTACTGTGTGAATTGATACTTAGTTCATTAGCTTTTTGGGTTAAATAGCGTAGATCATCAATAATGGGCGCAAAATGGAGCCTGGTGATATGCAGTGCTGACTGATGAAGATTACGCTCTCTCTCCTGGATACGCTGCTCTAACTGGATGACATCTCCATGGTAGATGTAAAATGCAGCCGCTGCCGTTATTGATAATAACGGAAATAGCAGTGTTAAAAATCGGAGAAAAGCTAGCTTCATATATCATCCATGATGTCATTGAACGCCTATCTGCTAACAGTATAGTGTAGCAATGAAAAAAGACGCATATAAGCGGATGTGTTTTACCGATTCTTTTGATGAAATATTTTGTAACGGTATGATATTAAGTGGCTGATAACATTATGAGAAAAACTCATGTGAGAAGGATGGTTGTTGACAAGCTGGCTACTACTGCAATCCTATAAAAAAGTAATTTTGGCCAACATAAGGAGGAAATACTCTAATTTAATAGCCAAACTATTGACTGCAAATAAAAGGAAAGACTTATATAAAATAAGGTTAATTTATTGGGAAGGATAATATTGATTCTTATGATGTTGACTCATAAATAATAAGTTTATTTTGCTATAAACTTTTATATGAGTCTGGGTGCATCTTTTTGCTTGTATATTTTGTGTCATGTTAAAGTTTCTGAAATAAATAAGTGTACACCTTGGAACTTTTCACCTATTTTTCACCCTAATGATGCTATTAGAGTATATCTTTGGCGTGTTTAATGCGGGTGTGGTGTGAATAATAAACAAACAGGATTTGTTCGTCTTATCTATGCAACGAAATATTCGTGGCTGGGATTGTGTGCTGCCTGGCGTTGCGAAGCAGCTTTTAGGCAAGAATTGGTGGCATTTTGTGTATTGCTACCAGTAGCTCTGTTGCTGCCGGTAAGCGGACTTGAGAAGTTGATATTAATTGGCTCAGTGCTGGCGGTTATTGTGGTCGAGTTACTTAACTCAGCCATTGAGGCTGTTGTTGATCGTATCGGCCTGGAAAAGCATGAGCTTTCCGGACAAGCAAAAGATATGGGATCAGCGGCAGTATTGCTGACTCTTATAATGTCGATATTAACTTGGGTGTATATCGTTTATTCAAACTTAGTTATTTCGTAGCAAGTTTACTTACAGGAAGTAAAAATGACAGATATTGTCAAAAAACGGTTGGGTATTCTCTATCCTATCGGTGCCGCCTTATTAATTTTCCTTTTTATTCTCTCCATATCTCGTGTTGGCTTAAGTCTATGGCACAGTGATCGTGTCACGGAAGCGAATGGATGGTTTGATATATTTTTTAGCGGGATACGCATCGATATTGCGACGCTGAGTTACCTGCTTATTTTGCCCGGATTATTGACTTGTCTTTTTGCCAGTAATGGATTGATTGGCAGAGCATGGTTGTTTGTTCTGCGAGTTTGGTTGTTACTCGGTTTATGGCTGTTGGTATATATGGAACTGGCGACGCCTTCCTTCATCATGGAGTATGATGTTCGTCCTAACCGTCTGTTTGTTGAATACCTGGTTTACCCCAAAGAAGTATTTGGTATGCTCTGGAGCGGGTACAAACTCGAGCTGTTTATCGGTGCTGTTGTCAGTTTAGCGACAATATTTTTCGGTTGGAAGTTGACTCGTCATTTGGTGTCAGGCCTTGTATTTCCGCGTTGGTACTGGCGGATCCCTTTAGCTTTATTGGTTGTTGCAACGGGTGTTATGGGGGGCAAGATCAACCCTTGGTCACAGGCCGCTAAACCCAGCGATGGTCGCGTTTTCGACCGATCCACTAATGAATGATCTGGTACTCAATTCATCGTACTCGATGGTGTTTGCTGTAAAGCAAATGTCAGCCGAAGACAGTGCAAGTAAGTATTACGATAAAATGGATAACGAAGAGGTTATCTCACTTGTACGCCAGTCGACAGGGCGAGAGAGGCAAGATTTTGTCTCGAGTGAGATCCCTACTATGGCCTACCACCCTGCAACGTATAAGGGCAAGCCAAAGAATCTTGTTATCTTGCTGCAAGAAAGCCTAGGGGGGGCAAGATATGTCGGTGGTCTCGGAGGAATGCCGTTAACGCCGAATCTTGATGGGTTGATGCAAGAAGGCTGGAACTTCACTCGTATGTATTCGACAGGGGACACGTTCAATACGCGGTATCGAGGCGGTTATTACTGGTTTTTCTCCAACGCCTTCGCGTGCTGTGGTCAAACTTGGTAAGAGCCAAACCGGCTTTTTCACTATTGCGGGTCTATTGCGGAGTAAGGGATACCACACCCAATTTATCTATGGAGGGGAAAGCCACTTCGACAATATGAAGAGTTTCTTCCTGGGCAACGGCTTTGAGGATATGCAGGACTTTCCGACATTCAAGGATCCTTCATTTGTTGGTTCTTGGGGGGGGCGTCAGATGAAGATTTGTACCAAAAGGCCCATGAGCAGTTTTCAAAGCTGAATACCTCAGATAAGCCATTTTTCAGCTTGGTCTTTACGTCTTCCAATCATAGCCCGTTCGAGTATCCGGATGGACGTATAACGCCCTACAACGAGCCAAAGCAAACGCGCGAAAATGCGGCAAAATACTCCGACTATGCATTGGGGGAGTTCTTCAAGCAGGCAAAGCAATCTTCTTATTGGGATGATACCGTGTTTGTAGTGGTAGCAGACCACGATTCACGTGCCTATGGCAGTCAATTAGTGCCCATTGATAGCTTCCATATTCCTGCCGTTATTTTAGGCGAAGGGATTGATGCTAAAGAGGACTCGCGCTTGGCTAGTCAGATTGATATTCCTCCGACGTTGTTGTCACTCATTGGCGTTGATAGTTATAACCCGATGATAGGGCATGATCTGACACAAAACATTGATAGCAAGAACCTGCGGGGCGATGATGCAGTTCTATAAAAACTTCGCATGGATGGATAATAACAACGATGTTGTTATTTTCCAGCCGGATAGGGATCCGAAAGGGTTCTCATATAATGCGAATACAACAGATTTAGTTGAACAGGAACAGCCTCAACCTATGGTTAAGATGGCCCACGCGAATGCGCTCTGGGGTAGCCTTGCCTATCAGAATAGCTTCTATAAGCCTTTGCCTGAAAAATAGCACTTCAACACGTGGCAAAGCAGATGGTACTGCTTTGCCACCACTTTTATCGTCTTAATCCTCGTCCCTAAAGCTATTCTAGTCGCTATTTCTTAAGCAATTCACAAACAGCCTCGCCGACACCTGCAGCAGATTGTGGGTTCTGGCCTGTCACGAGCCGACCGTCGATGACTACGTTGCAGTCCAGGCCGGTTGCTCAATATAATGCGCTCCATTGATTATCAGCTCGTCCTGTAGCGAGAATGGCACAATATCCGTCAGCTGCACGGCGTCTTCCTCTGCATTGCTAAAAGCGGCAACACGCTTATCGCTAATAAGCAGAGAATCGTCTGAAAGCTTAAGGTTGAGAAGGGCGGCGGGACCATGGCAAATAGCTGCGACAATTCCACCTTGCTCATAGATGGTTGCTGCTTTGTCCTGTACATCGGGATCATCGGGAAAATCCCACATAGTGCCGTGACCTCCGGCAAAGACGATTGCTTGATAGTGGCTCGGATCAATGTCATCCAATGATGGGCTATTTTTCAAGAGAATGGTTAGTTCTGGTGTCGCCATAAAGCGAACATTCAGTTTGTCATCTTCATCCCAGCTCCGTGGGTCGACAGGCGTTTCGCCGCCCTGTATTGAAACGATGTCGACGTCGATACCACGATCGACTATAGCGTAGTAGGGGTGGGTGAGCTCTGATAGCCAGAAACCGGTCTTTTCATCTGTATCACCCATTTGGGGAGTGACTGGTCAATACAATTAATGCTCTTGCCATGCTCCAGGTTCCTCTTCATGAATTGTGAAGCCTAGTTGGTGCTATTACGAAGTTTATACCCAAACGACTTCAAGGTGTTTGGATGCTACCAATTGGTGCCTGATAGTTGGTCGGACAAAGCTAGTTGAGGTAGGGTATGAATACGGATATGGAACGGAGAATCAATGTGTATATCGGAGAAATAGCCAAGCGTACTGGAGCCTCACCAAAGGCAATCCGTTTATATGAAAACATCGGGTTGCTAACTGATGTTCATCGCGAAGGCAGCTACCGCGTCTATAACGCCGAAGATGTTGAGTTCGTTAAGCTAATCAAACAAGCGCAAATGCTAGGGATCAGTCTGTCGGAGTTACAGAAGCTTGTCGTGAGTCGCAACACGCTCGACTGGTACGAAGTGATGGCGTTGCTCGATACTAAGCAATGGCAAGTTGATGCTGAGATAGAGGCTCTGAAGGAAAAGAATAAGCGAATTTGTATCTATCGTTCGGAAATAGAGGAGTGTCTCCGGAACACAAATATCACCTAATAAAAGGTGATAATTGCTTATTGACTCTTCCCCTAGGGGCAAGGTTTATGCTGCCCCCAAGTTGAACAGGAAGAGCATTATGAGTAAAAAAATTCTGGTTATTAATGGAAACCCTAAAGAAAGCAGCTTTTGCCATGAGTTGGCTGAGCAATATGTTGTATCAGGACAAAGGAATCATGAGGTTAAGGTTGTTTCGGTTAGTGAACTGAAGTTCGATCTCGATTTGCACAGCGGTTATGACAAAGTCCAGTCTCTCGAACCGGATTTGGCGGAGTTTCAGTCGCTAGTGAAGTGGGGCCGAGCATGTGGTATTAATTCTGCCAGTTTGGTGGGGGGGAGGGATGCCCGCAAAATTAAAGGGGCTGATAGACCGAACATTCTTATCAGGATTTGCCTTCAAGTACCAAGACGGCAAGACGATACCAGACAAACTTCTTCGAGGCCGAAGTGCCGATATTATTCTCACCATGGATACCCCCACCACTTTACTATCGCTGGGTTCAGGGGTAATCCCATCTATAAACAATTAAAACGAACCGTGCTGGAGTTTTGTGGCATTACCGTACGGCCTGCAATGTACATAGGCCCTGTTATCAGTTCATCTAAACAGCAACGTACCAAGTGGGGGGGAGAGCAGGTTTTTGAACTTGCGGCTAAGTTGTAGCCCTATATATTATTGGCGAGTAAACACATGTTTTACTATATAAAGGTTATTACCTTTCGGTCTTGGGGTTTGGATGTGTGAAATGTGCCGAGAATTAAGTCTGCAATAGATAATATAAACACTAGGGGGGGCGGATATTTGCTTGCACCTGTTGCTAACCACTGTCAAATTTCAGTATCTAGTTGACGTGTATGGAAAATATTATGAAGTGGTTTGTCCGGATTGGTGTTGGTGTTATTTTCTTGCTGGTGTTGTTCGTGGGAGCCGTGATGTTGTTGCCGGCCCCCCCGACAGACCTGCGCCTGATGGTGAGCACAAGGTGGGGGGTGACTGAGTTTGAAGTCACCGAAGGTGATCAATTTGTTCATGTCACAGCCTGGTATCCGGCGACCGCAAGTACTGATGATGAACGATTACCTTATATGCCAGCTTATATCGCTGAAGCATTCGGCGTACAACAAGGGTTCCCGGGAGAGTTGATGACGGATGAACGTCCTACTGAGTCTATTATTAACGCTGAGGTGCTGGCCGGACAACACCCTGTACTCCTCTTTAATCACGGCTATGGTTCTTTTGCTCAACAGAACTTGACCAATGTGGAGCAGCTGGCGAGTCATGGTTTTGTCGTACTGGCATTAGGTCATCCCGGGCATAGTCTGGTTGTGAAGCGGGTCAATGGCGATTTAGTGCCTCAGAAGGCCAGTGTTGCTATCAGCGCTGATGATTTCAATGCCGAAATAGCAAGTAAAATTTCGGAACATATTGAGCGTATACGTCAGAGCCAATCGTTGGCTGAATGGAAGCAACGAGCGCAACAGTATGAGCAAGAGAGCATGAGCAAGGCGGTTAGCAACTTTCAGCCTTGGCTAAAGAATAACCAACTGTTATTAGACGCACTGCCAGACATTGCCAGCGGTGAACAATCAACGCGGTTAAGTGGACACCTTGATCTCGACAAACTAGCGGCGTTTGGTCACTCGTTTGGCGGTTCCATGGCATCACATTTGGCAATGAACGACGAGCGGGTGAAAGCCGGGGTTAATCTAGACGGACAGCACTTATCTTTCTCGTTTAATCCAAATAGTCGTGCGCCGGTTTGTTTTGCCTATACGACTGACACCCAGTTAGAAGGTGTGACTCATGATTATTCATGGATGGATCAGCAGGTAGCAAAGGCGAATTCGGGAGGGGGGGCTGTGAGGCCGTGTTTACGGGGGGGCTGCACACATGAATTTCAGTGTTCTGAATCATCTGCCACCACTGAAATACGTAGGTATTCTTGGCAGTATTGATTCAGAAGTCATGCATAATGCAAGTAATGCCTTGCTTGTGCAGTTTTTTAATCAACATCTGAGAGGTGGCCCGTCGTTGCAAGCGCCCGATGGCGTTGAGTTACGCGCTTACTAGAGTGTTGAATAAAAAAGCCCCGAACCAAGTCTTGTAAATAAGCAGGTTCAGGGCTTTGTTTTATTTAACTCTCGTAAGAAGAGAAAATCAATTTACCTCAATCGGTCCGCCAAACGATGTCACAGGTGGTACTTCGCCAGTGAATTTCTCGAAGTCAACCAGACAGGTATTGGCACTGGTTGCCTGAGCCAGCTCAGACGACGGGATATCCTGAGTCAGAGTGTTTGGATCGCCATAAGTACAGATGGCACCGACTTTTTCATTAAGCGGCCCATACCAAGCACCTTCTTCTATACGGATCACGCCGCGCGCATAGCTATCAGTTAGAACCGCACCGGCAAGAAGTTGGCCTCGGTCATTAAATACGCGAACGATATCGCCATTTTTAATGCCTTTAGCTGCCGCATCTTTCGGGTTGATATAAACAGGCTCACGGCCTTTCACTGCATAGGTTGCACGGTATTCTTCCGACTCACACATCTGGGAGTGCAGACGTTTGTCTGGGTGACAAGACTGCATCCAGAACGGGTGTTTGTCAGAACCCGGACCACCGTGAGAGCGCTCGCTTTTCTCGAACCACATTGGGTGGCCCTGACAATGTTCGTAACCGAAGCGATCGATTTTTCGGCTGGAGATCTCTATGAAGCCTGATGGCGTACCTAGCGCGTTGATCTCTGGATCTTCACGGAAGTCAGCATGACGAACCCACGGTTTGCCTTCACCAAAATCAAGTACACCTTTTTTCCAGAACTCATCAAATTCTGGCATGTCGAACGATGCTTTGTTCGCATTGCGGCAGTCTGAGTACAGTGAGCGTACCCCATTCCATTTCATCCATACCACGGGGTGTATTCCTTGTGGCGACCGAAACGGCGAGATAGCTCGGTAAAGATTTCAAAATCAGTTTTAGACTGATATAGCGGATCGACTAGTTTCTGCATCGCAATCAGACCTCGTCCACTGTATGAGCCGTAAATATCGATATCGTTACGCTCGAACTGGGTACAGGCTGGTAGCACGATATCAGAGAAGCGACAGGTTGCTGTCCAGGCGAAATCAACCGTCACAACCGTTTGTAGCTTCTGGAACGCTTGCTTCATACGGTTACGATCCTGGTGGTGGTGCCAAGGATTGTTACCGCTGATCACCATCATCTTGTAGTCAGGCAGGATGACTTTTGAACCGTTGTATTTGATTTCTTTCCCCGGTTCTAGCAGGCAGTCGACCCAGCGTGCAACTGGGATGGTACGGCTGTAGCCATTAAAGTCGTTGTTATCCCCACTTCGGTTTCTGACCTTGGTCGACATTAC
>LLEM01000091.1_pt1 | contig 21075 bp, 26 predicted proteins | sample 595841 | NCBI WGS metagenome assembly LLEM01 (sample SAMN02919313, study PRJNA255460) | bioreactor metagenome | biome: chemostat; feature: culture 2012_10.2; material: sediment; isolation source: day64 10degC chemostat 2012 inoculated with Wadden Sea sediment taken from... | place: Germany: Bremen ...
GGAAACGACAGAAACCTGCTCATCTAGACTATTTCGGTAGATACTTTCAAGCTTCCATAGCCAATCACCGACAATTCCCTGCACATCAAGTCCAAACTGATCCATCTGGGCATAAAACGGAATAAGGGCATTATCCTGAGACTGTAGATAAGGATCCCGGTTTGTACCAACGAAATAGCTTAACCCGAGATCCCCAATCACCTAGCATCTTACTGTACCTTAATGATACATCGACATGTTTCTCTTCTTTTGAGGATTCATATTCTGCGCTGGTTGAAACCGAGGGATCTGGTCTCAAACGTCCATCCTTTCCGGCAAATGTTCGTTCCCTAAAATAGGGAAGAAGAAACGCATCTAAGACACCCCCAGTTTTTGACCGATGTAATATGTAGCATTGGTTGACCAAGCTTATCTTCTCCATCCAGAGATTCGACAGCATCTGTCTGATTGATAACATCTACGAGGTGAATAGATTCAGTTACCCCCCCAGAAAACCTTTCCGATTCCTGCTCTAATCTCATAATCTTCTATCACACTTAATAACAGTAACTCTCTAATATCAAAATGAGAACGCTGGTCATCCATACTATCTAGACGTCCAAAGGGAACAAATGTCACAGAGGTATTTCCACCATGAAACCTCCAGTAAAACTCTGGCTGCAGGACTATTGAGCTTTGCCCCTTTTCTTGTCCTTGCTGGCCATCTTCAAAAAAATGCCGATGCTCCAAATTAACTTGGCCGTTAAATTCAAACGCCAAACTATTAAAACAAACCATTCCTATACCCAGGCCAACAATCCATGGCTTCATACCGCTGTTCCTTTCTTTTATCGAACTCTTTTCAGAATATTCTGGTTAAAATCACTGTCGGTCAAACCAATATTAAATGCTAACTTGTTCGTTTTTAGCAAAGTACTTTTCGCAGTTTGGTGATTCACCATATTCATAGAAAGTGCTCGCCAGAATTTTTCATCATACTGTTTGTAATCACTGAATGTCAGTGTTTTCAATAAGCTGTCTTTTCTATCGTAGAACTCAACTTTCAATGGTATATAACGTTTCTTTTCTATCCATGCAATTTGCCTTGTATAACCGGAGTTCTTGTCTAATGGGATTTGCTCTACAACAAATGTCGATTCCCCCCCGTCAATAAGTTCATCCTTTATGTATTTAAAAGTAAACTTCTCAATTTCAAATGAGTTCAAATCTTCATAAGCGAATTCACTCCCCCCCATAAAAGGACCCGATTTGTTTCTTGATGATATTCGTTTTACTCGCTTTAATGCTGGTAAGTAAAGCCATTGATCATCAGGCTCTATGGCATGTGAATGGCTTAATAATGCTGTTCCTTTTACATCTAAAGGCTGGTCAAAAATGGTTATCCCTTTATCACCATCATTATCAACCTCCAACGCACTCATCCTTAATACTCGAGTGCTCTGTTCCCCTTGAGAGTTTTTCAGAACCATTTCCATGGAAGAAACTGAATCACCCCAGCCCTTATCTTTCGCTTTACGGTGTTTTGCGATCTCTAAACCTCTATTGTCATCGGCCATTGTAATTGGTGAGAATAGCAAGCCAATCGTCATACAAATTGTTATTAATTTTTTGTTTATCATAGTTTAGCCCTTTGGCCTCTGCCATTATAATACGTCAGAGGCTACAAATTAATTCCTAATAGATTCCAGATTAACGTTATTAGTATCACTAATGCCTTTATTATCTTTTCTATCAAAAAAGATCAACAATGTCGGTAAAAATAAAAAATCAACAATAAGCGCAATGAAAATTATAATCGCACTCAGTTGACCCATATCAGAATTAAGACGGAAATCTGATGAAGCTAGTACAAAGAAACCGGCTCCCAAAACAACTGTTGTTATCCACAACGCTTGACCTACAGTATGAAAGGCATACCTTACTGCTTGTTCAGCATTCATCCCAGAATTACGAGCATGCTTGTATTTACTCAGAAAGTGGACAGCATCATCGACAACAATACCAAGAGTCAGGGTTACCACAACTGATAGACCTAGGTTTATTTCTCCAGAAATAACCCCCCCATATTCCAAAACCTATTATTGCAGGAGCCATATTTGGCACAAGACTAATCAAGCCAAGTTTTAGAGAGCGTAGCGCGAAGATCATCAATATCGATATCATTACTAGTGATATTGGTAATGATTTCATCATACTCGTCATATTGGTTTCGCCAATATGAGCAAACATCAAGGATGGACTAGATGCTAATATTTCATATTGCGAACCATTTGTTTCAAACCATGAATATATCCGATTTTCAAGGTCAACCAGTTCTTTACTTCCGAGGTTATCGATGGTTAATATCAATCGAACTGATGATTTATCAATATTAACCTGATTACTCAAATCTAAACCATAAGGAAGTGACATTTCATAAAGAAGTAAATATTGCGACGCCAGCTCTCTATTCGATGGCAATGCATAATATTGTTCATTGTCTCCGTGCATATTTTTGTTTAAACGTTTATATACATCTGACAATGTTGATACATGATCCATCTCAGGTTGTGTTCTAAGCCAATCTGTAAACTCGCCGAGAACTTGCATAAACGCAGGTTCTGCAATTCCTTGAGGCTCATTTGATTTGATTGCAACACTAATATTAGTCATACCGCTAATGCGTTCTTCCATAAAATCAGCAGCCTGACGGAACGGGCTATTGGTTGAAAAATATTTCACAGAATCATCATTGATGACATTTTTTGTCGTTAATATGCCAGCTACCGAAATAACAATAATAGAGAACGGTAACAATACTTTTCGTTGACGTATAACAAATTCAGCAAGCAAATCCATGATTGTTAATGATTGCTCACTAGATATAGTTTTAATCCTTATCGGTAATATCATTAATAGTGCGGGCAGCAGCGTTATAGACAAGATGCAAGCGATAATTACGCCAAGAGCAGCCAAATTCCCCAAGTCGCGTAGCAGGAGAGTCAGACATATTCATCATCAAAAATCCGACAGCTGTTGTTACTGAGGTAATTAAAATTGGCATATAATTTACGGAAATACTGTGTGTCAAGGCATCCGCTTTCGTTTTCCCTTCTTGCATCATTTTCCGCATCATTGCAATAATGTGTACGCAATCAGCAACAGCGAGTGTCATAACCAAAGTAGGAATGTTAACTGTCGCTGTACTTATAAACATTCCGAACCAGCCAGATATACCCATTGTTGATACAACAGTGAATATAATGACAAAGAGAGTTGCAATTACACTTAAAAAAGAACGCAGCATAACAGTAAGAAATACCAGAATCACAAGTAACATTAACGGTACTAACGTTTCACTGTCTTGTTGGGCTGATAGTATAAATGCATAGTCCATTGCAACAATACCAGCTTGATGGAATATCACATCTGGATAACGAAGCTGGTATTTTTCTACTAGACTGCCGACATGTTCAATTACCTCTAAAACTTCGGCAGTTTCGTCAATATCGGGTAGTTGTAAAGTGATATTGATAACTGACACATCACCTTTTTCAGAGATAACTGAATGCTTAATAACTGGTTCAGATAATGCTATACCTTTTACTTTATCTATCTGTGCCAGAGTTAGTGGCGTATCTTGGTAGAGCAAGTCTTCAACCAACAAATCATCACCAATAGCTTCAGTGTGTTGATAATTGGCAAGTGAGTCAACCCGACTAGAATATGGCGTTTGCCAAGCATCTTTGGTCATTTCTTGAATTAAAGTAAGATTCTCTTTCCTGAAGATGTTACCGTCTTTTGGTGCAACTACAATCGCAATATTATCAGCTTTGTTAAATGTATTTTGTATCTCATCAAAAGCTTGCAGCTGTTTGTTCGTACCATCAAAGAAAATTTGGTAATCACCTTTAAAGTAAAGGTTTTTAGCCCCAATCGTAGCTATAAGCACTAACAATAAGGTAAAGAAAAGTACTACTTTTGTTCGCATGATAGGCCATTCTAAAAATGGATGGATTTTATCATGCTGGATATTTATCTGTTTCATCGAAACTCCATTTGTGACGAATCGTCATAAATGATTGAGAAAAAACCAGCATCTGCTGGTAATTAACAATCAAAATAACAATGCTAGATAGATCTATCGCTGAATTACTTTAAATCCAGACCTTTATAACGAATCGTCACCAATGGCTAACCTTACAATTACTTCGATAGTATCGTAATTCACACCATTTATTGAACAATTACACTAAGCGACGAATTTCTTCATAAAATAGTTCTTGTTCAACTTTCTGCCACACTTTTTTATAATCATGTTCAGTTGAAAGAGGCAGCCACTTCAAGCCATCAAACAACATGTTAATATTTCCTAATAATGCAAACGATGCATTATGTTGCTCAACAGGCTGTTTTTGTACTGTATTGGTTGCTAAAGCATTATAACCAAATGCCATTGACCAGTTAGAAAAGACTATCGATTCTACGGTATACTCCGAAGTAAGAATCAGCTCTCCCTTATGTACGGCTTCGGTCACAATTTTGCTAACTAAGCTAGTCACTTGCTCTTCAAATTGTTTTAAAATTTTAACTCGCTCCACTGACGCTTTTTCAATTATCCAGGGCGAATTAGCAAGCAGAACACATGCTGTTAGTTCCGGTTCTTGAAGTACAAATGTTCGATAGGCAACGTGCATTGCAACCATTTTTTCTCTGGTACTCCCCCTGAAAGCTCATACCTCGAAATAGCATCTTTGCTTCTTTTTTGATTCCATCTATACAAAGTGCAATGATCACGTCTTCCTTACTACAAAAATGGTTGTAGATTGTCCCCCTTCGAATAGGCACTCAAAGCAGTAAGCCGGTCCATAGTTAAATTAGTAAAGCCTTGCTCTTCTACAATTGTTTTAGCCAATTGAACTAACTCGACTTCTCTATCTGCAATGGCTTGTTGCTTCTTAGTCAACTTTATTTTCGTTGGCAACGAATGCTCCCCTACCCATTTTATTGCGACTTAAATCAAACATCTATCGTAAACCGTTTGTAGCAAATCATCGAAATATTTCAATACTAACATAAATGTTATTTATACATCCGATAAAAGTGACGATTCGTCATATTTTGACGAAATCGATAATATCAAGTTCAATACAACAGTCAAGCTTAGTGTCAGCAGATTGTATTTTTTTCAATCGACTAGACATTTTGTTCCGAGACTATTTCAATTTCAGCAACTGAATATCGCAGGGCATTTGCCTAACCAAAGGTTCGCTAAGTGATAGCATAAACTGACGAAAGATATTGGACTGATGGTGGCCCAAAACCAATAAATCGACATCATACTGCTTTATTGCATTTGCCATCTGATCCTCAATATAGCCGGTATAGAACAAATGTTTATACAGCGGGTAATTGGTCCCTTTGAGCAGCCGTTTCATCTCTGCGACAGATTCGTAATGCTCGCTGTCGTCAATATTGACAGCATCAAACTCCCTGACGCCTTGCTCTAGGTGACCTAAATCAGGGTCAATATGGATCACGCTGAACAGTGCATGGTGGATGCGGGCCAGCTCTGCCGCCTTAAGCACCAAATACTCGGCATTTTCATCCAAATTCAGTGCCAACAGCACATGCTTATATCCCATGGAGTTCTCCTTCGAAAAGTCGCCGCCAATCGAGCGATTTCATAGCTACAACGGGTTATTAATCGTAGGCTATATAGAAAACATAGAAGATAATCCTGAAACATTGCTAAGAAGATACGACCAAACAGGTCAACGATCTTACGAACTAGATCTGACGATTAGTCAATTTGGTATATCGAGGGTAGAATAGCTTCTTCTTTGGTCAGTATCTTAGTCAACTCATCGGGCTGCAATGGGCGGCTAAAATAGTACCCCCCCTGTATCTCATCGCAACAATTTTTGGCTAAAAATTCCATCTGTGCTTTGGTCTCAACCCCTTCGGCAATCACTTCAAGTCCTAAACTGTGACCCATGGCAATGATGGCAATCACAATGGCTGTGTCTTCAGCATCATTGGGAATGTCTATAATAAAGTCACGATCAATTTTAAGCCGATCAATGGGAAAACGCTTAAGATAACTTAGACTTGAGTAACCAGTACCAAAATCATCAATAGCCAGACCGATTCCCATTCCTTTGATTTTTGCCATACATTGAATCGCATGTTCAATATTACTAATCAACATACTTTCAGTGATTTCCAGCTCCAGACAATGCGGTGCCAGTTTGGTTTCCTGCAGAATATCCGCTGTCACTTTTGCTATATCACTTTGCGCAAATTGCCTTGCTGAAAGGTTAACGGAGATACGCAGAGACGGATGCCCCCATTTCCTGCCACTTTTTTTGCCTGCTTACAGGCTGTCCGTAGCACCCATTCGCCAATTGGGATGATCAATCCTGCTTGTTCAGCTATAGGGATGAATGTGTCTGGAGGTATATTTCCCAAAACGGATGATGCCAACGCAACAAAGCTTCGCTACCAACTATCGTATCTGCACTCAAATTCAACTGTGGTTGATAAACGAGCTGTAGCTCATCATTAGCAAGTGCGCTGTGTAAGGACTGTTCTATTACGAGGCGATTGAGATCCCCCCCCATGCCCATCGAAACATTATAAAATTGATAGCACCCTTTGCCGTTATGTTTAGCTTTATACATGGCTGTATCTGCGAACTTGAACAAGCTCTCTAGATCATTACCATCATCAGGAAAGACTGATATACCAATACTGCAACTAATAGAAATGCTGTAACCGGATAACTGAAAAGGTTCGGTCAGTGACTCGAGCAGCCGTTTTGCAACAAGGGAAGGTGTATCCGTATTACATAGGTGAGGAAGCAAAATGGTAAATTCATCGCCTCCCAATCGGGCAATAATCAGATCACCCAATGAAGCTCTTTCAGCCTCGTCAGACAAACGTAAAGTCCCGAGCAGGCGTTGACCGACAGCTTTTAGTAATAAATCACCGACAGCATGCCCCCCCAATGTGTCATTGATGCGTTTAAAATTATCCAAATCAATAAACAACACAGCAAGTAAATATTGCTCGCTCTGGGCTTTTAGCAAAGCTTGCTCAACAAGCTGCTTAAAGTGGTAGCGATTTGACAAGCCGGTAAGACTATCTATCTCTGCCAGCCGACGTATCTTAGCTTCAGCCTGCTTAATTTCAGTTATATCATGAAATACATAGAGTATTTCGCCTCGAAACCCATTGGATTCCCCCCAATTTGGTAGCAGAAAAAAAGGACATGTTTATATTCGTGATTCCTTAGCGGAACCAAACCAACCTGACTTATTATTGCACCGTCATGTTCTATACTCTGAACCAGAACAGCTTTTTCACCTTCGCTTAAGTCCAAAAACTCCAATGGCTTAAACTCCAACAGCTCTTGTTCCTCCAATTCAAGCAAAACAGTAACGGCAGGGTTCATCATTCTGATTTCTCCTGATGTAGACGTTACAACAATAGCATCTTGCATACTTTGCAAAATCTGATCCAATTGATCTCGGGTAATAATAGTTCGCTTAAGATCATCCACCATTGTGCGATATGCTGCAGCTAAATCGCCTATTTCATCAGTACGATTAACAACTATTTGTGCCCCCATAGTCCCCCACGCCCAACACGCAAAAGTTGCTCCGTTAAGTTTACAATAGGAGCACTCAGGCTATGGGATAAAAACAAAGAAGCAAACAAAGCAACGATGACTAAAATGGTCCCCATAACCAACAGTGACTGCTGGCTCTCTGCTCGAATGATTTCGCCATTGTTAATTAGTACCTTATGGAGGTTATCAAGCTGGATTGACAATGATGTAAGCGGCATAGAGATATAAATACCGCCAATTGTCTCATCGAAAAATAGAACAGGTGCCAACACATAGATTAAATCGTTCTCGCTGTGGGAAACTAAGTTGCTAGGAATTCCTTTTAAGTCAGGTAGCAAATCAAGGATATTGCTACCACTCAATTCCAACTCTGCAGTTCCATCGTGCAGAATAGAGCCATTCTCATCGTAAACATAAACTTGCGTAATATCATACTCGGCGTACAAAGCATGGATCAGCTCACCAATTGCATTTACGTCATGCAATATCAGTGGATTAATTAGAGCACTAGCACTCATCGCTGATAGTTGATGACCACGTTGTTTGTACTGCTCAATGATAGCAAGGCGTAATACACGTTCGCTTTCTAGCCTCATATTGCTAATACTGTTAGATACTTGGTATCTGAGAGTCACTGATACCATGCCAAACATAAGCAAGACTAACAGGCCAATAACAATAAAGTACCTATAGCGAATACGCATATCAGCCACCTTTATTATAGCGATGTTCCATGCTTTCTCAGTTGCTCATGAAACCAGGTGAGTTCTCCTTCTTTAAGTAACTCATACCCAGTGACTCCTCGATAACGTTTCAGCTCTTTTATTTCACTAGGATTATTTGCTATACCCAACATTACATCTTGAAGTGATCGCTTAAGCGCCTCTGACAAGTCACTTCTAACCGCCCAAACAGCTCGAGGAAAAGGATCGGTACGGTGAAAAACACGTAATTTCTTCTTCAATCGGACGATCTTACGGTAGTATTCATCGTGCACGGCTACTGAGAGCTCCAGCTTGCACCCTCTCAGAGGAAACCCATTGGGCAATATTGACTTCTTTCTTTGCAAAGAGATACCCGATTTTGACCTGATCGAGTACAGTGTCTTTGCCATTGTTCTCAATCAAAGGCAACCCGTGAGACTCAAGTACCATCCGAGGAACAAAATAAGACGGTGTTGAATGCCGTGTTTCGAAAGCGATTGTTTTTCCTAATAAATCAGGTAGAGCGTTAATATCACTTGTTTTACTTGTGATAAAAAAAGTCTGGTAGCTTTTCATACCATTGCGCCACTCCTTCAGCAACAGATCCGCGCCTGCTTGCTCTTGGAGAACAATGCCGGTATACACAGACGCCGGTACGATATCAACATGACCGTCACGAATATAATCACTCATCTGCTGCTGACTTGTAGCAAAAACCAATTCCCAGCCTGAGACTCCCGCATCTTTTAGACGTCTTACCAAAAAATCACCGAGTGCCTTGTACTTTGGATAATCTTTTCGTGGATTGACAGATATGCGCCCTAACTTCAGTACATACCCTTTAGCCTGAGCTGAAGGATCGGTTTGATTAAGTTCAGGAGACGCCTGAACAGGCATGACAATACCGATCAGACAAACAGTAGCTACAGCAAAAAAAGTGCGAAAAACACATCGAAGCGAACTGATATCCATTCCAGTTTCCTTTTATTGAGCTTTATTCCGTTACCTTAAAAGTCATGTACGACTAGCTCCAACCTGCTTACCTCTTCCCCCCCACTGGAATCATGACTAAATAAGTAGACACTCATAGGTATCATTTTTGATGGCACTATACCTATACGTAATATACATATTAGACGTGAGACTATAATTATTGCGAATTTTATTTACACGGCAGCCACTTAGTCATTACAAAAAAAGCAAAAATTCACTTTTCATTCTCTTGCTATCGATGACTGATAATACTGATACCACCAGAGACTTGATGAAACAGACGCAGCGTCTCAGGTAAAGCCCTCCAAACACTATGACGATAGCTATTGACACTAATACCACTATTCTCTATTCCTTCTTAATCACCTGTCTCAGCGTAAGCCGCTATACTTTTGACTAACCAAAAGCGTTAAAACGCTACCAATAAAAACAAAGGTACAAGGCTATTTATGTTTCAAGAAACCTACATTGATTCGTTATCTATCTTTCTTGTTCTGGCTCTGGTTTTTTGTTCAATTAGCATCATGTTTGAATTTGGGTTTCGCCTTACCCGGCGTTTCGCCTCTAGCCAGATCAGCAAAGCCATCAGCCCGATGGCAACCGGGCTTGCCAGCCTTCTCGCCTTTATTCTGGCTATTACATTCAGCATGGCAGCCTCAAAAAACGACATCAGAAAGCAGCTGGTATTAAAAGAAGCCAATGCGGTGGGTACGGCAATACTGCGAACGGGACTGCTGGATGAACCTATCGGAGCCAAAGCCGAGAACTGCTAATCAAGTACGTCAATATTCGTGTCGTCGAAGATCAAAGCCAGGTGAAAAAAATTGTTAATCAAGTAATTAGTGAAAGCGAGCAAATCCAGCGAGATTTGTGGCAAGTCGTCGTCAATGCCCACCACAGCTCACCACCAATCCAAAGCATGTTATATATTGATTCACTTAATATTGTCTTTGATATCCACAGCGAACGGATAAACTACGGGCTGAGAGGACGTATCCCGCTCAGTATCTGGATAACGCTCACGCTTCTGACCTTCCTGACCATTGCGCTCAACGGCGTTCAGGTCGGCGCACAGGGAAAAAGCCGCCTGTTGGTTGCCGCTATTCCCTTCGCAATGTCCTTTTCATTGGTGCTCACTCTGATCATCGAACTCGATCGACCGGTTCGAAGTATTATTGAAATCAGCCAACAACCGCTGATTGATTTACGTGACAGCCTTAACAATGAACAGCAAACCAGGGATACCTCCCCCTTAGCGTCAGCATTATTCGATAGGCTGTTACGAGTATTTACCATCACAAAGGCGTAACCAATTTCACCCACAAACACATTCATAGGGGGGGCGGGAACTCACATCGAATACCATTTCAGTGACTTATAACAACACCTATTCCCGCAGCTCAAAATCTGGAATGCACATCACCATTACAAGCCGTAATTAGCATGTAATGACTACCTTTTGCTGCTATTAATAATCTACACCAGTTAGCCAGCATACAAGGAGTGTATTGAATCATTACTATGGATAAGAACACAAAACGGGTTAGGCAAAAATTGAAATATCAATCCCAATCCGCTCTGAAAAAAACAAGAGACTCATTTCTAAAGAGATACGATCAAGCTGCTTAGATCTTATCTGCATCAACAAAAATCCCCGCGACAATTGCCGCGGGGATTTTATTTATGAATCATGCAGATAAATTAATTGCACTTACTGACCGACATATACGGCTCCCAGCACAACACCGCGAGGCGGTAATTCAATCTTGACCGGCTTATCCTCGTCTTTCTGCTGCACTGAATCACTATCGCTAATATCTTGAAATTGCGATTTTTGATCTCTGTTCAGGGCATCCCTACTGGCAAAATAGTCAAACGCTACTGCCGACAATGCAAGACAGAATACCGTTACGTTAATTGACATCCAATGTCTCCTTGAGTTAAGCCACTCTTTACTAGTTCATAAGCAAGTTTAGAGCCAAATCTCTCTGGAGATTGGGATTATGTTTCGCCGCAACTAGCAACACTGCTGTAACCATAGGATGACTAGTTAACCTAGACATTAACTTTCCCCCCCATAAAAAAACAGCCGTTGCATCTTGCGATGCAAAAGCTGTTTGCTCTGGGAGTCTTATAAACTTGGAAATACTTATTCCAGTACCCGCTCGATCTCCTGCAGGCTGGATGGATCATCTATTGTAGATGGCACGACATATTGCTCGCCGTCGGCTATCTGGCGGATCACCCGCCGCAAGATCTTACCGGATCGTGTTTTCGGCAGACGATCGACAATCAGCGCTCGCTTGAAACAGGCTACAGCACCAATTTCCTGCCGCACTTTTTGCAACAACTCATTCTCAATAGCACCACCTTCAGACACGTATCCGTCTTTTAGCACCACCAGCCCCAATGGTAACTGGCCCCTTGAGATCATCATGAATACCAATTACCGCACACTCTGCAACGGCCTCATGACCACCGACAACTTCTTCCATCTCGCCAGTAGACAGCCGGTGACCGGCAACGTTGATCACATCATCAATGCGCCCCATCACAAACAGGTAACCGTCTTCATCAATATAACCACCGTCACCAGAAACGTAATAGCCTGGGAACTGACTAAGATAGCCTGATTCAAAACGATCGTGGTTCCGCCAAACTGTGGGCAGACAACCCGGTGGCAGCGGGCGCTTAATGGCGATGTAACCCTGCTCGCTGGCTTTTTGTGGCTCGCCTACTTCGTTAAGCACTTCTACCAGATAACCCGGAACAGGTTTGGTCGCCGAGCCCGGCTTGACGGAAAAATTTTCCAAACCAATCGGGTTACCGGCAATGGCCCAGCCCGTTTCAGTCTGCCACCAATGATCGACCACCGGACGCCCGGTCTTGCTTTCGACCCATTCCAACGTTGGCGGATCCAAGCGCTCACCAGCCATAAAAATGGTTTTCAATGATGGCATTGAATATTGATTCAGCAGCTCGCCAGCTGGGTCTTCTTTCTTGATTGCCCTGAAAGCAGTCGGTGCCGAGAACAGAACTTTGACTCCATATTCCTGACAGACTCGCCAGAAAGCGCCCGGATCAGGGGGGGTACGCACCGGCTTGCCTTCGTACATGATAGTGGTACAACCGTGGATTAACGGCGCATAGACAATATAGGAATGGCCAACCACCCCAGCCGACATCCGATGCAGCCCCAGTACACATCCCCCCCCGGCTTAACATCATAGATTGTCTCCATGCTGTATTTCATCGCGACAGCATGACCACCATTATCACGCACCACCCCCCCTTGGGTTTGCCCGTCGTTCCGGAGGTATAAAGGATGTAGAGCGGATCGGTTGCCTTCACCGGCACACAGTCATGCGCTTTGGCTGTACGCAATAATGCTGACCAATCCTTGTCGCGTTCCTGATTCAGATCCGCCAGGCACTGTTTACGCTGATGAACCACTACATGATCAGGTTTCCAGCGGCTATCCATAATGGCCTGATCAACCAGCGGCTTATAGGGAAGCACCTTGTTAATCTCAACACCACAGCTGGCCGTCATGATCACTTTCGGCTCGGCATCTTCAATACGCACCGCCAGCTCATTCGGGGGGGCAAAGCCACCAAAGACGACCGAGTGAATGGCACCAAGACGAGCACAGGCCAACATTGCCATCGCCGCTTCCGGGATCATCGGCATATAAATGACTACCCGATCCCCTTTGGTAACACCCAGGTTTGCTAGCATGCCAGCAGTCTTGGCGACCTGATCACGCAGAACACGATAGGTATAGCGGGCTTTCTGACCTGTGACAGGGGAGTCATAAATCAGTGCGGTTTGATCACCTCTGCCCTGTTCAACATGGTGATCCAAGGCCAGGTAAGCGGTATTGAGTTCACCATCGGCAAACCATCGCTCGATACCCTGTTCATCCTGGCTGAGGATAGTTTGAGGAAATTTGAACCAGGCAATATCTTCTGCCTGTTGTTTCCAAAATTCTTCCGGCGCAGTTTGTGCCAACTGATATTGTTTCTGATATGCAGACATATTGCTTCCTCCAGTATGTCCTGACATTGCTTATTCAAAGGATCTTATTCAAAGACATTAGAGGGAACACGTACAAAGCCCTCCATCAAAATGCGAGCGCTGCGGCTCATAATGGCTTTCTCGACTACCCAGCCTTGGTTTGCCTGTTTGGCTTTCGCGCCCACTTTTAACGTTCCGGACGGATGCCCGAACGTCACCGATTCTTTTTCACCACCTCCAGCCGCAAAATTAACCAACGTCCCCAGGAACACAGGCAGCTGATGCAATCGCGACGGCTGCCGTCCCCATCATGGCGTGATGTAACTTACCCATCGAAAGGGCGCGAACCAAAATATCCACCTCACTGTCAGCAACGGTTTTACCACTCGAAGACTGATAGGTTTTCGGCTTGGAAACAAAAGCGATCTTCGGCGTATGCTGACGCGTCTCAGCGTCTTCAAGGCGCTTAATCAACCCCCATTTTCAACGCCCCCGTAGGCACGAATGGTCTCGAACATCGTCAGCGCTTTATCATCATTGTTGATGCCATCCTGCAGTTCGGTACCGGTATAACCAATCGCCTCGGCATCGACAAAAATGGTCGGAATACCCGCATTAATCAGTGTGGCATTGAAGGTGCCGATTCCCGGCACTTCAAGATCATCAACCAGATTACCGGTTGGAAACATCGAGCCATCGCCGTCAGCCGGATCCATAAAATCCACCTGAATTTCGGCTGCAGGGAACGTCACCCCGTCGAGCTCAAACTCACCGGTTTCCTGTACAACCCCCCCATTCACAATAGGCACATGTACAACGATGGTTTTCTCGATATTAACTTGCCAAACACGAACCGTGACGATGCCATTATCGGGAATACACCCTTCTGGAAGCAGGCCAGCCTGAATAGCAAACGGGCCCACCGCCGCAGAGAGGTTTCCGCAGTTACCGCTCCAGTCAACAAAGGGCTTATCAATCGACACCTGACCAAACAGATAATCAACATCGTGATCAGCCTTGCTACTTTTGGAGACAATAACCGTTTTGCTGGTACTCGAGGTAGCACCGCCCATACCATCTATCTGCTTGGCGTAAGGATCCGGGGCTGCCTATAACTCTCAGCAGCAACTTGTCACGAGCATCGCCAGATACCTGAGCTTCAAGCGGCAAATCTTTCAAGCTAAAGAACACACCCTTGCTGGTACCGCCACGCATATAGGTGGCGGGCACTTTGATTTGCGACAGGGGGGGTTGTGATTGGGGGGGTCGTAACTGGAACGTTGAGTTTGTCATTATCATCTCCCCCCCCTATTGAGCCAAGAAGTCTTGGGGCAAAGCGCTGCAACACACCGCCAGCTTCATAAACGGCCACTTCATCAGCCGTATCAAGACGACAGGTGACTGCCACATCGACTTTTTCACCGTTGGCGCGAGTGATCACCAAAGCTAAATCTGCACCGGGTGTTATCACACCGATAACGTCGTATAGCTCGGTACCGTCCAACTCCAGGGTGTTACGGTTGATGCCCTGCTTAAACTGCAGTGGCAGTACGCCCATACCCACCAAATTAGTTCGGTGAATACGCTCGAAGCCTTCAGCAGCAATAGCCTCTACCCCCCCGGCCAAGCGAACTCCTTTCGCCGCCCAATCACGGGAAGAGCCCTGACCGTAATCCGCACCTGCCACCACAATCAAAGGCTGTTTGCGGTTCATATAGGTTTCAATCGCTTCCCACATGCGAGTAACCTTGCCTTCCGGCTCAATACGAGCCATTGACCCCCTGCACAACTTCGCCATTCTCTTTAACCATTTCGTTGAAGAGTTTAGGGTTGGCGAACGTGGCACGCTGCGCCGTCAAATGATCACCTCGGTGCGTTGCGTAAGAATTAAAGTCCTCTTCCGGCACCTCCATTTTGGCCAGATACTCCCCTGCTGCGCTGGAAGCCAGAATCGCATTAGACGGCGACAAATGGTCGGTCGTAATGTTGTCACCCAGAACCGCCAGTGGACGCATGCCCGACAGCGTTCGTTCTCCCGCCAAAGCACCTTCCCAATAAGGTGGGCGGCGAATATAGGTACTCATTGGACGCCAGTCGTATAGCGGATTACTGTTGCGCGCTTCATCGTTCAGCTTAAACATCTGGATGTAGACCTGATTGAACTGCTCCGGCTTAACACACTTACCGACAACCGCATCAATTTCTTCATCACTTGGCCACAAATCATTGAGGTAAACTGGATTACCCTGATTATCGGTACCAAGGGCATCACGCTCGATATCAAAGCGAATAGAACCCGCTAACGCATAAGCAACAACCAGAGGTGGTGAAGCCAAAAACGCCTGCTTGGCATAAGGATGAATACGACCATCAAAGTTACGGTTACCGGACAGTACCGCGGTTGTATATAGGTCACGATCGATGATCTCTTGCTGGATTTTGGGGGTCCAAAACACCACTCATGCCATTACAGGTCGTACAGGCATAACCAACAATACCAAAGCCCAATTTTTCCAGCTCTGGCAGTAGCCCTGCTTCTTCCAAATACAACTTGGCGACTTTCGACCCAGGGGGGGCAAACGACGATTTCACCCAGGGTTTACGGATCAAGCCCAGCTCATTGGCTTTCTTCGCCAACAGAGCGGCAGCTATCACGTTGCGCGGGTTACTGGTGTTGGTACAAGAGGTGATGGCGGCAATAATCACTGCACCATCAGGCAGTTCGCCCTCTTTCTCTTCCCATTCGCCAGAAATCCCGCGAGAAGCAAGCTCTGAAGTCGGCAGGCGACGATGAGGATTCGACGGGCCCGCCATATTGCGGGAAACTGTCGATAAATCGAATTCCAGCACTCGCTCGTAAACCGCACTCTCCAGAGAGTCTGCCCACAAACCCGTTTGCTTGGCGTATTGTTCCACCAGCTCGACTTGCTGCTCGTCCCGACCTGTCAGTTTAAGGTAATTTATGGTCTGCTCATCGATATAGAACATACCCGCAGTGGCACCATATTCTGGCGTCATATTGGAGATGGTCGCGCGGTCACCGATGGTAAGATCTTTAGCCCCTTCGCCAAAGAACTCCAGATAAGATGACACCACACGCTCGTTACGTAAGAATTCGGTGATAGCGAGAACAATATCGGTGGCAGTAATACCAGGTTGGCGTTTACCTGTCAGCTTTACACCCACAATATCCGGCAGACGCATCATGGAAGGGCGCCCTAGCATCACCGTCTCCGCTTCAAGGCCACCAACACCAATTGCGATCACACCCAGCGCATCAACGTGCGGTGTGTGGCTGTCGGTGCCGACACACGTATCGGGGGGGTAGGCGATACCGTTCTTGGCCTGAACCACTGGCGACATTTTTTCCAGATTGATCTGGTGCATGATACCGTTACCCGCTGGGATCACGCTGACGTTTTCAAATGCGGTTTTACACCACTCAATAAAGTGAAAACGGTCTTCGTTGCGACGATCTTCTATCGCACGGTTTTTATCAAATGCATCAGGATCAGAACCAGCATGCTCAACCGCCAACGAGTGGTCGACAATCAATTGTGTTTCCACAACCGGATTGACCTTCGCCGGATCGCCACCCTGATCGGCGATGGCATCCCGCAGACCTGCCAAATCTACTAAGGCAGTTTGCCCCAGGATATCGTGGCACACCACTCGTGCCGGATACCATGGAAAATCAAGGTCGCGCTTACGTTCGATGATCTGCTTCAGACTGTCTGTTAATGAATCCGGATCGCAGCGTCTGACCAGCTGCTCGGCCAACACGCGCGAGGTATAGGGGAGCGTCTCGTACGCGCCGGAGGATATATCGTTTACGGCTTCTCGGGTATCAAAGAAATCAAGCCCGCTGCCTGCAAGAGGCTTACGGTATTTTGTATTAATATTCATAGCTTACATCCGTGAATTTACTGCTCGCAGACCTATCAGGCGATTGGCCCTCCTCCCTTTTAAGGGAGGAGTTTGAGGTGCTACTCCTTGGCACGAAGTCTGTATTCAAGCGTTAACTGCGCTCTTCAATTGGCAGCCAATCCTGATGCTCCGGCCCTTCGTAATCGGCACTCGGACGGATAATCCGGTTATTGGCACGCTGCTCATAGACATGGGCAGCCCAGCCTGTGACTCGGCTCATAACAAAGATGGGGGGGTAAACAACTTGGTCGGTATCCCCCCCATGAAGTGATAGGCCGAGGCATGGAAAAAGTCAGCGTTACAAAACAGTCCCCTTTTCCCGCTTCATCACCTGCTCGACACGCTCGGAGACCGCATACAAATGGGTGTCACCGACATCGGCAGAGAGCTTTTCCGACCATGCTTTAATTAAAGCATTTCGGGGGGGGTCAGATTCACGATAAATCGCATGACCAAAGCCCATTATTTTATCTTTGTTGGCTAGCATCTGCATGATGCCGCCTTCTGCCTCATCCGCTGTCTGCCACTGTTCGATCATCGCCATGGCCGCTTCATTGGCACCGCCGTGCAACGGACCGCGCAAGCTACCGATAGCAGCCGTGATACAGGAGTGAAGATCAGACAATGTCGAAGCACAGACACGAGCGGTAAACGTCGAAGCATTGAACTCATGTTCGGCATACAGAACCAGCGAGCAATGCATAACCTGCTTGTGCAGTTCTGACGGGGGGGTCTTGCCTGTCAGCATCTCGAGGAAATAGCCGCCAATGCTGTCCTGACTACTATTAGCAGTATCAATACGCACACCATCATGACTGTAGCGATACCAGTAACAAATAATGGCCGGTAGCATAGCAAGCAAGGTATCGGTTTTTTCATCCTGCTCGGCAAAATCGAGTTCCTGATCAAGATTACCTAGCATCGAACAACCGGTACGCATGACATCCATCGGGTGGGCGTCAGCCGGAATCGCTTCCAGAACCTGGCGCAGTGATGGTGGCAGTCCACGGGCACTCTTCAGTACCTGCTTATAACCATCCAGTTCAGCTTGAGTCGGTAATTTTCCCTTGAGTAACAGGTGCGCTACTTCTTCAAATTCGGCATGGTTTGCCAAATCAGTGATGTCATAGCCACGGTAAGTCAACCCCGTCCCGCTTTGGCCAACAGTACACAGTGACGTTGTTCCGGCGCTTTGACCTCGCAGACCCGCACCGCTCAATGACTTCTTATCGTCTTGCTTCTTGTCCTTGTTCGTATCAGCTACGGCTATAGCAGTCATAGCAGACTCCTTATTTTGTTCACGTTAATCCATTGCGATTTCGCTAGCTACAGGTGAAACTCGTACCCTTCGAAATGGCAGCGACTGAATCAGTACTAAATAAATAGTCAATTATTAGTAATATTATTATAGGTATTAAATTTCTTAGGCTTCCCGCTTATTAGCGAGCTGGCTTCCCCTGCCTATTTATTATTAATGCTGTTATCTACGTTTTTATTATTTTTGATTATCTTGTTGTTATTAAACTTATTATTTAATAATAAGGTGACACCTACTACACTCGTTGCTTTATATTCAGTAATTAAATTCTGGCTTACTTTCCGTTGAACAGTTTATCGAGCTTCTGCTCATAGTCGTGGTAACCCAAGTAATGGTAGAGCTGTTCACGGGTTTGCATCTGATCAACCACATTACGCTGATGGCCATCTTTCCTTATATGCTGATAGACATTCAGCGCCGCGAGGTTCATCGCCCGAAACGCGGACAACGGATACAGCACCATGTCGACACCACATTCTGCCAGCTCTTCACCACTGAACAACGGCGTTTGACCAAACTCGGTAATATTGGCAAGAATCGGCACTTTCACTGCATCCGAAAACTGCTGATACTGTTCAAGTGTATTGATGGCCTCCGGAAAAATCATATCTGCGCCAGCTTCGACACAGGCTATCCCCCGCTCAATGGCTGCATCCATCCCCTCCACAGCCAGCGCATCAGTACGTGCCATAATGACAAAGTCTTCATCAACACGGGCATCGACAGCTGCCTTGATACGGTCAACCATTTCCTCCTGGCTAACAATGGCCTTGTTCGGACGGTGGCCACAACGCTTCTGTGCAACCTGATCCTCCATGTGTATTGCCGCCGCTCCCGCTCGCTCCATCTCTTTGACGGTACGGGCAATATTAAATGCGCCACCAAAACCAGTATCGATATCAACCAACAGCGGCAAGGTCGTTGCTGCGGTAATTCGGCGTACATCTTCCAGAACATCATTCAAGGTTGTGATCCCCCCCAGATCCGGCAGACCATATGAAGCATTGGCAATCCCGCCGCCTGACAGATATATGGCCTGGTGTCCTACCTGCTCGGCCATCATGGCGCAATAAGGGTTAACAGTGCCGACAATCTGTAGCGGATGGTTGGCAGCAACGGCATGCCGGAAGCTTTTCCCTGGACTCATGAGGCTATCTCCTTGTCATCTTTCAGTTGTTGTTCAATCAGCAGGCGGCTACGCATAATATGGCGTCGCATCAGCATTTCCGCCAACTCTCCATCTCTTTCCCGCAATGCGGCAAGTAAATGGAAGTGTTCATTCAAAGCTTGTTGTGGGCGCGAATGCGAACGCTGAGACTGATAGCGATACATTCGGAGCAAATGATAGAGTTCATCGCACAACAAACTGATTAATTTGCTATTTCGACTGGCTTTGATAATCCGGTAATGAAAATCAAAATCACCCTGCTGATGGAAATAAGAGGCGCCATCAACCTGTTCGATATGCTGCTGGTGGGTTTCCAGCAACAACTGCAGGGCATTAATCTCTTCGTCGGTAATATGAATACAAGCCAGACGGGCAGCCATGCCTTCCAGGGCTTCTCTCACCGAGTAAATTTCAATCAGTTTTTCCTGAGTCAGGGGCAACGACTCTCGCCCCCCCCACATGCGGCACACGTTCCACCAAACCCAGAGACTCCACCCGCATCATCGCTTCACGCAACGGACCTCGCTGACGCCAAAGCGGCGGGCTAACTCAGGTTCAGAAATCTTACTGCCAGCCGGGTAATCACCGTTCACGATTAAATCAATTAATTGCTCTGTCAGGTTCTCTGACTTGGTGAGCTCCTTGGCAATCCCGTTTCCAGCAAGATTGTCGACAGTTTCAAGTATTACATCTTGTTTGGTCATCATCATTGTCAACAATTGGTTAACTTACGAACAAATTTAGCCCTAAAAACGGCTTCAATCAAGTAAATTGTTAACAATATGTGTTAGACCTTAGTCTAGATTGTTAACAATCATCCAGAAAAGACAGGGGGAAAAAATGCACACAATGCAATGCTCAAAGAATATCTACGTGAATAACAATATTATATTTTTGAAAGACATAACGCCCGACATGAGAAATGTCACGCAGAACAACTTTTTCAAATTGACGCCATCTGATTAATCGCATCACTATGATGCTTTTTATCATCATAGTGTTTGGATGAGTTCGAAAGGGTATTAGCAAATACTGCTGATGATTCATTTCTTGCTCAATCATAGCAAGCAAGGGAAAGGCATGAGGAAAGGCAAGATATTAATTGTCGGCGGATACGGTTCTGTGGGTCGAGTTATCTCAGACACCCCTAGGTAAACGATTTCCCCCGAGAGGTAATCGTGGCAGGCAGAAACCTTCAACGGGCAGAGGCACTATCATCGAAACTAAACAACAACGTTATTCCGTTAGAGTTAGACATTAGCTCGGTCAATTGGGAGGATAAGCAGCTCAACAATATTAGCCTCGTCATTATGTGCATTGACCAAAGTAGCACTCA
>LLEM01000092.1_pt1 | contig 21065 bp, 22 predicted proteins | sample 595841 | NCBI WGS metagenome assembly LLEM01 (sample SAMN02919313, study PRJNA255460) | bioreactor metagenome | biome: chemostat; feature: culture 2012_10.2; material: sediment; isolation source: day64 10degC chemostat 2012 inoculated with Wadden Sea sediment taken from... | place: Germany: Bremen ...
CTGCATGCTCATGGATGCAATCTGACTAACTTCCTGTTCGATGCCGGAGATATCGTTGCCTGTCTCTTGCGATTGGTCCACACATCCGTGAATAAGTGTGCAGCTTTGTTTCGTCGCTTCGCCTGCATGTTTGGCTCGAGCTTGCAGTTGATCGATAATAGTGATGATTTCACTGGTTGATGCTTGTGTTCTTCCGGCAAGGGTACGGACTTCATCGGCGACCACTGCAAAACCACGGCCTTGTTCACCTGCTCGTGCGGCTTCAATCGCGGCATTCAAGGCTAGCAAGTTGGTTTGTTCGGCAATTCCGCTGATCACATCAACGACCATGCTGATACTGGCTGAATCTTTCTCAAGCTGCTCAACCATGTTGCCAGCATCTTCGATAACTTCAGCGACTTGTTGGATACTTTGGATATTGTGTCGTACGGTTTTACCGCCGCGATTGGCATTTTCAGTGGCGGTGGTTGCTGAGTGAGAGGCATCTTCTGTGTTGCTGGCAACTTCGTTGACTGTTGACTGCATTTGGTTCATTGCTGCTGCAATCATGTTGATTTCATCTTGTTGCTGCTTCATGCCCTGCGAGGTTTGTTCGGATACGGCGCTGACTTCTTCAATCGCAGCACTTAATTGGGTAACAGCACTCGATATATCATGAATCAGATCACGCAACTTGTCCTGCATTGAGACACAAGCTGATGCCAGCTTGCCTAATTCATCATTGCCTAACGTATTGAGATCAAGCTGATAAGTGAGATCGCCAGCGGCAATTCGCTCAGCCATTTCTATTGTTGTATTTAGTGGTTGGCAGATTTGACGAGTAAGGAACGCTGTCATCGCGACCATAAAGCCCAGAATAATGACAATACCGGTAATTGTTAAGGTGTTTGCCTGTGATACACGATCTAAGACTTTTAACCGATCTTCAGCAGTGTAGGACTGGTTGAGTTCAAACAGGCTTTGCAGAGTTTGGTCCAATTTTAGGAAACTATCAAAACTCCTTAATACGAGCTCGTTCGCGCGTGTGGTCTCTTTGGCCTGAATGGCGGCAATAAATGCGTTTTGCTGTGTTTTGTAGCTTTGCCAGGCATTGTCGACAGCATTGTAATGCCTAACGTCTTCTTCACTCCACAGGGTTTCTTTGTATTGCGCGAGCTTATTCTCCATCTCGCTCATCATTTTGTCGTAGTCGTTTAACCAGGAATTGATGTTTGGATGGTTGATATTAGGAATGAGAGAGAATTGGTCTTTACGAATCGTGGCAGCATCTGTCTGCATATCTTTTACTAAAACAATGCTAGGTAGCGATGTATCTGTTAGTACTAACACACTGTCTTTTAATTTTCCGACTTCAGAGGTTAAAAAGCCCCCCCAACGCGGCGATTGCGATAGAGATGACGATAAATACGGCGCCAATCTTTCTTCCGACTGACAGGTTCTTAAAGCTCATATGGTAGAAATTCCCGAGTTATTGCATGGGACTATAATTTAGTCTCATTATGAAATAGCGGGCTATGTTATTGGTTGAATATTTGTGTTCAATTAGGGAACGTGAAAATTGAGATATTCCTCCCAACTATTGATTTGATGGGTTTAGGGAATAGTGTAGGGCGTCGCCTGATATTTATGGTAATAATACAATACACATTAGTGTTCTAATCTGATATGAATTTCTCCTTATTCGTATGGTATTTAAATCTAGCCGCTAAACTTAATGGGAATGTGCGTGCAACGTAGATTTATTCTATTGATGTTATCAACTTGTCATTGTTTGAAATTCCTTTAACTTTATTTGTGTGAAATATTAATACACTGTGTGAGTTGTTTTTAGTCCGTATTTTATAAAGTGATATCATAGAAACATCGGTTGTTGAAAAAGTGATTATTTTCCGGCTCAGCCACTCATTTATTAGCTTTCACTATGGCTGAGTATTTACTTTATTTCTAGAATTCCCTGAAAGCATCATTTTGGTGAATAGGTAGTAAATTAATAAAAGGAAATGACATGAGTAAGATCTTATACCCTGTAGCAGGTATAACTTTCTTGACGTTTAGCGCATTCGGTTACTCGTCAAACCTCAGCCAGACAGACACAATATCCGATATCATCCAATCCACAACACCCTATTTTCAGCAGGAATGCCATTTATACGGAACGGAAGAGTCGTTACCTGATGGCTGTGGTTATTATGTTTTAAACCTGACAGATGTAAGCAAAGATCAACGAAAAGCATTTACATATGGGTTGTTGGGTCTTGGGGTAGAAAGTGAAGCTGTATTGGTTACAAAGCCGAACGACCTCAAAAAAAGAGAAATCTACCTTCTTGATAACATGGATACAGACTATATCGTTTCAAGCCTAGTTAACGATCTTAGCAAGCGAAGTCGGAGTCGACGTTCAACAGCTCAAGACAGTGGCAGTGTGATGGAGTTTGTTCTTCATCGACGCTTCAATGTCGAGCGCCAGAATAAGGGTAATGTCACTTTAAAATATAAAGTTCGCTATTACAGCAAGTCCCCATTTTATGCCCGTTCTGGCGACAAGGATAAATATGTAGAAATTGTACTTGCCGAAGGTTCAGGCGTCGATATGGGGGGGATGGAGGGTAGCTGGTCTGATATTTATCGTCGTTGGTACCATAACAGCAACACTAGCTACGTTTACAATGAATATCTTGATGCAGTTGATGTTGATATTAAAGTTAACGACAAAGCGAAGCTGCAGTCGGGGCAAATATACCTTAATGACCTATATCCAAGGATGCAGGATCAAGTTGAATCTAAAATTGAAAAAGAAACCAGTACTAGTATCAAAGTCGGTTTAGGTTTCTCACCGAAGATTCCGATCAAGGATATTGAATATAGCTTTACCGACAAATACAGCATCACCAATAAAAAAGAATTTGGCTTGGTAACCAAAACGAACAGCGATGGTTACAACATCAAATACGTGAACAACAAATATGGTTCGGCTGTTAAGGCTGTTAATGGGTTTTGTAATCTGGGTACGGCAGATGGTTGGTGCTGGGATTATGATGAGCGTCGTGGTAACCCATGGGACTTTGACAAGCTAAGAGCGAATAACTCGCTCGCCATCAGTGGCTACGGCCTGATTTTGTTGCCAAGATTGCAGCGAAAGATACGGTGTCGGGCTCGTCCAATATTACGGTTAAGACGACTGTAAATAGCTTGGCATTGTTTGGTCATAATAATTGGGTTATAGGTCGTCGTTATGCATCGGGTAGCCAATTGTGGACATCAAATACCAGTGCCGATCGTGATTGGAAAGAGTCAGTTGATTTTGAAAAACTATCTTATACCGACCAGTTCTCTTTGACGGTGGACTGGGATAGTCCGTGGTTCCTCGGTGCTGATTCTGTGACGATTAAATCAACCTATCTTAGCCAAGAAACTGCGAAGTGCCTGGCTGTTAAAGAGGGTAGTACGTTAGCATTTGAGGATTGTATTGACGGTTCTAAATCTCAGTCGTTTATTTACGATCAGGAAAAACGCTATCGTAGTATTGCCAATATTGATCAGTGTCTCGATACTGAGGGTGGAACTTTGTTCTTAAGTTCTAATTGCTCTGAAGATTTCGCTAAAAATACTCAGGTATGGTACTGGCAGGAGCCAAATGGCTTTGCTAATGATGTGCTATATACCGTCAACTATGACAGAACGATCAATGCGATTGATGCATCAACAAGCACTCCGAAGGTTGTAACGCTCGCTGACAATGAAGAGAAACCGGAAGGTGTTCTATACACCAGTCGGTTTACCGATTTCAGCAAGATAAAGCCATAACCATCAGTTAGGTTTATTACTAAGTTTAACGACTTATCTGGATTGATAATATTGAGCCACCCCCAAACAGGGTGGCTTTCTTTTACCTGTTAAAATTGAATGGCTGTGAAGTATATCAACCGGTTGCTTATGTCTGTTTGAGGTATAGAATGTTCAGGCATAGTTGGTTGTAATAGCAGAGCTATTTGGGAGTACTACAATGCGTCAGTTGATAAAAAATGCCACGGTTGTTGATGGGAGTGGCGGTGATGCTTTTAACGGTGATGTATTAATTAACGGCAAGGTGATTGAAGCCGTTGCACCGAGCATTACCGCGGTAACTGATGAGATTATCGAGGCAAATGGCGCATACTTGACTCCGGGGTTTATTGACGTACACAGCCATTCCGATTTGGCGACATTTATGCCGCAGGGTTTCAGGCCCAAAGTGCTGCAAGGGATCACAACTGAGCTGGTTGGCCTATGTGGGCTTGGTGTTGCTCCGCTACCGAAGGTATTACAGCGTGAAGTGCGAGACCGCTTGATTATTGGTAATCCTCCGGTCGAGTGGACATGGGATGATTATTCTAGTTTTGGTTTTGCACTTAGTCAGCGTGGACTCGAAGTCAATGTATCTGCTTTTCTTCCACATGGTTTGTTGCGCTATCAGATATGCGGCAATAACCATTTGCCGATGAACTCGGAAGAGCTACGGCAATTGGCGCGGTTAACGGATGAGAGCTTGGCTGCCGGAGCTCGGGGGCGTCAGTTTGGGACTGATTTACCATCCGGCACTGTTTAGTGATCAGAAAGAGTTGCTTACAGTCGCACAGGTTGCGGCACAGCATCAAAAACCGTTAGTCGTGCATGTGCGCAGCGAGAGTGATGAGATCCTGGAAGCCGTGCAGGAAATGATTGCGATTTCGAACCAAGCAGGATGTCAGTTGCATATATCTCATCTGAAGCTGATCGGTCGTCGTAACGCCCCCAAGTTAGATCCATTATTGACATTAATTGACCGCCACGATCTCACCTTTGATCAATATCCGTATCACTATGGTAGTACGACTCTATTTTCAATCTTGCCTCCGGCTCTTATACGCGAGTATGCCCCCCCGGATGAGTTGATGAAAGCATTGAAAACATTAGCAATCAGGCGACAGGTGCGTGATTGGTTTGCCGAGCGGATTTTACCGCAGTCTGGTGAGCCGTGGGATAACCTACCGGCATTGGTGGGCTGGGAGAATATCTTGATATGCGAGGTTGAAAATCAGCCAGCAAGGCAATGGCTGGGACGTTCAGTGTTCGAGTGTGCTCAGCAAATCGATCAGCACCCAGTTGATTTTGTCCTCGATCTTCTTATTAGCGAACGCGGTAATGTACGGATGATCGATTATTTTATGGATGAGGCTTTGGTGGAAAGGATCTTTCAACATCCGCGAGGAATGGTTGGGACAGATACCATCTTCGGTGGTCGGATCCACCCAAGGGTCAGTGGTACTTTCCCTCGAATTATTGATCAGTTTGTTAAGCGCAAGCAGCTACTCCCCCCCCTAGAGCAAGCGATACACAAGATGACGGCTTTGAGCGCTGACACTTTTGCGTTGCATAAGCGTGGAAAAATTGTGCCGGGCTACTATGCTGATATCAGCATGTTTACGGATGAATTCAGGGATAATTCGACAGTAGACCAACCGGAAGCCTTCGCCACTGGCTTACGTGATTTATGGGTTAATGGCTGCCGGAAAGTGGCTGATGGAGATTATCTGGAAACACGCTCAGGTCAGCTGTTACATCATTGGACGGGTAATAAGTAGCAAGAGATACTGCTAAAAAGTGCTTAGTTGTATTTGAATGGATTGAACGGTCAATAAACCAGCATTTATTTCCAATAATACTTGCCTAACATCCAGTTCATGATAATTTCTCCTCACTGTTTATTTTTGGGATAACTACCATGCCAAAGGCAAGTGAAATTAAAAAGTTTGCAGCGATCGAACATAACGGTAAAGTGTTCCTTGTTAAAGAAATTAGCAAGTTAACACCTAGCGGCCGTGCAGGCGCAAGTCTGTACAGAATGCGTCTTTATGATGTAGCAACTGGCGCGAAAGCTGATGAGAGTTTCAAGGCTGATGAGATGATTAATCTTGCGGACTTTAGCCGTCATCAAGCATCTTTCTCTTATATTGATGGAGACGAGTATGTTTTCATGGATGATGAAGACTATACGCCATACAACTTCAACAAAGAGGCGATTGCTGAAGAGCTTCTGTTCATTACAGAAGAGACTAAAGGTATTCAAATCCTGACTGTTGACGGTTCTCCTGTTGCTATCGAGCTGCCTGCTACAGTTGATTTGGTTATTGTTGAAACGGATCCTTCAATTAAAGGTGCATCGGCAAGTGCTCGTACAAAGCCAGCCGTGCTTTCAACAGGCCTGACCGTTCAAGTCCCTGAGTACATTGCAAGCGGTGAAAAAATCAAAGTTAATACCACTGAGCATAAGTTTATGAGCCGTGCTGACTCCAAGTAATTGGTAATATGGATTCAGTGAATGATTACAAGCCCGGCTGATATAAATAACTATCAGCCGGGCTTTTTTTAAAATTCAGCCTCAACCTGAAATTGCATGAATTCGTTGGTGATTGGGTGTGCGAGCTCTAGCCGTTCGGCATGCAGATGTAATCGATCAGCTTTGTTGCCGTAGAGATCATCGCCAATCATTGGCATGTGCAAGCCTTCTACATGGGCGCAATGAACACGGAGTTGGTGTGTCCGACCTGTTTTGGGGGTATAAATACACTTTAGTTCGTGAGCACTTTCGCTCGATAACTTCCCATTTTGTTTCCGCCGGCTTGCCATGTTCGTAGCAGACCAGCTGACGCGGTCTGTCATCAAGATCACCGCGTAGCGGCAAATTGATAATACCTTCATCCAGCTCTATCAAACCATCAACCAAAGCCACATAACGCTTTTGGATTGTTCGTTGAATAAACTGCTTTTGTAGGCTTTTATTTGCTCTATGGGTTAAGGCAATAACCATCAAACCTGAAGTAGACATATCAAGCCTGTGAACGATAAGCGGTCCAGTAGCATCCGGAAAATGTTGCTTCATCCGAAGGTAAACGGAATCTTCTATGGTTTTCCCTGGCACAGATAAAAACTCAGCCGGTTTGTTAACTACGGCCATGTCGTTATCTTGGTAGATAATCTCGACGGTCTTTCCTTCGCAGGGGTTGGCGAGTAACGGGTTTTCGTCCATATCTATACCTTCCAGCATATGTTCAAGAATTGGCTGGCATTTTCCTTTGCAGGCAGGATAGAAATTTTCATGTTGTCTGATTTCGGACTTGGGTGATGATCCCCACCAGAACTCAGCAATAGCTAGCGGCTTCATTCCCCCATTTGAAGGCATACTGCAGTAATTTAGGGGGCTGCACACTCACCCGCACCTGCTGGGGGGCGTTTGTCGTGTGGTATCGATAAACAGATCATTGAGATCTTTCTCAATGCCATTTACGTTCAAGAAACGGTATTGGGCAAACAGTTTCTTTTGCAAAGCGGCCGAGAGTGCTTTTCGTTTGATTTTAAGTGCGGTAATTTCATCTGTTAGCACACATAGCAGTTGCTGCACGCTATTAAGACGCGTTTCCCAATGTAGTTTTAGGTCTCTTAGCTGCAGCTTTTCTATGACACTTTCTTGGCTAAGCCGTTGTTTTAGCACCCGTAGCTCATCGGACGCAAGTTCAGAGCCGTTGGCACGAAGTGCTTTGCGGGCTTTACGTCCTTCAACCATTCGGTTTCGGTGAGCGTTTAGTTGTTCGCTGCTAGTTGCTTGCTCGGCTTTTAGTGTCTTTTCAGTTTCCGCTATTTTCGGGTTGCATTCTAGCAGTTCGATCTTGGCTGTGATCTTGTTGATTTCTACTTGCTCGGAAAGAAAGAAACTATCTTCCGTTAGCATATCAAATACCGGAGGTACAAAATTTGGCAGCAGATTTTGTTCTGCTATTTTCCCCCCCGAAAAAGCAGATAGATAGCCAATCTCACCTTGTTCATTTTGGACCAACAGGACGCCAAACATTTTACCGATAGCGGCAGTTTTGTCCTCGGAAAGACCAAAGTTATGTTGCCATAGCGTTTGTGTTTGTAGGTGGTGCTGAAGCTCTTTCGCCGCCAGTAAACACAAAGGGTGGGGCTCATAATAGAAAGGAAAAGTGAACCGTTCTGGCAAGCTATATGTGTCGATCGATTCTTTAAATGGCGTAAAACAATGTTCCGGGGGGGAGTGCATATGCTGATCTATTGTAATAACAGTTGAGAGCTGAAGGAGCATATAGCTCCTGCGGCAGTTAGGCGGCGATTCTAACCTTTCAGGATCGAGAGATCACTATGTGATGCTGAATTCTTATTGTTTTGCCTCTAGTACAGATCTAAATGGCTCTGTAGCTTCAGTCAGCTTCACATTGGAGGTATGACTTTTGTTTATGAGGCTCTAGTTATTGGCCTGTTCATGACGACAAGGTATGTATTTCTTAGGGTGATGCCTTTATAAGTATGATTTGTTTGGCGAATATCAATTTTCATATCCAACTAGTTGGTATTATATCGCGCTCATTATAAACGCCAGTTCGCTAACCGTTGCGTTGAGTGGCTTTTTTATGAACTGGTTAGTTTTGCGGTAAAGAGTATAGGCATTTTCGTGGGTAGTTGTGGAGATAATTTGCGGAGGTGTTTCAGTGTTATGTAGTATTAATGGAGTAAATATGAAACTTAGGGCTTTAATCCTGTCCGTTTTTTTGATTTTGCCAAACATGGCTTTTGCAGAAACAGCAAGTAGTGATTCTGACGAAGATGCGTATTACAAATGGGCCAATAGTGTATGGGAATCGCTTGACCGTCAGACCGGACAAATAGAATTACCCAGTGCGATTGCGACATTAAACATTCCTGAAGACTTTTACTATTTATCTTCCAGTGATTCAGAAACTGTATTAGTTGATGTATGGGGGGTAACCCTCCCGGCCAAAATACATTGGGGTATGATTTTTCCTGCTGATTCAACACCATTTGATAATGACTCATGGGCAGTAACTATCCGGTATGAAGAAGATGGCTATGTTTCTGATAGCGATGCAAATGACATTGACTATACAGAGCTGCTTGAACAGATGCAGTCTGATACTAGGTCGGAAAGTCAGGAGCGTGTTGATCAGGGGGTACGAACCAATTGAACTCATTGGTTGGGCTGCAGCCCCTCATTATGATTCGCAAACCCATAAAATGTATTGGGCTCAAGAGATAAAGTTTGGGGCTGATGAGGTCAATACGCTTAACTACAATATTCGAGTTCTAGGTCGAAAAGGTGTTTTAGTTTTAAATTTCATCGCTGCAATGGATCAAAAACAGTTAATAGAATCAAAGCTTGACTCGGTTCTAGCACTCGCGGAATTCGACCAAGGTTCAACATACAGTGATTTTGACTCCAGCACCGATAAGATGGCTGCTTATGGCTTGGGGGGGGCGTTAGTTGCCGGTAAAGTGGCTGCAAAAACAGGGTTTCTAGCCGCAGCTCTGATATTCCTTAAGAAGTTCGGTTTGGTTCTTGTTGTAGGTGTTGGTGCCTTTTTCAAAAAGCTATTTAAGCGAAAAAAAGATAAGTAAAATACCTCATCAGAATTACAAGACGAGCAGGCTAAAACCAACCTCAACGTGTTGGTGAACGAGACAGGCTGCATGATACTGCAGCCTGAATTTTAAGGTACTCGTTGCTTTAAGCGAAGTTAATTAGTTTTATCAGTTGCCAAAGAACGCCACCGTACTTTCTCGCCATTGCTTAATAATGCCAAAATTGCACCTGAAGGTATCTGCATTTGATCTTCTGTTTCTTGGGGTCTGTTCAGAGAAGTTGGCGATAATCTTGCTGCCATCACTGAAGCAGGTCTGTTGCAATAAACCTTGTTTATCAAGCCACTGAAAATCAACCATTGCTTTGTTCCATAGCTGTTTGTGAATGGGAGCAAAGCCTTTTTGATAGTGGACTAGCGCCTGTAAGCGAGGAGCTTTACTGCTACTGGCTTCATCACGCTTAGATGCACCATTGCCGGAGTGTTGTACAGCATGGCAATTAGGTCGCGTTCCATTTGTACATTGCTGAACTTCAGGCTGTCGCTATGCCAGTGATGGCTATTAATGACTTCGTCATGGAATACCGTTTGGTACAGCGGTACTTTGTACTGCGGAGCAAAAAGCAGTGTTTTATAGAGTTCTTTCACCTGAGCTGATTTAAAGAAAAAGTCTGGCTTCTGATCTGGGTACCAAGCCCCCCCTAAAAAGTAGGGCGATCGGCGGTTGTTCTTCATATCTGGATCTGTCCAACCAAAGCCGACCGTTTCCATTCCATGTGCGAAGGCAATGCCCTGAGTGGTTAAACTATTTCCATCTTCTGAGCCTAGCAACACATTAGGAACGGTTGCGATCCACTGCATACGGTCGTTAAACGCAGTGAGCATGTCGGTCTGGCTCATTCCGTCTAGGTTCATTCTGCTCTGGCTCAGTCCGTCACGTCTCATGCTGTCTGGCTCATTCGAACCTCCGGGTCACTGTAATCTTCTCGAGCCATTGCCGTCGCATCAACATCTAAAAACAAGCTGTTAAAGCGCCCCAAAGTGGATTATGTCTTTGATTCGCTGTTCTACATAGTCTCTACGGCAGGCTGGGTTTAGGTAAAAGCCATTGCCGCGAAACCCTTTTTGTTTTTGACCATTGGCTTTTTCGATGGCACATACTTCGCGCATTTCGTGTGGAAGCTGCGCGGTAAGCCAAGCGTCATTAACACCGGGGGGGGAATTGCGGTATTGTAGGAGTCATAAGTCCCTACGAGGTATCCCGCCTCTTTGGCTTGGTCGATGGCTTGTGGTTGATAAAACGCGGGCATCCAGTTGTCGAAACCCAACCAGAGTTTTTCTAAGCCAGCTTTTTTCAGATTATTGACCATATCTTGCGAGATTGCCTGCCCCCATCGTTCTGGTGAGATCAGGTAGCGTCCTGCGTATTTGGCAAGCCAGTTTTTGCGCTGCGCTGCTGCTTGGTATTGCTCTTTTATGCCATTACTATTTTGCATTGGTGGCACGACAGGAAAAGTGAAATTTACCGACTGATTGATACTCTCAACCAACAGGCGTTTATGGTAGCTGCTTAGCCAATCTTGCCCTTGATGCAGGTTATTGAGTTCTTCTGTCGCTTCTTGGGATGGCTCGAGGTTTGGTTGGCTGAAGTACCACGCTTTCAGCCCCCCACCAATCTATTACGTCTTCCACCGCAAAGGCATCACGCCCAAACAAATAGACATGACTGGCACCGATCAGTTTTTCTATCTCCGGGTTATCATGGAGCTTGGCTGAGAGTGGCTTTGCCTTCTGTTGTTTTATCCGCCATTTACGGTACTGCTTTGCACCTGAGAGTGGTTCATCACCCAAGGTGATCTGCACGCTAAAGGCCTGATCTCGGTTTAGCGGGGTAAAATTGTGTGTAGCCTGCATATCTAGCTTTTTCTGCGACTGCGTGAAGTTGAGTTCGTTGTCTGTGGCAGTAAGTAGCTGATAGTTCAAAAATAGACCGTCTTGTTCAGTTGTCCAAAACGGCATTTTTAGATCTTGAGTAGTATTTGAACCGGAATGTTCTTCGCTTAGGTAGCGTATCCATGTTTTGTTATTGGTTGGTACGCGCATGCCTTCGTTAAAAGGGAGCAACAAATTTTGCGTTTTATGTTCTGCCAAATCAAACCAAGTTAACTTGATTGGCTGGTTACGTTTGATGGTCGTTTCATTGCTAACAGTAAATACCAGTTTCAAGCTTTTATCAAATGTGGCGCTAACCTCAACATTGCTTGGTTTGAGCAACCAATATGCCTGGTTTTCGTCTGGTTGTGATAGCTGTGTTGCGCGCTGTGGCTGACCGTTGATAGCAAGTGCAGCTTGGTTTACCGATAGGTTGTGACGCTGTTTTTGCCAGCTAATTTGTAAGCTGGCCGGATCGATAGAAATACGCTGATTGTTTTGAGTTAGCTGTATTTCAGTGCTGTAAACCGAAAAGCTCATTGCTACTGTTAAGCTCATGAATAGAGGTGTTATTGTTTTCATAGCGACTGTCTTGTGTGGATTTGTTTCGATTAGAAACCAAAGCCAAAGCCGATTTGTCACCTATATGTCTCTATTACCGACGTGGGTAGACTATAGCGCTGGATATATTCCACTTTTATTCTCCCTTGATATTCAAATTGGCTAACCACACCGCTTAGCCATTTGGCCTTGGCTGGCACTGTATCAGGAAGCGACGCGTTGTCTGAGCCGTTGTCAGCGGTGATGGGCGTAAGTTTCATTGGAGCAGGTTGCCCGATCAGGTTGTAATCTTCATCAAACCATTGCCAACGTACAGAGGACGGTGCACATGAAGCGACTCGATTGGGGTGGTGTGATGGTCAATGATTTGAAAGTTCGGTCTGCCGTGGAATGAAGCCAGGGGTGTCGCTGCGAACGAGGAAATGATCAATGGATAGTGAACGCCATTAACCGCTAGCTGATGCAGTCCTGGTTTAGGTTGACTCAATAGTTCGTTACTTTCAAACTCGGTGTATTCCTTGGTCGGCGAGGTGATTGCCGCTGACATGATCAGTGTGTTGTATTCATCAAACAGCTGTAGCTTAAGAGGTTGTGTAACCTGCTCTGTCGATAGTTTTACTTGATAACCCTGATTGTTCACGTTGCCTTTACTGATGATAGCGAGGCTGATATTAGCCGCTATAGAGGTTGCGCTTGTAAGCTGCTTACCGCATTGGGTCTCGCTCAATATCGCTTGTTTGACTGGCCGCCAGTAGCGCTCTTCAACGTTATGACGGCTCAAGCTGAGCTGAAGTTCTTGCCAGGCAAGCAGCGTATTGCCTTCGACTAACGCTGAATAGCTTGCTTGTAGCGGAGTTTCTGGAAACCAGTTATTGGCTAGCGAACTCGAACTTAATAAGCTGCTAACTACGAAGAAAGTCAGTCTGTTCATGCGATTTTTACCAGTCGATAGCCAACCCCACGCAGCGTTTCTATCTGTAAGTTTGGGATCTTTTGCCGTAGCCGTAGCACGTGGTTGTCCACGGTTCTGGTGGTCGGGAATGCTTGATAGCCCCCCCATATTTTATTCAAAAGCTCTTCTCGATGAAATACGCGGCCTTGGTTTTGTACCAACATCAGCAGTAATTGGAACTCTTTGGGTTTTAATTCGACACAACAGCCATTGTCGGTTACAGCTCGATTTGAAACATCAATTTCGACTTGTTGATAACGGATCAAACTATCACCCAGCGGACGTAGGTGGGCATAGATGCGCGCTAGCAACTCTTGGTGTGAAAACGGTTTAAGGACGTAGTCTTTTGCTCCTGCCATTAATCCTTTTACTCGCTGTTCAACGTCGACTTTTGCGGTAAGGATGATAACTGGCAAAGCTTTGAGCATGAGCCACTGGGGAAGAAAGTTTATACTGTCTCCTTCTGCTAGCTGGCGGTCAAGGATCACTAAATCAGCACGATACCAGTGTTTTTCAACGTTTCCGGTATTGCTAAGCCATTGGCAGCTAAAGCCGTGTTGTTTTAAGTATTCACTCAGCCCTTCTCCGAGCAGTTTATCGTCTTCAATCAACAAAATTTGACTCATAGCGGTAACTCCAAAATACAGCGAGTGGGCTTGCGTTGGCAGATAAGCTTGCCGCCCATTTTCTTCATCAAGCGTGAGACGATAGTAAGACCAATGCCCATATTGGCTTGGCGTGTAGGGGGGGGAGTGATAATGTGTAACCAACGTTGAGCCATATTTGGGAAATTGCCTTGATCGGAAACTTGGACACGTAGCATTTTATTAACCTTTTCGACTTTCACGTCGATGGTGATTTCACCTTTACCATGTTGTTGGGGCGTTTTTGATGAGGTTATCGAGACAGATCCCAAGCCAGTAGTAGGGCAGTTCCAACTCATGTTTCTCATTTATGGTGTATGGAAGCTGGTACTTACCTAGGCAGTGATCCAGCCAATCTGAAATATCAGCACGTTGGCGTGGGAGTTGAACGTCAGAATTGGTAGTTAAATACCCTGTACTGGTTTCGGTTAGTTGAGCTAGCCGCTGGTGGTCGGCCATTAAGCGCCATACCGCCTGCTGTGTGTGATCGCTTAGATCATCAAATTGATCGCGAAACAGCTCAACGGTTAAGCCTAAGCTGGTGATTGGGGGGGTTCGCAGCTCGTGAGTTAGCAGCTGGAGGATAAACTGTCGCTCTTTTGCATCTTGTCGGCGTTGATAAAGGCTACGAAATACCAGAGAGGTAATAATCAATGTACATAAAGCCAGAGCCCAACGAGACCATTGTGACTCAGGCGCCGTGACAGTTAAACAAAGGTTGCTGTAGCGAAATGAGCAGCCTGCTGCCGGGCTGTCTACTATCTTCAATTTCATCGACTGCGCAAGTGGTTGCCATTGATTGACAGCGATGGCTTTCCAGCCCGATTCGTTGTTTAGCCACAACGTTTTTTGCCTGGAGAGATAGGCTCGATAGCCTGACAACAAAGCATCAACGCCTTGAGGTGCTAGCTCTGATAGCAAAGGGTGGAGTGGGTGAGCTGTGTTAGCCAATGTTAATTGATTCTGATGCTGAGCCAGAAAACGATTGGCGGAGACTTTATCGAGCGATGCCAGATACCTGTCGGCAAAGCTGCCTCCAGCCGGGTGAAGCAAGGTTTTGTTATCAAACTTATTATCAAACCATGTGCCCGCCAATGGTCTTTCTTGACATAGTGCCAGTTCAAATTCGATGGAATTTAGCAGGTTGGAATTGGCAAGGGAAGACTGACCTAACTGACAACGTTGGCTAATTTGCCAAAGCTGCTGGATCTCCAGCCATTGAAATTGACCGAAGTTGGGGGTATTGGCTACTGCTAAGAAGCAACGATTTCGGATAACGATTGATCTCTGTCTGGCTAATTTCTTGTATAGAGGCAAGTTCATCAGCTTGCTGATAAAACTGCTGCCACAGGCTTTGAGGGTTTATCGCGCTCTCTTGGGCGGCAGTTGGCAACGCGCTGAAGCCAGTAGCAATAACGCCAATAGCCACAAAGCTTGTAGCAACAAAACCAGCAACAAGTAAGCCAAGATGTTGAAAGCGAATCATAATCTGAAAAGGTAGCAAATAATGGCAATCTTAGCCTTTTTCTCCATCTGTTTGTAACCTCTGTGTCAACATTGAAATAACACTTCCATTCTTTCATAAATCTTTCTCTATAAAATTTTTACCATAAGTTTTTCAATGAGTACGAAATTTTTTATTCGACTTGCAGGTCTTGTAGATGAAGCCGCTGGAATCGCGGACGAAGAGTGAAGAAGCAGGAGCTGCAAGATGACAGAACAGGCGATAGTTAATTGGGGTATATCAAGTTGGGGGGGCAGGTGATGCACCGTTTATCTTGTTTATCGCCATTATTCTGATGTCGTACTTGCTGGAAGATGTCGCGCTTGTTGCGGCTGCCGTATTAGCCGCCAATGGGTCGTTACCGTTGCAGTTTGCCATTTTGGCAGTTGTTGTCGGGATTGCGACAGGTGATTTAGCTTTGTATTACCTCGGAGCGTGGTCGTCATCTTGGAGAGGCTTTCGTTACGCGATATTAACGAACAAGCGCATGCGCAGTGTGCGCCGTCGATTGCAGCGTAATACCACCACCAATATCTTCATTATTCGCTTTATTCCAGGAATACGCACGTTGGGCTATGCATTGTGCGGTATTTTTCGCGTTCACCCATTGCGATTTTTAACCGCGATACTTGCCGCCACCGCTGTATGGACCAGCGTGGTGTTCACCATGGTTTATCAGTTGGGCAGCCAGGCGTGGGTGCAAGCCAGCGCCTACAAATGGTGGCTGATTCCGATTGCGGGGCTGATATTGGTCATTTCGAATTGTGCGGTAAAACGCCGATTGCAACACCCATCGTATTCATAGTTCGTTACTCGGCTACACGAGATACCTTCACCATGACGGCTTCATTGTGATAAGCATATTCAACTTTAGGGAAGAGCCAAAAGGCATGACAGCTAAGTCAAGATTGCATCATTTATCTATTTCGCCACCTATTTTGTTAGAACATATTGACTCAATTCCAGATCATTCTGCTTCGAATTTACCGCAGTTGTCCGTAATTGAATCTGCCAACCCAGTGAATATCGGTATGCCAGAGCTGGAACCGGATACGGGGTGTCAGTGTGTCACGGTATGAGTTCTGGCCTGCATGGTTTTTCTATACGCCAGTGGTGATGCAAAGCCTGTGGCATGGGTTGAAATACCGAAATGTTGCGCTGCCGTTGATCGCCAACCCTGGGATTGCCCTGAGTGGCATGGTAGGCGAATCCAAGAATGATATTTTGGAACTGGCGGGCCCTCAGGCCAAGAAGTGGATATCTCCGTTTGTAACGTTAACGCGTAGCGATATGCCAGAAATCATGCTGTTGAACGATGCATTGTTGGCGATGCGTGATGAAGGAATTGACTTTCCTGTTGTGGCCAAACCGGATTTGGGGGGGTGCCGTGGCGCGGGAGTGCAGTTGCTCGATAGCGAAGAAGGGGGGGTATTGGAATACATTCACTCCTTTCCTCTCGGGGGGGCCCGTTTTTTATTACAGAAAAAAGCGCCGTATGATGCAGAAGCTGGTGTGTTTTACATCCGTTATCCCGGTGAGAAAAAAGGCCGTGTCACCTCCATTACGTTGAAATACTCCCCGTTCGTCGTTGGCGATGGTATGAGCACCTTGAAGCAATTGATTGAAAATGATCCCCGAGCAGGACAGCTTAGTCACCTGTATTTGCCGCGTCATCAAGACAAGCTAAATTGGATATTAGCTGAAGGTTGCTATTTTCGTTTAGCGTTTGCTGGCAGTCATAGCCGTGGCTGTATTTTCCGCAATGGCAATCAATACATTACCGGACAGTTAGCTGAACGTCTGGATCATATTTTTGATGACTTACCGGGTTTTCACTTTGGTCGGTTAGACGTCAAATTTCGTAATATTGAGAGTCTGATGAATGGTGAAAATCTGACTATTCTTGAAATAAACGGAGCCAGCAGTGAAGCCGCCCATATTTGGGATCGTAACACTCCACTTAAAGATATTTTCAGCACTCTGTTGGTTCAGTATCGCACCTTGTATGAAATTGGTCATTTGCAACGAAAAGCCGGCCACAAAACCCCCTCTCTGTGGGAGCTGTTTAAAGCGTGGCGTACTGAGAAAGCCTTGGTTGAGCATTATCCCGCGACAGATTAGATCTTGTTGTAATTTGATTAAGATAAAGAGGTAACGATGACAATACAGTCCAACATGGCAACGCACGATAGCCCCAGCATTTCGCCTTTGGCGTCTGATGTACTTGCATTAGATTCCTGTGTAACTGGCAATATGGATGTGATTGAACAAGGCATTGCATTATTAGGATCCTTGAGTGACGACGATTATCAATATGTTGCCGCACCGTATGTAAACAGCAGTATTGGTGAGCATTTTCGCCATAGCCTCGATTTGTACTGTTCTCTAATGAATGAAAAGCAAACGGGGGGTAATAGATTATGATTTTCGCCGCCGAGGCGCACCCGTTGAAGCATGCCGTACGACAGCTTTACGCGAACTAGAACACATAAAGCAATGGTTACTGGCTCTGCGGAGTAGCGATATTTATCGCCACGTTGAAGTGAAAACCGAGGTGTCGTTGCATCAACAGTATTCTGAGCAGCTAACTTCGAGCATGGCGCGTGAATTGATTTTTGTGGCAGCGCATGCGATCCATCATTATGCGCTAATTCGCGTGTCAGCATTATATTGTAATGCAGAGGTCAGCGCTGAGTTTGGCATTGCACCAGCGACAGCGAGTTATTTGCGGGGGGGGCAAGCATAATGTGTACGGCAACATGGATGTTAACGTCCTCGGGCTATCAAATATTCTTTAACCGTGATGAGCAAAAAGGCCGACCAGAAGCCTTGCCACCAACCCGTTTCGATGACGCTAGCACTGAATTTGTGATGCCGGTAGATCCGGTTGGAGGCGGTAGCTGGATTGCGATGAATGAGCATGGTTTGTCGTTATGTTTACTGAATTACTATCAAGGAATACAGCCGCAACAGCCGTTGATCAGTCGTGGTTTACTGATCAAACAGCTCGCCAGTTGTCGTACTGCAAGTGAAGTATTGGCAACATTGGATACGGTGCCTTTGGTTCATTATGCGCCATTCAGTTTGATGCTGTTTGATCCGGCGTTAACGGAATCACACGGCGATGTATTGGCTGTGTGCTGGAACGGCATTTCGTTATCGCCGATCATGCCGCAAGCACCGATGGTGTCATCTGGAGTAGATTTGCCTACTGTTACGGCATACCGTCGTGAGGAATACCAGCGCTACGTTGAACACGGTGTGACTGCTAAATCGCTGCATGCGTTTCATGCCAGTCATGTTTCGAGAGATAAATCGTTAGCGTTTAAGCGCAATGCAAGCCAAAGTCACCTTTCTGCCTGCATGCATCGTGACGATGCGCATACAGTCAGTTTTACCCATCTTGAAGTGACTCAACAGTTATTAACCATGAACTATCACGCCGGATCACTCTGCGCAGATAAAAGTGGCGAAAAAAAGAAAAATAAATGGAAATAAAAACCCGATATCCTCGTTCTTATTAATCAGAAAGATGAACGCCGCATCTGCAGAACTTGTTATTTAGGTCGCTCGAAAAATATTACGTATTAAGTGATAAATATTGGTTTTCTGTCATACGGCGGACAGTGATAGACAAATAAAAGGGAAGGTATGAAAGTATTAGTAGGATTTTTTTTGTTATTGGCAAGCAATGTTGTATTAGCAGGAGACGTTATTTATACAGGTTTTTTCAGTAATAAAGCCTTAGACGGTTATGACACTGTTGCATATTTCGTAGAGGGAGAGGCAGTTAAAGGGAATAACGCGTACACTATCGAGTATAAAGGTGCAGATTGGTATTTTTCTTCTAGAAAAACCGTGATCTATTTGTGAGTGAACCTGATAAATATGCACCGCAGTACGGTGGTTTTTGTGCTTGGGCAGTAGCAGCAAAGAACGACCGCGCACCGGGTGATCCAGAGCAATGGACTATCGTAAGAGACGCTAACAATACGCCTAAATTGTACCTTAATTATGACAGCGAGATTAAACAACGTTGGGAACAAGATATTTCAGGATTTATTATGAAGAGCGATAAAAACTGGCCGAGACTGTTAACGAATTAACACTATGAATTTAGCGCATAAACAAATCTTCTTAGTAAGAATATTCTGGTTATTGAGCAGGGCCTAATATCACATACCACGCTAACTACCCATACTTATTATCATTAATCGCCGCAGCAATATGGGGGCGAGGGATACGTATATGTGCGCATCCTGAGGTGAGTAACGCTATTCATACCGTTTTTCATTTCAGCTATGCAATCTGTATTTAACCATATACGTAAAAAATACAAGGATTTCCCATGAATAAAACGACATCGACAGCCATTTCACGCCCCCCCACATTATTATCGTTGACAGGGGGACTCTCTCTTTTTATTGCCTTTATCTTCGTGCAATCATTATTTTTTAAATTTACGAATTCGTACGAAACCCAGTTTATTTTCGGCACCTTAGCGGGGTGGTCTGGCTTCGAATGGTTTGGATCCTATGGCGCTTACTTGATTGGGACTGCAGAGCTGATTGCGGCGGTGTTGCTATTTACCCGCTTTCATAGCATTGGTGCCGTGATGGCGATGGGCATCATGAGCGGTGCAATCATCTTCCATCTGTTCACACCGCTGGGTGTTGTAATGCCAGAGTTTAATGCCGCGGGGGGGCAGATGACAGGTGCTGACGGTGGTTTGTTGTTTTGCATGGCCTGTTTGATTTGGATATCAGCAGGTGTGCTGATTATACGAGACAGTCGCCAGCCGCAAGGTTTCCTATATCAACTACTGGAACGAGGCACTGACGCAGCAAATGGAAATATCGTATGAACCTACAAAGCAGCCCGTTTCGTTTACCGCGTGTGACGCCATTTGGTTTAGGTGAATCTGTCGCTGAGTGGGCGACAGGTTTGAGTCAGCTTGATGAGCTATATCAGCAGCGACCTGCAGGGCTTAGTGCTCATGCCTTCATGCGTTACACCTTAGAGGTACTGGGTATTGATTATCAAGTTACCAAAGGTAGCCTGGAGAATGTCCCGCACACTGGGGCAACGGTTGTGGTAGCGAATCACCCGTTGGGCGCTCTAGAAGGCGTCATGCTGGCAGAATTATTGGGACATGTACGTGATGACATTAAAGTGCTCGCAAATCATTATTTAAAGCGCTTACCTGAGATCAGCGAGCTGTTTATTGCCGTAGACGTGTTTGAAGGCAAAGACGCGATTAAGGCCAACATGAAAGCAATGCGAGAAGCACATCAACATTTGGCGGAAGGGGGATTAGTGCTGATTTTCCCTGCAGGCGAAGTGTCGACCTATCAACCTGCGACAGATTCTATCGAAGAAGAACAGGATATGTCACACCGCTTGATTGATAAGGCATGGAGTCGCTCCGTTGCTAGATTGGTTAAACGTAGCCAAGCGACAACGGTACCGATCTTCATTGACGGTCAAAATAGCAAAGCCTTTTACATGGCGGGGGATGATTCACCCGATGCTGCGTACCCTGTTGTTGGGGCGCGAGTTGCTCAATAAACACAACAAAACAATGTCGATTGCTATTGGTGATGCGATTCTGTTTTCTGAATTGAAAGCGTTAGATGATAAAAGCGTGGTCAACTACCTGCGACTCAATACCTACTTATTGAGTGCGGTACATCCGTTGCAAGGTAGTGAAAAAACTCAACAAACCACCATTGAATCAACAGCTCGCGAGTCAGCGTCTGAAAACGTCAGTGTCCCCCGTGATTGCGGCGATTCCACCTGCCTTATTGCAAGCGGAAATGGATCTGCTTGATCCGAGTTGCCACCTGTTAATGCAAGGGGATTTTGAAGTGTACTGCGTGCGATCTTCAGCGGTTCCGATGATGATGCAAGAAATTGGACGCGTTCGTGAAATCAACTTTCGTGATGTTGGTGAAGGCACCGGTTTAGCGTGCGATGTGGATGACTATGATCCCCATTATCATCAGCTTATTGTATGGCATAGCACCCCGCCACGAATTGGTTGGCGCCTATCGAATGGGGGGGCT
>LLEM01000093.1_pt1 | contig 20787 bp, 22 predicted proteins | sample 595841 | NCBI WGS metagenome assembly LLEM01 (sample SAMN02919313, study PRJNA255460) | bioreactor metagenome | biome: chemostat; feature: culture 2012_10.2; material: sediment; isolation source: day64 10degC chemostat 2012 inoculated with Wadden Sea sediment taken from... | place: Germany: Bremen ...
TCAGGACGTGACCGTGACCATCACCGGCACCAACGATGCGCCGGTTATCCATCATCCTGATATGGGGTAGCGATACCTGGATACATCATGCTTATACTGAAGGCTCTGGAAAACAAGCAATCTTCAGCGGAGTCTCTGTTACCGATATTGATAGTGCCAATCTGTCCAGGGCCGTAATAAGCCTCACCTCACCAACAGAGAAAGAGGGTGAATTGCAGAACGGTTATGATCCTGACCATGACAGCCTGATTCTGCCGTCAGAGCTGGCTGACCAATTTGTATTTACCTACAGTGAGTTCCCGGATGCGAACGGCAATCCAACCGCTTATTGGACCTTGGCGGTCAAAGGCGGTGGTAGTCTGCCTAAGGCTGATTTTGATGCGGCCCTGAATGCACTTCAGTATGAAAATACTGCTGATGAGCCGATGGGTGTTAATGGTGCCAAGTCTTTTGGCCTGGATGTTTTTGATGAGCACGGCGCCAGCAGTAACCGCCTGTCGGTGGATCTTGATTTGTTAAACACAAATGAAGGCCCTGAATTTATCAGTGGAATTAACAATTCTCATGGTTTGGATAGTGAAGGTCAGGCTGATGTGGATAACTACCACTTTGTGGTAAATGAAAATTCTGCAGGTGCCGAGGTCGGTCAGGTCTCTGCCTTCGATCCTGATGCGGGGGACAAGTCGAGCTATACACTGACCAACCATACGGATCTGTTTGAAATCAACAGTGAGACAGGGATGATCAGCCTCAAAGATGGTGTTTCTTTGGATCATGAAGCTCTTGATAGCTACACCTTAAATGTTGAGGTCAGTGATGTCGACGGCCTGAAAGACACGGCGACAGTTGAAGTGTCTGTTAGTGATGTAAATGAAGCGCCAGATGCGGTTCAAGATCAGGGCATTATAATTGAGACGAAAACCCTGGATGAAACCAATTGGGATACAAGTGGCGATATTAAAGTTGACTACTATGTGATTGATACTACAACTGGTGAGAAAGTTGCAGATGCAACGAAAGCGGACTTCACTGGTGAAGGTTCTCATGAGTATGGTGTTAGTTCCGAATTGGATAATACTCAGTCAAATCCACCGGAAAACTGGACTAAGCAGTTAGCACATGTCGATGGTAAAAGTGAAGCGATGAGCTTTAGCTTTGAAGGCAACCAGCTCTCCAACCATGTTGATGTTTCTATCGGAAACCTATGGAAAGCCTGGGAGCACGAGCAGGGAGTATGGAAGGCATATTACCAAGGAAGCTTGGTTGCGACTGGTGTGTTTGATCGTAGCGATCTTGGTCCTGCAGAATCGGGCGGCAATGATCATCGTGTCTTAGGCATTGATACCGGAAATCAGTATTTTGACAATATTGAGTTTTCAGCGATTGAATACGGTGATGGTGTTCAGGGCTCGGATAGTTCAGATTATTTCATTACTAAAGTTGAAGCAAAACTAACAACGTTCGATCAGTCGTTTCAGACCCATGAAACAGGTTCGTTGGCAATTGATGTACTCGGTAATGATACCGATCCTGAAAATGACCAACTGACAATTATTGATTATCCGAAAGAGAGTTACGTCACTCTACAGGATGGCAAGCTGGTATTTGATGCGGCCGAGTACATGAAAACACTGGCGGCTGATGAGCAGGATTTGAAAGCCGGTGAAGTCAGAAATGTAGAGTTTGAATATACCATTGAAGACGATCATGGTTTAACCGACACGGCCAAAGTGACGGTAACCTTGATTGGCGAAACTATTGCGCTTAATGACGGTAATGCAATATTGCATGAGTCTGGCTTGGCAACGGACAGTAGTGAGCATGTCGAAGGTCAGCTAACCGCTGATCTGGGCTCGGCTGAAACGGCAGAATATCACTTTGACGCTGATCAGAGTTTTAACGGATTGACCAGCGGTGGCCAGGAATTGCATTACGAAGTTAGCAGCGATGGTCATACCCTAAAAGGTTATGTTGGGGAAGGTGGCAATCGGGTTGAAGTGCTGGATGCTACTATTGATGGCGGTACAGGTAGTTACGATATTAAGCTGCTTACGCCGCTTGATCATCAGCAGCAGGGACAGGATGAATTAACTCTTGATCTGAATGTTACCCTGACTGCGGGAGCCCAGACTGATAGTGCAGTATTGCATGTGGGTGTTGTCGATACCGTGCCAGAAGCGACGTCACAACATCATACGATTTCTGATATTCAGCCGCAGTCTAACTCCGTAGTGATAGCTCTGGATCTGTCCGATTCGATGGGCGATAAGGTTACCGGGCCGAATGGAGAGGAGATAACCCGCTGGCAACTGGCCCCCCCAAGACTCAATTAAGGCGATGTTCGAGAAATATGATGAGCAGGGGGGGGACGTGCAGTTCAAGATCACTACTTTTGCAGGTCGACCGGAGAGTCAAACCTCGGACTGGATCAGTTCCACTGCCGAACTTGAAGGCTTCTTTAATGGGATTTCTCCTTTTGGCCCGACTCCTTACTATAAGGCGCTGGATCAGTTGGGTGAGCTCTTGGACGACGTGAACAGTCAGCAGGTGATGGCGGGCTCCGACAGTCAGTTCTACTTTATTTCCGACGGTAAACCAACGGACTTCAGATATGATGACTGGACAAAGTTTCAGGATAATCGCAATACAATGATGGCAGGGCTTGACCCTGAGGATGTAGGCGGCCAAGTCCGTTACGATAATCTGTTGCGCGGTTATCCGCCGACTGAGGCAGAGCAGAAGCTTATGCTGGAAAGTGCAATGGAGAAGGAACTGACTGATCATAACCAACCGTTTGATAATATTTGGTCTCTTGGGGTCGGCAGTGGTGCATCACTCGAATATCTAACACCGCTGGCTACCGATAAAGGTTCGCTATCGCCGTAGAAGATGATGCAAAGTTTGCTGACGTTCTTATTACTTCAGTTCCCGGTCAGCTTCAGGATGCAATTAGCTCTGTACATGGCGCAGAAGCGCAATGGGTAGAAACACTTCGCGTCGGAGATGATACTTATCAGTTTGATAAGGAATCTGGTACGGTTTCAAAATTAAATGCTGATGGTTCTAAGTTACAAGTATCTGATACGTCTCTACTTTCAGTGGAAACAGATTCAGGTCGCTTGGTTATGAACTTTGAAACTGGTAAGTATGACTATCAGGCGAAGAATGTTACTGGTAACCAGCAGGATAAGTTCGATGTAACACTGATCGATGCAGATGGTGACGAGGTTAATAGCCAGATAGTTATTGATGTGCTGGATCGCGCTCCTGAATTTATCAGTCCGGACGATGCCAACCAGCAACACGGCACTGATGCTTCCGGAATGCCAACAGACGATAGCTTCAGCTTCGATGTTGCTGAGTTAGAGTCCGGCGTGATGGTGGGTAAAGTCGACGCTTTTGACCCCTGATAGTGACGATAAACTGAGCTATGCGTTGGCTAGCGGTGATGCTGATAAGTTCGAGATTAACTCGAGTACTGGCGAGATCTGGCTGAAAGATGGTGTTGAGCTTGACTATGATCAGCAGCAACAGTACCAGCTGAAAGTTGAGGTGAGCGATGGCAGCGATAGGGATTTTGCGGATGTAACGGTAAATGTTAGTGAAAACCACGCACCCGAAAGCCTGCCTGTTCACGCTATGCCGAGGTTCAGGAGCAGCCAATCAACAAGATCACGGTGGTGTTTGATTCTTCCTCAAGCATGGTATACACCTTTGATGGCACTAAAACAGGTTCAGATACACCTGAGCTGAGACTTGAGTCTCGTGCTTACCAGGCGGCTGAAGCATTGCATGACATGGTCAGCAAAATGATCGATGAAGGCGGGTCATCCAATACATATATTCGACTGGTTCAGTTTGGTGGTATCACAGAAAAACAAGGCTGGTATGATCTTGCTACTGTCCAGTATTTAAGTAAGCCGCCGGAACTGGGCGATCGCGATCCGATGGATTTGAGCTATCGGAATGAGCTAAATACTTATATGAATCGTTGGTGCTGGACTGAAGATAAAGGTTGAATACCGACTACGCCAAGGCGATGGAAAGTGTGATGCAACCTGACGATACAAACGACCTCGTCTATCCATGGCAAAGTGAATATGACGAGAACGGTGATGTCATCTGGGATCCTGTTGAACTTCCCGTCGAGAGTGTAGACACTATCTTTTTCATGTCCGACGGTGCGCCTAACCCCAAAGAGGGCTCGGTAGCTGAGGGCGATCTTAATGAGCGTTGGCAGCAATATGTTGTGGACAACAACGCTAAGGTCTATGGCATAGGTATCGCGACCGAAGGCAATGAAAAGGTGGATGAAGCATTACACCAGATCAGCGATGAAGTGGTATATGTTGGTTCGGGAGATGATCTATCCCACTACCTGAACCATTTTTCGCCAGAGCCAGTGGCCGGTGAGTTGTTGGCAGGCAGCCATGATGCGGACTCTGACGCGTTGACGGTATCTCTTAATGCCAATGACTTCTCCTTGCTTGGTGCAGATCAGCATGGCGCTGATGTCAACGAACCGTTGGTAACTGATACTCAGCTTATTGAAGGTAAGCTGAATGTAACAACCGTATTCGGAACATTGGAAGTTGCTGCCAATGGTAGTTACAGCTTTACTCAGAGTGAGACTTCACCGCTGACTGACGGACAGCAGGCTGATCTTAAGTTTTTGTTTGAAGTTCAGGATGGCAAGGGCGGCATCAGCGACAACGTCTTCACACTGACGTTGACTGGCGGAACCGGTGGTGATAGCAAGCCGATAGAGATCGAGCAGAATGCACAAAGCGGTGATGAGCTGGCTAATATTCTGACTGGTACCGACAATGACGACATTCTGCTGGGTCAAGGTGGTGAGGATACCCTCGATGGTGGTGTTGGCAATGATATTCTAGTTGGCGGCAGCGGTGACGATACCCTAATAGGTGGATTGGGTGATGATATTCTGACTGGCGGTGAAGGCAGTGATATATTTACCTGGCATACCTCATCGCTGGGAGATACAACGCAGAATGATGTGATCACTGATTTTCAGTTGGAAACCGATAAGCTTGATTTGAAGGATATTTTGCCTGACATTGCAGAAGAGAATCTAGATATGAATGCATTGCTTGGTCATCTCGAAGCGGGTGTGAACGAAGATGGTAACGTTAATCTGACGATAACCGAGGACTCAGGCCAACAGCAAAATATTCTGCTGGATAATGTCGATCTCTCGGCGTTGAGTTTAGATACTGGTGCATCTTCAAGTGATATTGTTAATCAGCTATTCCAGCATCAGGCGTTTAAAACCGATTAATCTTTGTTATTTATAGTTGAAAGCTAAATAGGCATGATAGAAGCCAGCAATCACTGATTGCTGGCTTTCTTTTTGGTTATTTCAATCGGCAGGTAATAGTTGCATCTGAGGGCATAATAAAGCCGCAAGAAGCGGCTTTTGATATTTGGCGTTGCAGGACAGGGTGTTAAAACGGATACCAGAATAGCTGCATTGACTGGTAGCGGTTTACAAAACCTAGAATGAGTACCGAGGCAATAATGGCCAACACCATAAAGTCAGCTTTTGCCATTGGTTTGAGGCTATACCATGAGCGCTTATTGTTGCGACCAAAGCCACGTAATGTCATCGCACTGGAAATGACGTCAGCGCGATCCAGACTTGAGAAAATCAGTGGGCCTAGGATCTTGGCGACATTCTTAATGCGAGTCAGTACAGGAGCGTTTTTGGAGATATCGACCCCCGCGTGCCTGCTGGGCATGCATAATATTCACGAAATCTTTCGTTACTTCCGGCAGGTAGCGTAATGTCAGGCTTACAGCATAGGCAATGCGGTAGGGCACTCCAAGCTTATTCAGACTGGCTGAAAACTCGGTAGGGTGGGTCGTAAATACAAACACCAGGGCGATCGGGAACATGCTGAAATATTTAAGTGTTACAGTCAGCAGGTAGAACAGTGTTTCTGTGGTGACAGAATAATCCCCGGCCATGGCCACAAGTACTGTTTTGCTACCCATGTACTCTACGCCCTGCTGTGGAGCGATCAGGTACATAAACAAGGCATTCATCAGCAAGACTGATGTCGTGCCGATCATCAGTGGCTTGTAGGTTACAAACGGGACTCTGCTTAGCTTCAGCAAGCCGAAACCAACCAGGATCAAACCGCAAATGACTCGGAGGTCAAACGTAATGAGCACCATGGTCACCCAGCCCATGAACATGATGAACTTGGTGATACCGTTTAGTGCGTGCAAAGGTGAGCCGGTATTGGCGTAGCTGATACCAAATTTGATTTTATTTGTTTTCATGCGGTTTTATTTGCCTCATGGTTGATGAAGCAACGGATAAAGTTGTCGATACGTTCGATACCCAGCTCTTCTGCCATGGTATAAAGGCTGGTTACCGTTAAGTTGGCCTGTTCCAATAACGTTGGTTGGCTGAAAATTGTATGGACAGGTTGGTCGGCCAGCAACTGACTATCTGCAATGACAACAGCGCGGTCGGTATATTCCAGCACCAAATGCATGTCATGCGAAATGATCAGGATAGTAATCCCAAGTTTCTGGTTAAGCTCGCGAATGAAGGTCATCATTGCCGTGTAATGGTGGTAGTCCTGACCGGCAGTGGGTTCATCGAGAATAAGCAGTTCAGGTTCCAGCACTAAGATAGTCGCAATGGTAACCCGCTTTTTCTGGCCGTAGCTCAAGGCTTCAATTGGCCAGTGGCGATATTTCCCCCCCAGACCGCAAAGTTCCAGTATTTCATTAACCTTCTTCTCGACTATCTGTTCCGGTACGTTGCGGTTGCGAAGTCCCGAGGCGATTTCATCAAAAATCATATGATGAGAGATCATATGATTAGGGTTTTGCAGTACGACTCCGATGTTCTGGCTACGCTCGAAAATAGAACTCTCTTTAAGATCACGGCCATCAAACTCAATGCTGCCATTGTCAGGGTCGAGCACTCCCATGATTAAACGGGTAATGGTAGATTTTCCAGAGCCGTTCTTTCCTAAGATCGAAACGAACTCACCTTTATTGACGGCAAAGCTGACATCATCCAGAGTCTTGCGTTGGCCGTCGTAAGAGTAGCTGAGGTTGTTAACCGTGAGAAGTGGCTTGGTTGTGTCAGTCTGGTTAGTGACTTCCCCTTGCTGATACCAGTTAAGTAACTGGGGACTTGAAACTATTCAGGCCAAGTGTCGACAGGTGAGCGGGTTTATCCGCAACTGTTACTTCGCATCCTGCAGCTTTCAGTGCTGAAAGATAGAGAGGCTCTCTGATCCCATGCTGGGTTAGTAACGGGCTGGCCAGCAATTCGTCTGGTGTCATGTTGGCGACAATCTCGCCGCGTTCCATCAAGATAACTCGGTCGACATTGCGATGAAGCACATCCTCGAGGCGGTGCTCGATAATAATGACCGTTTTGCCGGTCTCTTGCTGTAGCTGATCGATGATCTCGATGGTTGCTTTGCCAGTTTTTGGATCGAGGCTTGCCAGTGGTTCATCAAACAGCAAGATATCGACGTCATCCACCATGACACCAGCCAGAGATACTCGTTGCTTCTGACCACCGCTGAGATCGAACGGAGACAGGTGAAGCATTTGGTCCAAATCTACATTTCCGCTGTCTGCTTGACGATACTGTGCATCTCGCCTTGCTCGACCATCTGGTTTTCAAGTGCAAAGGCGATATCCTCACCAATACTCAAGCCAACAAACTGGCCATCGGTATCTTGGAGAACAGTGCCAACCATATTGGTACATTGGTGAAGATCTATGTTGCGGGTGTCATGTCCATTGATAGACAGGCGACCGGTTATATCGCCTTTGACAGCAAATGGGATGAGTCCGTTAAGGCACTGGCCAAGTGTAGATTTACCGCTACCGCTAGGGCCAATGATGACAACCTTCTCACCCTTCTCGATCGTCAGATTGATGTTTTTTAGGGTCGGCTTTTCTAACGCCCAATATTTGAACGAGAAATTAGAAAACTCAATTGTCATGCTTTAATAAGCCTCTTTCAGGTTGTAGCTTTGCTGCTTTCGCTTGGCAACGGCAGTCAGAATAAAATGGCCGACGACGGCAATGAGGAGTGTGTTTCCGGCTGCAATGATCGTGAGCTGAGCCAGAACTTTGGTAAACGGTTCAGCGTAAAGGACGGCATCAAGGAAAGCTGAACACCCATACCCGAGTACATTGCCAGCAAAGGCAAGAACGACGAATAGGGTAAAATCTAGTTTGGAAAATTGGCCTTTTTCCAGACGCTCTTTGGTGATTTTCGGATACAGGCCTATCAGCATGCCGACAATACCAGAACCCAGAACCCAGGTGATCCACACGCCCCCCCAGCCGGCAAATAAATCCGTCACCCAGTGACCGATGAAGCCGACCAGGAAGCCGACGAGCGGTCCAAATAGTACGCTGAATAAAGCCAGTACAGCCATAGCCGGCTTTAGCGTAGTGTTAGCAAAAACCGGGATACCAAACATAGGCAAGCCGCCTATACCGTATAACGCTGCGCCGATGGCAATAAGAACAACAGTCTTGGCAGAAAGATTCATGACATAACCTTTAATTTACTCTTTATGGGTATTTTCATTGTCATGTCCACCTGAAAAGCTCTTATAGAGACAGGCGGCCGCGATGCCAATCGATAGGAACAATAAAACACACCTATAAAGTGTGTTGGGCCTATGCGTAAATATCCTTATTTGAGCAAGAGCGGTTATGTGGGTAGACATAATCGGCGGCAATAATACATGAAGCCCACCGAGAAAGGAAAGCCTTACATCTAGACGTCTAAATATTGAACGCCTAGTAGGTGTTTGAACCAGCACGTAATAATAGTGACTATTTTTGTCTGGATTCGGTGAGATTTGATGTGGTATCGCGTTGTGGTGTTTATCAATAGAAGAAGCTTTCCGGATTCTGTATAGATAACGTGACAGCTCAATCGCAAAAGTGATACAGATTTTACTTTATGCGATCAACAGGCCAGTGTCGGTGATCTTTTTATTAGGCGTAATAAGCTAAAATTGTACTGATTATTAGGCATTGATGTTATTTTTATTCTAGCACATTATTTTATTTAACCTTTCTATAAGGTCTGGATATGAAAAGGAATAATTGTTGTTTGTTTGAAAATTATTCACAGTAATCCGGATTGTTCCTATACCTTATAGTGTGATCAGTGATACTTTGCTATTACGAACATACTCATTAAAGTTACTGAAAGTCTAATTTTCTGGTTAATAGATAACCATCTGGATATATTGAATTTTATACTTTATTTTTTTGCATATATGGTAAATACTGCTCTACAGCATGATTGAGTTTCAAACTTGCAAAAAACAGTATTAGAGCCCATTTTGTCAAGCTATAACTTGGAGGTAAACTTTGCACTGATACACAGAAACAGCATCAGTTCAGATTTCAAGTTAGGGTAAAATTGGGTAAGATCAGTAATAGCTATCCCGCCAATTCCGGCTGGGTGCAGAGCCAAATCATATTGGAGATACAGCTTGATTAATGTATTCCTTGTAGATGATCACGAACTGGTTCGCACAGGGATCCGACGTCTTCTTGAAGACGTCCGTGGTATTAAAGTGGTAGGGGAAGCGACAGTGGTGAGGAAGCCGTAAAATGGTGCCGTGGAGAACATGCGGACATCATTCTTATGGACATGAATATGCCTGGGATCGGTGGCCTTGAAGCGACGCGCAAGATTTTACGCTTTAATCCCGATGTCAAGATTATCGTTTTAACAATTCATACCGAGAATCCGTTCCCGACGAAAGTCATGCAAGCGGGGGCTGCTGGTTACCTGACCAAAGGAGCCGGTCCGGATGAGATGGTCAATGCGATCCGTATGGTCAATAGTGGCCAGCGCTATATATCCCCCCCTGAAATTGCACAACAAATGGCACTAAGCCAGTTTGCACCAGATTCTGAGAACCCTTTTAAAGATCTTTCTGAGCGTGAGTTGCAGATCATGATGATGATCACCAAAGGCCAGAAGGTCACTGAGATTTCTGAGCAGCTGAATCTAAGCCCTAAAACGGTTAACAGTTATCGCTATCGTTTGTTCAACAAACTGGACATCAATGGCGACGTAGAGCTGACCCACCTCGCAATTCGTCATGGAATGTTAGACACAGAGACGTTGTAGTGTCCGAACTTTTTGACGAAAAAAGCTTTGATTCAATAAGCTTTCTGAAAACTGTTACTCATCAGCCTGGCGTATACCGAATGTACGATGGGGCTGATGAGGTTATCTATGTCGGTAAAGCCAAAGATCTGAAAAAGCGTTTGTCTAGTTATTTCCGAACCAATGTCGCGGGAGAGAAAACCCGCGCCTTGGTGAAGAATATACGCAAAGTGGATGTCACCGTGACCCACACTGAGACAGAAGCGCTGATCCTCGAGCACAACTACATTAAATTGTATTTGCCCAAGTACAATGTTCTGCTGCGCGATGATAAGTCCTATCCTTATATTTTTCTCAGCGCCAGTGCCCATCCTCGTTTAACGACTCACCGCGGTGTGAAGAAACGTAAGGGGGGGAGTACTTTGGCCCTTATCCTGATTCGGGGGGGGCTGTGCGCGAAAGCCTTCACTTGCTGCAAAAGATATTTCCCGTCCGTCAGTGTGAAGATTCTGTTTATGCCAACCGTAGCCGCCCGTGTCTGATGTATCAGATTGGGCGCTGTCTTGGCCCGTGCGTCAAGGGGGGGCTGGTTAGCGAGGAAGACTATAAAGAGCAGGTGAATTTTGTCCGTCTGTTTTTGCAGGGTAAAGATCGCCAGGTCATTGCCTCTATGGTTGAAAAAATGGAGTTGGCAAGTCAGCAGCTGGCCTTTGAAAAAGCGGCTACCTATCGCGATCAAATTCAAGCTTTGCGGCGGGTTCAGGAGCAACAGTTTGTCAGCCATGACAGCAATGATGATATGGATGTTATCGGCATTGCCCACGAGAGGGGGAATGGCTTGTGTCCATGCGCTGTATATTCGTCAGGGCAAGATCCTTGGCAGTCGAAGCTATTTTCCCAAAATGCCCAGCGACGCAGAGCTGACAGAAGTACTATCAAGTTTTATCAGCCAGTTTTACCTTAATCAGGCCGAAGGGCGAGTTATTCCCGCTGTGATTTTGCTTGGCGCCGATTTAGGCGAAGAAAAAACCTTGATCTCAGACACGCTGACAGAGCTGGCAGGCCGTAAAGTTGAGCTGAGAACACAGTCTCGCGGTAACCGTGCCCGCTATCAAAAGCTAGCGCAAACTAACGCCAATACTGCACTAACCAGTAAGCTGAATCATAAAATGACGATTCAGCAGCGCTTTTCGGCACTGAGCAAAGCTCTGGAACTAACCACCCTCGATCGGATGGAATGTTTTGATATCAGCCATACCATGGGGGAGAAAACTGTCGCGTCCTGCGTGGTGTTCAACCAGGATGGACCGTTAAAACAGGAGTATCGCCGTTACAACATTACCGGAATAACTGGTGGGGGATGATTATGCCGCGATGGCACAAGCTCTCGCACGAAGGTATGGAAAACAATTAGATCCAGATAAGATTCCCGACATTATTTTCATTGATGGGGGGGTAGAGGTCAGCTCTCAAGAGCGTATGATGTAGTTAATCCGCTGATGAATGAGTGGCCGAAGCCGTCAATGTTGGTGGGTGTTGCAAAGGGAACAACACGTAAACCTGGGCTGGAAACCCTACTTCTAGTGACTGGGGGGGAGGAGTTCTCGATGCCGTCGGATTCACCGGCTTTGCATTTGATCCAGCATATTCGTGATGAAAGTCATAATCATGCAATTAGCGGTCACCGTGCTCAGCGAGCAAAGGTCAGAAAACGTAGTGCATTGGAAGATGTTGAAGGCATCGGTCCGAAGCGTCGCCAGGCACTATTGAAATATATGGGTGGTCTACAAGAATTAAAAAGAGCCAGTAGAGAAGAAATCGCCAAGGTTCCCGGTATCAGTAAGTCCTTGGCTGAGAAAATTTATGACGCATTGCAACATAGCTAGCTTTGCGGCACCCTAATAAAGTCAATCATAAGAACTAATAATTATGCGTTTAACGATTCCAAACATCCTCAGCTTCATCCGGCTATTGCTTATCCCGTTTTTTGTGGTCACATTCTATCTGCCTTACACTTGGGCACCGTTTGCAACCGCACTTATCTTCTTTGTTGCCGGATTAACTGACTGGTTTGATGGTTACCTTGCTCGCAAGCTTAACCAGACAACCCGCTTTGGAGCCTTCATTGACCCGGTTGCCGACAAGGTGATGGTGGCAACAGCCATGGTATTGGTTGTTGAGGATTATCATTCTCTTTGGGTAACGATCCCTGCTGTGACAATGATTGGTCGTGAGATTATTATTTCTGCATTGCGTGAGTGGATGGCTGAGTTGGGCAAGCGCTCTAGCGTCGCGGTATCCTGGTTGGCAAGGTGAAAACCGGTTCACAGATGTTTTCTCTACTTGTTCTGCTATGGCACCCAACCGAGTGGTTAGTCTGGGTCGGCTATATTGCCCTTTATGTTGCAATGGTGCTGACATATTGGTCGATGTATATTTACTTGAAAGCAGCAAAAGACGATTTGCTGAACTCAGAAGATATCTGATAGAACGTGAAAATTTTGTAGAAAAGCGGCTTTTAGAGCCGCTTTTTTTTCTTTTGGTGGAAATTAAAGCAAACAGTTCCACTTTCTCATTTTTTCCGTGACAGTTTCGATGGATTCTGTAGAATGGCGCCCATACCAACTAGGGGCTAGTCTCTAACGGTAGAAATAATAAGTAACAACAAAATAAGGCGCGTTGGCAGAGTGGCTATGCAGCGGATTGCAAATCCGTGTACCTCGGTTCGACTCCGGGACGCGCCTCCATTTCATTCTGATGAAATGTTATTAGACCAGCTTAGAGCTGGTTTTTTGTATCTGCTATTTGGCTCCCTCAGCTTCTTACCTAGCACCTAGCACCTAGCACCTAGCATCTCATAAGCTTTACGTCTTAAATCCACGTCAGCTAGTATCATCGTGTGGATCTACACAATCAATTGATCGATATTTTGCAACGAACTTGTGAATTAAAGGTTATTTATTTACTAAATCACCCTCTATACACTATGGCTATTACAATATTTGCGTGAATCGTACAGCGAAGCAATAATCCGACAGATAACAATAGATGCATTAAGCATATGGAAGCACACGGAGCCACAATGCAGCAGCCCTACAAGACATTGATTGAGCAACTACAACATCAGATTGATGGTAAGCGGATTATCACTGATCCAACCTTAACGCTAGCGTATGGCACAGATGCCAGCTTCTACCGCCTGGTACCCAAACTGATATTACAGCTTGATACGTTAGATGAAGTCGTTCTTGCTATAAAGGCATGCTACGACCTGAATATTCCTGTTACTTTCCGAGCTGCGGGAACGAGCTTGTCAGGACAGGCGCTGTCAGATTCTGTACTCATTACCCTGACGAATAACTGGCGTCACCACAAGATCATTAACGATGGTGAGCAAATTTGGTTGCAGCCGGGTGTGATTGGTGCAGAGGCCAATAAATTCCTTACCCCGTATGGTCGCAAAATCGGACCTGATCCAGCTTCAATCAATACTTGCAAAATTGGTGGTATTGCGGCGAATAATGCCTCCGGGATGTGTTGCGGTACCGCGCAAAATAGCTATAAGACGCTGGCCGGAATGACCATTGTTTTGGCTGACGGCACTATTCTCGACACGCTTGATGCCGAAAACGTCGCACAGTTTAAACAAAGCCATCATGAGCTGTTATCCGATTTATCCAATTTGGCCCAGCATTGCCACAATACTCCCGAGCTTGCTGAAAAAATCAGGCATAAGTACCGCCTGAAAAACACCACGGGGGGGTACAGCCTCAACTCGTTGGTCGATTACGACGATCCTATCGATATTTTGCAGCATCTGCTGATCGGATCGGAAGGAACGTTAGGTTTTATTGCCGATATCACTTACAACACTGTAGTAGACCATGCTTTTAAGGCATCGGGGCTATTTGTATTTGCTGATATTGAAAGAACCTGTCTGGCCGTTAGCGAGCTGAGCAAGACAAATGTTGCAGCCGTTGAGCTGATGGACAGCCGTTCCTTAGCCTCTGTTGCTGATGAGCCTGGCATGCCTGAGTTTATCGCCCAGTTGGGGGCTAATGGTAATACCGAAGCGGCAGCATTATTGATAGAGATCCATGCTGAAAATGCAGAGGAACTATCGCAGCAGAGTGAATCGCTGATGTCTCTCATCAAAGCGTTCTCGCCAATTGAGCAGGTTGCTTTTAGTCGTGATGCGAAAGTGTGCGCTCAGCTATGGGGGGGGATCCGAAAAGGGCTCTTTCCTGCTGTGGGTGCCGTGCGTGAAACGGGCACGACGGTCATTATTGAAGATGTTGCCTTCCCAATCGAGCAACTTGCACCTGCTGTCCGTGAACTGCAGGAACTGTTCATTAAATATCACTACCACGAAGCAATTATATTTGGCCATGCGTTGGCTGGTAACCTGCACTTTGTATTTACCCAGGCATTTGATACTGAGGCAGAAGTAGAGCGCTACAGTGCCTTTATGGATGCAGTGGCTCAGTTAGTCGCGGTTGACTACCAAGGCTCGCTGAAAGCGGAGCATGGAACCGGGCGGAATATGGCGCCGTTTGTTGAGCTAGAGTGGGGGCGCTGAAGGATATGCCTGATGCAGCAAATCAAGCGTATCTTTGATAGTACCGGGATCCTTAATCCGGGTGTAATTCTGAATGATGATCATCAAGCTCATGTTAAAGATCTCAAAGAGATGCCGGCTGCCGATACCTTGATTGATAAGTGTATTGAGTGTGGGTTCTGTGAGCCAGTCTGCCCGTCACGTAACCTCTCTTTGACTCCGCGTCAGCGTAATACTATCTATCGTGAGATCAGCCGATTACGCCGTACTAATGAAGATCCGGCACGATTGGCTGACATGGAGAAGTCATTCAAGTACCAGGGTATTGATACTTGCGCGGCGACAGGGCTCTGCGCTGATCGCTGTCCTGTCGGAATCAATACTGGCGACCTGATGCGCAAGCTGCGTGAGAACCACTCCGGGATGGCGAAGAGTATTGCACGCTGGACGGCGAATAATTTTGACGGCATTACGGCGGTTACTCGAGTTGGTTTGAGCGCAGCAAACGGGATGCATTCGGTGTTGGGTAGTAAGAATATGCAGGCGCTAACCAAAGCGGCACATAAGCTATCAGGACAGACGATACCGCTTTGGACTCCTCATATGCCAAGATCGGCGGGTAAGATCCCAAAACCAGAGGCGTTGGTTATTCATTCGGTGTCTAAGCAGAAGGTTGTCTACTTCCCAAGCTGTGCATCAAGAAACATGGGGGGGACGGAGAAGAAAGCCATTGATCCACGTCCTCTTGCAGAGGTGACGATTTCTCTGCTGGCAAAAGCTGGGTATGAAGTCGTTCTTCCTGAAGACTTAAATAGCCAATGTTGCGGTATGCCATACAAGAGCAAAGGCTTTGTTGATACGGCGAATAGCAAAGCCAAGCAGCTTGAAGAGGCATTATGGGCAGCATCAGAGCAGGGGAACACTGCCAGTGCTAATGGATACCAGCCCTTGTGCAAGCTTGAGTAAAGATACCCTTCGTAGTGATATCACTATCTACGAACCGTTCAAATTCGTGGCAGAGTACGTTATGCCACGCCTTGATATTACTCCACAGGAAGCCCCCGGTGATGCTGCATATTACCTGTACATCACGTAGGAAAGGCTTGGCTGGTGTTATGCAGCAAGTGACTGAGGCCTGTGCTAAGCAGGTTGTTATTCCGGAAGATATTCAATGCTGCGGTTTTGCAGGTGACAAAGGCTTTACGACGCCGGAGTTAAATGAATCTGCATTGTCACCACTAAAATCACAAGTGCCTGAGAATTGCCATGAAGGGTATTCGAATAGCCGTACCTGTGAGATTGGTCTGTCTGAGCATAGCGGGATTGAGTATCGTTCCATTTTGTATTTGGTTGATAAAGTTAGCCAGGTGCGTACTAACCGAAGTAACCAATTTTAATCATTAGTATTTGTTTTATCCTAAAGAGAAGTTGAATTGACAACTTGCTCTTTTTATTCCCGTCCCCCCCATTCTTTTATATCGCCAATGATAAGCCTTTTGTGTTAATAAATATTTCAATAACTCTTTTGGGTTGTTTTTAGTATTTGAGCTCTTATGTTTGTTTTGATGCTCATTATTCATAAGTTGTTTTATTTTTTTATATTGGCATGGAGGTAATCACTATTTGTGATAGTTTGTTAGTGTTGTTATATTTCAAGTTGGTATATATATATCGCTCATGTTTGAGATTGTTTTGTAAACTTACAACAATACTGATTGATCTATTGGTATTAATATCGTCTACTAATTATTTGAAATAAAAAAATCGAACGTTTTATGTGTATTTATAGTGGCTATTTATGAAACACACCGTGTCAATTACCTGTTTAATGTGAATTTTTATTGATGCAATTTGTTTTTAAGTGGTTGTATTTTATTGCTTTTACTTTTTGCGCATGGTGGGGTTTGGTTTTTGTTACCGGCTTTGTTGGTTTTTGGTTAACTTCTTGTCATGTTGCGAGTGGCTTTATTTTAAAAGCTCATTAGAATGTCTTTCCCATAATTATAATACTGTCAGCCAACAACAATATATATTTAACGTGTAGTTTACATGTCAAATTGATAGCAAGGTCCAAATTATAATACACATGCTGTTTAATATGGCAATAACTGGGCCTAATACATGGAGTAGATTTTAAATGACGTCCCTATTTTTATCGGTGATACCAATTGTTATTCTTATTTGGATGATGACAAAGAAAAATGGTATACCGTCACATATTGCCCTTCCTATTACGGCTTTAATGGTTGGAGCACTGCAACTCTTTTACTTTGGTACCGATACTACCTTAATTAGTGCCAATGTTATTGCTGGTATGCTGTCGGCCATTACCCCAATTTCGATTGTTGCCGGTGCTATCTTACTTAATCGAATGATTTACCTTTCTGGATCGGAAGATGTCATTCGTCGGTGGCTAGAAGGTATCAGTCGTAACCAAGTAGCACAATTGATGATCATTGGCTGGGCGTTTGCGTTCATGATTGAAGGTGCATCTGGTTTTGGTACACCGGCTGCTATTGCTGCGCCTATTCTAGTCGGCCTTGGTTTTAATCCGTTAAAAGTGGCTATGCTGGCATTGGTAATGAACTCCGTACCGGTTTCGTTCGGTGCTGTGGGGAACACCAACATGGTTTGGTTTCTCAAACCTGGGGACTGGATGATGCTACTTTGCTTGAAACGGGCAAGATCACTGCGTTGATTCACCTAATTGCTGCATTCATTATCCCTCCAATGGCGCTTCGATTTATTGTCAGCTGGAGTGATATTCGCCGTAACTACCTGTTCGTATTAATCAGTACGTTATCTTGCACTGTGCCATATTTCTTGCTGGCACAATGGAACTATGAGTTTCCTGCATTAGTGGGTGGTGCTACCGGTTTGGTGCTGTCAGTCATTGTTGCCCGAAGTGGTTTTGGCTTGGTAAAAACACAGCCAACTTCTGATGCCAAAGCATCGTCGCCAGTGGCGGCACGCGATGTGTTCAAGGCAATGACACCAACTATTTTGCTCATTGTGATCTTGATTGTTACCCGTATAAAGCAGTTTGGTATCAAATCAATGTTGACGGACAGTACTGAGATGTTCAGCATTTCATTTGGTCCATTGGGTGATTTCAGCATTAGCCAGGCACTGATCTTTAAGCTGAGCCATATTTTGGGAACCGATGTTTCATGGGCGTACAAAACACTTTATGTACCTGCGCTAATTCCGTTCCTATTGGTTGTTCTGATTTCAATTCCATTATTTAGACTACCAACAAGCGTGGTTAAGCAGATGTTTGCTGAAACCGGTAGCCGTATCAAGATGCCGTTCATTGCCCTTGTTGGGGGGGCACTGATTATGGTCAAGCTGATGATGACGGGCGGAGAAAACTCCCCCAATTATGACAACAGGGCAGGCATTTTCGGATCTGATGGGAACCAGTTGGCAATATGTGGCGGCATATCTGGGAGCGTTGGGGGGGGCTTTCTTCTCAGGCTCTGCAACCGTATCAAACCTTACCTTTGGTGCGATTCAGCAAACTATTGCTATCAATGTCGGTTTGCCGCAGACAACTATTCTAGCGCTGCAATCTGTTGGTGGTGCGATGGGGGGGTAATATGGTCTGTATCAACAATATTATCGCTGTATCGACAATTTTAGGTATTGCTAACAAAGAAGGCTTTATTATCAAGCGAACCGCCGTACCTATGGTGGTTTACGGTATTGGTGCTGCGATAATGAGTACGCTTATTTAGGGGGGGGAAGACGCTGCCACATAAACGAATAAAAGCAGTAAATAAAAAATGTGGCCAGTAATGGCCACATTTTTTAGCAATTAAAACTTATCTTCATGAAGGCGATAACATTGATAGAGGTGTTCGATGAATAGCTTGATTTTAGCGGGCTGGTGACGGGTGTAAGGATAGATGGCATAGATACCCAGACACTTTGCGACCTGATGCTGCAATACTTCAATCAGTCTTCCCTCTTGCAAGTCGTCTGCTACCAGTACTTTAGGAACATATACCAGTCCTTGGCCAATCAGTGCGGCACGTCTTAAGGCCGAGGCGTTATTGGTACTGAAATTGCCTGCTACTTTGACGGTAAAAGGCGAAGAGTCTCCTTTAAAAAGCCATTCTGTGGCACCGGTTTCCTGGTAGGAATACGCAAGACAATTGTGATCCACAAGATCTTGATATGAAGTCGGTTCACTACGGCGTTCAAAATAGGACGGTGCACCACAGATCACCCAGTGGGCATCGACTAGTCGACGGGCAATAAAGCTAGAATCAGGTAAGACGCCGGTACGAATGGCAAGATCATAGCCTTCTTCAACGATATCGACAAAACGGTTGTCCAGATCCATATGAATTGTAATATCGGGGGGGTATTTTGCGCTGAACTCGGCGATGGCCTGAGGCAAAATAAGCTCGCCTGATATCGTCGGTACCGTAATGCGTATACTACCGGAGAGGCTCTCACCCAGTCCGCTCATCGCGTCCTCGGCATTTTGAACCGAAAGGTAAACCTCTCGGGGCATGGCTGAAAAAAACGTCGCCTGCTTCAGTCAGAGTCAGCTTGCGAGTTGTCCGATAAAGGAGCTGAACCCCAAGCTCTTCTTCAAGGCGGGTGATACGTTTGCTGACAACGGACTTGGTTAGGCCAACCTGCTCTGCAGCTTTGCTGAAAGAGCCTTGCTCGATAAGGTGAAAGAAGATCAGGAAGTCGTCGGTGTTTCGCATTATTAGTATACTTTTTGCAACAATTTCTAGTGTTGTTGAATTATAGCAATTAAATGTCAGACATTTAGCAAGTGAATGGATCGTAATAACAGTTTTGCCTTGTTGATCACGTTACTGACGGTTGAATCAAAAAGCGGTGCTGCGGAAGAAAAGAAGGCTTACCAAACGGCAAGCCTTTTTTTGATTGTACGTATTACCTATAGTGATTAACCATTTGCAAACTGTTGCAACGGAACACGATCAGCCAACAGGCGCTTATATACTTGGTTACCAATCACACCGCCGATAATACCGGCAAAGGCCGCAGCGACCACTGCCATAAATAGAGTCAGTGGATCGTTGAAGGCGATAGATGCAAGTAGCCCTGGAATTGGAGCTGCACTACCTGGAGCATCATTGACGATACCAAAGTACGCGGCGATAGTTCCTGCCAGTGCGCCACCGAGGAAGTTCGACATAAAGATAGGAACCGGATTACGGGTAACAATATGGGCCTGAGTGAGGGGTTCAAGCATGACGCTAATCGTGTTACTGGATTTTCCTAGTTTGAGGGTATGGAAAATATAACCGTTGGTGAATGAGCCACCAACACAGGCAATGGCCGCAATACCCATTGGTAAGCCCGTTAAGCCAAGCATGGCTGTTAGTGCCATAGAGCTTAAGGGGGACGTACAAACCATCTTGATTAATCCGCCAAGTAAAAAGCCCATCGCCAGTGGTGATAGTAATGTGGCTTCAGTGATCATATTGGCTAATGTTCCCATTAGCATATCAAGCCCAGGGCTGATGAAAATACCAAGCAATCTTGCTAGCGGTGCCAAGGTCAGGACACCGACAATCACGTCGACACCTTCTGGTAAATATTTCTTAAATAATGGTGTTGCGAACGAGAATAGGTAACCGGCGATAAAACCTTCGAGGATCCCGAGGTTAGCCATTGCTAAACCTGTGACGATCGCAAATACGGGTTGTACACCCATTCGCAGCATCACTAACGTTGCAGCTGCGACGCCGCCCATCCCCACCGACCATGTTGCCGAAGTCAGCGAGATACTCGATACCAAGCAGGTTGCCCATTACATATTTATGGATAGCTTCGACTAGAAATGTGGCGATAGCCGCATCAGCCAGGCCACTCATTGCAGCGCTGCCATTTGGCGCTTTGAAACTAAACACTGAGAACAAACCTAAAGCTGCTAACAGGGCAGCAATACCCAGAATAATTTCCATATCATTTCCTTATCATTGTTTTTTGTACTGTTTTTAAGCATTTTTTTAAGGCGAACGCACGCAGAGCTACGCCCAAAGTAATAACAAAACGAGTGAAAGAGAAAGCTGGAGTTAACCGGGGGGTCGGG
>LLEM01000094.1_pt1 | contig 20501 bp, 19 predicted proteins | sample 595841 | NCBI WGS metagenome assembly LLEM01 (sample SAMN02919313, study PRJNA255460) | bioreactor metagenome | biome: chemostat; feature: culture 2012_10.2; material: sediment; isolation source: day64 10degC chemostat 2012 inoculated with Wadden Sea sediment taken from... | place: Germany: Bremen ...
GGTTGGGAGATCCTGCTGGCCGGTTTTGCCGAGCGGGCGGATGGCGAGCGGCTTGCAAAAGATTTGAGGGCGGCGGGTTACTCCGTCACGCTTAATGATGTTGATGGTGGCACTGAACTTATCGTGCCGGATCAGGCGGATATGACCAAAGCAAAATTACTGAAAAATGAGCTCAATGTTCGCTTTGGCCTGAATGCATCCGTACGTCGGAATAGACAACAATAATGAAAATGATGAAATTAAATAAACCATTACTTTTGCTGTCGATAGTTCTGCTTGCTTGCTTTGGAGCAGCGTGGCTATGGATACCTGTTGACCCGGAATCAGATTCCCTGCTTAAGCCGATTGTCTTGGTGGGAATTTTGGTTGCGGCGTTACTGGCGCTGTTCTTTTGCTACCGCCCGGAGCGTTCCAAGGAGAAAGATCAACAGCACGAGCAGTCCATTTTGTTTAGGCAGGATGTCAGAATTATTCGCCAGCTATTTAAAGCTGCGGTTAAACAACTGCGTGGCGTTCGTGGCAATAAGCTGAAGAGCTTATATGATTTGCCGTGGTATGTGCTTATTGGCGGTGAAAACGATGCCAAAAGCAGCCTGCTGCAGCAAAACAGCCTCGAGCCGGTCCTGCACCGTGCTATCGATGAAAGCGATACCGACCAATACATCCGGTTCTGGAGTAACGACAATGCCGTTGTTATTGAAGTCGGCCACCGCCTGTTCGACAGCGAAGGCATTGATGAAGGTTTGTGGCGAGAGCTGACCAAGCAGCTGCTGAGGTACCGCCCGCGCCAAGCGATAAACGGAGTGATCACAGCTATTGGTTGTGAGCAGTTTTTACAGTGTGATAAGAAAGCCCGCCATATCCTGAGTACGAATCTTCAGGAGGCGATCCTTCAGCTGGGTGAACAGACAGGGCTGGCATTGCCTGTCTACCCTGTATTCACCAAAGCCGATACGATTTCTGACTTTGTGAATTTCTTTGCCAGTTATTCCGGTTGTGATGTCGACAACCCGTTTGGTGTGACTTTCACCATTGATGAGAAACATCACTTTGAACCCCCGTAAACTTGATAGTTCCTGTCAGGATATTCTGAAGAACCTAGTGCAGCAGCAATTCCAGCTGATGCGTGAAGCGCGTAAGGACGAAATGGATTCTGTTATCGCGCTGCCATACCAGTTGTCGGTGTTCTTTGAGCGCGCCAATGAGCTGCTGACCAATCTCGGGCGGGAAAACCGGGTTCGCCAGGCTGTCTGGATACGGGGGGGCATGTATCTGGTGACCACAGGCAGAAGGGAACCAGTTATGATCTTCTCACCCAGCTGGTAGCGGAAAAGGCGGCGTTTAACGCTGACATTACTCAATCTCAGCCTCAGGGGCGCAAGAACCTGTTTTCAAGCCGGATCTTCAGCCATGTTATCTTGCCTGAAGCCGACATCGTCGGGGTTAATACCCAGCGCCATTACGGCTACCTTGCTGCCCGCAGTGCTTTTGTTTGTGGCTTAGTGGGCGTCGTTGCCGCCTTTGGTCTGCAGTTACAGGATAACTGGAACTATGACGAAGCGTTCAGGAGCAAAGCCATTACCGAGCTGAGCTTATACCGCAAGGATGTTAACAGGTTGCAGGAGGATCATTCGGGCTTGGCAGAACTGATCCCGGTTTTGAATGAATTGCGAGAAGTGGATCAGCAAGGGGGGGCACAACCTCTGCCTTGGTATCAGAAAGTCAGCATTAAGCAAGAAGATACTGCCGAACAGATCCAGCATGTGTATCAGCAGCAGTTGCAGCTGTTCCTGTTGCCGCAAATTGCCGATCTGCTGAGCAGTGAATTGTATGTCTACGTTAACCTGGGCAATCCGAGCAAGGTGTTTGAGCTACTACGCTATTATCAGATGTTGTTTGATGCCAAGCGCCTGGATCAGGACGAGATGATAGGCTATCTGGTTGATACCTTAAACGATCAGGGGTGATATTTCGGCTGATAGCATTAATCAGCTCAGCTTCTTGATGACAGACTTGTTCAGCAGTGACTATAGCCGTGCTCTGGATCCTAATGAAGAGCTGATTTCTGTCGCGATACAGAATCTGGAAGGCTTATCTCCGGAGCGTCTGATCTATGCCCGGGTTAAATCATTACCTGAATACCGCAACCGAGTGGATGTGCGCCGTCAGCTAGGTGATAAGTTCTCTTCGATGTTCCGCTTCAAGTCCGGTTTTCATGGTTATCTGCTTCCAGAGCTTTATACCCGGCAGGGCCATGCAAAAATTGATTTATCCGTTAAGTCGTCGCTCTTGAAAAAGCAGCTTGAAGAGTTCAAGTCAATCCAGGGAGATATGTCCGGCGCATCGGTTGCCGAGCTGACGAAGCTAAGCAAGAAAGTGCAGCGGCTCTATTATTCTGATTATGTTTATCAGTGGAAAGAACTGATAAAACACATTGAGGTTAAAGACTTCGACAGCATGGCGGATCTGGCTTATGCGGTACAGACTGTCCGGGACCCAGCCAACAGCCCGCTGATTGATGTGCTTGATGCAGTGGTGATTAATACCACACTGGCAACGGAAAATGATGCTGATACCAAGGGTAATACCAAGGCAGCCAGACAGCTGGGTCTGAAGAAGACGGCGAAAGTACTTAAAAAGGTCGATAAAGTTAACCGTATTGCGGGTGACAAACTGGTTCGATTACAGCCGTCTTTTGTCGTTAACGATGCATTCAACAGTTACGCCACGTTTATGGCGATCCAAGGCCAGAGTGCCCCCCCAGTTGACGAACTGTTAGTAGAACTTGATAACCTCAATACTTACCTTGATTCTGCTTTGACCAGCAGCGATCCCGGTAAAGCCTTATATGGTTATGCCAAGGCACATGCTGCAGGTAGCCAGGATCCCCTAGTGACACTGCGCCGTCAATCCAGCCGTGCTCCTCGCCAGATTTCGTCCTGGGTGACTGAACTGAGTAAGCAAACCTGGAAGCGGGTTGTTACTGGTGGTGTAGGTTACCTCAATACCCAGTGGCAGGAGCAGGTGTATGTGTTCTACCGTCGGGGCTATTGAAGGGGCGTTTCCCTTTTGCTTTACAAGGCCGTGGCGAGGTGGCGATTGATGATTTTGCGACCATGTTTAAGCCGCAGGGGGACGGATTGATAAGTTCATCACTACAGAGCTTCAGCCATTTGCTTACTGGGGACAATGGCACCCTTAAGCTGGCAGAAGTCGATGGTGAAAAGCTACCGCTACGCGCATTGACCTTAAAGCAAATCAAGCGTGCTAAAGAGATCCGGGAGCTGTTCTTTGGCCCGACCGGGGGGGAGGAGCTGGCATTGCAACTGCGCCTGAAAGCCAGTTCGATGAGTACGACGACAACTAAATTTGATATTCGGGAAACGGAAGGCGTGTTCTCTTACCGTCATGGTCCGAGATTGTGGCAGGACATCGCGTGGCCTTCTGCCGGGAGAGACGGCTATATCTCTGCCAATTTTTACAAAGGCGAAAACCGTATTGCCAGCCAGTCCTACTCCGGACAGTGGGCGCTATTTCGGATGCTGTTTGACGGCCGTTCCAGTGCAACGGGGCGACCGGAGAGTTCGTAACCTGCTCTACAAAGTTGGCGATGAAGAGGTAGTCTTGAAGTACTCGCTGAAGACAGCAACTTGCCGTTAACCAAAGGGTTATTACTAGCTTTAACCTGCCTTCAGCGCTATAGCGCTGGGGGGGCGGAAATCTACGTTCGTTTTCCGTTTAATACAGGAATGAATATAGTTCAACATAGTCGGTATAAGAGGTAATAATAATGACTGATGTTTCTACTACTACGTCGTCAGGTAGTGTGACGAATTTTGCTGAGGTCACAACCTGTTGGGATCTGTCGCAGATGAGTTTGCAGGGCAGGGCACAATACGAGGCCCGGGTCGGGATTATCAACTATTTAGCAACGCTGGACTTTCAAAAGACGCCCTCGTTGTCGAGCAGTGTTCTGGATAACTTTGTTAATGATTCAACCATTACCAATGATATTGCCGGGCTGGCGAAAAAAGGTTGTTCGGCGGTGTTGAGGCAGACGGGGCCTGGCCGGTCTGTATTGGGCGCTGTTGAAACGGTTGGTAAGAAATGGGAACAGATCAAAAAGAAAATCATCGCCAAGCTGGAGTCTTTTTTCAGCCGCCTGATCAACAACCTTAAAAAGAAATACGCTGAGGTAACTTGGGTTGTTTCTTATCTGTCCGAGATGGCTGGTTGGCTAGTTGGTACATTGGTGCGTGATATTACCCATGCAATTCCGGGCTGGGGTTATGTGCAGGATGCTGCCGATTTGTATAAAGGCGTGAAGAAAGCGGTCGTCAGTGCTTCTCGTTATTTTGAGCTTAAGAGTGCCGGTAAAGGTGTGATGCTGCTTGATGGCCATCCGGACGATATCGCCTACTGGCTTAAGAACCATATTGGTTGCGATGCCATGCTGGGGGATTAAAGATGTATTGGTGACCTCTGGTAAGTTTGCGGTCAAAATGGCCGGTGATGCAGCTGGTGGGCTGGGAACCATCATTGGTTTGTTGGTTGGGGGCTTTGACCCGTATCGGTGCCTTGGTGGACTATATTGTTCAGCGGGCGAGTGTTGATAAAGCCTTGAAAACAGCGCGTAAAGAAAAGGATCGGGTACTAAACAAGAATGGCCTGGTAAATGATTGCGACGCGTTCAACAAATGGTTCAGTCGTACGTTGAAAGTGACGCCTATTTTTGCCTCACTGGTACTCCATGCTGGCGTTGCCGCGCATCCGTATAACTTCCTGGAGCTGATTAACTTCCGTGGTCATGAAATTTCAGCGCAGCGCTATGCACGAGGGGCGAAATATATCCAGAAGCTAAAAGAGGCTGGCGGACAGCATATTCGTGACTATTCTGAAGGCTACGGCCTGAGTATTACCAGCTCTTCGGCGTGGCAGAATGTATTGCTCAAGCAGCAGCTAGAGGGGGGGCGCGGTGATTGAATCGGATCTGGTATTGCCAAGCCCTGACCAATGGCGCAGAAATGCGATTCGTCGCAAGGGCACTCCGCCGAGTCGCGGCCAGTGGCATCGCCAGCCGATTCGCAGGAAAGCGACAGTGTAATTAATGGCTAACGGTGTGAACCGCGCCTGAACTGATTGCCGTGTTGGCCGAGAGACTCGGTCAGCACGGTGAATCGGTATTTTCTCTTCAGCAGCCCCTCGAACGTGTTATAAATATCAATGGTAAAGGATCCTGAGTTGTCTACTGGTACCGTTTTGATGGATCGTTTTACTCTCATTGAGCCGCTGACTTCGTGTGTTTTTGTTGCTGTCGACGGTCATTCCGGCCAGAAAGTGATTGCTAAACATGCACCAAAATCACAGGTCGAAAGGGAGTCGCGCTGTATGATCCAGTGCCGCTCGCCTTATATTAATCAACCCATTGAAACGCTGCCCGAATGGTTGGTCTTGCCTTATATTCGCGGGACAAGTGTTTTAACCTTTACCCTCGAGCAGCGTCACCTGTTTATGGGTTGCATCCCCTATATTGTCCGCGCTATTGAGCATGCTCACCAGGCTGGTTGGGTTCACGGCGACATCAAACCATCTAATATCCTCTATCTACCACAGTTCGGCTCAATTAAACTGATCGACTTTGGTGCGGCATGGCCCGTCGGTACACCATTGAGCCAGCTTAACGAATGGCAGTTGACTCTGGGTTTTTCTCGGAAATCAAAACAGCAAGGGCTCGGGAACGTTGAACCGTCAGATGATTGGTATGCGCTGGCAAAGTGGCTGGAACAAATTGATGTCAACTCTTTATCAGCCAAAGAACGATCTCAGCTGGAGCGCTGGAAAGCCTGGTTGAATGAGAGGCTGATTGAGTGAGAGGTTGGAAGTCCAGTCCCCCCCTGATCGTTTGCAATGAGATCAAGAGACTGGCGCGAGTGTTATTAACTGATGGAAAAATTACACTTCACTGGCAATAAAACCTCCTGTTATATAAGCTCAAAAGATATATTAAGGTAAATCATTTTTCGATATCTTAACTATCTGATGAAAGCTGAGGATAATCGATGAAAACCGAGCGCTGTCGCCATTCATCATAAAGTGACTCGCGAAAGAGTGCCTGAGAACATGGATAGCCTGTCCATCAGGAACATGTTTAGGCAGAGCGCGCTTAACGCTCTTCCATGCAGCGTAGTAACGAACAGTGAAAAGGTCACTCTCCGTCTGTCTAATTTCTAAATGTCGCTGTATAGCTCTTTAGAAATAGGTACTGAGCGATTTTTCTTATTCTCGGTGTCGGTAAACGTGAGGAGGTTTAAGCGTTAGCGCTTCGCCAATTCGTGCCCCAGTAGAAAGGCATATCTTAACCGCGATAAGAATCTGATCGGCCATGGGCTGTTGTCGTGGGCGACGTTCTGCAAGAATGCAGGAATTTGTTCTTTCATTGTTGGTAACATGTTCATCTATTGAAAATAGTAATGTTGGCTTAAATAGTAAAATAACACCGAAAGAATTAACAACTCCAATTCAGTATAATAAATATAGTGTTGATTACTTTTTTTGGCATAAATGGACTAAGTAGTTATTAATTGAGATTGTTTCATCTTTAGTCGGTTGGGGAGCGTTGAGGTTGAGATATTTATGCCATCAATACCAAGGTTTGGATGATATTAAAATATAAATGTCAATATCAACTGTTCCTAGTAGTAGTTAATTTTGTCACATCCCTTGCTGGGTAAGGCTTTGTTCAAGTTTGAGTCTGAAACCTTGTTCGGCAAGCATCTCATAGACTACTTAATGTGTAGTTCAATAAATAGCCAAAAGAGCCGAATGTATGCAATAATATTAGGAACAGTTATTTTGTATCTTAACGATATTCCGTACTTGGCACCACTTCAGTCTTGAATTGTTATAAGTCTTGAGTATAAAGCATTAGTTGTTAAGTGTGCAATCTAAGACATAAGGTTGAATAAGGCCGCTTTTGCAGCCTAACAATCGTAGTAAAGATAACGAGAATTTGTTACGTTAAATTAAAAGCTTTCAAGATTGATAATCTCTCACCTATATAATTAGCACCAGCCTTTGTAGTGTGATTTTTATTATAAAAAAATCAATTTTTTATCATTAGTTACTACAATACATTCACTTTCATTAGGGCATATGATAGGCAGCATATTAATAAAATAGAAATCATTTTCTTTTGATAAATTATAAAGTTTATTGTTTACAGTAAAAGCATCTTGATTCAGATAAAATCCTGAAGCAATTTTTCTCACGGAAGTTATCATGTTTGTTTTATAAGCTCTATAAAAAATCTCAGAAGAACCTAACTTTAAAAAATCTTTTCTTCCTACTAGAATAATTTTAGCTTTGGTTTTTTTATTAATAGCTTTAATAGCGTCTGATATGTATGGAATAGTCTCTGGTCGCCATTGGAAAGCAATAAAAATATAATCAGAATCTGGAATGAGATTTGAGTTAAATGCTCGCATTATTTTTATTGGGCAATTTTTTGTATCGGCTATATGCACCGAGCTCTCGTTGAGGAATCGACTTGTTTCCTCTGGTTTAATGTAAAATATATTACAATCCCATGTTATTATTTTAGACGACAGCTCATAATTATTAATAGATTTTAAGTGAGATATAATGTTAATAAAGTCACCAGCCTGAGAGTCACCAATTATCATGATTTTAGTTTTATTAGTGATAAAGTTTTCTTTTCGATCTAACTTTTTATGTCTTGCCCAAGTATATTTATCCTCATCGTTAATGTTAAAGGTTACTATTTTGTTTATTTCATCAGGAGCTTGAAGAAGAATTCCTTGCTTAAGGAAAACAATTGAGCCAAAAAAGGCAAGACAAAAAACCATCCATATTGATTTAACAAAAAGAATATCTTTCCAAGAGCTTAAGTTAGGAAATCTCTTGGACTCTATTATTGTAAAGCTTAAGTAACCAATTAAAAATGATAGTGGGATACCAATATAAACCCAATATTCAATTGAAAAGTAATATCCATATACAACTATAGCCAATGCCATAAGTAAATTGAATAAGACCATTTACCTACTTTTTGAAATGCTGGGTTACTAGTAAATAAGCTTTTTTGATTGTTCGCTAAAATGACCAGATAAGTACCTAAAGCTGGAACCAAAGCAAAATAACCAGGCCATATGTTTTTTTTGATATCAAAGCATAAGAAGCAATAATTAAAGCAATACCACCCCCCCGTTCAATCCATTTCTTATTTTCTTCTTTAAGTGCGATAGGGAACAAGTAAGCAATGCCACCAAGAATCATTTCCCCAAGCTCGTGTAGGTAATAAGTAAAAGGCTGTATCAGGCCAATTCATTGTTACGTAAACACTAGCAATAAATCCTAAAATTGTTCCCATGAAAATTGAACGCTTAATGTTTTTTAAAGAAAAAAAGTTCCTTAAAATTAATAATGAGATAGGGTAAACAATATAGAATTGCCACTCGGCAGATAGAGACCAAGTATGAAGTAACCATTTTTCATAAGATGCTGCATTAAAATATCCCGATTCTCTCCAATAAATCACATTAGAAAGAAATCCCATACTACTAGCGATATGTTTCCCCTAATGCCTTGTAATCTAATGGCGATAAATAAAACCACCCAAACACCAATAAAACTAAGCATAGAACAGCAAGGGCAGGAATAATTCTATTAGCTCTTGCTACATAGAATTTAAAAAGAGAGAATGAGTTATCCTCTAAACCTCTAAAAATAATCCCTGTCATTAAAAATCCAGAGATAACAAAAAATACATCTACACCAGCGAATCCGCCAGGAACCCAATCGGGATTAAAATGAAATAAAACCACCGCTATAACAGCAATGGCTCTCAATCCATTTATATCTGTTCTAAAAGTCAAAACAAACACCACAATGAAATATTACATGTTCTATGTAATAATGAATGTAAAACTATCATACATCATGAAAGCGCTTTAGTCATTATGCTAAATATGTTGCATTATATAGGGCTGTGGGTATGTTAAGGATTATTTGGCGTGACATACCTCTAGTTACCATAGCAAGCAAAGCTACGGTAAAGAGGTTTTTAAAAATGGTTATGTTTAAAGCTGATTAATCTGATGAAATGGCGATGAGTGCCGCCACTTCATCGCCATCTTGTTAGTGTGCTGGTTTTATATTGCAGTTTTAATTGGCTTTTCCGTATCCCCCCAATAAAACCGCCAGTCTGATGCTCCCAGAGCTGGGCATAAATTCCGTTATGTTCGATCAGATCCTGGTGCGATCCTTGCTCGACCACCTTGCCCTGATCAAGCACGATCAAACGATCCATGGCTGCAATCGTGGACAGTCGGTGCGCGATTGCGATCACTGTCTTCCCTTCCATCAGCTGATACAGACTTTCCTGTATTGCGGCTTCAACCTCGGAGTCGAGCGCGGATGTTGCTTCATCGAGAATAAGGATCGGTGCGTCTTTTAGCAGTACCCGAGAAATTGCCACTCGCTGGCGTTGGCCGCCGGAGAGTTTCACCCCACGTTCACCTACTTGGGCATCATAGCCCGTGTTACCGTGCGGATCGGTTAGGGTGGCGATAAACTCGTGCGCATGGGCTTTTCGGGTTGCAGCCAATACGTCAGCTTCTGTGGCATCAGGATTGCTGTACAGAATGTTGTCACGGATAGAACGATGCAGCAGAGATGTATCTTGGGTGACCATGCCAATCTGCGCGCGCAGTGAATTTTGGGTTACGTCCGCAATATTTTGGCCATCGATACGGATAGCGCCGGATTCGATATCGTAGAACCGCATCAACAGGTTTACCATGGTAGATTTACCAGCACCGGAACGGCCGACAAGCCCGACTTTCTCACCCGGTTTGATGTTCAGATTGAGCTTTTCTATTACACCTTTGTCTTCACCGTAGTGGAAACAGACATCGTCAAACTGGATACCGCCTTGGCTGACGTCCAGCTTTGGCGCGTTGGGCTTGTCTTCGATAGCTACCGGTTGTGCCAGCGTTTTCATGCCGTCGACAACAGTACCGATGTTTTCGAACAAGCCGCCGACTTCCCACATGATCCACTTTGACATCCCATTGATACGCAGCGCCAGGCTGACGGCAATGGCGATTGCCCCAATGGTGATAGCGGCGTCCATCCAAAGCCAAATCGACAGGCCGGCAATGGCGAATACCAACAGGTAGTTAATGGCCTCTACCGAGATGTTGAAACCGGTCACCAGACGCATCTGGCGATAAACCGTATCCATAAAGCCGCTCATACCCTGTTCGGCATATTCGGTCTCGCGGTTGGTGTGGGAGAACAACTTGACGGTAGAAATATTGGTATAGCTGTCTACGATGCGTCCGGTCATCATTGAGCGTGCGTCTGCCTGCTCGGTAGCAATATGCTTGAGTTTCGGTACATAGCGTAATTGGATACCGATATAAGCAGCCAGCCAAATCAGCATTGGCAGCATCAGGCGTAAATCGGACTGGCCAATCATCACCACCATCGAGGTGAAGTACACGGAAATGTAGACCAATACATCCAGCAGTTTCATTACTGTTTCTCGCACTGAAAGTGCCGTTTGCATGACCTTGGTCGCAATGCGGCCAGCAAACTCATCCTGATAGAACGAAATACTTTGGCGTAGCAGATAGCGGTGTGCCATCCAGCGGATAGACATCGGATAGTTGCCGAGCAACGTTTGGTGGACGATCAGCGAGTGCAGAGTAACAAGCAAGGGAACAACGATCAGGACTAACAGCCCCATTCCCCATCAGCTTGCCACCTTCTTCGGCCCAGAACGTATCCGGGTTGTGAGTTGCCAGCCAGTCAACCAGTTGGCCCCATAAAGCCAAATAGAGACACTTCGACAATAGCGATGAGCGCACTCAGAACGGACATGGCGATGAGCGGGCGTTCAAATCCCCCCCGGGTGTAGTAGCGGCAGAAGGCGAATAAGCCGTTAGGTGGCTGTTCGGGTTCGTGTGGTGGAAATGCTGACGACAGCTTTTCAAAACGTTTGTACATAGAGTGTTGTTTCCAGTCGAGCTTTTCAGTAACGGTTAAAGCCAGTCAATACGGTTGTTGGTATTTGTTGGGGGGGAGGCGATTTTTCGGTTAACCGTGGCTTACAAAAGGGTATAAATGGTTAAATTAGATACAGGGTTACTTTATCAGAACTTGCAGTACAATAAACGCCCATTATAGAAGGATATGGTACCTTTTGATAAGGTTGGGATTAAGCCCTGATCCTATCTAAAACTTGCCTAATTCTGTTTTGTAGAAATGAAGAAGAAAATGTTGGAGAACAATGGCTGTGGAGATTAAGCATATAACTGCATATCAAACGTTGCTGATTCGCCATCGGGTACGTTGCCAACAGTGCTATCTGATGGCAGCTATATTTCTATCCCTCCAGCACCAGTTGGTTTCGTCCGGCAGATTTGGCTTGATATAAGCATTTATCGGCACGGCGGATTAGTTCATGAATGTTGGCATCGGCATTTACGACACCCAGACTGATGGTGTATTGGATGGTTTGACTCAGGATGTTGAGTTCCGTGTCTGCGATATCTTGGATCAATGCTTCAAGGCGCTGGTGGAAAATCTGTGATGAGTTGCCGTATAAAATACAGAATTCCTCGCCACCAAAACGGGCCACTAATGCATCCGGGAAGTAAATTTGTAATGTGTTTGCCAGTTCGATCAGTACCATATCACCAATATGATGACCGTAGGTGTCATTGAGTTTCTTGAAGAAATCAATATCCAGCAGAGCTAGACAACGAGGTCCTTTATGGCGTTTGGCTAGCGAGTGCTCAAAGAAGTAGCGACGGTTCCAAGTCTGGGTCAGGTAGTCTTTGTTGGCATGATGATATAGCCTTCGTTCAGAATCCAGAATGTTAAGGGTGCTGTGCAGGCGGCAGTAAAACTCTTCTTGGTTGAACGGCTTTTTCAGAAAGTCATTTGCGCCGGCTTTAAGAAACTTTGCCGTTAATGCTGCTTCATCGCTGGCAGACAGGCCAATGATGGCGAGTTGGCCTTGCTGGTTCGTTTTACGAAGTTCTTTGATCAGGCTGACGCCATCTCGCTCTGGCATCGAATAGTCAGTGATCACCAGGGTGATATCTTTTTCTTTTTTAATCACTTCCAATGCATGATTGCCGGTGCTGGCTTCGACTACTGCGATATATTGACGTTCTAGAAGGCTGCGAACATACCGCCGGGCGGTCACCGAATCATCAACGACAAGTGCTTTGTGGCTGCGATTGTTTTCAAGGCGTTTAAGAATAGGAATGATTGATGATATACAGGTTGGGCTGTCTTTGGGGGGGATATAGTCGATTACTGTTTTAGCCAGTACTCTTTCTCGGGTCATTTCATCCATTAATGCGGTCAGGACGATAACTTTAATATCGACTGACAGGCACACATCTATTATTTCACCGTCTTGTCCGTCAGGTAGGCAATAGTCAAGAATCGCACATAGAAAGTCGGTGCTTTCGTCGAGTACTTTTTCAGCTTCGGCAATACTTTCAGTTAGAACCGGAGTAAAACCAGCTTTTCTCAATTCAACTTCAATAATTCGTCGAAAAGGGCGGCTATCTTCTACGACTAATATTCTATGTTCCATTTACCACAACCTTTGGGTGTACAGCTTATTGTTGAGCTGACTAGGCGGCACATTATGGTACATTTTACAAATAGATACAAATATCAATAGCTATGTTGCAGGTTTTGCCTCTTTAATAGTTGCGCTAATAATCATTCAATAACGAGAGCTGCTTTCGATATATGCTATAACCTTTTATTATAAGAGGGTGAAATTAAAGGAGAAACTTGGTATGTAATTGAAAAAAATGGTAATTTCATCTTAGTGTTGAACAGGTTAATCAATTGTTCATGAATAGTCGATTGTATCGATGTGCATATTGGTGCGTGTCTGGAAACGAATTGTTCTGGTCGATATGAAATACAGTTATTAGCTTTAGCGTAATTATTTTTTCCTCCAATTATTAATATTCAGCCGTTGGAGGTTTTTTTACTATTAGTTAAACTTAACTTCCAAATAAACATGAGCTTATTGGGTGAAAAAGTTAATTTTTGATGTAAACAATATTCTTATCAACAACTAAATTCGTACTCTGTGAATCGGACTTTAAAGGGAACTATAGGATGGAAAACTACCTGGACGTTGCTTCTCATATCATCGTGATTTGGGTACTGGCTGCTATTACACCCGGTGCCAATGTGTTGTTGACCATGAATACGGCATTGCGATTTCAGCGTCAGCTGGCTATTTGGTCAGCGTTTGGGGTGAGCGTTGCTGTGATGGTGTGGGGGGGCGGACTGGGTGCCTCGGGGGTATTAATCGTTCTTAACACTTTTCCCTGGTTGTTTACCGTAATGAAGGTGTTGGGCGGTCTATATCTGCTTTACCTTGGGGGTAACGCGAATTCTTGCGGCCAGAAGACAAAAAGATCAAGGGTTGGAGATGACCAATATGCGTTATCCGCTTTCACCGCTGCAGCTGTTCCGTCTCTCGTTTGTGACAAGCATGATAAACCCGAAGACCGGCCTGTTTGTAGTCAGCTTGTTCTCAGTAGCCATGCCCGCTTCGTTGACGACAGAGCTGACGTTGATGAGTATGGTGCTGATGGAGGAATTACACTGATCTGGCACCTGTTCCTTGTTGTCGTGTTTTCAACACCGTCGGCACAGCAGTTTTACCGTAGAACCGCCAATATGATTGACTACCTGACGGGAGGATTATTTACGCTCTTTGGGATAAAGGTTATGGCAAGTTAGCCTCTTAATTAGCAACAAATTCGTAATAAGTTTTTGATAAGAAATAATACAGATAACCCTCAATAATGAGGGTTATCTGTATTCGTTGATGAGTTCGTTTCTATAGCGCCGTGCGTTTGTACTTCAGGTATTCCGGTTCCCAGAAGGTAGCGTTGATCTTTTCAAGTAATTGCTCATCACTGCGTTTGGGCGCTTTGTTTTGTTCTACCGCTTTTTTGGCTACCGCCAGTGCAATATGGTGTGACACCTGTTGGATTGCTTCTAATGGCGGCAGTAAGGCTCCGTGCCCATCTTGAGAAAGAGGTGAGCATTCTGCCAGTGCACGGCTGCTTTCCATCAGCATTTCGTCCGTTACTCGGGTCGCGCCGCTGGCCAGAACACCAAGACCAATACCCGGGAAAATATAGCTATTGTTGCACTGGGCAATAGGATAGCTTTTATCGTTAAATAGCACCGGATCGAATGGGCTGCCGGTTGCAATTAGTGCATCGCCTTCTGTCCAACGAATAATGTCAGCCGGTGTCGCTTCAACACGGCTGGTTGGGTTGGAAAGTGGCAGCACAATAGGGCGCTTGCAATGAGCATGCATCTCAGTGATCACCTCTTGACTGAACAGGCCGGGCACACCGGAAACTCCGATCAGAACTGTTGGTTTGGCATTACTGATAACATCTATCAGGGAGATGCTATCGGTATTATTCCACTGATCAACGGTTGCACTTTTCTGGGCTAGCTTCTGTTGGAAACTGAGTAGATTCTGCATGTTGTCGGTTAGTAGGCCCCAGCGATCAACCATGAAGATTTGTTCGCGAGCCTTGCTGTCGCTCAGCCCTTCCGCGACCATCTGGGGCCACAATCGCCTCGGCAATTCCGCACCCGGCAGAGCCTGCACCGACAAATGTTACCCGCTGCTCGGAGAGTTTCGAACCAGCTGCTTTGCAGGCGGCAAGCAGGCTACCAACGGTAACCGCAGCAGTCCCCCCCTGAATATCGTCGTTAAAACAGCATACTTTATCTTTATAGCGGTTAAGCAGTGGCATGGCGTTTTTCTGGGCAAAGTCCTCGAACTGGATCAGCGCATTTGGCCAGCGGCTTCTCACGGCTTGGATCACTTCCTCGACAAAGTCGTCATATTCCTGGCCGGTGACACGCGGATGGCGCCAGCCATATACATAGGATCAGACAGGCGCTGGGTATTGTTGGTGCCGACATCCAGAACAATCGGTAACGTGTTGGCTGGGTTGATTCCTCCGCAGGCGGTATACAGTGCCAGTTTGCCGATAGGGATGCCCATACCGCCAATCCCCTGATCGCCAAGGCCGAGGATCCGTTCACCATCAGTGATCACGATAATTTTCACATCCTGACGGGCGGCATTATTTAAAATATCCACCATGCTGCCGCGCTCAGGGTAGGCGAGGAACAGGCCACGGCCTCGACGGTAAATGTTCGAGAATTTTTCGCAGGCTGCACCGACTGTCGGGGGGGTGTAGATGATCGGCATCATTTCTTCGATATGGTTGACGATCAGCCGGTAGTAGAGGGTCTCGTTGGTATCTTGGATGTTGCGAAGGAAGATGTGTTTATCAAGATCATTCTTGAACGTTTGATATTGGCTGTATGCGCGCTCTTCCTGTTCGGTAATGGATTCAATGGTTGCAGGCAGCAGCCCCCCCATCAGGCTGAAGTTCTGCCTTTCCTCTGGGGGGAGAATGCGCTGCCCCTTGTTTAGAAGGGGCATTTTCTAGCAGGGGGTCGGACCAGCATAAGGAAGGTATAGTGTTTTGTTGTTTTCGTACATGTCGCAGTGAATCCTAGAGTTCTTAAAAAAAGAGCGGTTCTTTAAAAAGAGCTGTCCGAGAACAGCTCTTATAGTGATAACCAGTAGTAGTGTAATGCTGAGTTAGATAGCTTCCTCGATAGGTACTAATCCTTCCTCTGTTTCTTCCGGTGCGTCGGAAACTTTGTCTATCAACAAAGCAATTACACCATCACCAGTGACATTACAGGCGGTGCCGAAGCTATCTTGGGCTAAGTGGAGTACGATTTGCAGTGCGATCATTTCTTCGGTAAAACCCAGCATTGAACCGAGTAGACCGACAGAAGCCATTACGGCTCCTCCTGGTGCGCCCGGTGCAGCCACCATTGTGACACCCCAGCATGGCAATAAACGGTAGAGCTTCAAGCAGGCTAGGTACCGGACCCGCACCGGTCATGATGATTACAGCGACAGCTACACTGGCGATACTGATCACCGATCCTGACATGTGGATGTTGGCACATAGTGGTACAACGAAATTGGCGATAGAGTTCGATACACCATTGCGCTTGGTTTGCTGCAAAGTAACAGGCACTGTTGCTGCAGAAGACATGGTGCCGACAGCAGTAAAATAGGCTGGCATCATGGTACGAAGGATTTTCAGAGGCGATTTTTTTAGGGCTACACCTGTGGTGATAAACTGGAAGCTTAGCCAGAACCAGTGCATAGCGATAACGGCAAGCAGTACCAGGCTGAAGGTTTGCAATGTCGCAAATACCGTGCCTTTGACTGTCATATCGGCAAAGACACCGGCGATATAGAATGGTAGAGCAGGGATCATCACCTTATTTAGGAAAAGTTCAATGATATCACGGCCCTGATCACTGACCTTTCTCAGCTGTTCGGCACTGGTATTAGAGATACCCAGTCCAAAAATAAAGGCGACGGTTAACGCTGTCATGATGTTCATGATTGGCGGGATCTGAAGTGATAGAAATGGGGTAAGAACAGTTTCAGCTTCAGGCAATTCTCCGGCGCCACTTAGTAATATCGGGAAAAGGCTCTTTGCCACTAAAAATGCGATAATACCTGCACCTAGTGTTGATAAATATGCTAGGCCAACAGTTTTTCCGAGTAATTTCCCAGAGTTTTTTGGCAGGCTAGCAATACCGCTAGTCACATAGAAGAGAATTAATAATGGAATGGTGAACTTTATTAACTGGCTAACTAAAAATTTAGCCGTTATCAGACCTCGAACAATTATTTCTGGTGCAAGCATACCCCATCAGTATGCCTATTAATATTCCACACAATAACTTAATGATTAAGTTCATTTTATTGACCTTTAATTTATTAGGGTACGGGTTTCTTATAATGATTTGATAATTTTTAATGATTCTAATTAAGCGATAAATATACTTGTATTTATCATTTTTATTATTTTATTAACGCTATGGATGAATAGTTATTAATGATGTTGCATCTCGATGGTATGATTATTCATCTATCATGTGAAATGCTGAAAAAATGGCTTGGTTATTAAAATGCATCATGTTAGTTTTAAGCTTTGTGATCAACTTAATAGACATATGTTAATTACTGATTGATCCTTACAGCCATCTGCGGATGGCCTATAATAATCTATGTAACAGCTGGTTTTTTGTACTGAGTTATTTAGGGATGATGACTGCCGTGGGACCATTACTACTGAGAATGTCGAATGAAAAACATAGAAACAAAATGGCTGCAAGATTTTCTTACCCTTGCTGAATTACAAAATTTTTCTCATGCCGCAGCTGTTCGTAATGTTACTCAACCAGCATTTAGCCGACGAATAAAGTCGCTTGAAGCCGAGTTAGGTTTAGTATTAATTGATCGCAGTAAATCGCCTATCGAGTTGACATTATGCGGAAAACAGTTCAAAACGACCGCACAATCCATTCTTCATCAAATAGATGAAGAAATTAACCGGCTGGCGGGTAGCTCATTTCATGGTCGGCATACGGTTCGTTTAAGCGCGGCGCACTCTATCGCTATCAGCTTGCTGCCAAAGTTGCATTCAAGTTTGTTTGATTCGAATTTGAATACAAGTTTGTCTGTAGATGCCAATGAAGTTGATGACGCTGTTGAATTATTGATAGATGGAAAGTGTGACTTTCTATTTTCCTTTTATGAAGACCGACTGCAAATTGCACCATACCGCTCGATATATTTAGGGCGAAGCTATTTGTATTGTGTATCAGCGGTGGATGAAAGTGGAATTCCGCTTTTTGATCTGTCAGAAAATGATGATGTTCCATGTCTGGATTATACGCCAGAAAGTTATATGGGAAGAGCGCTACACAGAGCCAATGGCAAGTTAACACCTAATACGGTATGTTCTTCTTCAATGACTGACTTTATTAAAGCTTTGGTATTACAAGGAAAGGGAATAAGCTGGCTTCCAGATTATGCAATCAAAGAAGAACTTGCTTCTGGGCAATTGAAAATTTTAACTGGACGTGAACCGGTTCCGTTGGATTTGTATGTCTATCGTTATTATTCCAAACTACACTCATCTTGTGAAGCAATGTGGAATGAATTAAGTAAGGTAAGCCCGATGAAAGAGCTGAGCGGTAAATCACCGCATGCGAATCAATTTTAACAATCAAAACATAATATAAGATAAAACATAATAATAGATATAATAAAAGGGCTAGTTACTAGCCTTTTGTTTATTCTGGCTTACGGCATAGCTAATTAGCTATATAGTTTTGCTTTGTATTCAGGGTGCATAAGGTTTTGCGCCGAGAATATTTCATCAAGCTGCTCTTCAGCCAGTAACTTGCGCTCTAGCGTCACATCTCTAACACTGCGGCCTGTTTCGGCACAAATCTTACCGACAATATCGCCTTCATGGTGACCAATGAATGGGTTGAGATAGGTTACGATGCCAATTGAGTTGAAGACGAAGTCTTCACATACGTTCTTGTTCACAGTGATACCACTGATACACTTGTCGGCAAGGTTAATACAGGCATTGTTTAGTAGTCCAATCGACTCAAAAATTGCCTGGCCAATCACAGGTTCCATTACATTGAGCTGTAGCTGACCGGCTTCTGCTGCGAAAGTAACGGTTGTATCGTTACCGATTACCTTGAAGCAAACCTGGTTGACCACTTCAGGGATCACTGGGTTAACTTTAGCTGGCATAATTGAGGAGCCTGCCTGCATTTCAGGTAGGTTTAGCTCGTTAAGGCCAGCTCGAGGACCAGAAGAAAGCAGACGAAGGTCGTTAGACACTTTAGATAGCTTAACCGCCAGACGTTTTAGCGCAGCGTGTACGGTAACATAGGCGCCACAGTCAGATGTTGCTTCAATCAAATCCTCTGAAGGTACACATGCTAGACCTGTTGCTTCGGCTAGGTATTTTACTGCCAGCTCTTGATAACCTGCTGGTGCGTTAAGACCGGTACCAATTGCTGTTGCGCCAAGGTTTACTTCCAGAAGTAATGAAGCGGCATACTTCAAGTTTTTGATTTCTTCTTTAATCAGGATACTGAAAGCATGAAATTCCTGACCTACCGTCATTGGCACGGCATCTTGTAGCTGAGTTCGGCCCATTTTCAGAATGTCCTGGAACTCTTCGCTCTTGGCATTGAAGGCTGCTTGCAGGTGCTCGATAGAACCAATCATTTGTATGATGCTGTTATAGACAGCAACACGGAATCCCGTTGGTAGGCACAGTTGGTTGACTGGCTCTTGTTCACATGATCGTTAGGTTGATGACGTGATACTCGCCTTTCTCATGACCTTTTAGCTCAAGTGCTACGTTGGCGATGACCTCGTTGGCATTCATGTTAACAGAAGTGCCAGCGCCGCCTTGGTATACATCAGAAATGAACTGATCCATGCACTTTCCAGTTTCAAGGATAAGATCACATGCATCGACGATGTACTTACCCACATCGCTAGGGATTGTGCCTAGCTCGGCGTTAGCCATTGCGGCAGCTTTTTTTTGGCAAACACCATACCGCGAACTAATTCAGGCACATCTGAAATCTTCATCGACGAGATATTGAAGTTCTCATAGGCGCGCAGTGAATGGATCCCGTAATAAGCTGTTGCCGGAATTTCGAGTTCACCAAGAAGATCTTCTTCAATACGTACCTTTGTTGAATTGTCGAGCATAGCCGTTACCTTTATTGATAATGAAATGACACCGACACAATGTTCTTTTTGCTATCTAAAGTGAAATGCCTAAAAGTAAGCAACAATGCATTTATTGCATAGTGGCTTTTATTTAATCAACCACAGATTAACTGTTTAATAAGTCATGAATAAAGTTGAATTTTAATTCAATAGAAATATGCAATATAGATCACTGAATTAATTGTGTGACTTAGGTAGGGATTTTATGTACTACAAATTCATATGCTGTAGGTATAGGAGAAGAAATATCAAGTTTAGCAATATTAAATAAATTATATCTATATTTCCATTGTGTTAATCATGGGTTTTGTATGGATGGTTTTGCGCCTTCGTTGCGGCTGGTTTGTGATCGTTTTGATGTATTTTGGTTATCACTTGTGGTTTTACTGAATATTCAGTGATCTAAGTGGTGTTTTTGTGATGCTGATTACGCATGACGGAATTACTTTCAGCATTTCAAACCCAATTGAAAGCTAAGTACTGTTTACATAAGCCAAGCGAGAGAATATTCATTGGTAGAGAGGTCTTTATTTTATAAGTTGCTGATATTATTGTTTTTATATCTAGTTATTGCTTCTTGGTAAATCAATGGACGTGTTCCCTTAAAATAGACACTGTTATGTGTTGTGAATTAGGGGGCTTTGCATTTTTTATTATCCACTGCCTATATTTTTGATTATTAACTTTCACAAAAGCCTTACTACCAAAAAAAATTATTGAGTTGTTATCAATTAGCATA
>LLEM01000095.1_pt1 | contig 20470 bp, 28 predicted proteins | sample 595841 | NCBI WGS metagenome assembly LLEM01 (sample SAMN02919313, study PRJNA255460) | bioreactor metagenome | biome: chemostat; feature: culture 2012_10.2; material: sediment; isolation source: day64 10degC chemostat 2012 inoculated with Wadden Sea sediment taken from... | place: Germany: Bremen ...
AGTTGGGTATATCCGTTTATCCTGAGCTGGCAAGTCTCGAGCGCAATAAAGAATATATCGAAACGGCAGCCAAGTATGGCTTTAGCCGTATCTTTACCTGTTTACTGTCTGTCGATGGTAATAAAGAGCAGATCATCTCAGAATTTAAGGACATGGTATTGTGCGCCAAAGAGCATGGTTTTGAAGTTATTGCTGATGTTGCACCGAGTATTTTTAAGGATCTCGGGATTAGCTACGAAGACCTGAGCTTCTTTAACGAGATGGGGGGTTGACGGTATTCGTTTGGATGAAGGGTTCACTGGTAATGAAGAAGCCCTGATGACGTTTAATCCATATGGCTTGAAAATCGAGCTTAATGTCAGTGTTGCAAATGGCTACCTAGACAACATCCTGTCTTTCCACCCAGATACCGATTACCTGATAGGTTGTCACAATTTCTACCCTAAACGCCGCTCTGGCTTGACCCGCGACCACTTTATTGCCGGATCTAAGATTTATAAAAAGCATGGTTTGCGAGTTGCTGCTTTCGTTGGTTCGAGTGTTGAAGATGCAAAAGGACCTTGGCCGTTGGCTGACGGCCTGTGTACTATCGAAGAGCACCGTGACTTGCCGATTGATGTGCAAGCCAAAGATTTGTTCTATACCGGACTGGTCGATGATGTGATCATTGCCAACTGCTTCCCAAGTGAAGAGGAGCTGAAGAAACTGGGCGAGTTACACAAAGGTTAGTAACGCTGGATGTTGATCTGGAAGTCGATCTGAATGAGGATGAGAAAACTATCGCCTTTGAAGAACTGCACTTCTTCCGAGGTGATCGTGGTGGCTATACCGTTCGCTCTACCATGCCTCGTCTTAAGTTCAAGGATGCCGTTATTCCGGAGAAAAATGCCCGCACAATCCGCAAGGGAGATGTGATCCTCGATAATGTGAATTCGCCACGCTATAAAGGTGAGCTGCATATTGCTTTGGTGGATTTTGAAAATGACGGCAACAGTAATGTCATTGGCCGTGTTACAGAGACTAATTTGCGTTTCCTAGAGCAAATTAAACCTTGGCAGAAGTTTAAGCTGTCGAAAGTGTAAGTCTGCTGGCCTGAATAACACATGGCGTTGTATCTGATGACGTCATGTGTTTTATAAAATAAGGAGGTTTTTAAATTTACTGCAAATATAATATTACAATTTCTTCATAAAATATCTCATCTATTAAAATAAACCTCATTATTGAAATTACATTAAATCGATTTACTCTGATAATCACGTTTATTAATTATTGTTGTATGCCAAAAGGTGGCACTTATATGCTATTAATTGTGAGTAAGTTAACAATAATGTAGCAAAAACATTAGTTTCATTGTGTCAGTTATTCCTCATATGTATAATTTTTGTGTGACAAATAATAGGTGCCATGTTGGCAACAATACCCGCCATAAAAGTAGTAAAATAAAGGCTTATTTAGATGAATTTAACAATTAAAGCGAAATTAACGCTTATTGTATGCACCTCTATGCTTATTGTAAGTGCATTTTTTATTTTCAGTTTGATTAACACAGAAGAATCGGTGCTCAGGGCTGAAGAAAACAATGTAAGTGATAAGGTAGAAAAATTATTAAATGACAATTTAAAAGGCCAGGTTGATACAGTTACCCAGTCTCTTGCTAGCTATTATGAAAACTCAAAGCAGGAAAACATTAAGGCAGAGCTTGCGACTGAAATTGATGAGTTTAGAAAGACCATTGATAGTATTTATGCTCACAGCGCTTCTGTTGACGAAGCAAAAGCCAGTGTTTATGCATTTATTAATGGGTATTTGTGGAATAATGGCCGTTATCTTTTTGCCTATGATGCTACATCGATAGTCAACAAGGCCAACGGGATTAATACCAGTATCATCGGAACCAGTTCTTTTGATGCAACTGATAAGAAAGGCATCTATTATGCCAGAAATATCGTTAATGTAGCCAAAAACAATACTGTTGGATTTACCAGCTATTATTTTTCAAACCCCGGTAACCAACACAGTTGAAGAAAAGCTGACCGCCTCTTTTTACTTTAAGCCGTTAAACTTGGTAATCGCCACTGGTGAGTATATCAGCACATTGCGAAAAGACGAGCTTCAGGCTGCCATTAGCACTGTAAGCTCAACGGCTTATGGGCAAAATGGTTATTTTTGGATACAAGATAAAGATGGCAGTATCCTTGCCCATCCTAAAGCATCTATTGTGGGTACGGCCCTCTCTACTACCACTAAAATAGCCAATAGTATGAAGGGCAAATCTGAAGCGTTTGTTAAAATTGCCTATGAAAATCCGACGACCAAAAAAACTGAAAATAAAATCACCTATGCTAGGAAAGTTTTCCCTGAATGGGGGGGGTGGACGATTGTTACCGGTGCTTATGAAAGCGATATCGTCAGCATTAAGGATGGATTGACCAAAGCCACGGCTGAGATTTTTAATGATAAAGTGTATGAAAGTATCGTGACAGCCACTGTACTTTTGATAGTTTCTCTGTTGGTCGTATGGTGGGCAATTAATACTATAGTTAAAGGCCTGATTGAGCTTAAAGCTCGAATTGATACCTTATCGACTGGTGAAGCGGACTTAACCTCACGTATTGAAATCACCTCTAATGACGAGGTGGGGCGATATCGGAAACTCGGTTAACAATTTTATTATTTATTTGCAATCTATGATATTGGAGATCTCGCAAGCATCGACTCATATAACTGATGGGATTAAACAACTAAACCAGCAGTCAGAGCGAAATAACAACGCGTTAATTAGCCATGCTTCTGAGACAGATCAGGTTGTTGCGGCTATTACAGAAATGAGCTCGACGGCTGAGACTGTTGCCCAGAGTGCTACGGAGACGGCTGAAAATACACAGAAAGCCAATGATGAAGCGATGTTGTCAAAAGATACGGTGCTTGAAGCATCTAGCAGTGTGATTTCGTTGGTTGATGAAGTTGGTACAGCATCATCTAGTATTAATACTATGAGTGAGAATACTCAGCAAATTGTCAGTGTCTTAGGCGTGATTGGTGAAATTGCCGATCAAACTAATCTGCTGGCATTGAATGCTGCTATCGAAGCAGCACGTGCTGGTGAGCAAGGACGAGGCTTTGCGGTTGTTGCCGATGAGGTACGCTCGTTGGCCGCTCGTACTCAGACGAGTACCGCTGAAATCAATGAGATATTAACGAAATTGCAGCAGGATGCAGCTAACGCTGTTGCCGCGATGGAAGTGACAAAAAGAAGTTGTGAACGAACGGCTGATAATACAGCCCATGTAACAGACAGTTTGGATGCTATGACTAATTCGATTGTTGAAATCAATGATTTAAGCACTCAAATAGCGACAGCTTCTGAGGAACAGAGCTCGGTAACCGAAGAAGTCAGCCGTAATATGAGCAATATTCGCGATATGGTCCATGAGCTGACTCAAAATGGACAAGCGACGGTAGATAGTACGCAAGACTTGGCGGCAGCCAATGCCCAGTTGGGATCGTTGGTGAGTAAGTTCAAACTACAGTAAAGATCTGTACTGACGAAAAAGCCGATCATCTGATCGGCTTTTTCGTATAACCGGCGAGCATAACATTGCCTTATAAGTAATAACTCTCTATGGGTTCAGTTGAGTGAGAGCTGTCAGTTTAAATAAATTCATTAAAACCAAAGACATCTTTTGCCGCATAGTATTATTTGAAGCCCATCAGACATCCCATCGGCTAATTTCGATTAAATAGCGTTACCCCCAATAACAGAAAGTGACAAAGCATGTTAGTGAGTAACGTTTCAGAAGACATCAAAACAGAACGAGCGAAGCAAGATTGGTTAGCGTATTGGCAGCACTTTAGTACATGCGAGGATCATTTTTGCTCTGAGGTGAACTGCCTTAATCCTCAGCAGTATGGTGTATTGGTCAGGCGGCATGATGCTGGTAATGACGAGTTGTTTGTGATCCCGCTTTGCAAGGAGCATAGCGAAAACCACAAAGGACAACTCGAATTATCAGACAAGGCCGAAGTGATCCCTGCCTCTCTAACGCTGTAGGGGCTTCGGCTTTTGGTGCTTTTGCGATGGTAGGGCTTGGTAGTTCCAGCTGAAGATTATTTCTTGTGGTAGATCCGCTCTGGGCGCCCGACTTTGCCGTGCTGGATCTCGGCTTCAAGTAACCCGCTCGCAGTCGAAAATTCCAGATACCGGCGTGCAGTGGTTTTGCTGATACCAATTTCTTTGCCTAGTGAGTCGGCTGTATGCACAATATCAGATGCCTCGAAGGCTTCTTTTATTTTATCGAGAGTCAGCTCGTCAATGCCTTTTGGCAGGTGCTCATATTGTTTGGTTTTAGACTGAAAATTAAACAGCTCGTCAACATGGCGCTGATTCACGCTGTCGCTGGCCAGCAACGAGCTGGAATATTTCAAATAGCGTTCTAGCGAGTCTTTCAGTCGATCATAGGAAATAGGTTTAAGCAAATAATCAAATACCCCCGCAACGAACCGCTTCTCTGACGGTTTCCATGTCGCTGGCCGCAGTGATGAAGATGACATCCGGTGCGGGCTTGGCTGAGGTGAGCTCTTTTAGCAAATCGATCCCCTTTCCCCATCGGGTAAAAAATTATCTAACAGAATAAGTTTCGGTTTGAGGATCCGGATCATGCTCCTTGCTTCGGCTATGCTCTTGGCAATCCCGATGGGACGGAAACGTTGGGTCTGTTGTAGGTAATAGGAGTGGAACTCGGCGATGTTCGATTCGTCTTCAACAATTAATACGTCAATACATTCCATTTTTATAAGCTCTTGTTTGGAATAAAAATTGAAAAAATAGTGCCTTGTGGCTCAGCGTCGTCCACAAGAATAGTGCCACCAGCAAGGGTGACGAAGCGGTGAACAAGGTATAGGCCTATACCGTGCCCCGGTTGTTTTTTTTGCTGCTCACTCCCTTGGCAAAGAGTGAGTCGACAATATTATCTGGGATACCTGTGCCGTTGTCGGCTACCTCGATGACCAGTTCGTCGCTGGCGTCGGTCAGTAAGATGGATATTTCCTTAGCGCTATTGGGATTGTTTAGTGTTGCCTCAAAGGCGTTATCGAGAAGATTACCGACTACAGCGGCTAGTTCATCGGCACTGATGTTGACGGGCTCACCCTGAAGCAGGCTGCAGGGATCAAATTCAAGTGTTAGCCCTAGCTCTTTGGCTCGGCTAAATTTACCGAGTAGCAAACCGGCAATCACCTTTGAACGAAAGGTTTGCGAGATGAAGTCGATGAGCTGTTGGTGGGTTTCAGTCTCGCTTCGAATCGCTTTGACTGCCTCGTCATAGGCGCCAATCTGGATTAACCCGCCAACGGTAGAAAGCCTGTTGGCATGTTCGTGGCTGAGCACTCTGAGGTTATCGGTGTGCTGGCGGATCTGGGTTAGCTGCGAGGTCAATATGCTCAGTTCGTTGCGTAGACGGAAGCTGATCACCCAGCCGACATGTCTATCGCCTTCCATGATTGTTACTCTGCTGGCAACTAGGGTTTCACCGTTGCAGGCAATCAATTCGTCTTTCATATCTAAGCTGGCGTTCATATTGTTGCTGCCGTCATGCTGGTTGGCACCCATGAAGAAACACGCCGGGGTCATAAATTCGTTGACCATGCGGCCAACCAAATAGCTGGGTTGGTGGGCGATCCCGAGAATTGATAGGGCTCGCTTGTTGGCGGCTAATAGTCGCCCCTTGTTGTCGACGGCAACCACCCCTTCATAAACGGCAGTCAGTACTGATTTTTGAATACGTAGCGATAGGGCAATTTCTTCGGGCTCCATGCCGTACATTTGCTTTTTGATATGCTTGGTGAAGAACCAGGCACCCAATGATGAAAACAGCAATACAAGCAGTAAGGCGAAAAAGACCGGGGAGGAATATAAGAGCAGCCAGTTGCTGACATTTTCGAGTAGGTAGCCCACAGAGACAACGCCAATGATCGAACCGTTCTGGGCAATAATCGGCGACTTTCCGCGAATAGCATAACCGAGGCTGCCTTGGCGGATTGAGTAGTAGTGTTCTCCATTCTCAAGCGCTCTGACATTATCGCCGCCCTGCATCGGGAAGCCGATTTTTTGCTCGTCAGGGTGGGCTAAACGAATCCCATTTTTGTCACCCACCACTATAAAGTTGGCATCGGAGATCCCTTGCAGGCGCTTAATTTGTTTTTGTACCCCGGCAATGTTGTTATGTTTTACCTCTTGTATCAACTGGGGATCACTGGCGATCTCACGTGCCTGGATCACCGCGCGGGTACTGATTTGATGATTCATGGCATTTGAAAAGGTGTAGTTGAAAAAGAAGCCGATAAGCAGGATCTGGAGAGTGACGACAGTGACCAACAGCAGCCAAACCCGTTGCCGGAAAGAGAGATCTTTACAAATTCGATGTTGGATTGATTGATACAACATAATTGGTCACGGTACGGCTTATTGATAGGAAAGTGAGTATATCAGTGCAATACAAGGCGAAAGCTGATCGGGATCTATAAGGTCCCGATCTTATAAATTTCACATCGTTTATGGTTAATTAGCCACCAAGTACATACTTGATCATCACACCGGCCGCGACGGCAGAGCCGATAACACCGGCAACGTTAGGACCCATTGCATGCATGAGAAGGAAGTTCTGTGAGTTGGACTCAAGACCGACTTTATTGGAAACTCGTGCAGCCATCGGCACGGCAGAAACCCCGGCCGAACCGATGAGCGGGTTGACTTTGTCCTTGAAGAAACGGTTCATTAGCTTCGCCATCAAGACACCGGTACAGGTACCGATACAGAAGGCTACAATACCCAGCAGCAGGATTCCTATGGTCTGTGGTTGCAGGAACTTATCAGCTACGAGCTTGGAGCCGACAGACAGGCCAAGGAAAATGGTTACGATGTTGATCAGTGCGTTCTGAGCGGTATCGGACAGACGCTCAACGACACCGCATTCGCGCATCACGTTACCAAAGCAGAACATGCCCAGTAGCGGGGGTGGCCGATGGCAACAGCATCGCAATCAGTACCAGCAGCATCAGCGGGAAGCAGATCTTTTCGACCTTACTCACCTGACGAAGTTGCTGCATGGTGATCTGACGTTCTGTTTCTGTGGTTAGGGCACGCATGAGCGGTGGCTGGATCATCGGAACCAGTGCCATGTAGGAATAAGCGGCTACGGCGATTGCGCCCAGTAGCTCAGGCGCTAACAGGCTAGAGACATAGATAGCTGTTGGGCCATCGGCACCACCGATGATACCGACGGCAGCAGCTTGTGCCACGCTGAAATCCATCAGACCCAACGAACTCAGGCCGAGGGCACCAAGTACGGTAGCGAAGATACCAAACTGTGCTGCAGCACCTAGAAGCAAGGTTTTTGGGTTGGCGAGCAATGGGCCGAAGTCGGTCATGGCACCCACACCCATAAAGATGACCAATGGACCGGCCCCCCCTGAGGCAATGGCAATACTGTAGAACAGGTACAGCATCCCGTCGCTGTATTGGTACTGTTCTGCTAGCAGGTGGATGCTGGCAAGCTGAGTGGGTGTGGCAGTGGTCAAAGCCGCTTTAACCTCAGCCGTTGAACTGGTTGCGATATCGAGCACCGAGCAAACGCAGAGAGTACTTCTGGTTTGCCTGCATGCAGGGCATTTTCTACAGCGGATAAAGCCAGGCCTGCGTCAGGTAGGTTTGCCAGAATGCCACCGAATCCAATAGGAACCAGCAGCAGTGGCTCGAACTGTTTTACTATAGCCAAATAGAGCAGGACGAATCCCACTACAATCATCATAGCCTGTCCCCCCCACTGGAGGTGGAAAAAGCCGAAGTCGTTGATTAACGCTAGAATCTGTTCCATTTACGGTTATTACTCCATTATGCCAGCAGCAGTAGCGATTCACCGACTTGAACGGCATCACCTTCATTGACATCAATACTGGAAATTACACCGGCACGAGGTGCCTTGATTTCCGTTTCCATCTTCATTGCCTCTAGGATCAGCAAGACATCGCCTTCTTCTACCTGCTGGCCGGGCTTGGTGTGGATTTTCCAAATATTACCGGCAAGCGGGGGGGCTGTCATTGGTTCAGCATCGGTTGCCACTGGGATAGGAGCAGACTGAGTGGCAGTTGGTGTTTGGACTTGAGTGATATCGCCGCCTTCGTCGACTTTCACCACATAGCTTTGGTTGTTAACTGTAATGGTGTAAACCCCGGATGATTGCGGTGCTGTCATGGTTTTCTTCTCTGTTGCTTGCTGATTCATTGATTGTTGAGTTGTAGATCCAGGTGTTGGCTCAAATGCTTCTGGATTGTTACGGTTTTCTAGGAATTTCCAGCCGACTTGAGTGAACAGGGCGACGGTGAGCACGTCATCGACGACATTCTCTGCCAGTTCGATGTTCTTTTCTTTTGCTTCGAGCTTGACGCTCTCGATTAAGGTGGCCATCTCCGGTTCTATTTGGTCGGCAGGGCGGCAGGTAATCGCTTCGCTACCTTCCAACACACGGGCTTGCAGTTCCTTGTTAACAACTGCTGGTGTGCGGCCGTATTCTCCTTTCAGAACGCCTGCGGTTTCCTTGGTGATACTCTTGTAACGCTCACCCATCAGCACATTAATGACGGCCTGGGTACCGACGATTTGCGAGGTTGGCGTGACCAGCGGCAGGTGGCCCAGCTCTTCGCGGACCCGTGGGGATCTCAAGCAGCACGTCATCCAGCTTGTCGATGGCATTTTGCTGTTTCAGCTGGCTTTCCATATTGGTCAGCATACCGCCAGGTACCTGAGCAACCAGGATCCGAGAGTCGGTGCCTTTAAGTTGACCTTCAAATGTGCAGTATTTTTTTCGAACGGTACGGAAATAAGCTGCGATATTTTCTAGCTTTTGAATATCCAGCCAGTGTCATAAGGCGTGCCTTTCAGACTGGCGACCAACGATTCGGTCGCAGGGTGGCCGTAGGTTCCGCTCATTGATGAAATAGCGGTATCGACACGATCAACACCAGCCTCTATTGCCTTCATCAGTGTCATGTCTGCCAGACCGGCCGTTGAGTGGCAATGCAGATGGAGATCGACATCGACTTGTTTCTTCAGGGTCGAGACGAGTTCGTAGGCCTCATAGGGGGGGGTGAGGATCCCGGCCATATCTTTAATTGCGATAGAATTGACACCGCTCTCGGACAGTTGCTGGGCTAAGTCGATCCAGGTCTGCATCGAGTGTGCCGGCTGGTGGTATAGCAAAGTGTTCCCTGGGCATGTGCGCCTTGCTTTTTTACGGCCGCAATGGCTCGTTCCATATTGCGCGGATCGTTCATGGCGTCAAAGACACGGAACACATCCATGCCGTTGGCGACGGCACGTTCCACAAAGCTGTCGACGACGTCATCGGCGTAATGGCGATAGCCCAGCAGGTTTTGGCCACGAAGCAGCATTTGTAGTGGGGGGGTGTTTGGCATTGCCTGTTTCAGTTCACGCAGGCGTTCCCATGGGTCTTCACCGAGAAAGCGAATACAGCTATCAAAAGTGGCGCCGCCCCCAGCATTCCAATGACCAGTAGCCGATTTGATCCAGCTGCTCGGCAATAGGCAGCATGTCTTCTCTTCTCATGCGGGTGGCAAATAAGGACTGGTGAGCATCACGCAGTACGACATCGGTTATGCCAATTGGTTTTTTGATTTCAGGCATCTCTGTTCCCTTTGAATTCATTATTTTGCAGTTATGTTTTTATGGTGGATGGCGGCGGCAATCACGGCGGCTAGCTGGTTGTTGTCACTAGCGGCAGCGGGGGGGCGCGACGGCGAGCGCTTTGGCGCAATAGGTACGGGGTGCCGGAGCGAAACGCATGACTGCCTGCGACATGAAAGTTGTGGCAAATACAAGAAAGATAAGAAAGACAAAGACAAAACCCATGCCAAGCATGAGTAGGTTGATGCCTTCGGAAAATAAACTGTGTTCCATTGATGACTCCAAAACGTACGACGAGGAGAGCGTGAACCCACGCTCTCCCCATGAGTATTGAGTGAATTAACCGCCCAGCATGCCAAATACGACGCTGGCAATGATAAGGACGATACCGCCACCCAAACGGGATGAGATTTGCGCGTAAGAAAGCAGGCTCATACGGTTAGAAGCCGCCAGTACTTCAAGGTCGCCTGAACCGCCGCGGTTAGCCATACACAGGCCAGCTGTGATAGATGATTCCACAGGATAGAAGCCCATTAGCCAGCCTCCGACAGAGGCTCCTAAAATGGCACCGCAGACAATCAATGTTGCGATGAAGACGTTGACGAAGGTTAGTGCATTGATGATTTCACCCAGGTCGGTATAAGCAATACCGACACCGACCATCAGTACCCATAGCAGCTGCTTCGAGAAGAAAGCTGATAGGCGTTTGGCGCCTTCTTTGATCTCTTCCGAACAAAGGCCGAGAGCATTGACAATCGCAACCAAGATAACCATGTAGGCGAAGGTATGAATTTTGACATCACCAAAGCCCGGCAGAATTTCTTTAGACAGTGCTGAGGCAAAAGTATAGATACAGGTCGCTAGCATCAGCCAATGGCAATTTCACGTGGTGTGATTTTAGGTGCCTGGCGTCTGCCTGAACATCAAAGTTAGAATTGCGAAGCAGCTCGCCATTACCTGTTAGTGATGGGAACTTTTCACCGATGGTATTCAGAACGGCAGCAGCAACGATAGCAACGATGTTGGCAATGGTCAGAATGGCAATGGCGATTGAATAATATTGCTCTTTTGAGCCGCCAGTGACTGATTCGTAAATCTCTGATAGTGGAATAGCACCTGCACCGTTACCACCACCCATAATAGGCAGCACATACAGCATCATGATACGGTCTACCGGAATACCAAATAGCATACCGCCGAGAATACCGAGAATTGAGGCTCCACTTACGGCAGCTAAAATGGTTGGTATATAGCCGACCAGCGATTTAAGTAGTAGTTTACGGTTAACCGCCAGAATTGAGCCGGTGATTAGTACGGCAATGAACAGATCCAGGAAGTCTGTGTCTTTCATCACGTATGTCACTGTGTCGATTTCATTCTGGGGTTAGCATCCCTTCATGCACAAACCAAGCGGCGACAAGGAAGATCATGACAGGCGCGCCACCAATATATTTATTAAATATTGGCAGACGCTTACCAAGCTCTCCGAATAAAGCACCGATAACAAACATGAACCCGAAGCCGCCAACAATATTATTAGGTAAGGTGTCAGTAACGTGTGCAATTAATACAACGGAAGCAAGTAGAGCAAATAGAGTAAGGGGGGTAATCCAAATATTCTTACTTGGGATAACAGGCCAAAATTTGGACTTCTATCCTTAGCTATTTGAAGTGTTTTTTCATTCATTATTTTATATTCCATGTTGAATTTTCGTTATTTAATCTAGGGAATATGCTCATGGATAACTGTGAGTGCGATCATTTCTATTTATGGAATAAAATCGCTTAATGAATTTAATGGTTTTAATTGTGATTAATCCTTTGAAATCAATGTTTTACTTAGTAAAAATCATTAAATTCATAAAGGGTGTTTAAGCGAGGGAATAACTAGAGGTACGTCATCATATTTCTTATCTTGCTGCTGTAATATTCTCGTTAGCAACCAATGAGGATACCGGCATGTTTGATACCTATACGTTTACCCGTGTTTCAGCTGATAGTTTATTAAAAATAGGGCGTATTAGTGAGTTTCTAGAACAGCACGAACTAGGTATTGATAATGATGTTGAGTATTTCGTTGTCGCTCATTCAGAACAGCACATTATTGGTTGTGGCGGTATAGCGAGCAATGTTCTTAAGTCGATTGCAATTGCTCCAGAGTTACAGGGAACCGGGTTCTCGCTGAAATTAATGACCGAGCTGACTAACTTTGCTTATGAAATAGGGCGGTTTCATTTATTCTTATTTACGAAACCGTCAAATGTTCCACTATTTCGCCAGTCAGGATTCTTCCCGCTGGTTCAAGTCGGTGACAAGCTTGCCTTGCTGGAAAATAGCAAGAAACGGTTAGCTAACTACTGCCAGCAATTATGTCTGTTAAAAGTGAATGCGGCTAAAGTGGGGTAGCATTGTTATGAATGCCAATCCCTTTACCTTAGGCCATCAGTTTTTAGTCGAAAAGGCGGCTAAGGAATGTGACTGGTTGCATTTATTTGTCGTGCAGGAGGAAGGAAGTGAGTTTTCCTTTTTTGACCGTTTCGAAATGATAAAAGCGGGCACCCGCCATATTGACAATATTACGATTCATCCCGGTTCGAAATACATTATTTCGAGGGCGACATTCCCGACCTATTTTATCAAGGATCAGGGGGGTGGTTGATTATTGCCACACCGCGATAGATTTGCAGATCTTTCGTCAGTATATCGCTCCGGCATTGGGTATTACTCACCGCTATGTGGGGACAGAGCCCCCCCAATGCGTCGTCACCAGTAACTACAACCAACAAATGTACCAGTGGCTCGGTTCGCCCCCCCTGCTTGACTACCCGAATATCGAGGTCGTTGAAGTGCCGCGGCTGATGGTTCGCGATCAACCTATCTCGGCATCACAAGTTCGGTCCTTGCTGGTCCGCGGTGAATTGGAACCGCTCAATACGCTGTTGCCTTCGACTTCTATAGCGCACCTTAGCCAGAGTGCCGTTAGACCGATTGTCCACTCAGATGATTACGCTACGGCCTAACGTGGCGTGCATTCAAATCAATAAATCAATGAAAGGTTTTATCGATGAAAATTACCCAACCCGCTTTTGCAGGCACACTGGAGTCCAGTGATCTGCAAATCCGAATTGCCCCTAATCCTACCGGAGGCATTGAAATCACCCTTGATAGTTCGGTGGAAAAACAATTTGGCAAAGCTATCGAAGCCTTGATCCGGGAAACGCTGGCCTGCATGGATGTAGAATCTGCTGTGCTGGAAATTGAAGACAAAGGGGCATTGGATTGCGTGATCAAGCTCGGGTTCAGGCTGCCGTGATGCGCGCATCAGATACCAACGATATCTACTGGAGCAAGTTATCATGAGTAAACTTCGTCGCAGCATGCTATTTGTTCCCGGTGCGAATGCAGCCATGTTGAGCAACACCTTCATCTATCAGCCAGACACCATCATGTTCGACCTGGAAGACTCGGTGTCATTGCGGGAAAAAGACACCGCGCGGATGCTGGTTTTCAATGCGCTTCAGCACCCGCTGTATCAAGACATTGAAACAGTGGTTCGAGTTAACCCTCTTGAGTCTGAGTTTGGCCTCAAAGATCTCCATGCTGTTGTTCGTGGCGGTGCTGATGTAGTCCGTTTGCCTAAAACGGACAGCGCCGAAGATGTGTTGGAAATGGAACGTCATATCAAAGATATCGAGCGTCTGTGCGGCCGCGAAGTTGGTAGCACCCGTATGATGGCAGCGATCGAAAGTGCCCGTGGTGTGAACAATGCGGTTGAAATCGCCCATAGCTCACCGCGCCTTATCGGTATCGCACTGGGAGCTGAAGATTATGTGCGTGACTTGCGTACCCAGCGCTCTCCTGAGGGGGACCGAACTGCTGTTTGCCCGCTGCTCTATCCTACAGGCCGCACGCTCTGCAGGCATCATGCATTTGATACTGTCTATTCCGATGCCAACAACGAAGAAGGCTTCCTGAACGAAGCGGAGCATATCAAGCAGCTAGGTTTTGATGGCAAGTCGTTGATCAATCCAAGGCAGATTGAAATGCTGCACAACGTCTTTGCCCCCGACGCAGGCAGAAGTTGATCACGCTATTGCGGTTATTGAAGCTGCTGAAGAAGCTGAGAAACAGGGGGGGTTGGGCGTGGTTTCACTGAACGGCAAGATGGTAGACAGCCCAATTATCGAGCGTGCCCGCTGGACATTGCAAAAAGCACAAACTGGTATCAAACAATAAGGCATTCCCATGACGATCAATACACTACAAAGCTTATTGCCAATGGATGAGCTTGAGGCACGCAACCTTATTCCGTTTGTGGATGCCAATATGATAACCCCCCCATCTCGCTGATGAAGCAGGGAAGAAAAACCGCAAGATCAAAGCTGGCCTGAAAGAGGCAATTATCGAGATGGGCCTGGAAGACGGGGATGACTATATCGTTCCACCATGCATTCCGTGGTGGCGACAAGACTGTCAACATGGTCATGTCGACGATTGCCCAACTGGGATATAAGAACCTGACGCTGGCATCGAGTTCGCTGACAAGTGTTCACGCCCCCGCTGGTTGAGCATATCAAAAACGGTGTCATTACTAAGATTTTCACTTCGGGGCATTCGTGGTGAATTGGCAGAGGCGATTTCTGATGGCTTGCTCAAGGAGCCAGTACATATTCACTCGCACGGTGGCCGGGTTCATTTGGTGAAGAATGGCGAGATAGACATTGATATTGCGTTTATCGGCGTACCTTGCTGCGACGAGTACGGCAATGCCAACGGGGTTTCACGGCAAGTCTCGCTGTGGCTCTCTAGGTTATGCCAAAATTGATGCCGAGCATGCCAAAAAGGTGGTCATGCTAACCGAGTCATTGGTGGGCTATCCAAATCATCCGGCATCAATTGCTCAAGATCGCGTAGATGCCGTTGTTCAGGTGGAAGAGGTTGGTGATCCGTCTAAAATTGGTGGTGGCGAAACTCGTTTGACCAAGAACCCTCGCGAGCTACTGATTGCCAAGCAGGCAGCAGAAGTAATTGCACACTCCGGTTACCTGAAAGATGGATTTTCGTTGCAAACGGGCTCCGGCGGTGCTTCGTTGGCAGTGACTCGCTTCCTTGAGGATAAGATGGTACGTGACGGCATAACAGCCGAATTCGGACTGGGTGGCATTACCTCGACGATGGTGGCGATGCATGAAAAAGGGCTGATTAAGAACCTGCTGGATGTGCAGTGCTTCGATGCCGGCGCCGCCGATTCATTGTCTCGTAACCCACATCATATCGAGATCTCAGCCAACGAGTATGCCAATCCGTCATCCAAGGGGGCCGTGGTAGATCGTCTGGACGTGGTGATCCTTAGTGCGCTGGAAATTGATACAGGCTACAACGTTAATGTTATTACTGGCTCTGATGGCGTGATCCGCGGTGCATCAGGTGGCCACAGTGATACCGCTGCAGCAGCGAACTTAGCGATTATTGTTGCACCGTTAGTACGTGGCCGGATCCCGACAATTGTCGAAAAGGTAACAAACGTGGTCACTCCGGGGGGGCAGTCTATCGATGTACTGGTGACCGATCATGGTATTGCCGTGAATCCTGCCCGTGTCGATATCCGGGAAAAATTGATTGCAGCCAAGCTACCGGTAGTTGATATCGAAGCATTGCAGCAGCGAGCAGAATTGCTAACTGGAAAGCCAGAACCTATTGAGTTTGAAGAACGTATTGTTGGTTATGTACGTTACCGCGATGGTTCCGTTATCGATGTTATTAAGCAGGTGAAAGCATGATCAAAACTGTCTCGGAATCGGAAGTCAGCCTGTTTGATGTGCTGGCCAACAAGGAAGCCCGTGTGAAGAGACAACAGGGGGTGGCTGAAAAGCCACTCTCTGCCTCTGGCCTCCTTCAGTATCAATATGCCAGGCCCGGTCAAGATGAACGAAGCGGCTATGCATATTTTCAATGAAGGTATTGATGCGGTCATTTATGCCTGCAATGGACACGGATGGCGTATAGTTACCCGCCAGATCATTCATGAAAAAACTGGTCCCGAGGCGTTGTTTGTGATTGAGGCTCCGTCTGCTTCCATGCTGAAGCTAGCAATGATGCAGATAGAGAGTTCACACCCGCTAGGGCGCTTGATGGATCTGGATGTACTCGGTGCTGATGGCAAGATTGTTTCGCGGCAGGGTTGCCAGATAGCAAGACGCAAATGTCTGATTTGTGAAGAGGATGCCGTCGTTTGCGCCCGTTCTCGTCGGCACGACCTGCCTACGCTTCTCAACAAAATAAATGAGATGACCAACTATGGCAGAGAATGCAATTAATCTGTTGCTCGATCCTGAAGAGTGTCGGATTGAGACTGAGGACTGCCAAAAGTTACCATTGTTAGATTTGTTCAAGCTTATTGGCAATTTGGGGCTACCATGCAATGATGCTGGAAGTGCACTTAACCCCTAAACCGGGGGTTGGTTGATGTTCACTCGACCGGGGCACATAGCGACATGGATCTCAATACCTTTGTTGCCAGTGCCAATGCGATTCATCCGTTTTTGCCCAAGTTTGTTTATGCTGGTTGGCAGCATTCCAGTCAGCCAGCCCATTCGTTGCTGTCAGTGTTGAGGCCGGTTGGCATCGCAGCAGAAGCGGCGATGTTTGCAGCGACAAATGGGATCAATACCCACAAGGGGGATGATTTTCAGCTTAGGGCTTGTCTGCGGCGCTGTTGGTTGGCTGCGTGGTAAACACATTGCGTTTGATGCGATGCATATAAGCCAAACTATAAAGCAGTGCTGCGAACATCTGGTTCTTGATGAGCTGCGTAACCTGCCACACAGTGATTCGCAGAGCTATTCGAAGAGTGATTCGAAGAGTGATTCGAAGAGTTACGGCGAGATGATTTATCTGAAATATGGCTTAACGGGCGCGCGGGGGAGAAGCTGCTTCGGGGGCTGGCAACGGTGACCGAACTTGCGCTACCAGCCTACCAACAGGCTATCGAACAACAGTATTCGACCGAACAAGCTCTGTGGCAAACCCTATTGGTACTGATGGCCAACAACCCAGATACCAACCTTGTCTCTCGCGGAGGGCTGGAAGGTCTGCATTATGTCCAGCAGAAGGCTCAGTCGTTGTTAGATAACGGTGGTTGTCAAAACTCAGATATTGAGCAAGCTTTGGTCGCTCTTGATCTGCGGCTTATCGAGAGAAACTTGAGTCCAGGCGGAAGTGCTGATCTATTGGCAATTACATGGTTTATGGCCCAATTAAACGAATTAGATCATAAGCAACATACAGAGTGACGGTTCAACTATTCCTAGTCTTGTAGTTGAGCTATGTTTCACCCCATTATGCTAATGTTGACATAATGGGGTGTTTTTTTATTTTCGTATGTGTGAGATTTGGAATAATTAAACACATTAAATTCTTTTAAATTTCTCAATAAAAGTATGACAAGTAGGTATGATGACCCTACGTTATTATTGATATGTTTTATCTTTCATATGAAGTCAGTGTTATCAGTCAGCTTTAAACTTAAAGTTATACTACCGGTTATTATTGTTTCGATAGTATTTTTTGGTGCTTCTGTTTTTACTTATTCTAGCTTCAATCGCTTGATAACAACAGAACGTTATCTCACAGAAAATATCCATCCTGTACTTAACAATCTTGATGATGGTTACCGAGATATGTATCAAGTAATAACTGCCGGACAAAATGTTATTGCTAGTGGAACAGAACTTGATAGCTCATATTCTGGTGGTTTAGATAATGGTTATATAAAGGTTCAGCAAGATGAGTACAAAGATAACTCGGAAAAAGCAGGGAAAAGATTATCTTCGGTACAGGCACTGATCGATTTTAAATTTATTCCAGAGAGTAACCAGTCTAGATTGACTGAGTTATTAGAGAAGTATGAACTTTGGAAAACGGCTTATGCTCCAATCTTTTCTCATCCAGGTGATGCCAGATTATATTTTGAGAAAGAACGGTCCAATATAGATTCTCTATTCTCTCAAATTCGACATCAGCTAAAGTTAATTCGATTTGATGTGGAAGTTGAAAGTGATAAATTGAAAACGGAACTTACTGAGCATGCCAGAATGGCTCAGTTGGTGATCCTTTATGGCACTATGGGGGCATTATTCGTTTCCTTGTTATTGGCTTGGCTGGTATCTGGACTGCTATTGTCACCTATCAATCGCCTCTATCAGGCAATGAAAAACATTTCTTCTGGTGAGGGCGACCTGACATTACGAGTCGATGTCGAATCTAAAGATGAGATCGGCCAGTTGGCAGTTACTTTCAACCAGTTCTTAACCAAGATGCAAAGTTCGGTCAAAGAGGTGCTTAGTGCCTCGAATGGCGTCCGCAGAGAGATCGATTTGATTCAGAAAACCACCGAGACAATCATTGGCGCAACGAATGATCAGCAGATTGAAAGCGAAGTCGTCGCTACAGCAATTAATCAACTCAGCGTCACCAGTGAAAGCATGAGTCATTTTGCTAATAATGCAGCATCGGCAAGTAGCAAGGTGAATGAAGAGGTACAGTCTGTAAGAGAGACTTTGACTGAATCAGATCAGACGGTCTGCGCATTATCCAAAGACATTGATGATTCATGTTCGGTGATCGAACAGTTGGGCAGGGATGTGAATGATATCGCCTCTGTATTGGATGTGATTCGAAGTATTGCCGATCAAACTAATTTATTGGCTCTTAATGCGGCAATAGAGGCTGCACGAGCCGGAGAGCAAGGCCGAGGCTTTGCCGTCGTTGCCGATGAAGTTCGCGCATTGGCAAGTAAAACACAAGGCAGCACGGGCGAAATTCAACAAATGATTGAAAGGCTTCAGCTTGGCGCGAAAGAAGCTGCGGCGGCAATGAGTTCAAGCTCGGAGAAAGGGCGAGAGACGGTTAAATATGCAGAAAGAACAACACGCTCAATCAATGAAATTAGCAGTTCAGTTGACACCATTGATGATATGAATAATCAAATCGCTGCTGCAGCATTAGAGCAAAGTCAGGTCAGCGATAGTATTAATATAAATGTTCAAAAGATCGCACGAGATTGCCAAGAAATGGTGAAGACAACAGGATCGGCTAAATTGGCATGTGGCAGTTTAGTTTCTGTTTGTGGGAAGATGGATAATGTGGTGAACCAGTTCAAAGTTTAACTTTTGTGTTGGATATTAGCTCTTGGTATTTATGATGAGCTAGTTAAGGTTATGTGTAGATAAAGGTTTAAATAAGGTATTATGCAGTTTAATAAAGTAATTGGTTTGGGTATTGCCGGCAACTTTGCTGGTCATTTGGAGCAAGCTGGAGAAGCAACAGACTTTATTGATGTTGAGGTTAACGACCCTCATCAGCCTAAAGCACTCTTTCCATTGTATGTACCTTCAGAGGTGGAATCTTTTCTTTCGGTGTATCCGTTTTCACATGAATATATTATTCCACCAAATGATGCGGATAACTTGCAGATTGAACCTGAAGTTGCTTTGGTGTGTGATGTTGAATATAAAGACGGTAAAGTAGTGTCGTTAAAACCGATTAAATTCGGAGCATTCAATGATTGCTCGATTCGGAAGCCCAATGCAATAAAAATCAGTGAGAAGAAAAACTGGGGGAAAACAATCTAAAGGCATTGCATCCACGTTATTTGATATTGATTCTTTGGATGCCGGAACCGCCATCGACCAGTTCCGTATTGCGAGTTTTCATAAGCGTGGTAATGGTATCGCGCGTTATGGTGAAGACTGCCAGGTTGTTGACTACAGCTATTTCCATCAGAAACTATTGAACTGGATTGTCGACCGCATGAACAACCAGCAAGACAATGGCCCCCGGCAGAAAACATTTCCGAGTATTTGTCACTGTCGAATTATCCGCAGCAGGCACTTATTGCTATTGGTGCGACACGCTACACCGAATATGGTGAAATGAATTTCTTGCAATCTGGTGATACGAGTATTGTTGTCGTTTATGACGGTGAGCAGTACTCACAGCAGCAGATATTTGACATGGCTCGTGATGAAAAGTTTGCCGAGCAAGGAATTTCGGCTCTAGTCCAACATGTTTGCTAAAAATGAGTGATATTCAGTAGCACAGCAACCGACTCACCTACAAATTGCTCCTTTATCTCTTAATGTGGTAAAGGAGCATTTTTATACAAAACATCGTCGGCATGAGCAATAGTGGATGCATATGGCTCTGTTGTATTTCTGAGTATTTGCTCAGACCAGATCTGACAAGATCTGACAAGTTGTTGTGATTACCGAGGGAGCCTGACGGTGTAATTACCGAGGGACTTTGTCATTCAAGAGTAGACTATTTAGGTCGCTCTTTTTTTGATTTGATGGGACTTGGTTACTTCAGATTTTGCTTTCCGTAAAGCAATAGTATTCAGGCTCTCCCTGAGCCAGATATTTCTTATCGTCGAATGACTAATAGAGATACCATGCTCTCTTTTTAACTCGCCTGCCATCTGGTTTGAACTTAGGTAGGGCTTTTCTAAAGTAGTAGCAAGCACTTTGGCCTCAACGTCTTCATCGATTCGGTTGGTATGCCGGTATTCAGGTTTATGTATGCGCTTTAATGCTAACGGGCCACCGTCTTGAAGTTGCTGCCGGTACTTGGCAATAGTTTTTCTCGAGCATCCGGTTTGCCTCGCTGCTTCCCGTGTATTACCTAACTGTGCCGCTAATTCGACGGCATCGAGCTTACGTTGGACTTCCATGCCATACTCTGTCGGTTTCATGGGCTCGACCAGCTCAGCTA
>LLEM01000096.1_pt1 | contig 20140 bp, 28 predicted proteins | sample 595841 | NCBI WGS metagenome assembly LLEM01 (sample SAMN02919313, study PRJNA255460) | bioreactor metagenome | biome: chemostat; feature: culture 2012_10.2; material: sediment; isolation source: day64 10degC chemostat 2012 inoculated with Wadden Sea sediment taken from... | place: Germany: Bremen ...
AAAGTATAACAAAATCATAAGCATAGTCATACTTAAAGCCATGTTAGCAACAGTTAGTATGGCTTGTGGTTCTAAATTCTGGCGAACTCGCACCGTGTAGGCCACAACGTTGATAAATGTCTTTGAAAGGTATTGAAGGGTGTCACAGGCCCAATAATCTTTAACCGTTCCATCTAGCAGCTTGCGAGGCTTTCTCTTCAAACTATATGGCCTGCCACAATTATTAAAGAGTACTGCTGTTTGGGTTAAAGCCTTGGTATCTTTCATCGAGTGATAGACCCCCAACGTCTGGATTTCCGATAGTCCAACCACTCTTGTAATACAAAAATAGTCTGCCGATTTAGCCAAATAGGACGCGGTCTCTTGCCCTTACACGTTTTCGATCTGAGGTGGATTTCATGTTTTATATCGCCGTTAGTTTTGTGCAGCAAATCGTAGATAGAGAGCTGAGCCAGTTCGGTGCATCTCAAAGTCGAATGTGAAAGCACGATCGCTGCTCTTTTCAGTTCAGGCGACTGCATTAACGAACACTTCTTAAGGGTCTTGTTTATTTGATGGGGGAGTTAGTGAGCGAGCTTTTGGCATGTGTAATATCCTGATTAATCCGAAATTACACACACACTTAATTAAGCAGTGTTGATCATCATATCACACCAGGTACGACAAGGCTTTGGGGGAAACTGGGGGCCGCCCCCCAAGTTCGCAAGGATTTTCAATAACTTGGAGATAAGAGGGGGGGGGGTAATTGCAGTACTGCAATCCCAGGCCAGAGTAGACTAGGGACAAAAAAATGAGATGGCGGAACGGTGTCAACCTAGCAACAAGCCGCCAGGCGAGTCTGACGGTTGACGTCGGGCCGCCATCCCCCGGCGCAGCCCGGGTGCTTTTTCAGCAGTTAAAAATCTCGGAAGCCTTAAAACTTATCGCCGAAAGAGAGCTTGCCGTGGTTGGGGGGGCAGACAGCGAACCTTTTGTGATAGGGCTGCTCATCCACAATAATACAGTGGCCAAAAATACCGGGGGGTGGTCCTGTCCAGGCGCAGTTACTGGGCAGTTGTTCCACCTCCACGGCAGCTTTCAGGCTGTTTTCCTTCCTTTGAATTAAAAGGCCGCCTGGCGACTTTACCCTGCTTAGCTTGCAGGTTGCTCACAGAGCATCAGCGAGGTCGCCTTAAAGGTCTTTCTTTTTGCCACACTTCCAATGAACCACTATGTTGACACGTCCCCCCCCGCTTCAATCCCCCCCATGTCCAGTAATACCAGATCGTCGTCAGATTCAAGGACACGGGTTACCACCATTTTCGGCCCGCCGGATTTCAGCATAACCACATCACCTTCTTTAGCCATCATTATTTACCTACCAATTAAGTTCCAACATTAGAACAAGGCAAGCATACGCACAGAGGTACAAACGGGTTTTCAGACTGACTGTCGTTGTTCGGGTGAGTTCTCGACGTAATCTTGTTCATTTCTAATCCTCGTTTGATCCCACCTAAATCGTGGGCATTGTGACAGCCCGGTACTTACCCAAGTCTAGCGCTTTGGTTTCAGCAAGAAACTGCCTTTTCATTTTTAACTGGGAGAGTAATTCCCAGCGCAGTAACCGAACTTTCCTCTCCACATCACTGTATTTTTTCGCGGCAACAGCATCGGAGAAGCAACATATAAATGTTGCGGAATCAATCACGGTGAAGTGTTACAACAGGCCCCAAGAGCGAAACTGTCCCGCATAGCCTTGTAGGGTGATTGATTAGGAATGCAGGAAGTCGCAACTGATAGGATGAATCTTTTTGGAGACATTTCCTTGCGGTGTTTTTTTACCACTCCCTGTATGCTTCTATCAAATTATGTCTACAACGACTCATTCAGAAAGGAAAAAGATATGATCCTACAGATTGTTACTATCACTATTGCCAGCCTGGGTGTTTTGTTCACTCTTGGTCACTTCGTATTCAGAGCCGGATTCTGGTTCGGAGGAGCATCTGAAAAACTCAAGCATATTGATAAGTCATCACAATGAAAAGTGAGCTCCTATCATACAAATGCCGCCCGAAGGCGGCCCTTTACTGACCCGTGGAAACGCCACCCCCGTGAAAAAGTGCTCATCTCGGATGCAAAAGGATATGCCTCTGGCAGGTTGTCTCGCTGATATCTTCCAGCTCAGCCTGGAAAAGTTGCGTCTCATTAATACAGCCAACAAGTGTTTCTGAGCGTTCCGACTCTATCAGCAGAGAGACGGGAGCAACCTGTTTACCGTTGGCCTCAAAGCAGTTTACCAGATGATCCTGTAGAACATAGATGACATCGTGTTCGGCCCTGGCCGACTCATCAAACATCCTCGAGTCAAACCCATGCTCCTTTAACAAGATATTGAGTAAATCATACAAGCGCTGGGCATCATTGGTCCTGGACTGATGCTCTAATGCCATGATGTTCAGTTCGTTGAGCTTCGCCTCCAGATCACCGTCTATACCCTGGCCAGCTAAGACCATGCGCTTAATCTCACCTTTAATTGGCTTGTAGCAGGGCTGTTTAATTTTCGGCTTAAGATATTTGCACAAGAGGGCATTGCGTTTTTCGAGAGGAACGAACCGATCACTGAGCGATACCTGGTTGTATAGGTGCAGCAAACTATTTTCAATGACCTCAGACAGAAGCTGATGATAATGCGCTTTAGACAAAACAGGCAATGCTCGCAATGAAGAAACAGACAGATGTACTGTATATGAGGGTATGCACCTTGAAAATCAACCCGCCGGCGTCAGAAAGCCCTAGATAGGGAAAAGTGGATCTTTTGGCGCTTTCGCGTCAAAAATCATCCCGAATCAAACCCGCATTCCTGTTAACAAATCAGCAACAAGCAAACCGGATGATCCTGACGGAGAAAAGAGGATCTTTCGTGACGTTGGGAAGGCTTTTTGAATTGGACAGTGTTCAGTGGTGCGCGACATGGTCCTTATGTTAAATAGACCCAATTTCAACGAAATTTGCTGTCGCGCTGCGCTTGCCGGACAAGCACCTGGCTTCGATGAAGACTCGCTCCGGCTCGTATTGCTCGAACCCCGGCACTCATCTGAAAGTAGGCAGCCTGTGAGTTGTTAATCCGGGATCTGGTTCTTGGCCGTTTTGGTCATGACGCCGACAATCTCCATTTCTGGACGCACATAACCCTTTCTTGAACCTGCTTTCGCAAACCAGCGGTTACGCTGATGAAACAACTGGCATAGAAAACGGTCACCGTCGAGTTCTGCGAGAACATGGCATCCGTCATACAGTTCACGGTCCTTTTCAAGCACAATCAGATCCCCAGGCTCAAGATGCTTGGGCGGGTATGGTTCCTCAAGATAAGTAGTACTGTTGATCCTGGTCTGCGGATCATGTAGTCATGAACCGTGTCTGACATCGGTGGGTCTTCATAGCCCTGCGTCGGCGGTCTGAACATCTCGGCAATCACTGTGTTTGTCTGATTATGATTCACTAAGTATGTCCCAGTACGCGCATGCCTAGCTACATTGTTTGTCATGAAATTGCAGTACTGCAAGCCTGGGCGGACCGCTTTTTTAGCATGCTAAAACGGAAGCCTTTCAGTTGTGACATCTTCTGGCAAGGAGCAACACACCGTTTTCCAATTCCATCAATCCTGGAATCTACAGGCATTCCTAGTGCGAAAAATATCTAAAGCTAGTTTGCAGGCCGCATGCTTTCTGACTTTTACGGAAAGTTCAGGACGGCCGGGGAGGTATTTATCCCACATGTGATTTAAATTGTCCCCCCCAATGGCATACTGGCGCACGATGGATAACAACAACTGGTTGGCTTCACACAGGGTTAGCTCTTGTCCCTGTTCGGTTTTCATCCGGTGAATAAATTGCTCCGAGGTGAAGATCCTTGGTAGTACGCTGAATACCTTGTCTGTTCTTTTCATAAGGGTGTTCTCCTATTAGGAAAATAGTAAAGAAGTTGTCACTCCTCATCACTCCTTTGGTTATTATTCACCCACACTACCCACAAGTCAATAAGTCTTTTTCATTCAATAACTTACATTAAATAATACGTTATGGTGATACTGGTTCGCTGCAAAATCAGGTCATTGATACCTGCTTGTACGGAAAATGTTTATTTGCAGTACTGCAATTCCTGTGAGCTAACCGTATGGCCAAACTGCCGGATGTGACATTTAGCGCCCAGTAAGGGCGCTAAAGCAAACTCACACTAAAAACCCCCCCACTTACAACCAGGATACCCGCCGCCGCATTTGCAAGAGGCTGTGGTTCCATCGGCAAGATCTCTTTTTGAAATTTTTTCTTCACCGCTGTAGCCCTTCATTGATATTTCAACAGCTTCCGGTGGGATACCGTATTTAACCAAAACGTTTTTAATATCTAACAAGGCAGGGTTAATTTTATCTTTAATATCAGGATGCCCAACAACGCACGAGCAATCAGGACACCCAAGCTTCTTACATGCTGGCACGTCAGCGTAACTCATTGCAGGCCAAAGGACGGCAACAAGCATAGCTGTATTCACTAATAGACGATTCATTGGTTCACCTCATGGTTATCATAACAATGAACTACAAGTCTAGAATTGTTTACAACCTTGCCTATGTACAGATATGAAACACCTCATGAGATTACCCGATTCCAACATTCCCATCCTGCCCCCATTTTGATTGGCTTTGAGTGGAAAACGACCACTCTCGATAGTAAGATGGGAATTAGGCCACATTTTGTAATGAGGTATTGAATTGGCGAGGCGTAGACCAGTAAAAAGACTGCTTGATCACAACCAAAATGATAGTGGTTACGGACGTGCTGAAATAATTGAAAAACCAAGCCAACTAGAACACTTGTTATGGAGCGCTTCAAGAGGTGCCACAGGAGCGAGGAACGTTGCCTTAATATGGTTTTTATTCGGGTCAGGTACTCGTATTAATGAAACCTGCCAGATTTTAGTTAAGGACGTTTTTCATAAAAATGGTGATCTGAAAACAGTATTCGCCATGCCAGCGTCATATACAAAGACTAATCACTCAAGAGCGATCTATGTATTGTTAGAACCACACCGAACGGCACTTGAAGAATGGCGTAAGCAGCGTGTAGTAGAAGAGGCTATGATCAGCGATGATGGCAGTTATGGAGGACTAAGAGGCGATTCACCTCTTTTTTTGGCTCGTAACGGGAAGCGCTGGCAGACACTAGCATTTAGGGATAAAAAGTACCTCACAGCTGAAGGGAAAACCAAAACAACTAAAGTTTGCGGCAGTATGGAAAATCTCATGCGTAAGTTATTTAAAGGTGCTGGTTTACATAATGGTTCATCTCATTCCGGTAGGCGCACACTAGCTTCTTGGCTTGATAGGAAAGGTTATTCACTAGAGCTAATCCAGTTGATTTTAGATCATAAAAGCCCTGACATGACCTTACGTTATATTGAACCATACCAAGAGCGTATTGAGACAGCGTTTAAATCTCTTTGGAAGGGAGTGAAACTACCTAAGTATGAGGGTAAATGAAAAAATTCCAGTTTATAAACATGCAATCTCATAAAGAGTTCAAGCCGCAACCTAACCAGATCCAAAAGCGGTTTGCCAATGAGCTTAATGGTATTGCAAAGAACAAATATCTGTTCTCAAAAATCAAACATCTGATCAATTATGTTGGGATGGGTGTAATCGCAACAGAGGCTTTTTATGATTGATATTTACAGCAAAACTCAAATTAGTTTTTATCGAAAAATGCTCATAGCAGCTTTGATCGATGCTGGTATAGCTACTGTTCCATTACTGGTTGATGCTACAGGAATGAGCCGTAGAACGATTCAAGAAGCAATTAAGACTCTAAGTGATTTCTCTATAGAGTGCGCCTTTAAAGGAGCTGCAAGATCAGGTGCTTACTACATATCTGATTGGGGAATAATTAAGAAGCAAGAACTTAAAAATCACTTGCAGCACTACAGTGATGTGCTAAAGTGTCAGTTAAGTGACCAATTGTTGGTCGATATTGTAGAGGGAATACCAATGTCAGATAAGAAAATTTTACAAGCTCTGTTTAACCAGCAGAGGCTGCAAATTATGAGTCTTGCAGTGCATCAGAAAGAGTATACAGACGCTTACCTTTATGCTTGGTCTTCGGGTGTATATCCGTTATTTGAAGACACTGATGGTTCAGTAATAGAAATGCCACATGAATCCTATGCGGACTTGTTTCCAGTATCACAGGACAAAGTAGACAAACTTAGCAAGATCTTAGACGACGCATGGTTGAATAAAAAAGTACCAACGTTCTATGAGCTTGAAGATAATCTTGAAGTTAGATACTCCGATGAATGGAGTCGAAGTGATTTAATTAAAATTTGTCGTTACCTTTACCTTCAAGGCACTAGTTGGGATGAAGATTTCTGGCAAACGCTTATTACTCCGATGAAGCATCCTTCAGAAGCGAAAAGCATTACACGGAAGTTTGATCGTAAAAAAGACATTTACTTTATGTAGTTAATACGGAATTAGCATGAAAGATTTATACAGACTTTATCAGGCGATCAAACTTCGCATAGAAACCCTAACTACATCAGGAAAACTATCTGAACAAAAAGCAAAGAGTATTCTAGATCACCTTGAGTCTGCAGTAGAAATTCGTAATGGTGAAGAACTGCTAACTATCATCAAGCTCACCGATGAGCAGCTCATTAACGGATAGGTATGATGAAATTAGATACTATCAATAACTGGAATGCCAGAGTTGATTACTTATCCAGAGAAATCAAGAACACTTTAGAGCAAGACATCTCTAATATTTATACTTCAATACTGAACTTTATATACTTAAACGAGTACCGAGGTGGGTGTCATGATACATCTGCAGCAATGTACATTCTTTTTCAAGAATCTGGCGTTAATGCTGAGCTATTTATTGGTCAGGTCAGGACTGAGATAGAAGCTGGTACTGCATATTTCGACCATTCTTGGGTAAAAGTTAATGATCGAATTTATGATGCTGCACTTTGTATGCCTCTATATGGGGGGGAAGTGTTCATTCGCCTGTCTACGCTTCTGTAGATTTGGATACTGGTGACATTAGTCGTCTTCATTATGGAGAGCCTTCACCTCATGACTACGACGATCTCACAAAACCCATAATTAAGCAGAATCTCTCTGATTACGCAAAAAACTGTGACTTATGGGGTCTAACTCAACGATTAGGCAAAATGGCTGGGATTGAAATTGATATGGAGGCTATTCAGCATAAATATGGATCAGTTGTCAGAAAGGTGGAATGATCATTACAAGGCTCTTTCTTTTCTAATCATGGCGGCGGGGGAAAGAGCCTAAAACGAAAAAACCCACGCAAAAGCATGGGTTCTCTCTTAATCGTGTGTCTTTGGTGGGCTGCCGAAACAGGGATATCCAAAGCTCTCACCAAGAATAGTAAGAAATACTGACACTGCCGTCAAGTCGAACTGAAAAAATAAGGGCCTAGTATGCCTTATACCGCAATAGAAAAAGCACTATCAATTAACCGGTTTAGTACATACAGGCAGGCCGTCATCACCGCTCGCGGCTCAGATTGCCCTGTAACGGCACTTAAGCTGTATGAATGGAATGCCGAGATTTCAAGCCGGTTCTTTTTACCGCTTCATATATATGAAATCACGCTAAGGAATGCCATTTCAGAAGCGATCAGTTTTCGCTATGGCACAGATTGGCCTGTCAACACAGTGTTTCAAAACTCACTCAATTATGCTGATAGGCAGACCCTTCTCAAGGCTATTGACAGCAATGGCTATCAAGGGTCGGTAAGTTGCTTCCTGAGCTGAAATTTGTGTGGTTTGAGAACATGCTGACCAAACGCCATGATGGACGTGTCTGGAAACCATATATTGCACAAGTATTTCCTAACTCCCCCCAAGGTTGACCATAAGGATGTAAGGAAGCGCCTAAAGGATGCATGCTTTACTATCCGTAAATGCCGTAACCGTATTGCGCATCATGAGCCCATTTTTCATTCGCCAACCTTACGCAATATCTATCCCTTAATGAGTGAGGCTATCGAGTGGCGGTGCCAACCGACGTACAAATGGCTTGATGACATGGAAACGGTCACGCCGCTGTTAAACAGTCCTGTGCTCTAAGAACCACTATGGACAAACTAATATTGGAACCTAAGTAGGATATGGGAATATGGATATCTTCGATGATGTGAAATCAAAAGTGCTTCTTGCAGTCAGTGTACTATCTGGTTTGTACGGTTTGTACGCCTTATATGGATTAGTCAGGACGCAATCTGTCACTTTTCAATTCAAGGTCTAATCAGACCTGACAGATTGCAAGACCTGACAGATTGCTCTAACAAATTTATGCTCCAAAACAATTTAACGTAATTACTCATTCATTGTTTGTTAATGTTGATTTGCAATAGATTTTGTAAGGGGGATAAAGGAAAAGGTCTGCCATACAGACCTTTGTTCATAGATCAAACGGATGTTATTTTAATTCATGATTCCTTTTCTCGAAAATGCAAAATCAGCTCGTTTGAAGACATTGAAAAAGTCACTGACAGATAATTCAAATTCAACCGTTTTTAATGCTATATCTGTAGCAGTTAGCTCATCAAATGACTTGTCAGAATAGTACAAAGTAACAGAAAACTCATTTGATACGGATAGATAAAAAGCTTTTGCACCGAACACATTTTCTTGAGATCCGATTAAACTTTTATCCCTAGCTAAACCTGACAACGATTTAAAATCACCATCATCAAAAGCTACACTTCCCTGCCAATCATTATACTGTGTGGATGCGCTTAACTTATTCATTTAATTGCCTTTATTAGTGTTATAAATGGGTTTTATATCACGTATGCAAGCGGATTTATATGTATTTGTTACTCAGTTTTTCTACTGGTATACATTCCACATAGAAAGAATTTTGAGAGCGAAAGAAAACAAAACTGTCAACAACATATATCGAGAATCTTATCTGCTAGCTGAAACAGTTTTTTGATATACATTAATCAAACGTCCAATTCAAAAAATAGGCGATTAATGTCATATGCTGTAAGATCACGTTCATTATTTTCATAAGGTTACGTCGTATAACTCTCGACTAGAGCTCAGAAAGGTAGCATATGTCTGTTGGTTCCAAATGGTATAGATTTGATTTTCATAACCACACCCCTGCATCTAATGATTACCAGCAAGAAGGTTTATCAAATAGAGATTGGTTACTTGCTTACATGCATCAAGAGGTAGATGCCGTAATAATCAGTGATCACAATACAGGGTCGAATATTGATGCGTTAAAGCTTGAGTTGGAGGTGATGTGTCGAGAGGCTGAAATGGGTGATCTCGATGGCTTTCGGTCGCTAGCTATATTTCCGGGGGGTTGAGCTGACAGCTACAGGGAATGTACATGTTCTTGCCATATTTGATGAAGATAGCACAGGGGGGGTGATGTAGAGCGCCTGATAGGCCAGTGCAATGGAAATGCACATATTCCTAGAGGTATGCAAAATCACCAACTTGTTCTACAAAGTGGGGTGGCGGGTATTGTAAGGATGATTAAGCAAGACCCTAATGCACTTTGCATATTGGCGCATATTGATGCAACCAAAGGGGGGGCTTTAGAAATAACTAATCAGGCCGAACTTGAAGCTGCCTTTAGTGAAAAACCTGACGGTGTCGAAATTCGATATGAACTTGACAACATTTCAAATGGTACACACCTTCGACTAATCAACGACCTTCCAAAACTTAGAGGTTCGGACGCTCACGCCCCCCCTGAAGATGCAGGAATCCGTACGTGTTGGTTAAAAATGTCTGAACTCAATTTTGATGGCCTGAAAAATGCGCTGCTTGATCACGAAAACTGCGTATTATTAGACTCCCCCCCTCCAGCAGAACCAAGCTTACAACTCAGAAAACTAAAACTAAAAACAAAACTATGCTCTGCCATTGATGCTCAGCCAACTGAACTCCAATTCAGCCCTTTTTATAACGCAGTTATAGGTTCTCGCGGAAGCGGTAAATCAACCATCATAGAAAGTATACGTTTAGGTATGCGGAAGGATAGAAGCCTCTCAGGAGAACTAGCAGATACTCTTGATAGATTTAAAACTATCGGACAGGGGGGGATGAACGATGATTCCGAGATAGAGTGTATATACCGAAAAGATGGTAACGATTATAGGCTTACATGGAAGGCAGATAATACAACTTCTTTGTGCTCATCTATCGAAGGTGAATGGGTTGAAGATCCGAATTGGTCTTCGGATAGATTCGGTATCTCAATTTATAGTCAAAAAATGCTTTTCAATTTAGCTTCAGATAATGATGCATTTTTAAAGGTTTGTGATGAAAGTCGATATGTAAATAAGAGAATCTGGAATGAGAGAAAGGATCGATTTGAGCGTAACTTTAAGAATGAAAGAATCAAGTTAAGAGGCTTGCTGGCGAAGCAAGAAACCACTTCTGCATTGAGAGGGGAACTCACAGATGTAGAAAGAGCCATAGAGCGTTTGAGTGAAAGCGCATACTACACTGTTAGAACTCATTTGAATAAGCTGGAATCTGAAAAATCTCTAGTTGGCAGTGCATTAATTAGTGAGCTCTCGTTGTTAGACAGCATTTCAGAGTTGATTCCATTGGAGGAGTCACAATTTGATGAATTGAATGAGCCGTCAGAACAGTATCAAGCTTGTTTGCAACAAGTTCGCACGATTCAAGCTCAATATCGACAAAATATAACTCAAGCTATCGAACAAGCTAGAGAACAACTACATGCATTACAGAGTGGTGCTCATGTACAAGAGCTTACTGCCAATGTTGATACATCTAAGGTGAACGTAGCCAATGAAGCTAGCCTTTTGAGAGAACAAGGACTAGACCCTGACACATTAGATACGCTAGTCGAGCGCAAGCAAAGTATTCTAAATGAATTGCGAGAATACGTCGGGCTTGAAGATCAGATTGATGAAACCAAAGGCACGATTAGACAAATTACTCTCGATATTACAGAGCATCGAAAAACTCTCACAGATGGCAGAAAGGCGTTTATCGATTCGCTCAATTTAGAAGGGCTAGAGATTAAAGTTCTGCCTTTAAATGCTTCACCGAAGTCTATAGTCACGAGTTATCAAAATACGACAGGTATAGCGGCATTTACTGACCGTATTTATGATGAAGAGGATCAATCCGGGTTGTTAAAAGCATTTATCGAGCATCCTACCTATGCTCCGATACCAGCGGTAATTGACCGAAAATATAGCTTATTGAATGAGTTGAAGGAGTTTCACCGGAAAATTGTAAGAGAAGAGCTTGCCAATGAAACAGGGCTCCATGGTTCGTTTAAAAATAGGATTATGGCGATGACAGATGAGTCTCTTGACAACTTGATGTGCTGGTATCCGGATGATGGAATTCATATTCGCTATCGAGCACTAGGAGGACAGATGGAAGATATTATGTCTGCATCTCCCGGACAAAAGGCAGCAAGTATGCTTCAGTTCTTATTATCCTACGGAACAGATCCTCTACTTCTAGATCAGCCAGAAGATGATTTGGACTGTATGATGTTGAGCCAAAGTGTAATTCCTGCTATTGCAGCTAATAAGCAAAGAAGACAATTAATTATTGTCTCACATTCTGCTCCCATTGTTGTAAATGGCGATGCTGAGTACGTCATTAGCATGATTCGTGATCGAAATGGACTTCGCCCTAGCACCTGTGGGGGCACTCCAGTCGCAGGAAGTTAAAGATTTAATTTGTAATCAAATGGAAGGCGGTGAAAGAGCATTCCGTTCAAGGTTTAGTCGAATTTTGAACTAAATATTATAATGGAAAAAATCTAAAGTTATCCCTTACTTTTCCCCGCTTTACTGGAAAGGCAAGGGTAACTTTGACATACTTTTTCTAGCCCTAGCTTTTGAGTTAGGGTATCCACTCTAACTGATTTATGCCCCAAGGTCGTTTAGAACAAAAGATCATTCATAAGCTGTTAATGCGATTTTCCCATACCAGAAGTTATCCTAATGGGCGTGCGTATATCGAAAGCATTGAACTAAACTGTCTTTTGCAGTCTAGTTAGCCGTCATTTTTACTAACTCACTGATTATACGTTGAAGTTATCAAGAAAAGACTACATCATAATGGCAGAAAAAGCGGCTTAGTCCCGTCTAAAAAGCGTTATATTTTTATTTGGTTTAGGTAGCAATAATGATAATTACAAATTTAAAAACTTGGACGTACGAAGATAGCATGGAAGGCTTATTATTCTTTGCTCAACGCATCTTAGAGTTGTCATATGATAAAACTGATTTCTCAGAGAAAAGGGTATCAGTATCAGCATTGGATATTGTCAATGAATGCTTAGAATACATAAATTTGGAAGAAAAAGGGTTGTTTGACGTATCTAAATCTGAATTGGAGTCTTTGTTTATTGAATTGATTGATACTATTCGGTCAAACAAAACAATTAAAGGTGTATTGGGTGATAAAATTGAATACTATTTATCCAAACTTAATATCAATAGTGAGCGAAAGGTTACAAAAAATGTTCTAGAAATTTTGAGGATGAAACTCAAAAGTCATGATTACTACTCGTTACTTAAACGTGATTTGAAGAACTGTATCATTAATTATAAAAAGAAAGATGAGTTACATTATATTACGACGGGATTCTACCAATATTTACTATCATATGGCTATCAGAAAGGCACAATATATTTTTTAACTAATAGACACTTTTTTGACCGTTCTGGTAAGAACAAAATAACTACTGTTGATGATATTGATAGTTTTACTTCTCTTTTTGACTTGGAGAAGAAAAAATTTGAAGTGGTATTCACTGCCTCAAATCTGTTTATGGAAATAAAGGAATCATGTAAGCAGTTTAAATTAGAACTTTTTGAAGAAAAAGAACCACTATATAAGGCATCCCTAGAAGGTAAGTTCTACAGGAATAAAAGGAAGAATAAATTATTCATTTCCTGTAAAGACATACGTGCAGTTGACTACCAACACGCAATGAGAAAAGCAAAAGATAGAATCTCTTTTTTATTAGACTTGTTTGTAGTATTTAGCCACAGGAATAAGCCTTGGATTTCTGATTACTGCCTTGTATATAAGCATGACAAACATAATGTTGTAAATATTAGCAAACAAGGCAATGCTATGCATTCTCTTGGCGAGCAAGAATTTTCTTATACTAAGAAAATTTTACCAATTTTTATTTCTCAATTTGGCCTTCAAGCTGAGTCATTTCAACGATTTAACCGATGTGTTGAATTGCATTCTCACGCATTAGATACTGACGAAGTAGCATCTCAAATTGTAAACTTATGGATATGTCTTGAAACACTACTAATTACAAATAAAACAAATTCTCATATTAGTAGGGTTGTAGATACTGTAACACTCATTAATTCTTTTTATGCGGTGAGGAAGCGAGTTGCATCGTTAAGTGATTTGTTAATTAAGTGGAACAAAAATGCATTCGAAATTGCAAAGGAAAAAATAGGTATTTCAGATAATGAAATGGCGACTGCTGCGTTAGTTGGTGTGGAAGAATTTAAGCCTTTTGCTGTAGAACTATTGGATCTAATGAATGAACAGCCACTTCTTAGATATAAGTTCTTTTTGTTAGTTAGAGATATGCAGACTAGAGCTGGAATTAAAAAATTTATTGAACATGAAACTATTAGGTGTAAAAGAGACATTAACAGAGCTTACCGTTCAAGGAATAAAGTGGTTCATCAGGGTAATATAAATGATCATGAGGATTATTTGGTTGAAACAATTCACCATTACCTTGATCTAATGCTGCTTGCGATTATTGAAAGGAAGGTATCTTTTAATGATATACGTACTATTGACAACTTCATACAAGAAATGAGAATTAATGTTGAATGTCATAATAGTTTTTTATCAGGAGAACAGAAAGAGAAAATTAATAAAAAAGAGTATGCAAATGTTCTTTTTGGACCGCAGAACTAAATAATATAACAAACGTTTAGGGCTTCAAGATACATTTCCTAATCGTAGAGTAGAGCGTTAGGGTTAACACTCTAACGCATTTCTGTCCAATTGTGAGTTTCAGAACCAGCAATTTGTCTTGTACGATCTAGTCGTGACTTACAAGTTAATGTGTAAGATCGAGTATGAGTCAGTACACCTTATATGAGGTGATTTCTCTACTTCCGCCAACAGATGCATTCTCAATGGGAGAAATCGGCGGTAATTCTTTTCTCGCAATATTAATGTTCGTTTTATCAGCATTTGCATTCCTTGCATATCGAAAGCTAACTAGGTGAGTGGAAAATGAAATTCATGTCTGATATTGCGAGGGTGGGGCGTAAGTTTGGTGTAAAGCCAGTTTCAAACCCTATCCCAGTACTTGAGCAGAAAGCAAAACTAATAAAAGAAGCACGATTTGTCTTAGGTGCGGGGGGGAAAATCCCACTCCTTGTCGGGCGTTCTGGTACAGGAAAAACAGTGATTGGCCGTGAGCTTTTAAATCTCCCTCAAAATGATACACAGCCAATGCTTAATTTGCGGCATGACCTTGGCCGTTTGCTTCGCCCTGATGACTATTTCAAGCCAGAAGTAAATAGTACATTGTTTATTGATGAGTTGAGTGATTGTGAGATAGGGGAAGCTTTTTTCAATATGCTGTCAGTGGCGATTAGCCACGAAATGCATGTGGTGATAACGGCTCAAGCTCTCCGTGATCTAAATGTTGACATTATCAACGATGAACGTGTTGTAGCATTTTATCTTTAAAAGCGGGATGGGAATATGAAATGCTTGCAGTACTGCAATTTTGAAACTCGATTCCTGAGTGCATTGCAGAGCGTAGCGAACCCATGCGATCAGGAATGAGTATCTATCAGGGTTTGAAATTTACATCGTGAAAGGATTGGAGTTATGACAGACAAAGAAAACCATGAGTTCACTATTGGGGGGGCAATGCAAGATTTTCCGCAAGAAATGGAAAAAATCCGTTTGCCGCCATAAACAAGAAGAATCGATACCAGGTAGAAAGATTAAAAGCATATTTGCCATCATATCCTATGGTCATCGTAGGTAAGTTAGGGGGGGCAGGAACGGGTAGCGTGATTATGGAATGTATGACTGCACGTTCTAACGAAAATATTATTCATATCAAAGATCTTACTAAGTTTGTCGCTCAGGGTGGTTCTAGCAGTTCTATTGCTGAATTAATGCAGGGCGGCAATCGTGTTGTCATTGAGGCTCAATGTTTTGATCAACTTGAGCAGTCAGGCGTCGACTATAGCAACTTTAAATTAGTCACTATGTAATCAGGGTTTGAAATTTCCACATGTGAAAGTTCAATAGGAAAAATTAATGAAGAAGATTTTACTTGCCTTAGCTTTTGTTAGTTCTGGCGCACAAGCGAATGTATCAAATGAAGTTGCGACAGAAAGTTTAAAAGTGATGGTCGGCGCTTTGGTTCAGATGCAGATCGATACTAGCTGTCTCAAGCAAGTGAACAGCTTCGCTAAGACATATATTGCCAATCCAGAAGAATGCACCTCTGCGCTTGTTGAGCTGACAGAAACCTTGTCTGGTCAAGAAGGGATCGAGTCAGAACTCGATTTTATTGAGTCATTCAAGGCCGAATATCAACTCTAATCGGAGTATTGGAATATGTCAGCATGCAAATTTATAGCTGTTCGTCTTTTCCACGTTGCCGATATACACAACAATTATCACAGTGACGTATTCCAGGTGGGCATTGATAAAATTAAACTGTATTCATGTCAAGTCACATTTTCAATCAATGCTCACTTTGCATATTATTTTAGTTCTGGCAAGTGCCAACAAATACAAGTTCATTATCAGACAACTGTAGCCTTATCGCATTTGCATTAATAGCTTCACCGCCGATACTCAGCAGATTGGAATAATTCGCACCTTTCAATTGTGCACCAGTAAAGGTTTTACGTTGTGTTTTCTGGTGTTTAATGGTGTCGGTCAAATAAACAATATAGTTATGACTACTTATCACTTTACTTGTGACAGGTAGATAAAACTCATTATTATTAGTGCAATAAGGTTGGCTAGCCACATAACCTTTATCAACAATCGCCCCCTGAACCACAATCCACACAACTTCGTGCCGCATCAACATAACCAAGATCAACTGCATCGTTTAACCCATTTGCAGCAAAAGCAAATGAGCTAATAGTCGATAAGGCTATTACTGAGATTATTTTCCCTTTGACATTCATCGGAACCGTCCTTTTCAATTGAGTGTTTTCTCGTAAATTATGAAGTCTTCGTAAGATAGTAGATTCCGGCCTATAGGAACTATTGGTCCGAACCAGCCACGTTAAGGCGGCCAACGCCTCAAGTCTCCATACTGAAACATTTCAAAAACAATTAAATTCCAGCAAAAGCATTCTAAACTCGTTATGCAACAAGTTCAATATATTTGCATAACGATGAAGATCGTCTGGAAATAAGGGGGCTTTGTTGAAGTACTAAAACTACGTGGTCTTTTAATAGGGGGGGTTTTGTACCCATTTAGCAACAACACGGCTGGTTAATTATTATTACCTTTATCTATCGGCCGCTCACCGACCAATTGCAGCAGCTATCCCTGCAGTTGCTCGGTTTTCTCGCGTAACGCCGGGACTTCCTCGGCCTTGCTCTGAGCAAGGGCCAGGGACTTGTCCAGCTCGGCGCATTTCAGCTCGGCAGTGAGGCCGACTTTATCTTTATCGGCCTCATGATGGGGTATCCAGGGCCATCTGTCGCTCTGCCAGGCACTTTTTCAGTACCGTATCAGCCTCTCGCAGCGATGTACCTTGCACTAGCTCTCCAGGCTGTGCTTATGCGTCTCGCGTTCACTGTCCAGCGTTTTCGTTAGCTGGCTGTTTTGCTCCTGGCTACATGCTGGAAGCCTCTGATTTCACCGTCCTTACCCTCGATCTCCTTGCGACAATCATCCACCTCTTGGGTCAGTTGATCGCCCCGACTCTTGGCCTGGCTCAGCTGCTCTTTCAATCGCGTCACTTCTTGCTTAAGTGTGGTTTCACTCTCGCTCAGTCGCAGGATCTCTTCGGCTTGATCTTCAATGAAAAGGATTTGTCGTTTCTGCGGGGGAGCTTTGCCGTTCCCGGAAGAAGGCAAAACGGGGGCCTGGCAAGGCTCATCCACTAATACTGGGGGGTTGCCCGCCAGCAAAGGCACTAGATATAGCCTTTCTCGCCACAGAACACGGGACAGGGCCGGATCGGCTTGTTTGTCTTTAATCGCTATTGGCAGGGAGAAGGCAAATTTTTGGATCGGCAAAAGATCTTTTTTCGATCTGTCAGACCCATACAATAGACAGACCGACGGAGCCACAACGAGAAACCGCTAACTGCCATGACCCTGCCAGCCCAACTAGACCGATCCACGCCCGCCCTGCCGCCGCTCAAAGTCGACTGGCACTATCACTATGCGTTCAGGAACCTCGCCCTGCAGCTGATTGAGCAGGGGGGCGGAGCTGCCGAAATACGTCCTGGCGCCGGAGATCTCGCTGTTGCTCGACTATTGCCCCCCATGACCATGCCCGGATGCTGTTCCGGCTTCTTTTTTCGTCTGGCGGACGGATCACCGAGGTGCTGACGGCTACCCGAGCGGATTATGCCAAGGGCCTGGACGGTCGGGGGGGATGATCAGCCTGGTCAATCTGAAACGGCGGGGGAAAGGCCGGCCCAGGAAGGGGGGGAGAAGGAGCGTACTCGCGTAGTGCCGCTGTTAGATCCCCAGCTGTGCAACAAGTTAGAACGTTACCTTGTCACGCATTGTCCCAACAAGCGTTACCCCATTTTTGGCAGCAAGAAAAACCGCAGCAAACCCATCACGGCCCAGACCGCCAGGAACTGGCTGGCCGAGACGGTAGAGCGGGCCGCACGCGACGGGATCACCCTGCCCGATATGACAGTGCATACTTTTCGGCACAGTTACGCCGTCAATCTGTTGATTCACGGCGTGAAGCGGGATCAGCTGCAATTGTGGATGGGGGGGCATAGCGATCCCGAGAGCACCCTGGTGTATACCCGGCTACTGAGTATCGACAGCGGATTTGCGCAGCCTGAAATCTCATTTTCAGTGCCGCCGGCCGACAACCCGTTGCTGGCCACACCGACCAGGCATCGTTTAAGCGAATAACGAACCGCGCCTGTAAGCGTCTATGAGGCGCTGCGCGACTCATGCCTGGCAACGCGCAGCGTCGGTGCGATAAAGTCCGTGGGAACGATATGGCTGCGATGTAGTGGGAGTTTCAAGGCAGCCTCTCCCCCCCTCCGCCCTGCTAAGCCAGCCCCGCAGGGCAAGAAATCATCGTGTTGGTAGGTTGTCTCCTGCTGAAGACCCGTTTTAGTTTCAGCGTGTTCTCAGTCTTTCCGGTTATGGATTGGTTAGTGTGTCGATTTTGCTTCAGGGTGCCTCGACGGGGCCCGTTAAATTGCATTGATTGAGTTGAATGGTTTGTTGTCGGTAGGGCAATTTAATGGGATGTATCAATAGCTCTTGTGCTCTTGTGCTCTTGTGCTCTTGAATGAAGAGTTATACACAGCACGAGGTGTTACAGATAAATTTTATTTGAATAAATGAGGAACGAGTTTAATTCAAAATGTTGTTCACGGGAGGGGCCAGAATGGGAGGGAACTGTAAACAACTAAAAGACAAGAATCAAAGATAGATAGTATTCCGCCGATTTGATCCGCCTGAATCAGCCGCCAGTTTTTAATAGATATACATAATAATGATCAACAATCAGCATACTGAACGTAAAAATTGATAAAATCAGATGAACCCCGGCCACTAAACCGTGATGAGTCAGCCTGGTTATCTCTATTGGTAAGCAACAGGTGTGCGAAAACCTCCCGAACTAACGGGATTCTAGAAAGAGGTTATGAATTTAGCGGAATGTCACTGTCAAAGTCCCAGCCAAACCCTTCAGCAAATTCGTCAGGAACTTCATCATAAGTAGAGGCGGGGGGGAAGTCTATTTCTGTCTGGCGCGGACAGGGCCGAGGCTCTTAGGGATAAAAACTGGCCACTCATTCGTTAACCCAGCTTGAAGCAGTTTGTTGAAAGATCGCTCGGCCCAGTCCCTCAACTCAGCAACTTTGAAGCCTAACTCTAAAAAAATTTTATCCGTGAACCACTTAGGACATGTTTCGCCACGAACGTCATTCTCGCTAACCGAGTGAACCGGCTTGGTGTCAATGTAACCGGCATCTTTTAAGCGGCGGATATCACGTTCCATGTGCGCTTTGCAATTTTTTTCGCCGTGGATCTGTTCGTGGGTCTCGATAAAGACATCGTGACAGACTGTGTCAAACACATCTCGCTTTGCTATACCGATATATCGGTTGGACCATGTCATGTATGACAGCAAAGTGATAATCACTTTGCGAATACGATCACGAACCCGGGCCTGCTGGTTGCTTGTTTTACTTGCAAGTCGATTTAAGGATTTGAGAATAAATGGTTTTTCAAGATACTTATTGACCAAGTCAATAGCGCGGCGAGTGGATAACGGGAGCGAGTCATTGCCTTGTGCTACGATCACTCGCTTGCAAGTCTCTGAGTACTTTTTAATAGTACCCCGCTTTCGACATTTTCTTATATTGACGCTTCTGCTTAGCAGACATGGTTAGCCTCCACAGCGTCGCAATCAACATAAAACGAAGACGTATCCCGTTGAGACTGATTTTTAAAGGAGGTGCGCTTAGAGACGGGCATGACACAATCCCTCATCATCGCAACATAGGTATAGGCGTTGGAGCGCTAACCGTTGGTGATCGGGGTTATGTCTGGATATTCTGGGCTGCAGGCAGCCGTAAAGGGATCTGGTCATGATAATAATTCCGCAAGTTAGAGGTCTGCTTGGTTGAGAGCCAAACATTGCGGATCACTATAATAATATTTTTTCCAAAGATCAAACACTTGATCGCCAGGCACAAAAAAGGCCAAATCCTTGCGGGAACTTGGCCTTTTCTGCGAATGCTATATTGTCAGGGTCTCACTCCCAACACACTCTGAATTCGGTGAATACACCACTCTAGTTCACTACGCGAAACTAGGCATTGTACTCTCAGATTCTTAGTACATTCTAACGTACCCA
>LLEM01000097.1_pt1 | contig 19976 bp, 24 predicted proteins | sample 595841 | NCBI WGS metagenome assembly LLEM01 (sample SAMN02919313, study PRJNA255460) | bioreactor metagenome | biome: chemostat; feature: culture 2012_10.2; material: sediment; isolation source: day64 10degC chemostat 2012 inoculated with Wadden Sea sediment taken from... | place: Germany: Bremen ...
ACATTGGCAAGAGTCTTTTTGAAATAAATCACCAAAAATCAGCCAACCGAACAACAAATATACAACCAGCAGCAATTAGTCTGATTTTAATACTGATTATCGCCTATTCGTCTTTTACGACATCCTTATTGCGCAAAGCTAGTCTTGGTGTTCAGCGGCTATTGCAAAACGTATGGCGAGCGCCCCCCCAATTGCAAACAACACAAAAGGAATTGCTGCTGCGGTATATTCCACCCAAGCTTGCTCAGCCAAACTCTTGGCCAGGAGTAAGTGTCCTAACACCAATATAGCCGCACACAATACAGATACAGCAAGCAACTTTATTTCCTTATTGGCGGTTCGATTTTGCATATTCTCCGACTCCTTGTTCAACAGAGTGGTTATAGGAACACAGTGAGAATAGATGGATGTAGAACAGTTAAGGTAATAAACAATTAGAACAGGTACTTTTTCAGCTACGATCACATAGCTGTGTTAAATACTGTGCCAGTTGATACAAAGCCGCTCTATTTTTCTCGTTCCATGGATAAGCGCAATTTATTCTCATACAGTGTTTATACCGCTGGTCTCCTGAAAATAGCGTCCCCCGGAGCAATGCTAATTCGATACTTATCCAATAAATCGGTTAATAGCGCAGAAGTATCAATTTTCTCCGGCAGCACAACCCACAAAAAATACCCGCCCTCAGGCCTTGTTACTTTTGTTCCTGTCGGGAAACTCTCTTCAATTGCCCCCAGCATTTGTTGCTGTCGTTGTTCAAGGGTGCGCCGAAGCCGACGTAAATGGTTATCGTACCCTCCATGTTGAATATACTGAGTCAAGGCAAACTGATTAGGGGGGGCGCCTACGGACAAAGTCGACATGAACTGCAGTTCTTCAATCTGCCTGGCATAACGCCCGGCCGCAACCCAACCGACACGAAAACCGGGGGGGCCAAGCATTTCGAAAATGATGAGCAATGCAATACCAAACCCTTGTCATCGAGAGCCTTGATTGGCAATGGTTTGGTCGTACCAAAATACAGTTCAGCATAAACATCATCCTCAATGAGCGGAATATTATGCTGAGTCAGCAAATCATAAACCGCTTGTTTTTGCTCAGCAGCCATCGTTGCTCCAAGCGGGTTTTGGAACTTACTCATTAACCAACACGCCTTTACATCATTATTGGCAATGGCGTCCGCCAACGCATCAACTGATATTCCCTTACGTGGATGGGTTGGGATCTCAACCGCTTTAAGCCTTAACCTTTCTATCGCCTGAAGCGCACCGTAAAAAGCTGGAGATTCAATAGCTACCGTATCTCCCTGCTGGGTCACGGCAGCTAAGCTAAGCCCCAGAGATTCCATTGCACCAGAAGTAATAACAATGTCATCAAGAGAAACTTGAATTCCATCTCTTAAATAGCGCTGTGCAATGACACGTCGAAGTTCCAAACTACCAGGAGGTAAATCAAGAATGCCGCTATTGGCAGGCATTGTCTTGATGGTCTGACCCAGTGTTCGCCCAAGCTGCTGTATTGGAAATAACTCTGGATCAGGGAAAGCCGACCCGAAAGGGATAACATCTGGTTGTTTGCAAGCCCTAAGCACATCAAATACATGTCTATTGATGTGTATAGAGCGATTGACTACCTGAGGAGTTGCCTGCTCAGGCTCGGACAACCGATTGAAATGGGCAGCAACGTAGTAACCCGCCTTTGCTTTTGCGTATATCCAGCCTTCGGCCTCCAAATGCTCATACGCCTTCAATACCGTCATCACACTGACAGATTGCGCTTTACTCATAACCCTGACAGAGGGAATGCGCTCTCCAGGCAACCAGATCCTCTGTCGAATCTGCTCCTTAACATTTTCAATGATGCTGCCGTACCGGCTATTGGCTGATCGCGATGACAAAATCCCTATTCTCTCTTTAATTACGTTTTAGCTTAACAAAGCGAATGGTAACGGCTTACCTAGCTACTGTCAGAGTCTTACTGTTTATTTATCTATTAACTGTGATAAGCGATGAAAATTAACTCTCATATCATGTAAAGAATACTATTAACTATGATATTAACACCTCTCAACGGACTCTATTTCCTTGTATAAGAGTAAAGAAAACACGGCACACCAACAGTAAAAACATACCGCTGACTTTTACATAAAAAACAGCTATTCCCCCCAATAAAGACTCGCGAAGCAGCCATAGATCCCACCAAAGATTAAATTCACAAAATTCAGTAATTTATAACAGGCCACTGGCGGTTTCACCATTTAATACCAGACGAATAATTACACGATACTTTCACAATAGCGTTTTATTGCTATCTGCATGTAGATTAGTATTGATTCCCTCTAATCATAATAAAACAACTTGTATTTCGTATGGCAACCTGGAACGCCATATAGGAATGTCACACAGGGAATGGGGGCAAGTCATGAAGTTTAACTTGATGCTATTTACTATGGTATCTGCATTGATATCCAATGGCATACATGCTGAAGAGCAAGTTCAGAATGTTCCCTCACAACAAAAAAAATGGGGGGAGCATCTATTGGTATTGATTACAGCAGAAATGGTTATGAGGATAGCCATTACCTAGCCGACCGTAATTTAGCACTTACCGCAACGATAAATTACTACCTAAATTCAGATACGAAGTTCTCAGCAATCATCTCTGGCCGACATAGCTATGATGGTGAACGAGGGGAATTTTGGAGCGATATTTGGTTAACAGCGAAAAGATATAATATTTGGAATCCTACAGACAATATTGCGATGTCTGCAGGTGCCCGTATTCTTATCCCAGTATCAAAAGAATCGATTAAGAACGATCTAAATACTGCGATACGGGGGGGCAATATTAAGTTTTATTACTCGCTTGATCATATCATCGAAGGACTTTTGATAAGTGACTCTATTCGCCTACGGAAGAACTTCCACCAATACACCACTGCCGGAGCTCATCCGTTAGAGGAGTATCGTATCAGCAACTTGTTTTCTGTCGAATACACCCCAAATGAATGGTTCTTCAGTACCAATTTAGTTAGCTCTAAATCATGGAGCTATCGTGGAAAGAGTTATTCGCCAGAGCTGACCTACACGGCAGAAATTGGTTACCAATTCAATGATGAATTTAGTTTAGCTACCGGCCTAACAAATAGTGCTACATATTACGATCCGGACAGGGGGGGTCCTAATCCGCTCGAAAATCTATTCGATCTCGAAAAGCCTACCTATTACATCACACTGAATTACGACTTTTAATCATATTTATATGGTGAGCACAACATGTATAAGAAATTAGCAATTGCAGCTCTAGTGAGCATTGCGCTCTATGGCTGTGGCGCAGAGGAAAGAAGTTACGACACTCTTCCTCGCGCCCAAGAACAAATCGTAAAATCATCCCTTGATACAGAATCACTGTGGCTATATATGCCATCAACAGGTGCAACTCCTCGTTACGCGGCAACCCAGCGTGGATTTTTCCAGGGCACCCCAAAGCTTGTCAAACTTCGCTTTGATAAAACCAATGGTATTGTCGCCGAAGAAGTAGATCGAGATACCATCGAAGCTGATAAAGATAGCCGCTATGCCGCAGTCATCAACCAGGCGCCAGTGCTGAAGATTCCAGGCACGTTCCAACAATACCGTTGTGCCGAAGACAACTACGATGAATGTACCAACAAAGAAGAGCTCAATGAAGATGCCGATCTAAACTGGGAAGAAACGACCCACTTCACCCCCCCTGATTATACGGGTGTCGAATCTTTGGCCGTTGATACCGTTGATGCTTGGTGGACCGCTGATAATGTTAAAGAAACTGCAGAACCTCGTATAATCAGTTCGACATATGATGCTAAAAGCGGTGTATTAAACGTCGAGGTTGAACGTACTTTCACTGCCAGCCCTGATGATATCTATCAGTTTGGCGACAGCTTGGAAGATCTGTCTTTTAAAACACGTTTTTTCTACTCTTTAGTTAAGCTAGACAAACTGGCAACACCTGACTATCAAGCAGTTCAAGCTCCCAGGCCGAGACTCATTACGTTTTGGCTTCTTTAATGTAGAGAAAAGCAAACGCTCTTTAACCGGAGAGTCTGGTCTGCAAGGCCAAAGCTTTAACTTACTTAAACGCTTCAATCCGAATGCCCCCCCGATTGAGTACTACTTGAGTGACAGCTACTTCAAGAAAGATAATAAACTTTATCTGGATATCACGTTAGAAACGATCCGAGAGATTAACAGTACATTAAAAGGAACCGGTGTTCCGACAATCATAATAATGAATAAAAGCCAACCAGCTGGTGTTCATACCGGGGATCTACGCTATAACGTACTAAACCTAATTACTGATCCAGTTGATAACGGCCTGCTGGGCTATGGTCCGTCAGCCTCAAACCCACTGACCGGCGAAATAGTACATGCCCCATGTCAACCAGTATGCAGGGGGTTATTCGCTCGACCACACGACGTATGTGGAATGAACTAGAGATGCGTTATAACCGAGAAGAAATTGAGCGCCCGACTCAATTTATCCCTCAGGAACAAACAGTTAACAGCAACTCTGATAACATAATAAATATAGCGGACAACAATGCCGACAGCTCACTAGTAACCAATTCATATAATGTAGCCGCTGCTACGAATACACCATTAGTTCAGTCTGAGCCTCGCTTTATAAATGGTATTCCTCACTGGCTAACACCTACAGAACAAGAAGCCAACACTTTAAGCAAGGCTAGCGCCAGCTATAAAAAACAGCTCAATAAAATGGCTGCACAGAACATGTATGCCGCCGAATTTATGTGGGTTAGTACCAAGTCAAAAGGCTTAATCCAAGGTATAGATTATATAAGCGGTGGTTACTTTGATAACAAGGACCTAGATCCCTATTCCAAGGACTATGCCGCTAAGGCTAATAAAAAACTAAAATCTTGGGATGAACTGAACAAAGAGCAACAACAAAAAGCCAGTGATGCCATCACTAAACATATGTTCAAATCAACACTGGTGCACGAGTTTGGCCACAACCTTGGGGCTTCGCCATAACTTCATGGGGTTCAGTAGATAAAACCAACTTCTACCAGCAGGATGAAATCAATGCAATGGGCTATGATAAAGTCCCTGCTTACAGCTCAGTCATGGACTATGGTGCATCGATCTTTGATGAACTGCCTACATACGGTAAATATGATATTGCCGCATTGCGCTACGGCTACGGGCGAAAAGTAGAAACACTCCAGCCAGATGATAATAATGGTCAAACCTCAAAAATGGTTAGCCTAATAACGTTGGATAATGAGCAACAGAAAAACTACCAAGCTTACCCAAGGGGGATTCTGGATGAACTGGAAAAACGTCTAAAAGCGGATTCCCCCTGACGCAACACTTAAACAGTATGACTTCTGTACCGATGAAAATGTTAACAGCCAAACGACCTGTAACCGTTTCGACGAAGGAACCAATATTCTGGAGTTGACCCAATACCGGATTCAGAAATACTGGGATAATTATGATCTCGTGAACCGTCGTGATAGCCGAGACAAATTCTATGACTTCAACCTTCACAATTATTCACTAAATCGTATACACCAATTCTCACTGATCCGTGATGTCATTGAAGACTTAGGCAGGTACGACAACCTTATTGCCATGGTCAACAACGCAGCAGGAGAAAATAGCTACGGTAGCAACATTTCCGAGTTCTATACCCGATCTTGTACCCCCGGCTTATAAACGTAAGTCATTAAATACAGCTCAGAAAACAATCTGTGATACCTATGATGCTAGCTTACTGGCAGCAAACTTCTTCATCCAAGTTCTGGAAAATCCGGATAAGGTTTGTGAAGTTAAAGTGAAAATAGACGGTAGCGCCCCCTACCTATAAATTCATTCCGCTATCCAATTTGTGGCTTCGATACCAAGGCGCAGTTCAGCACAAAACAGATTTACCACGATCTTGCTTCGATCCTGATCTGACATCAATCATGGAAAATGGCTTCCAAAAAATCACTGTTCTATCTGAAACTCGTGATGGTCGATCTCTGGATAACATGCGGGCTAATAACCCATATCAAAACACCCACAGTGCCGTCGATCTACTTGGTGTATGGCCGGATAAACTGCTGGCAGCTCAATTACTGGTCAAGCGTAATGGCTACTACCGCAGCAGCAATGATAAATCCAATATGGCCCTAATCGATATTTCCAGCACTCAGAGTGGTACTCAAGGCACACCGCAAAAACTTAAAACTTATCTGGGTTATTTAGGCTTCGGAATGGACTCATATCGGGATCCTATATTTATAGATAAAGACGGTACACGGAAAGAAACCATGAGACGTTATATCCCTGATATCAAACGTGCTATTGATATACCTGGATATCTTGCTGGCTTGAAATGGTACTTCCAGCTTTCCCAAGAAACCGTCACCCCCTCTGTACTCAGCATTACTGCATAACCTTGTTGCATTTGGTTGGGGGCCAAGAATATGGACTATCTGACAGTTCAAAAGATTTGATCGATGACATTACGCTAACTCAACCAAGTATGGGTAGTGACGAAAAAGATAGTTTCCGCTTTAGTTGGAAAACCCGTAATTACCTGATTACCCGTCGTAATGGCATGGCTAAGCACATGGCAGAAAAAGCTTTGCTGATCAACAATAAAGAGGTTGAACTAGCCGCTCTAACAAAGGCAAATCCACGAACTAAACGTAACTTGAATACAAAAGGACTAAGGAGTCTTAAAGATCTTCAGTTGGTTATGTTACGAGACCCAGCCGCAATTGAAGAGCTCAAAGATGCCTCACACTTTGAGTCTCTATTCAGAGGGAAAGGCTTCCCAGTAATTACCGAACCAGCCAAATTTACTTTTAATAAGGCAAATGACTGTTATTCGCCAGCAACCGATGACAGCCGCTGCCATAAAAAAGAAACTTTGCATGCTGCTTGGAATGCCATTCGTGTCTATAAGGAGATTGATCCAGACTACTTGCAAACATTGCTAGATAATTCGAAAGATTACGCGTCATATATTGACCAGGAAATAAAAGCGATTCCAGAAGATGCGTCCATCTATGACATCGACCCAGAAATCATCTGGTTATGGGATCGACGCGAATACATCCAGTACCGTTATGCGCTAGAGCAACTGCCAGTACTACCGACTTACTACTAAATAAGTCATACCCCCACACCCGGATATCGTTGATATCCGGGTCTTTTACCAACAATATTCGTATTCGTTAAAGTCACAATAAGCGAAAAAAGCAAACAACTCGCATACCTTGATAAGACACAACACCTCATATCTCGATACGCAGCGACCCATTTGGTAATGCTTTGCACGCTCACCTTGCGCGGTAGGCATCTGTAATTATTATCTCATGTTAGTTAGGCATATTTTGCCTGTTGCGAACGGCGATAACACGGACGTGTTAGCACATTGAACTTACTGCGAAAAAATATGAATAACTTACTTAAAGGATGTAAAGGAGTATGTCTTGCTAGCCTATTTTAGCCGACGGTTATTACTGATCATTCCGACCTTTATCGGCGTTACCTTGATGGTATTTGCATTAACCCGCTTTGTTCCCGGCGGTCCGGTAGAACGGATGATCGCCCAAATGCAATCACAATCAATGATGGTGGTACCGGAAGCAGCAAGGCTCTCAGTCATTGTCGGTAGAACAGATCGAAGAGTTAAACGCTTTCTATGGTTTGGACAAACCCCATCTTCGAAGCTTACCAAGAATGGTTTGGAAAACTTGTTCAACTCGACCTAGGCGAATCAACCCGGTACTACGAGCCGGTATGGGGCATGATAAAAGAGCGACTTCCTGTCTCGATGTTTTATGGCTTCTGGACTTTCCTAATTAGTTATCTGGTGTCTATTCCTCTCGGGATCCTCAAAGCAATGAAGCACGGCACCAAGTTCGACAATATCAGCTCAGTACTGGTTTTTGTCGGCTATGCCCTTCCCAACTACGTCGTCGGGGGGGTTTTCTTGATTTCCCTGTTCGCCTTTCACATGGACTGGTTTCCGATGGGCGGCTTCGTCAGCGACGAATTTGATGACTTACTCTGGACTGAGCAAGTTGCCGATCTGTTCTCTCATGCCATATTACCCCTCATCTGCTACATCATCGGTGACTTTGCCATTTTGACCATGACCATGAAGAACAACCTGCTCGAGAGCCTGGCGGCAGACTATGTCAAAACAGCCATAGCCAAAGGGCTGCCTTTTAAACAGGCTGTCCGCAAACATGCACTACGCAATAGTCTCATCCCGATAGCTAGCCACCTTGGCAATGTTGTGTCCGTCTTTGTCGCGGGCTCATTCCTGATCGAAGTCGTCTTCAATATCGACGGGATCGGTCTGCTTGGGTATGAATCAATTATTGAACGGGACTACCCCGTGGTGATGGGCATCCTGGCGATGTCATCGCTGCTCTTGATGTTTGGCAATATCTTATCGGATATGTGCGTGGCAATGGTTGACCCTCGGGTTAAGTTTGGAAGCTAAAGCATGCAGTTAAATCCATTAACAAAGAAGAAAATCAGCCGGTTCCGCTCTATCAAGCGAAGCTATTACTCATTCATGATCCTGACGGGCCTCGTCTTGCTGTCTTGTGTGGCTGAAGTCTTCGTCAACAGCAAAGCCTGATGGTCTCTTACAATGGCAGTTGGTTTTTTCCGACATACACCGATGTTAAAACCGGTGACATGTTCGGGCTAGACTATGGCTATGAAGTGAACTACCGCGAGTTAAAAACGCATTTTTCTCAGCAAGAAGAAGGCAACTGGTACTGATGCCTATCGTGCCCTGGAATCCTTATGAACAAGACTTTGACGGCATCAATTACCCGCCCAATCCACCATCACTTAAAGAACAGCATTTCCTCGGCACCGACAGCTCCGGCCGTGATGTACTGGCACGCCTGATCTACGGATTTCGGATCGCCATCTGGTTCGCAATGCTGACCTTGACGCTCTGCTATACCATTGGCGTATTGATCGGTTCATTGATGGGCTACTTGGGGGGGAAATTTGATCTTGCCATGCAACGGGTCATTGAAGTTTGGTCCATGGTGCCTTTTCTATACGTCATCATGATCATGGTATCAATCATCCAGCCAAGCTTCTTCCTGTTCGTTTTCATCAACGTGATGTTTGGCTGGATCAGCATCACCTGGTATATGCGAACCATGACTTACAAGGAAAAAACCCGGGATTATGTCATGGCAGCCAAAGCCCAGGGCGCTAGCATCTGGCGTGTGATCATCAAGCACATCTTGCCCAATACCATGGTAATGATAGTCACTCTGGCCCCTTTCGGCATCGTCGCCAACATTACGACATTAACCGCCCTAGACTATTTGGGGGCTGGGGCTGATGCCACCAACGCCAAGCTGGGGGAGATCTACTCCAACAGGGCAAATCCAATCTGGATGCCTACTGGATCATCAGCTCTGTCGTCTTTGCCATTGTCTCGGTGTTGACCATGGTGACATTCATCGGAGAGGGCGTGAGAGAAGCGTTTGATCCCAAAAAACATACCCGATATATCTAATCGCAATTAACAAGGATAGGCGATAGCAAGGTAGCCATCGCGGATCATGAAGTATGGAGTAAAAATGAAACGAATTATAATTGCGACCCTAATGACGGCCGTTTATGCGCTGTTTCAAGGGGGGGAGTACTTGCAGCAGAGCTTCCTCCGGGGGCTTAACCTGGATATCCAATACTGATCAGCCAGTGTTTGCAGACAGCAATGCCAAACCAGGCGGAACATACCGGCTGCACATCTCTAGCTTTCCGTTGACACTACGTACGATTGGCCCCGACTCCAACGGCAGTTTCAGGGCTTTCTTGCTCGACGGTAATCCGGCTCTGCTCCAGCAACAGCCAAATACCCGCCAGTACCTACCGGCCATTGCCAAGCAATGGGCACTTGGTGATGATCATAGGACCATATTTTTCGAGCTTAACAAAGAAGCCCGATGGTCAAATGGCAAACCCCATTACCAGTAAGGATTTCTCGTTTGTTTTTGACTACATGAGAAGCGAGCATATCAAAGCTCCCTGGTATAAAGATTACTTTACCAACAAGATTGCCGGTATCACCGTTTACGATAACTACACCTTTGCCTTGCACTCAGCCGATCCACTCGCCAATGATGAACTGCTTATGCGCTTGAACATTATGCCCAAGCCTTCCCATTTCTATCCTAACGGGGATCCCCAAGGACTTCATCAAGCGCTACAACTGGAAAGCCGAACCCGTCACGGGACCGTATAAAGTTGGCAAAGTCAGAAAAGGCAAATCCATCCAGCTGGTCAAAACGAAAAACTGGTGGGGCTATAAAAACCCTTACTACCAGCATCGCTACAACGTCGACAAAATCATCATCAAGGTGATTCGGGATACCGACATTGCCATCAAATACTTCGAGAAAGGCGAGCTTGATGCCTTTTATATGGTTTTCCCTTCAATCTGGCATGAAAAAGCCAAAGGCAAGCTCTATGACCAAGGTATATTCACAAAGCCTGGCTCTATAACAAATACCCACAAGGGGGGGCCGCAGGGATCTGGTTGAACCTGGATGCTCCCCATATGGATGATACCAATATCCGCCGAGGTATTGCCCACGCTCTTAACGTCCAAAAGATGATCGACGTCGCTTTGCGCGGCGACTATGTCCGCCTGCAGAGTTTCGGATCAGGCTACGGCCAGTATGACAACCCGGAGATCCAGGCCAAGATTTTTGACCCCCCCGATCTGGCAGCCAGCTACTTTGCTCAGGCTGGCTATCAACAACTCGGTTCTGACGGGGTCAGGGTCAACAGCAAAGGCGAAAAACTCACAATTACTCTTACCTATTTATCGAAAATGCATACCGCGAGGGTTATTGTTCTCAAAGAAGAAGCGCGTAAGGCAGGCCTGAATATTGAGCTAAAGCTGGTTGACGGAGCGACAGGATTTAAGTCTCTCCTGGAGAAAAAGCACCAAGCTGCTTTTTTGGGGATGGGAAGCGCGCAGCTCCCCGTTTACTGGCAGTATTTCCATTCATCTAATGCTCAACCGCAAACCAATAACTTCACCAACTATGCCAATCCAGACATGGATCAGCTGATAAACGCCTACGATTCTGAGTTCGATATCGATAATAAGGCCAGCCTATCACGCCAGATCCAGGGCATGATAGCCGACTGCGACTGTGTCATCCCGACCTATTCAGTCCCGTTTTCCCGCGGCGCCTACTGGCGCTATGTGAAGCTGCCCGAAGGGCTTGGTACGGAACTATCGCGTGATATTCTGGATGCCAAAAGTATGGAATATGGCCTGTTCTGGATTGATGTCGAGGATAAAAGAAAAACTAGAAGTGCGCTAAAGGCAGGGAAAACCTTCCCGCCGGTCACCGTCATCAATAAGCGTTATATCCAGGATAAGGGGGGGAGCTGTCACCCAATGAGACAAACCAATGACAACATCCTAACCATTAACGACCTGGAGACCACCTTCACGACCGATGACGGAGATATCAAGGTACTCGATGGTGTCTCATTCAGTGTGTCCAAAGGAAAAACCATTGGGATCGTCGGTGAGTCAGGGTGCGGCAAGAGCGTCACCGCAGCCTCTATCATGGGCTGCTGCCCCGTCCCTACGGAAAAGTGACCGGCGGAACCATCACCTACAAGGGCACGGATCTCGTCAGTATGCCTCCGGAAGAGCTTTATCAGATCCGGGGGGAACAAATCTCGATGATTTTTCAGGATCCCATGACAGCACTGAACCCTGTCCATACCATTGGGCGCCAGCTATGCGAAGTCTACGAGCTACACCGCCCAGAATATACAAAGTCCCAGCGCAAACAGGCTGCTATCGATATGTTGCATCGGGTCGGGATCCCGGCGGCACGACAGCGATTTAGTGTTTACCCCCCCCATGAGCTATCTGGCGGGATGCGCCAGCGAGTCATAATCGCAATGGCGCTAGCATGCAAACCCGATATTTTGATTGCCGACGAACCGACAACCGCACTTGATGTCACAGTCCAGGCCCAAATTCTGGAGTTAATGCGTTCAATCCAATCTGATAACGAGATGGCAATCGTCTTCATTACCCATGATCTCGGGGGTTGTCGCCGAAATCTGCGATGAAGTCGTCGTAATGTACGCCGGCCGCGTCGTTGAGCAAGCCGATGTCTACACCTTGTTCGAGTCCCCCCCAGCATCCCTATACCCAGGGCCTACTCCGCTCTATTCCTCGTATTGAAGATCAGCCTAAGACGAAGCTGGATACAATCCAGGGCTCGGTTCCCAACCTTAAGGAGATGCCGTCAGGTTGCCGGTTCAGAAACCGCTGCCATTACCAGAACGAACGTTGCGCAGCAGAAGTCCCGCCGCAACGACAAGTTGCGCCGATGCATTACGTTAGCTGCTTTATGATGGATGAACTCAACCATGTCTGAAACGATATTGAAACTTGTCGACCTCAAACAGTATTACCCTTTACGAGGGGGGGGCTATTTAGCAAAACCCAATACGTGCATGCCGTTGACGGGATCTCTCTGGAAGTTAAAGCTGGTGAAACACTAGGACTGGTAGGCGAATCTGGTTGTGGCAAAAGCTCGGTAGGACGAACCTGCTTAAGCTTCATGAGCCTACAGCTGGGAAGATCATCTACAACGGAGAGGATATAACCCAGTTCAGCGCATCCGAGATGGTTTCACTGCGTAAGGAAATGCAAATCATATTTCAGGATCCGATGGAAAGCCTGAACAGCCGGCACACCATAGGCACGATTCTCGAGGAGCCCTTCGAAATCCATGGCGTAGGTATGTCGGATGAGCGCCGGGAATGGGCAAAAGAGTTGCTACATAAAGTAGGGCTACCAGAATCAGCCATTGATCGCTATCCTCACGAGTTTTCCGGAGGACAGCGTCAGCGGATTGGTATAGCCAGAGCAATAGCCCTCAATCCCAAACTGATTGTATGTGACGAAGCGGTGTCTGCCCTTGATGTCTCTGTCCAGTCACAAATCATCAATCTCCTACTACAACTGCAACATCAGATGAATTTGGCACTGATCTTCATCGCTCATGATCTTTCTGTCGTTCGTCATATATCGGATCGTATTGCGGTAATGTATTTGGGACGTATTGTTGAACTCAGTGATACTCAAACACTTTTTGCCAACCCACAACATCCATATACTCAGGCACTGATCTCCGCTATCCCAATTCCAGATCCTCGCCAGCGAGCTAAACGGATTATGCTGGAAGGCGACGTTCCGTCACCGATAAACCCGCCAACAGGGTGTCATTTTGCCTCTCGCTGCTCTCGAGCCCAAGATGCATGTACCAACACCTACCCAGACCTGGTTGAAAGCGCCCACAATCATTTTATCGCCTGTCACCTAGCCAACTAGTTCCTAAAAACAAAGACCGCGGGGGCAAATAGCTATGCCCCCCTGCTCTTCGAACTGATCAATAGCAACTTTGATATCCTGCAGAAATGAATTAGGTAACGAACTAATCCCATCAGAAAAGGTTAGTGGCTGATGCTGGGTCACAAACAGCAGAACATTGCGGAGCAATTCTTCCTCTGTTGAATGATTTTGCATATTCTCGCTGTGGTACTTCAATACTTCCTGGGCTAGCAGTTTATTTATTGACTCCAGCTGCTCTTCCTTCAGGTACATTCTGGAAAACCCGACCCGTACACAATTCGGGTTTTCCAACGCCTGATCCTTGAGAATATCCTTATACTTGTCACTCAGCTTCGAGTCATCCGAAAAACGGTAGTACAAGGGACCTATTAACTGAATTTTGTTATCTTCAGCCAACTTTACCAGGCCAAGCATTTCTAACGCCCGCAAGTATGCATAAATGGAGGTTTTATCCAAACCATACTTTTTCCGCATATAGGCATAACTGTCCTGGTTACGCAAATGTCGTAATTCCCGATAAAAATCGTAAAGTTGCGGAAAACGGTAGAATACCTCATCTTGGGTTTGGCTAAAGAAACTATCATTATCGTGCTGGAGTTTAATCGCCAGTTTCTGAAGCTCTTCCAGAGTCGTATCTGCTTCTTGGCAATAATCCAACAGCTTTTCAAGAGTAATATTCGGGCTATACATATGTCGCTTGAATGTGGACAAAGGGACACCGAGCCTATCTGCGAGCTCTCTATAGGTCAGCCCTTTCGCCTTGATAATCCCTCTCAGTGCTGCCAGTAAATACTCAGGATTTGCTGCTCGCATACTACTCCACTCCTGTATCGTTATTTTGTGTATCTTGTTATTAGTAAAGGATGTGGCGGGTTTGGCAAGCGTATTCTTTGATTTTTTTCTTGTGGGCAGAAATAAGTGGACAGTGGAAGCCTTGAAACAACAAAGCCCCAACCGAAGTTGAGGCTTTGTCATATGAGATATGGTGCCCGAGGACGGACTTGAACCGTCACGCTCGAAAGCAACGGATTTTGAATTGGTTAGGTTTATGCCCAATAGTTGATAAATAAAGGCACATGACACATACTCAAATATAACTTATACAAGTTTCTATACAACTTAAAGGTTTTATCATGTATGAAAGTTTAGTCAAAGGGGCTTGCCATTTATCGCCAGAACCACACGAAAAGCTACTATGTCCGTTTACGCATAGATAAGAAAGAGATTAAGCGCACTCTATCAACCTCTGACCTTGATGAAGCTAAAAGCAAGGCGTGGGCGTTTAAGTTCGATATGGAAGGTAGAAAAAGCGCAGGACTACCAATTCTTGAAACAAAAGTAATGACTGTAAATAATGCATTCAAACAAGTTATAAAAGAATTAACTGATAAAAAAGTGCAAAAGCCAATCTACTCTGATTATCAACATGTCATTAATAACTTCATTCTTCCGTATTTTAAAAACAAAACAATTAAAGACATGACGACTAAAAATATTCGTCAATATTTTGAGAGTTTGGAATTATCAGGAACTCGATACAACATCAACAAAACTTGTTTTAACAAATTATTTATTTTTCTTGAGGAAGAAGAATTATTAAAAAAATCAGAACTACCGTCTTTGCCAAAGGCTGATAAAAATGCAACAGAGATGCGAGATGCATTTTCTAAATTGGATCATGAGATAATCGTTGAAGAACTTAAAAAGTATCACACAACAGGCAGACCAAACTTTAAAACGAAAGAATATCGCCAAACTTTATACCATTATTTTAATTTCCTATGTGAGACAGGAGTGAGACCCGGCATTGAAGTTGGTCATTTAAATTTTAGCGATTTTAAGAAAGAAAAAGATAACTATCATGTCAGTATTACAAAAGGGAAAACCGCAAAGCATAAAAGAAATGGACGTAATATTGCCATAAGTCAATTTGCTCTAGAGTCACTTATTGAAATAGCCAGAATACAAAACCCAGATAAAAATATCACAGAGAAAAACTTCTGTAATATTAATAAACCAGTTTTAGAGTCGTCATTCGGTGTTTTACCCCTGCTATTCAAGCAAGTTTGGAGAGTTCAGAAAAGAACTAATCAAGAATAACCTTATTTCAAAAAATTATGTTTTATATTCATGTCGCCACTATTTTATTACTAAACGATTAAGCCAAAGCGTTGATATATACCTCATTGCAAAATACGTTGGCAATTCAGTAGAAATGATACAGAAGTTCTATGATGATTATAAATTAGACCTTCCACAACACATTGACCAAATGACAGGCAGAGATCGACAACAAGAAGAAATTGATGAATATGAACGTATTATGGAAGAAGATAAAACTGACTTTGAAAGAATAGAAGAAGCACAACAAGCAAAAGAAATGGAGGCAGACTATCAAGCTAAACGTGATGGTTATCATTGGCTCGAAGATGAAAATCAATAAATATTACAAGCACTCCATTTGACAATAATTAAATTTATGGATTACTACATGTATATAGAATGTAGACTGTAGACTGCAAAGCTGTAAGCCTTATAAACACTGGTATTGGGCTTGTCTATACCCAGTGTAGAATTGTAGACTACTAAATAGGAAACCTGTAAATGTAGAGATTAATTAGCTTCACCAGTCTACACGGTCTACAAAAAATGGAGATTATGTAGTATGGAGAGCAAAAAAATTATAACGATGCGTCAATGTGAATTGGTCAGTAATATTGAGCATTTAGATTTAGAGTATATAAAAGAAAAATTGGAAAGCCTTGCAACAAATGGAAAGAGTGTCACCGACTATGCTTATATCGTTCATGATAAAGATACTTATGAAAAAGATGGTAAAACGAGCGATGGGAAAAACTTCAAAAAAGGAGATTTAAAAGCCCCCTCATGTTCATTTGATGATGAAATTTAAAAGCCCTCAAAAAGTTCACTGCATTGCTAAATGGTTCAAAGTTAAAGATAACAATATCAATAAAATTAAAAGTAAATGGGTGAGCGCACTTCGTTATTTAATACACGCCAATCATCCTGAAAAACATCAATATAATGTTGATGAAGTTATTGCTAATTTTAATTACTCCGAAGAAAAAGACAAAATAAACACACACAACAATAAGAAAAAACAACGCAAAGAGGAAATTGTAAACAACATTTCAAAGGGTGAATGGAAAGCATTAGATTTATATAATACTGACAATATCACTGAATTAGAGTTCGTTGAATTTAGTGCCGATATAAATAAAGCCTTGAATTATCGACAAACCTTTTTGCAACTCAACAACAAGGGGAGAGATATGAACGTAATTTATATAAGTGGTGGTTCTGGTAGCGGAAAAACAACACTAGCAAGAGAATATGCTGAAAAGAAAGGTCATAGTATTTATGTAAGTGATGGCGGTAAAAATCCAATGGATAATTATATGGGGGGGCAAGACTGCATCATTCTTGATGATTTTAGACCTGATGTAATGGGATTTAGCGACCTTTTAAAGCTATTAGATAATCATACTTCATCAATGGTGAATGCACGTTATTACAACAAGTTTATGGGGGGGGAATGTAAGTTATTGATCATTACTACCATAGATGACTTGCCTGACTTCTTTAAGAAGATGCAAGACACAAAAGGAGAGCCAATTAAACAACTTGAAAGGCGTTGTAAAACGAAAATGTTGGTTGATAGTGACACCGTTAGATTTTACAGCTACGCAATAGATAAGTATGAGTTTTCAGGTCTTATACCTAATCCACTAAAGGATAGAGAATATGCGCCAAGTGCCAGTGTTGACGTGGACGACTTCGCAGAAGCTTTTGGGGGGGTTAGTGATCAGATATCAAAATCAGAGATCAAGGTGGTCGGTTTTTAAAATTTTCTTTTTGGTGTATTTAGAGCGGTTAGTTTACGGCTCTTTTTTTTGAAAAATGCTTGTCATTTTTTTTGGGTTCCAAGGGGGGGTTTACCCTTTGGCAAGTGGGCTAAATACGTTGTAATTACCCTAACTTGCTTAACCAATAGTTATTTGTCCGAATGATAAAGTCTTGATTTATTTTTTTTATATGTATTACTGAAATTAGTTAAAGGAGTAATTTATATGAAAGATTGGATCGTTGATGTTCAACAAAAAAGAGGTGGTAGCAAGTCATTGAGAGATGCGTATTCTTACATGAAAGACAAGAATAGACCATCACACATTAGGTTTACTGAAATATTTGTATTAGGTAATGAGAAAGCATTTCAAAACACAATCATTGAAGCCGAGTCTCTAAATCAAAGAGGAAGAAAGTTAGATAATTATGCTACGTCTGCAATGCTATCTATTCCCGAAGATTTAATTCACCCTACCCAAGAGCAATGGAAGTTAATATCTGAAAAATTATTAGAGAATTTCGTTTGTGAAGTTAACTCACTTCAAGATAGAAAAACCGCAAAAATAAAACCTGATGATGAATTGATAAAAGATTGGAAGAAGAAATCACCTGATTTATCTAATGATGATATTGAATTAAAACTTAAACGTAAACGAAATGATGAACACCGATTTTTAAATCAAAGACTGAACCTTGATACATTAAAAAAACAACTGGTTTAATCGTTCATGATGAAAGTGCTGGCTCGAAAGCAAGCCATTTAAATGTATTAATTTCTAATGTGCAAGATGGTGAGTTTAAAAAAGTAATCACTCAATATGGTGGTGTAAATGCATTAAAAAAAGCATTTAACCAAAGTGTCCAAGACGTTTTAGGGTTTAATAACAAATATTACACTCCAAAGGAAAGTCGAGAACTTAACCAACCTGCTTATGATGATAATACCCCCCCTTTCAAACGCAAAGAGCTAAAACCCGAAACTATCGAACGTGACGGTAAAAAAAATTAGAAAGAAAAGACGTAGAAAAAAAGCCTTACTCGGTTGCAGTGGCAGAAAAGAAAGAACAAGAACGTCTTGAACTTGAAGCACAAGCAAAAGAGGTTATTGAAGATAGAAATGAGTTAATAGAAAAGAATAAATCATCTGCTGAAAAAATCAAAAATCATAATGCAACACTAAACAATAAGGCAAAAATAATAAAAACTGCCAAGCAAGATTTAGACAATGAAAAGCGATATTTTGAGATAGATAAATCTGAAATAGAAGAAAGTTTAAAAAGTGAAAAAGAAGCTTTTGAAGCTCAAAAAATACAAGATGCTAATGACATGAATAATTTTGCGGATGGTTTTTTAGAATACATACATGTATTACAAGAAGGAAAAAAAATTAACACTCATTACTCTTTCAAAAGTAATTTTTACGATGAAATTTTTTATGTTGGCTCTTATGAAAAAGCCCTAGACGGATTAAAAAAGAAAGACTTCCCATATATTTCTGATGATAAATTAAAAGAAGTGGCAAAAGAAAAAATAAAAACACCTTATGCGGTATCTATGAAAGCTTATTTAGGTGATTTATTTGAAAGAATATATAGTAAAATTTTTAACAATAAAGATGAGTTTGATAAAAAATTAGAGCAAACCAATGAAATCTTGGAAAAGGCTGTAAATATGTATCAAGAAGATTATATTGAAGCCTCTTATGATAATTCAAGAAAAAACCGAAATAGACCAAGATATACGCCTTACAGCTGAATAATAGAAGAGGATTAATAACTATAATAATTGATGCTTTTCATCTAATTCAAAACAATTATGAAAGTATGACAATATAATCTGATCGATAAGAAAAACGTCAACCTGATTAAAAACGAAAAGTTTTCCATTAACTAATATTTCTTGAAGTATCGTGCTTATAGATAATATATAAGCGGTTCTTAGTTCAAAAGATAAATCGTTTTCTTTATCCAAAGAGATTACTAATGCATAGCCAGAAGCCACCATATCATGAGGAAAAACTCCCCCCCATCTACCTTCATATATACTTGGCGAATTTTTCCAAGCATTTTCCATTAAACTAGATGCTAACATAGAGGTATCCTTACTTAATCTAGCTTCCTGGTATTTCAACAAGTTACCCCAGCACAACTGACTGACCAGCTCTTTTATAAGGATTTAATAAACCTGAAAATAATTTTCTGAAAACTTTATTTAATAATTTTTCTTCGTGAATAGATATTGAAATTTTGTTTTCTAGATTTTCTTCATTTATATATTCATTACTAATATTATATTTTTTTGAATGAAACCTTTCTTCATAAGACTTTTCTCCTCCTACAGCTATATTCCAACCGATATTCTTATGCGGACGTAATGTCTCTTCTAATAAAAATGCTTGTTTTTCTTCATCTTCTTTAAACTCTTTGTATATTACAAACTCAAGAGCCTCTGAACGATTGTTAAATGCTTTTTGCAACTTATAGTTTGTATGACTATTCAATGTCATACCTGCCCAATGCTCAGCTTTTCTTCTGGTGGGATTATTAGTTTTTCCAATATAGCCAGCATCAATGTTATTATTATCTTCAGGGGTATCTGATATGGTAAATGTATATGCTCATATAGAAAACTCTTCTTTTAGCTCATCCATATCAAAAGAGTCTATC
>LLEM01000098.1_pt1 | contig 19954 bp, 35 predicted proteins | sample 595841 | NCBI WGS metagenome assembly LLEM01 (sample SAMN02919313, study PRJNA255460) | bioreactor metagenome | biome: chemostat; feature: culture 2012_10.2; material: sediment; isolation source: day64 10degC chemostat 2012 inoculated with Wadden Sea sediment taken from... | place: Germany: Bremen ...
GCCGGTGATTTCGCCATGCGGTACGTATTCACCAGACATCAAGATGATGGCAACCGTTGCCGAGCAGATCACAATCGTATCCATGAATACCCCCCGAGCATCTGCACATACCCCCCTGGGAAGCCGGGTGAGGCGGATACGGCGTCGCTGATGCCGCAGCATTGGGTGCCGACCCCATGCCCGCTTCATTAGAGAACAAGCCTCGCTTCAGACCATTTACCATGCCTTGGGCAATGGAATAGCCCAGCGCACCCGATGCCGCTTCCTCAAGGCCAAAAGCACTTCGGAATATCATCAACAGCACATCAGGCAGCTTGCCGAGATTGGTAAACATAATAAACAATGCCAATACCAGGTAACACAGCGCCATTGCCGGAACCAGGATCTCAGCGGTACGTGCGATTGCCCGCAGGCCGCCAAAGATAATCACCCCCCCCGTCATCAGCACCAGTACCACACCGACATAAGCCGGATTCCAGCCAAACGCTACATTCATCGCGAGGGTAATAGAATTGGCCTGCACGGAGTTGAAGACAAGCCCAAAAGCAATGATCAGGAAAATGGAAAACACCACTCCCATCCAGCGCATTCCCAGACCTTTCTCCATATAGTAGGCAGGCCCGCTCGGTAGTTACCGTCGTCATCTCGAGTTTTGTACAACTGCGCCAAAGCGCTTTCGGCAAATGCCGTCGCCATTCCCAGCATGGCTATCAGCCACATCCAGAAAATGGCACCGGGTCCACCGAGGGTCAAAGCCACCGCAACCCCTGCCATATTGCCAGTTCCCACCCGGGCCGCCAAACTGGTACACAATGCCTGAAAGGAAGAAATACCAGCCTTATCTGATTTCCGGCTGTTCTTCATTACGCTGAACATATGGCCGAAATGTCGGAACTGAATAAACCCCAAACGGTAGGTGAAAAACACACCCACCCCCCGATAAGCAAATAGATGAGCACGGAGCCCCATAACAGATCGTTTAAAAAAATTAATCTGGCTTGACACGTATACCCCCCCTCGAAAATGATAGAAAGGACTATTTCCAGCACCAATTTCCAATAGTACTGAATATAATCAAAATATTAGGGTTGCCTACTAACAACCTTAGTCGTTCTTTTTTATGTGGCAAATGACAGGTGCAATATTCGCCAAACCTCGCGAGTATGTGCTACCTAAATGCCGCTTATTTGTATTGTATGACTGCAGATGGCATATGATCATGCAAATATATCCGTCAAAAATCAATATGCCCATTCGGAGTATGACGTATTGCAACCTCGATAAAACATGTAAAAACCAAGCACTCAAATAATTATTATTAACAATTTCAATTAATCGTTACAACACTGCTTATCGGGTTTTTCCACGATGCCCTGATCACAACACAGTAGGCCTGAGGCTCCCCCCCTGCCATACGATGAACATTGGTGGTGAAAGCAATAAACCGCCCCCCCTACACCACCGGTAGATTATTCTTTAAATTCATCCTTCTACATTCAATTACCGAGTCAAAAATCGGTTCTTTTTTAACCAGGTAAGTTCTAGTTGCGAGAGAGCGCTCATAAAAAATTCATAAATAGGTAACAAATGCGAAACAGGTCAATTTTATTTTAATTGCCAATATGATATTTAACTAGAGACCAATCTGGTAAGGAAAGAGGTGCTTTATGGATAGCTTTGCATTCGATGACATTCTTGCAACAGATACACCACGCCGTGCTGCTCGCAGCAAACCCGTTAAGCGTAAGTGGCGTGAAATCGAAGCTCTTAAGGACAAACAGAGACTTCGTAAAGAATTAGAAGATATTGATATGTTCCGAGACTATTCCGACGACATCGATATCAGTTAATTCAATCTACCGCCAAACAAAGCACCGGCTTTTGCCGGTGCTTTTCTCTCAATCACACTTTGGTGAATTAGGGCACATCTGAGTTTAGTACTAGGCATTTAACCTATCAGCCAGATTGCGATAGCGTTCAGACACTTTATCGCCGAATAACGGATCACAGTCGCACTCTTCGAACTCTGCCGAGACGGCAATCCAGTCTTCGGCCGTAAATTTCTGGCGGATCAAAGGAAAAACATGTTTTTCCTCAAACTCTAAATGGGCTTTTTGCCTCGCGACGAAAGTATTGAGTTTGTCGGCAAACACATCAAGGGGGGATCACGGCATCCATCAAAATCATATCTACTGCGTCGGCAAACTCATGGGTTAACTTGGCCAGCTCGACATGCTCGGCTTCCAAGCTTTGCATTTCGCCACAACTTGCATAATGCGACTGATAATAGCGATACAGCAAATCTTCTTTCGGATGATGGCAGCACTCAGCGTGCTTTTGCAAATACTCAACAATGTCTTTGATTAAGCAATAGTTCACCGGCTGACCATTTTGAATTGCAACCAGCTTTTTCTTCAAGATGTTCAGCAGCCGATTAATATAGCCATGTTCGATATGAATACTTTCCAACAGCATAGCTCCCTCCCAAAAATTCTTCCTTAAACATTATTTTGAGTGTAAGCCTAACTGGGCAAAGCCGCTTTGATCCTGATTGTTTATCGCCCCAATTAAGTTACAAAAAGATCACAACCCAACCAATTAGAAACAATCTTCTAACTTCCAATCAATTGGCGGCCTATTCATCTGCTCAAGTAACATATTGGTCTGAGAGAAATGTTTACAACCAAAGAATCCCCGATAGGCAGATAATGGAGAAGGGTGGGCAGACTTCAAAATATGGTGCTTGTCGCTATTTATCTTCTTGCCTTTTTTTTGTGCATGCGCTCCCCAAAGCAGGAAAACTACTCCTTCGAGATGGAGGTCCAACGCTTCAATCACCCGATCGGTGAACATCTCCCAACCAACTTTGGCATGTGAGTGCGCTTTGCCCTTCTCGACGGTAAGAACCGTATTGAGTAACAGGACCCCCTGCTTTGCCCAGTTCTGAAGATAACCGTGCTGTGGAATATTGAAATCAGGGATATCAGTGGCCAGCTCTTTATACATGTTGGCCAAGGAAGGTGGTGTTTTAACGCCGGGGGGGCGAACTGAAAAGCTCAGGCCATGTGCCTGATCGGGACCATGATACGGATCCTGGCCCAAAATGACGACCTTAATATCTTTAAATGGTGTGGTATCAAAAGCACTGAACACATCTTGCTCTGGTGGGTAGATCACTTTCCCAGCAGCTCGCTCGGCAGCAACAAACTGCTCAATGTTCTGAAAATAAGGTTGCTCTCGCTGCTGAAGAATAAACTCCTGCCAGGTCACCTCTTGACTCATGACTTGCTCCTGATACTAAACTTGACCGTCCATTTTAGTCCCCTTTTTCTCAATAAGAAAACACGGTCTGCCGATCAGGAGCAATCATCTTCTCTTCATGTTCTATTTCTGTTCAGGATGAGAATGATGCTGAGTGGGGTGTCCGCCAGTGGCCTCGCCCCTGGACTGGGCGATTCGCCTGAGGAAATCGCACGGCAAAACCTATATATACAATCATCATGTCAGTGTTCATTGGAACCTCCGAAATCTATCGATAATGAAAAAAAGTATTTATATCTAGCGTCACATATAGAGCCATGAAAAATTAATGCCAAAAAAACGACATCACGAATAACACTTTACAATCAAGACCTTACGCCTTTAGTGCAAACTAACTCACTGATAAAAAAGCACTCAATATGGGCAGCTGCCCATGTTGAGTGCAATCAATAAACGATACAAGTCGCTGTATGCGCCGTTGTATATGCCACTTATTCAGTTATGAAGGAGCGAAGCGTCTTGATCTCCTGCTGCCAGATATCCGGGTTGATAGTTTCCAACACCAATGGGATATCATCAAAGCGTTTGTCCTGCATCAGATAGCGGAAACAGTCCCAGCCTATCTCTCCTCCCCCCAAGCTATTGTGGCGGTCGAGCCGGCTGCCCAGTGCCCCTTTGGAATCATTCAGATGCATTCCGCGCAAGTACGTCATGCCCACCACTCGGTCAAACTCGGCAAACGTTGCCTCGGTTGCCGTCTCTGTCCGCAAATCATAGCCTGCTGCAAAGGTATGGCAGGTATCAATGCAGATCCCAATCCGTGTTTTGTCTTCAACCAGATCGATAATTTCCGCCAGGTGTTCAAACCGCCAGCCTAAGTTACTGCCCTGGCCTGCGGTATTCTCAATCACAGCGACAACATCTGACACCTCCTGGTGGGCTAGGTTGATAGATTCGGCTATCAATGCCAGACACTCCCGCTCTGAGATTTTCTTTAGGTGGCTACCCGGGTGAAAGTTGAGCAAGGTCAGCCCCCAGCTGCTGACAGCGCTGCATCTCATCAATGAACGCATTACGTGACTTTTCTAGCTTCTCTGTTTCGGGCGCGCCCAAATTAATCAGATACGAGTCATGCGGTAGAATAGCGTCCGGTGAAAAGCCATATTGCAGACAACGCGCCTTGAACGCCTGGATCACATCTGCCTCCAGCGGCTTGGCAGCCCACTGACGTTGATTCTTAGTAAAGAGTGCAAACGCATTCGCCCCAATCTTGGCTGCATTTTCCGGCGCATTGAATACCCCGCCTGCGGCTGATACATGTGCTCCAATTAATTTCATTTTTCTACCTTCTGCTACTGCATTGCTCTCAATGGCCCCGCGTTATTTTCAAACGTCTGCCATTACAAAATGATCAGATACCGGCCACATTATTGCGGTAAATCGGTGTTATACACTATTAAATGTTGTAATTTTACTACATTTGACGGGTTAAACTATTTTTTAATATATAAACTATTAATGAATAAGCAATAAATATAATGGTTAATTGACTTAGCTCAATAAAACAGCCCCTATCAAATTTAAGGTTTATTGTTGTTTATTGATCTAAATCAATACCAATTTCTGGCTATCGAGATATATAATACCCAGCTCGACACAAAATCGAAAAAATTAACGACATCCTTCGGAGGAGTAAGTCATGATCACAGGTATTCAAATCACCAAAGCTGCAAACGACGATCTACTGAATTCTATTTGGCTGCTAGACGGCGAAAAAAATGAAGCGCGTTGCGTAAGTGCAAAAGCGGGGTTTCGACGCTGATCAAGTCGTTGCTACTTCTGATCTGGGCGACATCGAGTATCGCGAACTGCCAATCGAAGCACCAGCAAAAATCGAAGGCGGCCAGCACCTAAACGTTAATGTTCTTAAGCGTGAAACACTGGAAGATGCTGCTAAGCACCCTGAAAAATACCCACAGCTAACTATCCGAGTATCTGGCTATGCGGTACGTTTCAATTCTCTGACAGTAGAGCAGCAGCGCGATGTTATCGCTCGTACTTTCACTAACAGCCTATAATCCACGCTGTTAAGGTAACATCATTACAAAAGCGGCACTTCAGGTGCCGTTTTTTTGTATTAACCCACCACGAAATCCCTGCACATAAAGGCCTTCGCCCCCTCTTTTGTTTAGTTTATATTCAACTCCATAAGCACAACAAGTTTGATACACACCTCTCACTTCAGCCCAAAAATTAGACATTAACACCTAAAAGTGCGTACATTGCCAGCATTGCCTGCTGTTGCCAATTACTAGTTCAGCAGACAATTTCTATTGATGGAGTCATTCAAAACACACATCTCAGGAGCCAGCTTAATGAAGTTAATACTAAAACTAATTGCAGGTATTTTGGTCGGTATCCTACTCGGATTTTTTGCCCCCGATGCAATCATTCGCATTCTACTCACGGTAAAACTGCTCGGTGGACAGTTAATTGGGTTCACCATTCCTCTAATCATTCTGTTTTACATCACCAGCGGTATTGCCAGCCTACCTAAGAACTCCGGTTCGCTATTAGGAAAAACCGTTGCGCTGTCGTACGGTTCTACTATCATCGCCGGCAGTCTCGCATTCCTCGTTGCCAGTATGGTTATTGCCGGCCTACCGGAGCCAGCCGCCGCTACCACAGATGCATCTGAAAAATTAACTAGCTTTATCAGTCTCGAAATTCCACCTCTCTTTGGTGTTATGACAGCCTTGGCAACAGCCTTTTTGTTTGGCCTTGGGATCAGTATTACCAACAGCTCACAATTAAAAGCGGTTGCCGAGGAAGGGCGCAGCGTCATTGATCTTCTGTTGGCCAAAGTCATCATTCCGCTGCTGCCGTTCTACATTGCCGGTGTATTTGCCGAGATGTCAGCCGAAGGTACCGTTTTCACAACATTGAAAACCTTCGGTGTAGTACTCGCTCTGGCAATCTTTATGCACTGGGTTTGGATCATGATCCAGTACACCCTTACCGGCTTGGCCATCGGTCAGTCTCCGGTGAAGCTGATCAAAAACATGCTACCGGCCTATTTCACTGCAGTTGGTACGATGTCGTCTGCCGCGACGATCCCTGTTACCCTCCGTCAGACCAAAGAAAATGGCGTCGATGACTCTATAGCCAATTTCACCATTCCACTGTGTGCGACCATCCACCTGTCGGGCTCTACCATTACCCTGGTGACCTGCTCAACAGCCGTCATGGCCTTGAGCCAGCATATAGCGATTCCGTCATTAATGGATATGCTGCCATTTATCATGATGTTGGGGTATTACTATGATTGCAGCCCCCTGGAGCGCCAGGCGGTGCCGTAATGGCAGCATTGGGGACTGATGGCTACCATGTTGGGATTCGGCGAGGCGGAGCTGGCTCTGATGATTGCACTGTATATGGCACAGGATAGCTTTGGCACGGCCTGTAATATCACCGGTGACGGTGCAATATCCCTGTGGGTGAACAGGTTTGCCAAGCATGAGCCAGAGCCGGAGGCTCAACCCCCCCAGCAGGAAAGCTAAACCTAGCGACACACGCTTGTAGCAATATAGACTCGCTGCACAAACTAGCAGCAATAAAAAAGGTAGCCGGAAAGCAAATTCTTTCCTTCGGCTACCTTTTCTCTTTATTTATTTCTATAAAGAGACGTTAATCCTGAACGCTTTTCAGCACCGCCTTCAGTTGTTCAAAATCATTGTCGCGCTCGAGTGACAACAGCTCCATTGCATTGTGTTTCGCTAGCGGGGGCAGGGAGATCAATATCCTTTTCCAGGATCTCGTCAACCACTTCCTTGAACTTCGCAGGGTGAGCAGTGCACAGGAACATACCGGTTTCCCCCCCGTCTTCAAGCTGCTCGGTCAGAATACGGTAGGCAATGGCACCATGCGGTTCGCACAAATACCCTTCGGCGTCCATCTGGCGCAGGGTTTCAGCCGTCTGCTCATCGGTTACAGCGCCATAGCCCAACTCATCAAGTCCCCCCCAGCTTTTTCGCTTGCAAAGCTCTTCGATACGCGGCCAGTTATTCGGTTGGCTCACATCCATTGCATTGGAAATAGTCGGGACCGTCGGCTCCGGTGCCCACTGACCATTTTGCAGATAACGCGGCACCGTATCGTTGACATTGGTTGCCGCAATAAAGCGCTTCACTGGCAGTCCCAGTGATTTTGCCAGCAGGCCCCGCTGTCAGGTTACCAAAGTTACCGCTTGGCACAGCTATCACTAAGCTGTCGCGCTCAGCTTTTGGCAGTTGGGAAACCGCTTCAAAGTAATAGCAGATTTGAGCCATCAAGCGACTAATATTGATGGAATTCGCTGAGTTCAGGCCAACATCCTGACGTAAGGCCTCATCATCAAACGCTTGCTTCACCAACGCCTGGCAGTCGTCAAAGGTGCCGTTAACCGCAACGGTACTAATGTTGCCACCCAAGGTACAAAACAACTTTTCCTGCAATGGGCTGATCTTGCCTTTCGGGTACAGGATCACCACCTTGATGTTGTCCATACCGTAGAACGCATGGGCAACGGCGGCACCTGTATCGCCTGATGTCGCAGTAAGGATCGTTATTTTACCATCGTGGTCAGTAACGGCGGCAAGTGACTGGGCCATAAAGCGGCCGCCAAAATCCTTGAAGGCCAGGGTCGGGCCATGAAAAAGCTCAAGGGCATACACGCCATCTTTTACCTTGGCGACAGGAGCCGGAAACTGAAAGGCACTGGATACCATCTGGGTTACGGTGTCGGCAGCAAGCTCTTCACCAATGAACGCCGAGAGGATCTTGCTGCTGCGGCTTACGAAGTCCATCTCGAGCAATGCATCAATATCACCCAGTTCCGGTAGCTCCGATGGGAAGAATAATCCCTGGTTGCGTCCAAGGCCCTGACGAACTGCCTGACCAAACGAAACCTGTTCCTGATGTTCTTTAAGGTTATACAACTTCATTGTTATAGCTCACTTCCTGTTACTTTTGATCCCTGCTCGTCAAGACGACAAACGTGGACGAATCCTTCTTCATTCTGAACATAATGCTCTTCGAGCCAACGTGCAATACGTTTGGCGACTTCAATATCATTGCAGACACTGAACATCGTCGGGCCCGAGCCTGAGATACCGCTCGCCAGCGCACCGGCTGCCAATGCATACTGACGCGCCTCGGCAAAGCCCGGAAGCAGTCTTTCGCGATAAGGTTCTGCTACTACATCCTTGATCATAGAAGCAGCCAGCTCAGGCTGTTGCGAATGGCAGGCATGAATAAAGCCTCCCAAATAACGACCGTGGGCAATCACATCCTGACGACGGTATTGCGATGGCAGTATTGCCCGCGCCTCTGCGGTAGGTACCTTGATACCTGGATACGCCATCACCCAGTACCACTCGTCAAAACAAGGTACCGACTGGCTGATGATCCCCCCCAGCTCCTCCACCATAAACTGCAGGCCGCCCAAATAGCACGGTGCCACATTATCATAGTGCAGGCTGCCGGAAATCTCCGCCTCCATTTCACCCATCAGTGCCAACAGCTCGGTCTCGTCCAACACCATGTCATGGAAACGATTAAGGGCATCCAACGCCGCAACAATCGAGCAGGCACTGGAGCCCAGCCCCCGAGCCAATCGGCATATTCTTCTCAAGAGTCATGGCAACAGGCTTTGACTGCTGCCCTTTTTTATCCAGCTCGCGGCTATATACCTGCCAGCAGCGATAAACAATGTTCTCCTCGGCAACCTGCGGCAGCTTGGCGACAAACCTTCCTACACAGTCTAATGAAAATGGCTGCTCACCCGCAGCAACCCGTACCCGATCACCGAGCAAGGTGCCGTCGACCGGAGACACTGCGGCCCCCAGTACATCAAAACCAACACTCACATTGCCAATCGACGCTGGCGCATAAACTACAACACTCATTGTTAGACTCCTAGCTTCCAGCCTAATGTACGCATCAAATCGGCAAACACACCGGCGGCAGTCACTTCGGTACCGGCACCATAGCCACGCAGCACCAAAGGAATTGGTTGATAATAGCGGCTATAAAATGCCAGGGCATTTTCGCCGTCTTTGATCTTAAACATCGGATCGTCAGGATTCACAGCCGCAATTTTCACCGAACAGCGACCGTTATCGATCTCTCCGACATAGCGCAGTACCTTGCCTTCCTTGGTCGCTTCCGCGGACAGCTGGCTAAAGTATGCATCCGCCTCGGGCAGGCGGGCCATGAAATCATCCACCGAACCCTCGGCACTGAATCCCGGCGGCAGTGCCTGCTCGACCACAACATCATCAAGCTCCAGCGACAGCCCGGACTCACGAGCCAGGATCAAGAGCTTACGAGCGACATCCATACCAGACAGATCATCACGAGGATCCGGCTCGGTAAAACCGTTATTGCGTGCCACTGTTGTCGCTTCACTAAAACTCATGCCTTCGTCCAGTTTACCGAAGATATACGACAGCGAGCCAGACAAAATGCCCGAGAAGCGCTCCAGCTCATCACCGGCCGCCATCAGATTCTGCAAGTTTTCGATAACAGGCAGACCTGCGCCTACCGTGGTGTCATACATGAACTTACGGCGTGTCGAACGTGCCGCCTGGCGCAACTGCTGGTAGTAGGCCATGCTTGCGGTATTGGCTTTCTTGTTCGGTGTAATCACATGGAAACCGGCAGCCAAATAATCGGCGTATTGCTCGGCAATGCCCTGATCGGAGGTACAGTCAATGATCACTGGGTTGATGATATGGTTACGCCGCACCAACTGGATCATCCGGGCCAGGCTAAGCGGCTCACTGGCCTGCCCCCATCAGATCACGCCAGTTGTCCAGCGGCAGGCCGTTGCTGTCCAACAACAGGCCACTGCTATTGGCCAGGCCACACACCCTGATCACGATACCATTATCAGCCAGCTTCTCCTGTTGACGGCGAACCTGATCCACCAGCTCACCACCGACACCGCCGACACCGATAACAAACACATCAAGAAAATGCTTACTGTTAAATAGGTTCTCGTGACAAGCCTTCACCGCCTCGGACACTTTTGCTACCGGGGACCACGGCTGAAATCGCGCGCTCCGACGAGCCCTGCGCAATCGCAATGATGTTCACATCAACTTCTGCCAATGAGGTAAAGAAACGGGAGGCGACACCGCGGGAGGTACGCATACCGTCACCAACCAGAGTCACAATGGCCAAATCATCAAGAAACTCTACCGGCTCCAGCAGGCCTTCTTTAAGCTCCAGCTCGAAGTTATTCCGCAATGCCTTCTGCGCAGTAACCTTATCTTCACTCTCAATACAGAAACTGATGCTGTATTCCGAGGATGACTGAGTGATCAATACAATCGAGACCCCCCCGGCCGCTGACATCGCGCCAAACACACGTGCCGCCATGCCAACCATGCCTTTCATTCCCGGGCCGGAAACATTGACCATAGTCAGGTCTTTCAGCGTTGTGATCCCTTTGATATCCAGCTTATCTTCACCGGTATCGAGACCAATCAGGGTGCCTGCACTGCGGGTTAAAACTGTTTTTAATTAGACAGGGGATATGGAACTGAGCAATCGGGGCGATGGTTTTCGGGTGCAGTACCGAAGCACCAAAATAGGACAGCTCCATGGCTTCCTGGTAGCTGAGAGACTTAAGCAGCCGTGCATCCGGAACCAGGCGGGGATCGCAGTTATAGACGCCGTCAACATCAGTCCAGATCTCACAGCACTCGGCACGCAGACATGCAGCCAGAACTGCCGCCGAGTAATCAGAGCCATTACGACCCAGGGTTACCAGCTCCCCCCCTTTCTCATTACCGGCGGTAAAGCCCGGCATAATATTCACATGTCCTTCGGGTAGCGGGTCTTGCTTGAAGTTATTGGTCGAGACTTCGATATCGACATGGGCTTCGAGGTAGTCACCATACGCCAGCAGACGCTCAACAGGATCAATCAGACTGGCCGGCTGGCCCTTGGCTTCGAGCATCGCTTTCATCGCAACAATGGATAAGCGCTCACCCTTGCTGATCACTTTGGCATAGACATTATCCGGACACAGCCCCCCCAACAGCGTCATACCATGGACGTATTGCCTCAGCTGTCCCAGAGAGCTTGCCAGCTTGGCATCTAACAGTGCTTTGTCAAATTTAGGCTCCAATTTCTGAAGACCGGAAAACAAGTCCTTAAAAACCGTTTCCAAATCGGCAAGCTGCAGATCTGCCTCCCCCCCTGTCTTGACGGTACTATCAATGACCGAGACCAGCTTATTCGTCACCTTGCCCGGTGCCGAAAGCACCACAGATACCTCGCCCTGCTGGGCGTTGTTGGCAATGATATCTGCTGCCCGCGAAAAACGGTCCGCATCTGCCAGTGATGAACCACCAAACTTTAATACTCGCATTCCCTACTCCAACTTCCTGATTCACTGACTACCGAACTGCATAATTCGCACTGGTGTAAGCAAAAATATTCCAATAAAAAAGGTAAAAAAAAAAGCCCGCACTTTCTGAGTGCGGGCTTTTTTTTCAAATCTTATGCGTATCAGCCCGCCCCCAACACGCATGGTGCCGGTAATAATAATGGTGGTGGTGGTGCTGATCGCTGTAAACATAGTAGCCTTTGGTCTAGCCAATATTCTGTATTACTTAACGTTTACCGGAATGTTCTTATCGAGTCAACAAAGTTTTTCACTTTTCTCGAACAAGCTGCTAGCAATTAGGCGGTAAAATACCCGGCCTTACAATGACTAAAAGGAATAAAAAACAAGCGATAGATTGAAGTTAAGCGTGCAGCGTTGCATAGTAGTGTTTATGATTGAATAATAATTAGCCAGCTTTGAGACAGTCGCGCTAAGAAAACTGTCTACTCTATAGTTCGGAGGGATCCCGAATGGCAGCAGTAATGGAACAGCTCGTAGCCCACACAATTTTACAAGGTTTTGATGCCATGTACGGCCGATTCCTGGATGTCACCGCTGGTGCCCCAGGAACGTTTTGAAGGACGAAACTGGCCAGCCGTCCATCAGGCTCTCAAGAAACGGATTAGCTTTTACGATCACCATGTCGGACTGGTCACCAGCCAGATCCAGATCATGCTAGGCGAGCGTTACGCCAACCGTACCTTTCTCATGGCGGTAAAATCAGCCTATGTCGATTTGCTGCTTGACTACCCCCCGCTATGACATCGCGGAAAGCTTCTTCAACTCCGTCTACTGCCGGATCTTCGAGCACCGCAACATCAACCGAGATAAACTGTTTGTCCACAGCTCACAGGAAGGGCGAATACCGACCTATCCCACCTCGCTAACCCGCACCTACAATACCGGCAGCGGGTTAACAAGCGTACTGGAAAGAATGCTTGATGACATGCCGTTTACGTTGAGCTGGGAGGACAAGCACCGTGACATCGACCTAATCGTCCAGCGGCTGCAAAACGATCTGGGCAGCGCGCTTGGCAACACCCCCGGTCATCGAAATGATCCGCGAGCCCTTCTACCGCAACAAGGCAGCCTACCTGATTGGACGGATTAACCTCAAAGATAACCGCACTGTGCCTTTGGTCTTGCCCGTGCTCAATAACAGCAGCAAGCAGTTATATATTGATGCCTGCCTTTGCCATGTCGACAATGTCAGCATCATCTTTGGTTTTGCCCGGTCTTACTTTATGGTTTACGCCCCGGCTCCGGCTGCACTGGTCCGTTTTCTGGCCGAAATCATCCCCAATAAAACCAAAGCCGAACTCTATACTGCCATCGGCTGTCAGAAACACGGAAAAACCGAGCTCTTCAGAGAATTCCTGCATCATATGGAAAATTCAGACGATCAGTTTATTTCGGCACCGGGGGGGATCAAGGGAATGGTCATGTCCGTGTTCACCCTTCCATCCTATGATTTTGTATTCAAAATTATCAAAGACAAGTTTGCCCCCCCACAAAAAGATATCAGCCACGCCACCGTCAGGGAAAAGTACAAGCTGGTTAAGGAACACGACCGCGTTGGCCGCATGGCCGACACCCAGGAATACCGCAACTTTTCTTTCGAGCGCCACCGGTTTAGTGATGAGCTTCTTGAAGAGTTGCTGGATGTTGCCCCCCCGTCGATCATCAAGGTCACCGATGATCAAATTATTATCAAGCACCTGTACACCGAACGGCGAATGATTCCGTTCAATATATATATCGAGCAGGCCGACGAGCAGGATCTTCGCCATGCCGTCGATGAATATGGCAAGGCAATCAAACAACTGGCCGCAGCCAACATTTTCCCCCGGCGATATGCTATTCAAGAACTTCGGGGGGGTCACCCGACATAAGCGCGTTGTGTTCTATGACTACGATGAAATTAGTTATATGACTGAAATGAATTTCCGCAAAATCCCACCTCCCCGCTATCCGGAAGACGAGATGGCAGCAGAGCCGTGGTACAGCGTAGGAGTCAACGATGTTTTCCCGGAAGAATTTCGGACATTTTTGTTGATCAACCCTACCGTCAGGGCGCTATTCAATGAACTACACAGTGATTTATTTGAAGCCGGTTACTGGCAGCAACTACAACAAAATATCACTCATGGCCAATACGAGGATGTGTTCCCATATAACAACAAGCATCGACTACGGAAATAGAGTCGGATCTTCGCGTAGGCTTAGACAGAATTTTTATGCCGTGTATCTCATTAGGTAATATATTGCGTACCAATCATGAGAATTCTGTCCTAATATTGATAAGACTGACTATGATCAGGTAGCAATAATAAGTACGTTATAAACAACAATAATAATGCACAGGGAAGGTGGCGCAATGAAGCAATTGCTGATCACGATTGCCCTGCTGGTAGTGGCGTTTCCAACAGCAGCAGCAGAAAAAGGACTCTTCAACCTGATCGGACAGAACAGCGCTTCGTCCGGTTGGTTTATGTCGTCTCAATCAAAAAGTGCTGAACAATTCGATGTCTGGCAAATCGACAGCGGCTATGCCTATGCGCTGAGCGATAACACCGAGCTCTACCTCAGCACCCGTCTCAAAACAGGCAACCAATCCCAGGCAGCAACCCGAGGGCTGCTCTCCGGTGTAAAGTACAGCTTTTCCCCAAAAATCAGCCTACAAAGTGCATTAACGTCTGAAACTGTTCAGGAAGAAACGATAATGGGCGTTGAGGTTTCAAGCCAGTATGAAGTCACAGACCGAGTAAACTTTCATGCCACTGTCGACTACGAGGCACTGGAACAAATCTACCAGCTGGGCATAGGGTTCCGCTTCTAATTAATCTTCTTGGCTATGCCCGACATTTAGCTCTTTAGCTAGAGTCCTTTTCTAGAAAAGACAGATCCAACCGCTTCTGGCTCAGCAAAATACCGTTCAGGTCGGCATATAACATATCACCCGGATACACCATGGTATGTGCAACGGTTAATGTTACGTTGCGATCCCCAGTTTGTCGTTTTTCTGTTTTTAGCGGACACGCGGCAAGGGCTTTCACTCCGATATCAATGGTTGCCAGAGTACCGACATCACGCGCAGCACCATTAATCACAATCCCTTCCCAATGATTCTTCTGCGCCAGGAGCGCCAGTTGATCGCCAAGCAACGCAAGACGGCAAGAGCCATGCCCGTCGATAAACAAGACCTTTCCGGTTCCGTCTTCAGAAACAATATCCCGCACCAAACTGTTATCCTCAAAACAACGTAGGGTAACCACTTCGCCGTAAAATACCTTTCTTCCGCCGTAATCCAGCATTGTCAAAGGAAGCCAGCGAACATCCTGTCCATACTGATCACACAGATCGGGTAGTAAATCTAGCATCACAATCTCCTTTGTCTTCAAGGTAAGTACAGCCCCTCTAATCAGTGTAGAAAAAGTCTTTGATTTCACCCAGCTTTATTGCCCTATCATCGTCCATCAAGGCTGGTACCAAATACAGTTCACCCTTCTCGGCCCAATAAAATGCATTTTGCTGCCAGTAACACGCCATGCGGCTAGCTTGCTCCATGGCTATTGGCGCTGCAAAGCTAACCTCTTGCCAGCAGCCGTCCGGGGGCACTGGTTATCACCGTTTGTACCCCATTTGTCATACGTTGAAGCTCAATTTTCAGTAATTCGTTCCGTTTTACGTTGTCAGGGGTTATTAAGAACAATGCTTCTGGGGGGGTTAAATGCTGTTAGAATTGCAAAACAAGGGTAAACAGGGTGTTGCTCGGCTTTGAATAAAATAGTCTGGTAGCTACACCATAACGAGATGTTTTCACACATTTTCAGTTTTACCTTAAGTGCGACGTAGTATTTTGTAGCTAATGTTAAACAAACTGAAGACTCGTAAAAGCATTCATTCTGTTTGATATAAATCAAGAAAGCGCCAAAAACCAGTCACGAAACAAAGCCGCATTATTGTTAGCGAGCTGTTAAGTGCATACAATCGTCGCCATCCCACGGAGATTGTAGCCAATGCCCCCTTGTTTTCGGGCTTTTTCAGCAATGTAATGAGATATCATCATGCTGAATAAAGGATGGCGTACCAAACAGGCTGCTTTTCAGCTTAATAAAATGTATTTTTCTAATACTTTGCCTGTATGTGAATTTTTTTTATAGAATTTAACTATTCTGTTTTTGACCAGATTCCGTTTTTAGAAATTTAGGTACTGCCAATGCAAACCCCCTCACATTCTAATTGTAGAAGACGAGCACGTAACACGTAATACCCTGAAAAGCATCTTTGAGGCAGAGGGGTTATACTGTATTTGAAGCAAATGACGGTGCAGAGATGCACCAGATGTTATCCGAGCATCCGGTTCACCTTGTGATCATGGATATCAACCTGCCGGGCAAAAATGGCCTGCTGCTGGCACGCGAACTACGCGAGCAAGGCGACATGGCGTTGATGTTCCTAACCGGCCGTGACAACGAAGTTGATAAGATCTTGGGGTCTTGAAATTGGTGCCGATGATTACATCACCAAGCCATTCAACCCACGTGAACTGACTATCCGTGCTCGTAACCTGCTGACCCGTGCTATGAACCAAGGCCTGCCAACCGAAGACAAACGTCTGGTTGAGCGCTACGAGTTTAATGGCTGGTCGCTTGAGATTAACAGCCGCTCTTTGGTTAGCCCAAGTGGCGACCAGTTCAAGCTACCACGTTCTGAGTTCCGTGCCCTACTTCACTTCTGTGAAAACCCAGGCAAGATCCAGACCCGTGCCGAGCTACTGAAAAAAATGACCGGCCGCGAGCTAAAGCCGCATGACCGTACTGTTGACGTTACGATCCGTCGTATTCGTAAGCATTTCGAATCAGTTGCCGATACGCCTGAAATCATTGCGACCATTCACGGTGAAGGCTACCGCTTCTGCGGTGATCTGGACGAAGAATAATTCTTTGACCATCTCATCAAAAAAGGCTCCGGAAGGAGCCTTTTTTAGTTACGGTTGAAATCGAAGTAAAAACTAGAATACCTGAGCCAGTTCCACATCATGCTGGACAATAATGTACTCTAAGCCACCGAACATAAAAATCATCGCAATATCGACACGGCTGCCCGGCGCCCATTCCGGACCTTCGCGCAATACAACTTCCAGTGTCAATTCACCTTCGGCACGTACCTCCAGATTATCTTTGACCAACCACTGCTTACCCTCATGCTCCAGCAGCACCTGGAATATATCGATGCCCTGCGGCAAGGTTTTCATGTCGGTTGTCTGTAGCTTCACGGAAGCATGCAGCTGATTGGAGGGCTTAGTCCCATCGTCACCAATGACCGGCATGCTGTTTAGCCACAGCTCGCTACTGAGGTTGACCGTTGTCTCCTCAATCGTCAGCTCCGTCGGCGACTGCCAGATATCCGCAGCCAGCGGGACTTGGCCCGGTTCAGATTCAGGTTCTGGTTCAAGCGTTTCCACCTCGGCCGAAGACTCCGCCCCCCCTCTCCCTCAGCAGCAGGGGGGGATTGAGCTTTCGCATCAACAGGGGGGGTTCGGCACCTGTCACCTCGTTTTTTTCCGGCTCAGAGCAAGCAGTCAACAACAAACTGCCGACAGCCAACAAGATGTATCTCAACTTCATGATGATTTCTCCTGGGTAGCCAGCCAGCCTTTAAGCACATTCAGGTCATTCTGGTAACCGTCTTTGATCTCATCGACCCAGTCACTAATGTTTTCCCACCAGGCAGGCAGCTCGGGCGACTGTGCTTTCTGGGCAACCTGCTGGATATGTTTCAATCCGATAGCCCCCCCTGCCGCTCCTTTAATTTTGTGCGCCTCAAACTTAATGCCGTCCTTATCCTTGGCTGTCATATTGGAATCTAGGATCTCAATATACTCCGGCATTTTTTCCTCAAACATAGTAATACTGTCGTAGACAGGTTTGGTACCAACTATTTCAACATAGGAAATCAACATCTCGAGATCCAATAGCTGGTTAACCATATCCTCACTCAAACCATTAACTTCCTGCTCCGGGAGCTGGTCATCCATTTCCTCATCCTCATCAATTGGGCAAGTCAGCACCAAGCGCTGGATCACTTCAGTAATCGCTTTCACACTGAGTGGTTTGCTGAGCGCATCATCCATGCCTTTTTCTAGATATTCTGCTTTATCTTTAATCACATTGGCCGTCAGCGCCACCAAGGCAGGCAAATAGTCATACTTCTCTCGCAATATACGGGCAATATCAAAGCCGGACATATCAGGCAGCTGAATATCAAGCAATACCAAATCATAGGCTTCAGGATCAAACTTCTCCAGCGCTTCATCACCACGCATCGCAATGGTCACCTCATGACCCAAGCTCTCCAGCAGTGCCTTGGCAACCGTGATATTCAACTCAATATCTTCAACCATAAAAATATTCAGGCTGACTTGAGGGAGCACAGGCATCACCTCTTCTTCTTCCGCTTTTTCAATCAGCGGAGTCTGGATGGTAACGGTAAAAGTACTGCCTTCACCGACTTCAGATGAAACGGTAATATCACCGCCCATCATCTGGACCAGCTGCCGAGACACAGCCCAAACCGATCCCCCCCGTGCCCACCGCGTGGAGATTGTCACTGCCTTCCTTGACCTGATAATACATCGCGAAGATTTTATCCAGTTCAGTGTCAGGAATACCTATTCCGCTGTCCTCAACCTCGAAAGTGATCTCTGCTTGTTGTTCCAAAATCTCACTGCTGACCGACAGCACCACACCGCCCTCTTTGGTAAACTTGGTCGCGTTGCTCACCAGGTTCCATAACACCTGGCGCAGCCGGGTGCTGTCGACCTCGATGCAACGCGGCAAATCCGTGAGGCGCTCTAGATCGAAACGCAGCCCTTTCTGCTCGGCCATCAAGCCAGAGATGTTTTCCATCTCTACCACAAACTCTTCAAAATCAAGGGGTTTAGGCAACAATTCCAGACGGCGGCGATCAGATTTATCCATATCGATAATGTCATTGAAAATGTTACCCAGCGTGATCGCACTGACATGAATGGTACGCATATAGCCGCGCTGTTCTTTGTTCAGGCGGGTCTCCAGCAACATTCGGCTTAGTCCGACGATACCGTTAAGCGGCGTTCGCAGCTCATGGCTGATAGTGGAAATGAAGGCCGTCTTATCCCGGCTGGCCTTCTCTTGCGCATCCTGGTATTGCTTGCGCTCGGTAATATCACGGCCAAAGCCCATCAGCCCCCAAACGGCGACCATCTCGGCTGTAGAACGGAACCTTTCGCAGCTCGAAGATAGCCTTGCGGCCATCCGGGTATTCCAGCCACTGCTCATAGGTAAGCGATACGCTCTGGTTAAAGACCTGCTGATCCGTCTCAGCAATCTTGCTCGCCACCTCCTCGCTGTAGACATCCCAGGGAGTCAGCCCCACCAGTTGCTTCTCCGTTCTGTCCGTGAGCTCTTCCATTGCCCGGTTGCAACCTGAAAACTGGCCTTTTTCATTGCGGTAGTAGATAAGATCTGGCGATGCATCGAGAAACGATTTCAATAATGCGCTCTGCTCCGCCAGCTCGAGCTGGGCATTTTCCCGTTGATAGACTTCATTTTCCAAATCTTGCATCGCTACCTGGCGGGCTTCCTCAGCTTTTTCGCGCTCTTCAATTTCCAGGTTAAGCTGGGTAATATTATCCTGCAGCTGTTTGTTAAGCTGCATATCTCGCGAGCGCATTTCTTCCAGCTTGGTCACTAACTTAGACAAACGCTGACGAGAGTCTTCCAGCTGGTCAACAACTACCGATAGAAAATACACCGCCCACGGCGTGATCAGCAGGCCGAAAAATACCGAACGAACGATATCAATATCATGTACTTCCCCCTGCAGTACCAGGGTGATCCCAACCTGTACGACGACGGCCAGAGCCACTAGGGCCAACGCCAGTAACAAACTGAACCTTACGATGCCAAGCTTAACCAGCAAGTCGACATAGAACTGGGCCAGTACTTTGATTTGTTTCATTATTCATTCCTACCAATGAAAGGCTACAACCATGATAATCGCCCCGGGGGCAGAACCAAAGGATTCGCCCCCACAGATATCTCATTTGCCCCGATATAACAAAGCCTGCTAATGCAGGCTTTCATGCTAAGTGTTCGGTCTCGCTAAAACCCGTCGCTATCAGACATCGACATTGTACAGTTGCGTCCTACCGCCTTGGCTTTATACAGTGCAATATCTGCCATTTCTATCAACTCACCATATCTGAACCGG
>LLEM01000099.1_pt1 | contig 19729 bp, 27 predicted proteins | sample 595841 | NCBI WGS metagenome assembly LLEM01 (sample SAMN02919313, study PRJNA255460) | bioreactor metagenome | biome: chemostat; feature: culture 2012_10.2; material: sediment; isolation source: day64 10degC chemostat 2012 inoculated with Wadden Sea sediment taken from... | place: Germany: Bremen ...
GGGTCGTCACTTAAAGAAGCCTTTGCCCACGGCCAGTCGGTCAGCGAACGTGGTACAGGGTGTGTTTTCTGCCACCGGGTCACCAAGGCAGAAAATGCCGGAGGCAATACTGATATGACGGTCAACATCAAAGACCGTGATAGCTATGTGTTCGAAGATGCCAAGAACAGTATGCTGAAGTGGCTATCGGAAAAACAAATCAATGCTTTGCCGGAGCAGCACAAGGCGTCGTATTCCAAACCTGAGCTGTACCAAAGCTCGCTCTATTGTGCGACTTGTCATAACGAGTTTACAACTGGGCAGGGTGCGAATGTGAATGATAACTTTGGTGAGTGGCTGGCGTCACCGTTTAATGCGCCGGATGATCCAAAGCAACATAAAACCTGTATTGACTGTCATATGACCCAGGATGTCACCGACTTTGATAATAAGGTCGGCGGCCAGTCGACCGATAATGGCCCGATGAAATCGAACCTTCGCTCGCACCATCTGGTGGGTGGTAACTACTTCTTTACCGGAATGCGAAATCCTGAACACAAAAAGATGAGCATCGATATTTTGAAAACGGCGCTGAGTCTTGAGGTGGAAAAACAGGGGGAGCCAGCTAACTGCCAAGGTTACCAATGTCAATTCGGGGCATGACATGCCGGGCGGTGCTCGTCGTCAGGTCTGGCTGGAAGTCATTGCAACGGATGCCAACGGCCAGCAAGTCTACAGCAGTGGTGTGATGAAAAACGGTGTTATCCCTAAAGATGCCCATAAGTTTATTAAGGTCGGTGTCGACAAGGATGGCAAACCGGTGGGTCTGCGTTTCTGGCGCTATGTGAAAATTGGTAAAGATACTCGGATTAAGTCTGGTGAAACCCGTAATGAGGTGTTTGAGTTGCCTAATAATGCCGAGTACCCGTTAACGGTATCAACTCGAGTGCTTTACCAAGTATTCGCGAAGGGACTTAGCGACAAAGTTCGCCGAGCCTATCCGGATGAAAATATTCCGGAGCCGGAGGTAATTGAACTACAGAAAGTGGTTAAAACCTACTTGTCGGTAACAGAGTAGGGGGGGAGTCAGGCTAGTAGAGGTGCTGAAGGGCACCTCTACTTGGTTTTAAGGCTATTTACCAATCGACGCCTTTACGGGCTTTTACCCCGTTTTCAAAAGCATGTTTGACGTTGCGAACTTCGGATACCGTATCGGCCAACTCAATTAAGGTACGGTGTGCGCCGCGACCAGTAACGATCACTGATTGCATCACCGGGCGGTTGTTAATCGCTGCCACGACCTCGTCCAGTTCGACATAGCCATAGGTGACCATATAGGTCAGTTCATCCAGTAGCACTACATCGTAGCTGTCGTCTGCCAGCATCTTTTTACATTCAGCCCATGTTTCCTGTGCTGCTGCTGTGTCAGCTTTTTTGTCCTGGGTATCCCAGGTGAAGCCCGTTGCCATGACTGCAAAAGTAACACCGTGTGACTCTAGCAAGCTTCTCTCGCCACAGTCCCAGGTCCCCTTGATAAATTGGCCAACACCACACTTTTGCCCATGGCCTACTGCGCGGGCAACGGTACCAAACCCTGAGGTCGTCTTCCCTTTACCGTTGCCGGTGATAACCAGAAAAAGCCCTTTTTCTTCCTGAGCGGCTTCAACCCGCGCATTAACCTTTTCCTGTACCTTTTGCTGGCGTGCTTTGTATCTTTCGTCCTTATTGGTTTGATCAACCATAGGGTTCCCTTAATTTTCTGAACCTAGAGTAATGCGAGTAGTGTCATATATCCCGCTAGTTCCGTGATTTGTTGTGTGGCACCCAGGCAATCACCCGTATAACCGCCGAGTTGCTGTTCAAACCATTTGCCGCATAGGAAGCGAGCGGCTGTGATGACCAGCGTTACTGCAAGCGCCACATTGAGTGGCAGAAGAAATAATATAATCAATCCTGTCGCAATTAAAACCCACAAATCTTGTTGGCTTTGCTGATTTGCCAGCGGTTTCACCTTGCTATCCTGATCGGCCCTGACATACGGGTATGAAAAAATTAGGCTGGCGGCACAGATCCGGCTGAGCGAATGCATGACAAGCAGCATCAAGGCAGGTAGGAATGGTTCGGCTTCTGCAATAGCAGCCAGTGTGAGCCATTTCATTCCAAGTGCTATTATGAGGGCGGCTGCACCATAGGTACCGAGCCGCGAATCTTTCATTATTTCCAGCTTTTGTTCTGGCTCCCAGCCACCGCCAAAACCATCGAATACGTCTGCCAGCCCATCCTCATGAAAAGCTCCGGTGACCAGCAGGCTGCTGATCATCGCCAAAGCAACAGCAATAGCAGGGGGGGAATAGGGCCACAGCCAGCAAGTAGACGACGGCACTGACAATACCGACAATAATGCCAACCACACCGAAGTAACGGTTAGCCTGATTGAGCCGCTTGGCGGAGTAGGGAGTATCTGCCGGAATAGGGATCCGGGTGAAAAATGCCAGTGCGATCAGGAAAATTTGCCACTGTCTTTTTAGGCTAGCACCCAGTCCGGCAGTATCATCTTCGTTAGACTCAACCGCTGACTTGTCTGCATACGGTGATGGGGGTGTCGCTCGGGTTGCTCACACGGTCACTCCCGCTTCGCTAAAGCTTGCCATTTCGTTATAAAACTCGCAGGCAGAACGGATCATCGGCAGTGCCAATGCCGCACCAGTACCCTCGCCGAGGCGAAGACCGAGATCAAGCAGTGGTTTGGCGTTGAGGTGCTGCAGCATTCGCTGGTGGCCGGACTCTTCAGAGCAATGGCAATAGATGAAGTAGTGGTTTGCCTCGGGGGTGCATCTCAGTTGCTAACATAGCTGCTGCTGTCGAGATAAAGCCGTCGACTAATACTGTCATTTTTAGTTCGGCGGCTTTAAGCATGCCTCCGGTGATTTGGGCGATTTCAAATCCGCCGAGGCAGGCAAGGATATTTAATGGGCTATCAAGCTGTGCTTGGTGTAAATCCAGCGCGCGGGTTATTAATGATTGCTTTCGTTCTAGCTGCTCATCGGAAATTCCTGTACCACGGCCAACGCATTCATCGGCAGGAATACTCAATATGGCAGCCATAATGGCAGCAGCGCTGCTGGTATTGCCTATCCCCATTTCTCCAAACCCAACTAGATTACAGCCTTGCTGGTGTAACTTAGCAACAATACTGCCCCCAAGCTCTAACCCTTGCTGGGCAATGGCAACTGACATCGCAGCCTGCTGACTGAAGTCTTCAGTACCGTTACCCTGACGCTGTTTTAGCAACTGGGGATGATCATCGGCTTCTAGCTTTGTTCCAGCATCAATGACTTTTAGCGCCATGTCACTCGTTCGGCAAAAACAGTTGATTGCGGCGCCACCGGTAAGAAAGTTCATCACCATCTGGGTTGTGACCTCACTTGGCGCAATGCTCAGCCCATGTTGCGCAATACCGTGATCGCCAGCAAAAACGAGTAAATGTGGTTGGTTAACAGCGATGGTGTCCGTTTGCTGAATAAGGGCTAGTTGGGCTGCAATAGCCTCAAGCTGACCGAGTGCTCCCAGGGGGGGCTTGGTCTTGTCATCAATCTTATGCTGGATCTGCTCTAAGGTTGCGGTATTGGGTGAAGTGATGGTGAACATGGATGCCATTCTCCCTGTTTCTGGCAATAGGCGTTGACGCTGATCTTTGCGTTAGCCTGCTGTGCTGCTGTGAGTAAGCTGAAATTTTGCGTCAGGTCAGAAACTAAGGCAATGGTAAAGCCAGAAAATTTTTGAATTGAAGCCAATAACAGCTTTGAGGCGATATAATTACTAGCCTTAAGTGGGATGACGCTCTGTTCGTGGGGCAACGATGAACGAAAGCGAGCAGGGATGACTCCCCGCTCAACTTAGTGTGTTAAGCACAGCGAAGAATAGCTTCAACGGTATCATCGAAGTCGATACCTAGTTGTTCTGTTGCTAAAGGAAACACACTCCGTGTTGTCATTCCTGGTGCCGTATTGACTTCAATCGCGTAAAAGTAGCCATTTTCGTCAGCAATGATATCAACTCGTCCCCCAGCCAGAGGCGTTGATCGCCCTGAACGCAGAGAGAGCCAAGGCTCGGATAGTCTCCTCTTGATTGGCGGATAAATCGGCAGGACAATGGTACTGGGTGTCCGAGGCCTTGAATTTCGCTTCATGACTGAAAAAAGAGTGGGAATGGGTGATTTCTACAGTCGGAAGCACTTGCTGATCAAGGATCCCCCCCACTGTGAACTCTCGTCCTGAGATATACTGCTCAATCAGTATTTTATCCTCATAGTTAAAAGCCTCCTCAATGAAGCTGTGCAGCTCTTCGATATTATGGGCTTTATTGATGCCAATACTGCAGCCTTGGGTGGCCGGTTTGACAACGAGAGGGAAGGAATAATCCTGGATATGCTCGGGTAGAGAGTCCGGGTTGTAACTTGATAGGTTTAGTTCAAAGAAGCGGGGGGAGTTGTGATTCCGGAAGCTTGCCAGACTTTTTTGGTCATGGCTTTGTCGATGCCAACGGCTGATGCACGGTGATCACTTCCTGTATAAGGTATTTTGAGTAATTGCAGTGCAGCTTGCAGAGTACCGTCTTCACCGTCCCCCCCACCATGTAAAGCCAAAAAGGCTTTTTCAATTTTCAGACTCGGAAGCGATGTGATATCGAAGCTGTGATCAACGTCGATGTCTACCACATCATAGCCTTTTCGCTTTAAGGCTTGAGAAACGGCCTTGCCAGACATTAGTGAGACGTTGCGCTCACTTGAAGAACCACCATATAAAACAGCGACTTTTTTTACCACGATGATGTTCTCTCTTAGGTAAGATGAAAGGTATAGTGTTTAAAGTGTCAAATTAAATGCAATTAGTAGCTAAGCAATCATACTTTTTATTGCTAGTAAGGATATTATCATTGGAAATTGATATGTCTAATAATACCTACAGAGTACTTGTGGTCTGCATGGGAAATATTTGTCGTTCTCCCTCTGCAGAAGCCGTTCTTCGTGCAAAAGCTGTAGAGAAGGGGGATAAGTTTAGAAGTTGATTCCGCAGGAACGATTGGTTATCACCAGGGAGAGGTGCCGGATCTCCGTGCACAAGCGGCAGCTGAGGCAAGAGGTTATAGTTTCTCAGGTATCCGCGCCAGGCAGGTGAAAGGCAGTGATTTTGAATATTTTGATCTGATTTTGGCAGCAGATAGAGCTAATTTGCGAGATTTACAAGCTATCTGCCCAGCTGAATACCAGAATAAATTGGCTTTGTATCTTAGTTATTCACCGTGCAGCATTAGCGAAATTCCAGATCCTTATTATGGCGGGTTGAATGGATTCGAGAATGTGCTGGATTTGATAGAAGAAGCGACAGAGTGTTTGTTGAAGAGGATCTAGGCCTGTTTATGGGGCAAGAAGACTATGATCTACAGGTATAAAAACGCCCGCATTTGCGGGCGTTCTTTTAATTATTAACGTATTGATTAACCTAAGGTATCAGTAGCAACCTTGTAGGTTGGATCTTCCATCATGTTAACTTCAACCAAGTTACCAGCTTTCTTTAGCAGAGAGCGGCACTCTGGGCTTAAATGGCGGATATGCAGGGTTTTCCCTTGGCTGGCATAACGCTCAGCGATGGTATCAATGGCTTCGATAGCCGAGTGGTCGGAAACACGCGAACCCGCAAAGTCGATAATGACATCGCTAGGATCGTTTTTGGTATCGAATAGCTCAAGGAAATGTGACGCTGAGCCGAAGAAAAGCGGGCCATTAACTGCGTATATCTTTGAACCAGCTTCATTGGTGTGGCTTGCTGCATAGATGTGCTTAGCGTGATCCCAGGCAAAAACAAGAGCCGAGTAAATCACACCAACAATCACAGCCAGCGCAAGGTCGGCCGCAACGGTGACACACGTTACCAAAATAATAGCGAAGAAGTCGTGCTTCGGTACTTTGCGCGCCATCTTAAAGCTTGCCCACTCAAAGGTACCGATGACTACCATAAACATGACGCCAACCAGTGCTGCAAGCGGGATCATTTCGATCAATGCTGAACCAAACAGAATGAATAGCAACAGACCAATAGCACCTGTAATACCGGATAAACGACCACGACCACCAGAGTTAATGTTGATCATTGACTGGCCGATCATGCACAGCCACCCATCGCACCAAATACAGAACAGGTGATGTTTGCGATGCCCTGACCCACACACTCACGGTTACCCTGACCACGAGTGCCAGTCATTTCGTCAATGACAGTCAAAGTTAGTAGTGACTCAATCAGGCCAACAGCAGCAAGAACCAAGGAATAAGGCAGAATGATCTGCAGCGTTTCCATGTTGAAGCCGACTTCAGGAATCGCAAAAGTGGGTAGGCTACCTGCTAGAGTGGCATTTTCATCGCCACTCATGCTGCGTACAAAGTCGACTACAGTGCGAGAGTCAAGATCCAAACCGTGAACCAGTGCGGTTACAGTGATAATGGCAACCAGCGAAGACGGAACGGCAGTCGTGACTTTTGGTAAGAAGTGGATAATGAACATGGTAAGAGCAACAAGGCCAAGCATGATGTAAAGCTGTGAGCCTTGCATCCATTGCATAACGCCTGCCGCATCTGGCACTTGGAACTGACCAAGCTGAGCGAGGAAAATAACAATCGCCAAACCATTTACAAAACCGATCATCACCGGATGGGGGGGAACCATACGGATGAATTTACCCAATTTGAATACACCCGCAAAGATCTGCAGTACGCCTGCCAACATGATGGCCGCGAACAAGTATTGGATACCGTGCTCAGCAACAAGGCTTACCATCACAACAGCCATCGCGCCTGTCGCACCAGAGATCATACCCGGACGGCCACCGAACACTGCGGTAACTAGGCCAACGATGAAGGCTGCGTACAAGCCTACCATAGGATCGACACCAGCCACGAAGGCAAAGGCAACGGCTTCAGGGATCAGAGCCAGGGCAACGGTAAGCCCTGAAAGAACGTCATTTTTGACGGATTGACGCGAAAATTGTGGGAATTCAAACATTTTATTTAGTTTTGTTCCGGTTCGGTTATGTAAAGAGCGTAGGAAAGACGCGGATCCTACAGAAATATGTGATTTAGTTCAACTTTCAAGCGTGATCTGAGCACATAATTGTCATTAACTATAGGAAACTTTGATGTCAATTGGGTTAATTGTGAAAAGCAGGCTTAAATTACAATTTCTGCTTGGGAAGAGATTAGGCAAAAAAAGCCATGCTATAAGCATGGCTTTTTGAGTGACTTAGCTGTGTTTATAACAGCTTAGTCCATTGAAGGCTTAGTCATTGGTGCTGACGCAACATTCGTTGCGGTTTGGCTGCCAGCCTGACGGGTAGCTATGTGCTCTTCACGTAAAGAGGCAATCGCAACAACAGTGCGCTAGTTGCCTTTTCAGGAGCAGGTGCTTTAACCATTGGTGCAACGGCATGACGACCGCGTGGAGACGTTACAGTTACTGCTGTATTGTCCTCCTCAGACGTTGTTTCGACGTTCAATTCAGCTACAGGCTCTTCTGTAACAGCCGTTTCTACAGCAACTGGTGCTATAACGTCAGCCACTTCTGATGCATGTACTGGTTCTTCAGCTTTAACATCTTCCACTACAGGAGCTTCAATTACAGGCTCGGCCTGAACTTCAGCAACTGCAGGGCTTTCCGTGACCACTTCCTCAGTTACAGTCTCTCCAGTAGCGGCTTCTTCTGAAACAATCTCAACATCAGCAGGTGCACGTAACGGGAAGGCTTTACCCATTGCAAGCTCAGGCATTGCAACGCCACCTAGTACCGGAGCTTCAGCTTTCACTTCACTTACTGGTTGCTCTGCAGCTTCAGTGTGTGGAGTGACGGCTTCAACGGCTGGTTTAGGAGCTGGTGCCCATACCTTACCCATTGCCATTTCTGGTGATGCAACACCAGATGCTGGGCGGCTGGTCTTTGGTTTCTCAACTACAGATACCACATTTTCCATATCGTTCAGCGCATCAGATGCTTCCTCAACGGCGTGGCCGACGGCGTCTGTTACGGCAGTATCGACGTTTTCTGCTTTCTCTGGTCGAGTATCGCGAATACGACGACGACGCTGACCGCTAGCGCGCAGGTGGCGTGGCGAACGACGGTTACGGCGCTGGCCGTTTTCCTGCTCGTTGCTTTGCTCTGCTTGCTCTTCAGTCTGAGGCATCTCAGCTTGAGGTTCCTGAGCGAATGCTTCTTTGGCTACAGAAGTACCAAGCTCTTGCAGAGGGGGGGAGGCCGCCTTATTCTCTTCAGCAACAGGTTCTGCTTGCTGGTTTTGAATTGGTGCTGCTTCCTGCTCATCGCCGATACGGATCTTTTTACGTAGCTGGCGGCGTTGGCGACGCTGTTTTACTTTCGTTGCCTTTTCCTGCTCTTGCTCACGCTTCTCTTCCGTTACTGGTTTTTCAGCTTTGTTAGGCTTCTCTTCCTGACGACGTTGCTTCTGTGCCTGAATTTCTTCACGGCGAGACTGGCGTTTCTGCTCTTTTGCTTCTTCGTCATGTTGAGGACGTTGCGGCTTAGCAGCTTTATCTTGCTGTTGCTGCTGGCGATCCTGTTTCGGTTTTTCGTTACGACGGCGCTGTTGACGTTGATCACGCTGTTCACCATCACGGTTATCACGATCAGTGTCCTGACGTTTACGACCTTGGCGAGCTCCGTCCTTACCACGGCGGCTGTCTTGGCGTTTGTCTTGACGTTCACCTCGGCGACTATCCTGGCGATCTCCACGGCGATTGTCACGGCGGCTACGATTACCTTGGGATTCTTCTTTAGGCTGTTGTTCTGCTTCTGCTTCCGGCGAGCCAGAGAACAGATTTGCAAGGGCAGAGAAAATACGGCTGAAGAAGTTAGGTTTCTCTTCTTCTGATTTCGCAATGCTCTCTTTTTTCGCTGGAGCTATTTTCTTCGCGGCAGCTGGTTCTGTTGGTGCTGCAAAGCCCTGCAAAACAGGTTCTTCACGTTTCTTCACGACACGCTCTTGCTGAGGAGCTTCAGCGGCTTCTGCCTCTTTTAGCGCTTCAAGTGTGCGTGGAAGATGGTAAGACAAGGTATCTGGCTCGTCACCACTACGGACACGAAGCACTTCAAAGTGCGGTGTATCCATCTCAGCATTCGGTACGATAATGACGCGCACATCATGAGATTTCTCGATGTGTTGTACTGAACGGCGTTTTTCGTTTAGCAAGTAGGAAGCAATCGCGACCGGAACAATAGCCAGAACCTGAGACGTGTTGTCTTTCAGCGATTCTTCTTCAATCAGACGAAGAATAGACAGTGATAGTGATTCGCTATCACGGATTACACCGGTACCAGTACAACGTGGGGCATACGTGATGGCTCGCTTCAGCCAGAGACGGGCTTAGGCGCTGGCGAGACATTTCAAGCAGACCAAAACGCGAAATGCGACCGATTTGAACACGGGCTCGATCCATACGGACAGCTTCACGCAGGCGGTTTTCTACTTCGCGCTGATGGCGTACTGGCGTCATATCGATGAAGTCGATAACAACCAAGCCACCGAGATCACGAAGACGTAACTGACGAGCAATCTCATCTGCTGCTTCAAGGTTTGTTTGAAGCGCGGTTTCTTCGATATCGCCGCCTTTGGTTGCACGGGCGGAGTTGATATCGATCGAGGTCAGTGCTTCTGTTGGATCAATGACAATTGAGCCACCAGAAGGCAGACGGACTTCACGCTGGAATGCAGATTCAATCTGGTTCTCAATCTGGTAATGATTGAACAGCGGTGTTTCACTGTGTTCGTATAGCTTCACGCGAGACAAGAAGTCTGGACGAACCTGCTGAATATGGTCACGGGCACGGGTAAAAATCTTCGGGCTGTCGATGACAATTTCACCGATATCTCGGCGCAGGTAGTCACGGATAGCACGTGCGATAACATTACTTTCCTGATGAATCAGGAAAGGTGCAGGCGCAGAATCAGCCGCATTTTTCACTCGTTCCCAGTGATTGAGCAAGTAGTTTAAATCGTATTCCAGATCTTCTGCTGACTTGCCAACACCTGCCGTGCGTACAATCAAGCCCATACCCTGTGGCAGCTCAAGTGTGCTCAGTGCCGCTTTTAGCTGGGTACGTTCCTCACCTTCGATACGGCGTGAAATACCACCGGCACGAGGGTTGTTAGGCATCAATACTAAGTAACTACCGGCAACAGAGATAAAGGTTGTTAGTGCTGCACCTTTGTTACCTCGCTCTTCTTTGTCGACCTGAACGATGACTTCCTGACCTTCCTTAAGCACTTCCTTAATGTTAGGACGGCCTTGGTAACTGTAGTCGGCAGGAAAGTAATCCTTGGCAACTTCTTTAAGAGGAAGAAAACCGTGTCGCTCTGATCCATAGTCAACGAACGCTGCTTCCAGGCTTGGTTCGATACGTGTGATGCGACCTTTGTAGATATTTGCTTTTTTAGATTCGTGGCCAGGGCTTTCGATATCGAGATCAAATAGCTTCTGCCCATCAACTAATGCGACGCGCAACTCTTCCTTTTGAGTTGCGTTAATCAACATTCTTTTCATTATATTGTACTCGTTTTTGTCGTTGTGCTAGCGACTCGATTGGTGAGTTCGTATTGGTGGCGCCTGACTCCAAGTCTGATTTACAAATGCAGCCTCACGGCTGGAATTCAGGAGTGCTATCTGGCAACACGTATTGTCCAACAGTATCAAGATGATTAGATCAGAAAATATACAGCTGGCATCACCGTTTCACGCGGCGGTATCTGTCACACCAATAAAAAATCTATAATCGAGCATGCTAAAAAACACTCCGGAGATTATAACGTCTTACGCCATTTGCTGCGCTTCTCGCCAGAGCTGTATGAATAATAGTCTGTTAGGTGATATTCTGTTCACCGTGTTACAAAAGTAGGCACTTTCTCCTACTCCTGCACGCAATGATAGCAGGGTGACTTTTTTGCGGCAATCTGCTTTGCATGCGTGATACAATCAAAACCTATGAAAGATGATAAACCAAAAGTGCAATTCATCGAGATTACAGATGACTTTGCAGGCCAGCGGATCGATAACTTTCTCCGCGCTCGGCTTAAAAACGTTCCAAAGAGTATGATTTACCGTATTTTGCGCAAGGGTGAGGTCCGAGTAAACAAAAAACGTATAAAACCTGAATATAAATTGCAGGATGGTGACCTGGTGAGGGTGCCGCCGGTTAAATTGCCGGAAAAAGCAGATCAGGCTCCGGTCAGTACCAAACTGAACAAGGTTGCCGAGCTGGAATCGTGCATTATCTACGAAGATGACCAGATGCTGATTTTGAACAAGCCATCAGGAACGGCTGTTCATGGTGGCAGTGGTTTGAAGTTCGGTGCCATTGAAGCGTTGCGCGCGCTGCGCCCGGATGCGCGTTTCCTCGAGCTGGTTCATCGAATTGACCGTGATACCTCGGGGGGGATCCTCCTTGTGGCGAAGAAGCGTTCTGCGCTGCGCCAGCTTCAGGAGCAGTTCCGTAATAAGACGGTGCAGAAATATTATTTTGCACTGGTTATGGGAGAGTGGAAAGCTAGCTGTAAGAAAGTGACCGCTCCACTGCTCAAGAATGAAGTGAACAGTATTGTACGAGTTAATCCAAATGGTAAGGCATCGGATACACGTTTCAAGGTGATAGAGCGTTTGGAGCAGGCGACCTTGGTTCAGGCCAGTCCTGTGACGGGGGCGTACCCACCAGATCAGGGTTCACTGCCAGTATGCAGGCCACCCCGATTGCCTGGGACGACCGCTACGGTGATCCGCGTTTCGATGCTTACACAAAAAAATCGGGCCTCAGCCGTCTTTTCCTTCATGCGGCGAACATCAAGTTCAAGCATCCTAAGACGGAAGAGATGATGGACATCAATGCACCGATGGAGCCGGTACTGACGAGAGCCATTGAACAGCTAAGGAAAAAATAATCGCGCGTGATGTTGATGGTTGCGTGGCGTTGTTGGCAATAGACGGATGTATTACTGAGGCGAGAGGCTAATTTCAGCTTCTCGCCTTTTTACCGGGGAATATTTTCTTTTCCGTTTACAGAATAGCGATATCTTGCTTGACGAGCATCTCATGCAGGGGCAATCAGGGGCAGACCAACCAGAGTATTGGGGATCTCGGCCATCAAGCCTGTCGAATAGAGCAATGCCGAGTCCTTCACTTTTGAAGCTACCGGCACAGTTTAATGGATTTTCACGTTCGATATAGTGCCGAATTTCCTGTTCGGTCAGCTCCCTGAAATGGACATGGAACGGCTCGCAGATCACCTCACTATAGTTGGTTTTTGCATTGTGCAGGCATAGGCCAGTATAAAAGGTGACAACCTGGCCACTGGCAGCCTGTAGCTGAAGGAAAGCATTTTCGGTTGTATGGGGGGGTTTGCCGATGATGCTGTTGTTAATTACGCACACTTGGTCTGAGCCTATAATTATGTGTTCGGGGGTGATCATGTGCACAGGCCCTTGCCTTGGCTTCGGCTAATCGTGTGACCAGTTGCTCGGCAGTTTCATTGGGGTGTGCGGTTTCGTCTGTTTCCGGACTGGCTGTCTCGAAAGGGTACTGCAGTTTTTCAAGCAAGGCCTTTCTAAAGGGAGAGGTTGAGGCTAGGAGCAAAGGTTGAGTCATAGTTGTACCAAGGTTATCTAGGGTTATGTTAATCTAGCGGCCAAATTATTATGAAACCACGTTTGATAATTATTCTGACTAATGTAAGAAAAGCAGTCTTCAATTTCAAACTCACACCATACTGAAGGTGTGTCTAATAATGAAGAAGCATGTTTGTAATTTAGTCATCTTTTGTGTGTTATTTGACCGCTCGTAAGGCTGGTGTCAACTTGTTGTGAGTCAGGCAGATAACAGACAAAAAGGCGGAAATGTCCCTGATTGGTGAAGTGCGCTTTATCGGGGAGCAGGTGAATTGGCTGAATGCTGTTAATTCGCGCACATTTCCTTTGACTCAAACAAATTAGAAGGCTAATATTCGCGCCCTATGCAAAAGGTAAAATTGCCGCTAACGGTTGATCCGGTTCGCGCAGCTCAAAAAAAACTCGATTATGATGGCATCATCAAAACCGAATTACTTGAGCGACTGGCCGAATCAACACAGAGCGTAACACGTGATGCAAACGTCACCTTATCATTTGACTTTGACCAACGTCACCTTGCATTTATGCGTGGTAGTGCAGATGTTGAAGTGATGTTGACCTGTCAGCGATGCCAGGAAGGGTTCAATCACACTTATCGTGTTGAATTCTGTTATAGTCCGCTCCTCAAACCAGAGGAAGTTGATGAGTTTCCGGAAGCTTATGAGCCGGCTGACGTCGACGAAAACGGAGAGATCAATCTGATTCAAATCGTCGAAGACGAATTGATTTTGGAATTGCCTCAAATTGCCATGCATGAAGACGCTGACTGTAAAGCCAGTGGAAGAAGCATGACATTTGGTGAGATCCCCGTTGCTGATGAGCGTCCGAATCCGTTTGCAGTATTGAAGAAAACTAAGTAAGTAATTTAACAGGAGTAGGGTTAATGGCCGTACAAAAGAGCAAAAAATCACGTGCAGCACGTGGCATGCGTCGTTCTCATGATGCACTAACAACTGCAGCTGTATCTGTAGATTCTGCAAGTGGTGAAACTCACCTACGTCACCACGTAACAGCTGACGGTTTCTACCGTGGCCGCAAGGTTATCAACAAATAAGGTTGAACCTTGAGTGGTCTAACCGTTGCACTCGATGCAATGGGTGGGGATTTCGGTCCTCAAGTAACAGTGCCTGCCTCCGTGCAGGCATTGTTACAATACCCAGAGCTCAAAGTTATTCTTTTTGGTGATCAAAGTGCGATCACATCTCAACTGTCTCTTCTAAATCAGTTTCAACACCCTCGAATTAGTATTGTTCACTGTGAACATGTCATTGCCAATGATACCCGTCCGTCTCAGGCCCTGCGCCGGAGTCAGGAACATCGATGCGTATGGCGCTAGATGCCGTCTCTGAAGGGCAGGCTGATGCCTGTATCAGTGCCGGAAATACCGGAGCCCTGATGGCCCCTGTCTCGCTATACCTTGAAGCAGCTGCCCGGTGTCGACCGGCCTGCGTTGGTTACCGCGATCCCGACGAAAACAGAGAATAAAACTTGGCTGCTGGATTTGGGCGCAAATGTGTCATGCGATGCCGATACCTTGTTCCAGTTTGCGGTGATGGGCGCTGTTCTGGCTGAACAGGATACGGCAGCTTCTCCAAGAGTGGCTCTGCTTAATATCGGTGAGGAAGAGATAAAAGGTAATGATTTAGTCAAACGTTGCGCTGAAATGTTGGCAAACTCACCCGATATAGAGTACATCGGCTATCTTGAAGGTAACGAACTGTATAGCGGTCGAGCCGATGTCATTGTATGTGACGGTTTTGTCGGCAACGTGAGTCTAAAGACCAGCGAAGGGGTCGCTAATTTATTCATAGACAGCATCAAAAGTGCGATATCCAGTAATCCACTTAAGCGTTTAGTCGCCAAGTGGTTGTTTAATGACCTATTCATTAGTCTTAAACAGTTGAACCCCCCCGACCAGTACAATGGTGCAAGTCTGTTAGGATTGCGCGGTATTGTGGTCAAAAGCCATGGAAGTGCTGATGTTGCCGCTTTCTCAAATGCAATTGGTGAAGCGGTGCACGAGGTCAAACGGCAAATACCGACAAGAATCAGTGACCGTTTGGAAGAAGTCTTACTCGAGAGGCATTATTAGTCTTCATGTATAGCAAAATTTTAGGTACTGGCAGCTACCTGCCAGCACAAGTACGCTCTAACGCCGACTTAGAACAGACGGTTGATACCACAGATGAATGGATCGTAGCTCGTACCGGTATTCGTGAGCGTCGAATTGCATCTGCAGATGAAACTGTAGCTGTTATGGGATATCAAGCTTCTTTAAACGCCATCGAGATGGCGGGCATTGATAAAGATGAAATTGATCTCATTATCGTAGCGACTACCAGTGCGAGTCACTCTTTTCCGTCTGCGGCTTGCCAGGTTCAGGGCATGCTGGACATAAAGGGCTGCCCGGCGTTTGATATCGCAGCAGCGTGCTCTGGCTTTGTTTATGCCCTGAGTGTCGCCGATCAGCATATCAAGACAGGAATGGCCAAGAACGTCTTGGTTATTGGTTCCGATGCGCTATCACATAAATGTGATCCAGATGATCGTTCGACGATTATTCTGTTTGGTGACGGTGCCGGTGCGGTGGTCGTTGGTGCAAGCGAAGAGCAGGGTATTATATCGACCCATCTGCATGCCGATGGTCACTTTGGTGGCCTGTTAAGCCTGGCCATTCCCGATCACGGTCAGGACTTTAGCGATGACAAGTGGTTGTACATGGCCGGTAATGAAGTGTTTAAAGTGGCGGTAACGCAACTGTCAAACCTTGTAAAAGATACTTTATCTGCCAACAACATGGATAAGTCTGAGCTAGATTGGCTGGTTCCGCATCAAGCTAACCTGCGCATTATCTCGGCAACAGCAAAGAAATTGTCGATGTCGATGGATCAAGTGGTTGTCACTCTTGATCGTCACGGCAATACTTCTGCTGCAACGGTTCCAACGGCGCTAGACGAGGCCGTTCGTGACGGCCGTATCCAACGAGGTCACACCTTGTTGTTAGAAGCCTTTGGTGGCGGTTTCACCTGGGGGCTCTGCATTGGTGAAGTTCTAATTCGGTTCTCAGGGTTAGAAAAAGTAGCTTGCAGGTTTTAAATTACTAGGTAGCTATTCGTTTTCTGCTGCACCGCCGCATTTCGGCATACTGTATAGCAGCACGCTTTGTTATAGCGAATAGCTCGTCAATATACTGATTAATCAGTAATAACGAATAAGGATTCTCGAATGTCTACGTTCGCGATTGTATTTCCTGGCCAGGGCTCTCAAGCCGTAGGTATGCTAGCAGAGCTAGCGGAGCAGTTTGATGTTGTGAAGCAAACTTTTGCTGAAGCATCTGATGCGCTTGGTTATGACCTATGGGCACTTGTTCAGGACGGCCCCCGCCGATGATCTAAACCAGACTCATCGTACCCAGCCTGCGCTATTAACAGCTTCTGTTGCAATCTGGCGTGTCTGGCAACAACAGGGTGGCGAACAGCAACTGTACTGGCAGGCCATAGCTTGGGTGAGTACTCAGCGTTGGTTTGTGCTGGTGTGATTGACTTTAAAGAGGCGGTGAAGCTGGTTGAGCTTCGCGGTCAGCTAATGCAAGAAGCTGTACCTGCGGGGTATTGGTGCGATGTCTGCGATCATCGGTCTGGACAATGATGCGATAGCCAAAGCCTGTGAAGAGGCAGCAGAAGGTCAGGTCGTTTCTCCTGTGAACTTCAACTCGCCAGGTCAGGTAGTTATCGCAGGTAATAAAGAAGCGGTAGAGCGTGCCAACGTGATATGTAAAGAAGCTGGTGCGAAGCGTGCGCTTCCCCCCCTTCCGGTTTCAGTTCCATCTCACTGTGAGCTTATGAAGCCAGCCGCTGACAAGCTAGCAGTAGCGCTAGAAAGCATTGAATTTAGCACGCCTACAGTTCCTGTGATCAACAATGCCGACGTTGCAACGGAAACCGATCCGACTGCAATCAAGCAAGCTTTGGTTAAGCAGCTATACGGCCCTGTTCGTTGGACAGAATCTGTTGAGCGCATGGCTGAAGAAGGCATCGAGAAGCTACTAGAAATGGGACCGGGGCAAAGTATTGACTGGTCTGACAAAACGTATTAATCGCGCACTTGGTAGTGCTGCAGTCAACGATCCAGCTAGCCTGGACGCTGCCAAGTAAGGTTGTAGCCTGCTTCTGGGGGCAGGCTGCATGCTACTTATAGAAGAGGAATGACAATGAGCCTGCAAGGTAAAATTGCTCTGGTAACAGGTGCGAGCCGTGGTATCGGCCGTGCTATCGCTGAAATTTTGGCTGAACGTGGTGCTACAGTAATCGGTACTGCAACATCTGAAAGCGGTGCAGAAGCCATCAGTGCATACTTAGGTGACAACGGCAAGGGCCTGGCGCTGAACGTAACGTCCCCCTGAGTCAATTGAAGCGGTACTGAAAGAAATCAAAGCGCAGTACGGTGACATTGATATCTTGGTCAACAATGCGGGTATCACTCGTGATAACTTGCTGATGCGTATGAAAGATGACGAGTGGCAAGACATCATGGATACTAACCTGACGTCTATCTTCCGTCTGTCTAAAGCTGTTTTGCGTGCAATGATGAAAAAGCGTCATGGTCGTATTATCAGTATTGGCTCTGTAGTCGGAACAATGGGCAATGCGGGTCAGACTAACTATGCCGCAGCGAAAGCCGGTTTGATTGGATTTACCAAGTCGATGGCACGTGAAGTTGCTTCGCGCGGGATTACAGTAAATGCTGTTGCCCCCCCTGGTTTTATTGAAACTGATATGACCAAAGCACTGAACGATGAGCAGCGTGCTGCTACACTAGCAGGTGTTCCTGCTGGTCGTTTGGGTGATCCGCGTGAAATTGCGGCAGCGGTCGCATTTTTGGCGTCAGAAGATGCAGGTTATGTAACCGGCGAAACACTACATGTTAACGGCGGCATGTACATGATTTAACCAAAAAAGTTGCATTACTTGATGATGCAGGTCAAACTCGTCTTGTTTTCAATGAAAATCGTGGTTTGACCAGCGAGTTGAGTATTGCAACTTTTACAGTAATGAATAAACTACAGCAAATCGCATTAGCGAATTCTTGTTTTAAGGAAATAGATTAATGAGCAACATCGAAGATCGCGTAAAAAAAATCATTATTGAGCAACTGGGTGTAGACGAAGCTGAAGTTAAGAACGAAGCTTCTTTCGTTGACGATCTAGGTGCAGATTCTTTAGATACTGTTGAACTAGTAATGGCTCTTGAAGAAGAATTCGATACTGAGATTCCAGACGAAGAAGCTGAAAAAAATTACTACAGTTCAAGCTGCTATCGACTACGTTGTTGGCGCATCTGAGTAATTAAAGAACTCCCTCCAGGCGGTCACCATGACCGCCTGATTTTATTTCGAAATCTGTTTTATCCTCAATTCCCGGAGAAATTAATCGTGTCAAAACGTCGCGTAGTTGTTACTGGCATGGGTATGCTATCACCGGTTGGCAATTCTGTTGAATCTTCATGGAAAGCCCTACTGGCCGGCACTAGCGGTATTAGCACTATCGAGCATTTTGATGCTAGCGCATTTGCTACTCGTTTTGCTGGTCTGGTCAAAGACTTCAACTGTGAAGAATACATGACCAAAAAAGATGCCCGCAAAATGGACTTGTTCATACAATACGGTATTGCAGCAGGTGCACAAGCGTTAAAAGACTCTGGTTTTGAAGTAACTGAAGAAAATGCCCCCACGTATTGGTGTGGCTATCGGTTCTGGTATTGGTGGTCTAGGCCTTATTGAAGCTAACCATCTATCATTGATGGAAAAAGGTCCGCGCAAGATTAGCCCGTTCTTTGTTCCGTCAACGATTGTAAACATGATCGCAGGCCATATGTCTATCATGCACGGTCTTCGTGGTCCGAACATCGCTATTTCTACGGCATGTACAACTGGCCTTCACAATATTGGTCATGCTGCGCGTATGATTGCTTACGGCGATGCAGATGCAATGCTAGCTGGTGGTGCAGAAAAAGCATCGACTCCGCTAGGTATGGGTGGTTTCGCTGCGGCGAAAGCACTGTCAACTCGAAATGATGATCCTCAAGCTGCCTCTCGTCCGTGGGATAAAGATCGTGACGGTTTCGTACTGGGCGACGGTGCCGGTATGATGGTGCTTGAAGAATATGAACACGCGAAAGCGCGTGGTGCAAAAATTTATGCTGAGCTTGTTGGTTTTGGTATGAGTGGGGGGGATGCTTTCCACATGACATCACCAAGTGCCGACGGTTCTGGTGGTGCGCTGGCGATGGAAGCTGCAATCCGCGATGCAGGTATCAACGCAGAAGATATTGGCTATATAAACGCGCACGGTACATCAACTCCTGCTGGTGATGTGGCTGAAACTCTAGGCATCAAGCGTGCTATGGGTGCGGCGGCAGATAAAGTGATGGTTTCGTCTACTAAATCTATGACTGGTCACCTACTGGGTGCCGCGGGTTCGGTTGAGTCCATCATTACAGCGATGACACTGGTTGATCAGGTTGTTCCACCAACAATCAACCTAGACAACCCGGATGAAGGTTGTGACTTGGATTATGTTCCAGGTGAAGCTCGTCAGGCTAACCTTGAGTACGCTTTGTGTAACTCGTTCGGATTCGGCGGCACTAACGGTTCGTTGCTATTTAAGAAAATCTAACGATAACCTGTTATCATTGGACGGCTCGGTGTTTTGCACCGGGCCGTTTTTTTTGTCACTTTTTTTGTTATTTGGGGTTGGGTTAATATTGGAATGATACTGGTAAACGGCATCGAACAATGTGACGTTCCTGTAACCGATCGTGCAATGCAATATGGTGATGGCTGCTTTACAACCATCCTTGTTGAGCATAGTAAGCCAAGGTTATGGCCCCCCCTACATTTGCAGCGATTACAGAACAATGTGGCGGCATTCCACATTATGGCGCCAGATTGGGCGCAATTAACCGAAACAGTTCATCTGTTGGCCGCCAAATATCCGGACAACGGCGGTGTGAAGGTGCTGATTAGCCGTGGCTCGGGAGGG